>Ga0134122_10000444_pt1 | contig 27879 bp, 34 predicted proteins | sample KB302_FD_96461 | JGI IMG/M metagenome (GOLD analysis project Ga0134122, IMG submission 96461) | Terrestrial soil microbial communities without Nitrogen fertilizer from Kellogg Biological Station, Michigan, USA - KB3-0-2 | ecosystem: Environmental > Terrestrial > Soil > Unclassified ...
GCCGACGGATGGACGGCCGTGACGCGCGATCGCGAACTCTCGGCGCAGTTCGAGCACACCGTCGGCGTTACCGAAACCGGCTGTGAGATTTTCACGACCTCGCCTGCGGGATTGCATTTCCCGCCTTACGACCTCCGCGACGCCGCCTGACAAAAGGGTCGCCGATGTCGAATTCCAAAGACTCTGGCGGCGACAAGACGAGCGCTGAGGAACAGACGACATTCTTCGGCACAGCGAGTAAACCGGAAAGCATCCCCGACCACAGAAGCGGACATCGCAGCCGGCTACGCGACCGTTTTCATAATGGCGGCTCCGACGCGGTGCCGGATTACGAACTGCTCGAATTGATTTTGTTTCGCGCCTTTCCGCGCATCGACACCAAGCCGATCGCGAAACGTCTCATCGCGAAATTCGGATCATTCGCCGAAGTTGTCTCAGCTCCGGCCGAGCGGTTGAAAGAAGTCGACGGCATCGGTGATCGCGCCGTTGCCGAGCTGAAGCTCATCAAGGCGGCGGCCGAGCGGCTGACGAAGGGCGAGATCAGAGCGCGGCCCGCCCTCTCGTCATGGAATGGCGTGCTCGATTATCTTCGCCTCGCGCAAGGGTTCGAAGCCCGCGAACAGTTCCGCATTTTATTCCTCGACAAGAAGAACCATCTGATCGCCGACGAGGTTCAGGGGCACGGTACCGTCGATCACACACCCGTCTACGTGCGCGAAGTCGTGAAGCGGGCGCTCGAACTCTCGGCGACGGCGATCATTCTCGTGCACAACCACCCTTCCGGCGATCCCACACCGTCTCGGGCCGACATCGACATGACGAAACAAATCATCGATGCCGCCCGGCCGCTCGGCGTCTCGGTGCACGACCACGTCATCGTCGGCCGTCACGGCCACGCCAGCCTCAAGGCGCTGCGGTTGATCTAGCGACGGCTTACTTGATTTCGCTTTTGTCGCGCGTATCGCGCATCATCACGTAGACGACAAGAGAAACGGCGATGCAGGCCGAAACGTACCAGTAGAAATCCGTTTCGCGTCCCGCTTGCTTCAGCCATAGCGCCACGTATTCGGCCGTGCCCCCGAAGACGGCAACGGTCAGCGCGTACGGAAGCCCGACGCCGAGAGCCCGGACCGAAGTCGGAAAGAGTTCGGCCTTCACCACGGCATTGATCGCCGTGTAGCCCGACACGATCGCCAATCCCATGAGTATCAATGCGAAAGCCTGCCAGGGGTCTCGCGCCGCTTGCAATGCCGACATGATCGGAACCGTAGAGAGCGTGCCGAGAACGCCAAAGGCGATAAGAACCGGCCGCCTGCCGATGGCATCGGAAATGCTACCGACGACAGGCTGCAGAAGCATATAGATGAACAGCGTCGAGGCCGAAATCAGCGTCGCGATGTCCTTCGGAAAACCCGAGGTGTTGACCAGAAATTTTTGCATGTATGTCGTGTACGTGTAGAAGGCCAGCGTTCCGCCGAGCGTCAGACCAACGACGATAGCGACCTCGCGGGGATGAGCCGCCAACGCTGCGAGCGACCCTTCGCGCCGCGTCGCCCGTTGGAACGCTTCCGTCTCGAGCAGATCGCGCCGCATCCAAAACGCGACAGCGGAAAGCATCGCACCGATCGCGAACGGAATGCGCCACCCCCATGCGTCGAGTTCTTCGGGCGTCAGCACGACCTTCTGTAGCGCGATCAACACCAGTATCGCCGTCAGCTGACCGCCGATCAGCGTCACGTACTGGAAACTCGAATAGAAGCCGCGGTGATCGGCGGTCGCCATCTCGGAAAGATAGGTGGCACTGGTGCCGTATTCGCCGCCAAGGCTCAGGCCCTGGATCATGCGTGCCAATAGCAGGATCACCGGCGCAGCGATGCCGATCGTGTCATATACCGGTGTCACGGCAACAAGCCCCGACCCGAAACACATCAGCAAAACCGAGGTTGTCAGCGCCACGCGCCGGCCGTGCCGATCCGCCATCCGCCCGAACAGCCAAGCGCCGATCGGGCGCATCAGAAAACCGACAGCGAAGATCGCAGCCGTGTTCAAGAGCTGCGCCGTCTGATCGCCTGCCGGAAAAAAGGCCTTGGCGAAATAAAGGGAAAAGGCCGAATAGACGTAGAAGTCATACCATTCGACGAGATTGCCGGACGAGCCGATCAGGATCGCCCGGACTCGCTCGGCCATGCTCAGCGTTGACGATGTCTTGCTGCCCGACACGCGTTCATTCCCCCGACCTGCAGTCAGCCTCGCTACCATGTTCTGCGCCGCTGTGCCGCAGCTCACGCATGAGACGTGGACGCCACCCGTACCCACATTGACGATTCGCGCACGTGCCCGCTAATGAGTTAGCCTCGGCGGAGCTTCAAGACATGACAAAAAAACCTCACCATTCCAGAGTGATCATTCTGGGCTCGGGTCCGGCCGGATACACCGCCGCCGTCTACGCGGCACGCGCCATGCTCGCCCCGACGTTGATCCAAGGCTCGCAACCCGGCGGCCAGCTGACCATCACGACTGACGTCGAAAATTATCCGGGCTTTGCCGAGACCATCCAGGGTCCCTGGCTGATGGAGCAGATGCAGGCCCAGGCCGAGCACGTCGGCACCCACATCGTGATGGATCACATCAACAAGGTCGACCTTCGCGTCCGCCCGATCAGGCTCGAGGGCGACAGCGGCGACACGTACACGTGCGATGCGCTCATCATCTGCACGGGCGCTCAGGCGCGTTGGCTGGGCCTCCACTCGGAAGACTTTTTCAAAGGCCACGGCGTTTCGGCCTGCGCAACGTGCGACGGCTTTTTCTACAAGGGTAAAGAGGTCATCGTCGTCGGTGGCGGCAACACGGCTGTCGAAGAGGCGTTGTTTCTGACGAACTTTGCCAATCGCGTGACGCTGATCCACCGCCGCGATATGCTGCGTTCCGAGAAGATCCTGCAGGAGCGATTGCTCAAGAATCCGAAGATCGACGTGATCTGGGACACCGTTGTCGAAGATATCGTCGGCACTACGTCGCCGAAATCAGTCACTGGCATCAAGCTTAGGAATCTGAAAACCGGAAAAAGCTCGGAACGGTCCGCCGATGGCATCTTCGTCGCAATTGGGCATGCGCCCGCAACGGAGCTCTTCAAGGGCCAGCTCGAGATGACGTCTTCCGGCTATCTGATCACCGCGCCCGACTCGACCGCCACGTCGATTCCCGGCGTCTTCGCTGCCGGTGACGTTAAGGACGAGGTCTTCCGTCAGGCTGTGACAGCGGCCGGCATGGGCTGCATGGCGGCGCTTGAGGCGGAACGTTATCTGACCGCGATCGAAAACCAAGCCTACGCGGCCGAATGACCTTTTTCCTAAGCCCGCATTGCAACGCAACAGGGTTTCGCTAGACTTCGGCGCCGCTCCGCCCGCGCGTAATCTGCGCATGGCCCTCGAGTACTGAAAGCGCTGAAAAATGGACTGGGATAAACTTCGCATTTTTCATGCCGCCGCGGAGGCCGGCAGTTTTACGCATGCCGGCGACCAGCTGCACATGAGCCAGTCGGCGGTGAGCCGCCAGATTTCGGCACTCGAAGCCAATCTCAAAGTGACCCTCTTTCACCGTCACGCGCGCGGCCTCGTTCTGACCGAGCAGGGTGAACTTCTGAACCGCACGGTCGCGGACGTTTTCGCAAAGCTGCAGACGGCGGAAACGCTGCTTTCCGATTCGACGACGAAGCCCTCGGGTGAACTGCGGGTGACGGCGCCGATCGGTTTCGGAACCCTTTGGCTGACGCCGCGTCTGAAGGAATTCGGCGAACTCTATCCGGAAATCCGCATTGAGCTGATCCTCAATGACGAACAGGTCGATATCGGCATGCGCGCCGCCGACGTGGCGATCTGGACGCGCGAGCCCGAGCAGGGCGATCTGGTACGCCGACCGCTTTTCGAGAGCCGCTTGCACGCCTTCGCCTCGGCACAGTACATTCGCAAACACGGCGCGCCGCGCACGCTTTCCGATCTCGATCAGCACCGGATTATTGCCTACACGGGCATCCCGGCGCAGCACCTCGATGCGATGGCCTGGATCGAAACGGCCGGCCGCGATGGGCTCGGGCCGCGGCCGGCGGCGCTGCGCGTCAACAGCGTCGTCGCGATAAAATACGCGATCCGGGCCGGTATCGGCATCGGCATGATCCCCGATTACATGACAGAGGACCAATCCGATCTCGTGCCCGTCCTGACCGAGATCGAGCAGCCGTCGTTGAACATGATATTTGCGTATCCGGAAGAGTTAAGATCTTCGAAGAAAGTCCAGCTCTTGCGGGATTTTCTTCTTTCCAAAATCACGAAATCGAAATAGTGCCTCTTTGCGGCGTCATGATCCGCCGATAGGGACGCACGTATCCTATTGCACGAGGCGGGGTCCCGTGAGCCGGTTGTCTGCCACCACCGTCGAGCGCTCCTCGTAAGGAACGGCAACGTTCCCCCTCTTCACTTTGCCGGGCTGAGAAATCGGCCCGGCTTTTTCCTTATGGCAGCTGCGACGACAGCTGATTTGCGGTATTGCTCCTCAATCGCTATCTAACGCCCTGAGCCTATCGATGCGCGCTGAAGGCCCCTGAAAGTCATGGCAAAAACGCTTTACGATAAAATTTTCGACGATCACGTGGTGGAAAAGTCGCCGGACGGCACCTGCCTGCTTTACGTCGATCGCCACCTCATCCATGAGGTCACGAGCCCGCAGGCATTCGAGGGTCTGCGGATGAGCGGCCGCAAGGTTCGCGCGCCCGAGAAGACGCTCGCCGTCGTCGATCACAATGTCCCAACCACCGACCGGACAAAAGGCATTGCGGACGAGCAAAGCCGCGTCCAGGTTGAAACGCTGGCTGCCAATGCCCGCGACTTCGGCATCGAATATTTCAACGAACGCGACAAGCGGCAAGGCATCGTCCACGTCGTTGGGCCGGAGCAGGGGTTTACGCTTCCGGGAACCACGATCGTCTGCGGCGATAGTCACACCTCGACGCATGGCGCATTCGGAGCCCTGGCGCATGGCATCGGCACGTCGGAAGTCGAACACGTGCTCGCGACGCAGACGCTCATTCAGAAAAAAGCCAAGAACATGCGCGTCACCGTCGACGGCACGACGCCGAAGGGCGTGGGCGCCAAGGATATCGTCCTGGCGATCATCGGCGAGATCGGCACCGCCGGCGGCACCGGTTCCGTCATCGAGTACGCGGGCGACGCAATCCGCGCCTTATCGATGGAAGGCCGCATGACCGTCTGCAACATGTCGATCGAGGGCGGTGCGCGCGCCGGCATGATTGCACCCGATGACAAGACGTTCGCTTTCATCAAAGATCGCCCCCGCGCGCCGAAGGGCACGGCCTGGGACATGGCGCGCAAATATTGGGAGACGCTCAACTCCGACGAAGGCGCCCACTTCGACCGCGAAGTGGCCCTGGACGCAGCCAAGCTGCCTCCGATCGTATCGTGGGGCACCAGCCCCGAGGACGTGACGTCGATCTCCGGCGTCGTGCCGAACCCGGTCGACGTGCATGATGAAAACAAGCGCGCCTCGATGCTGCGCGCACTCGACTACATGGGTCTGACGCCCGGCACGAAAATAAGCGACATCCCGCTCGATGTCGTTTGGATCGGCAGCTGCACGAACGGGCGCATCGAAGACTTGCGCGCCGTTGCCAAGATCGTCGACGGCAAGAAAATTTCATCGCGCCTCGCTTACGCGATGATCGTACCCGGTTCGGGTCTCGTCAAAGAACAGGCGGAAGCCGAAGGCCTCGATAAGATATTCAAGGACGCCGGATTCGAATGGCGCGAGCCCGGATGTTCGATGTGCCTCGGCATGAATCCGGACCAGCTGCAGCCGGGCCAACGGTGCGCCTCGACATCGAACCGCAATTTCGAAGGCCGTCAGGGCTACAAGGGCCGCACGCATCTCGTGTCGCCGATCATGGCGGCGGCAGCGGCGCTCGAAGGCCACTTCGTCGACGTGCGGACGTGGGATATTTAGCGGGCTAAACAGCGATCTTGTTGGCAGGCGATGACGTTCGCGCCAGCGCCGCTGAAATCGCGTGCTTCATGCTCGCGACTTCTTCTTCGGTGATCTTGAAGAAGCGGTTCTGCAACCGCTGACGGCTCTGCGCCTGTTCGAGGCTGCCGCCAAGCAGCGTAATCTTGAAGTCACCTGGCGGATAAAGCGCCGGCATGCCGATGGGCTCGAATCCCAGCATATATTGGTAGAATTTGACCCAGTCGGGCTTTGTCGCAATCAGAATCATCGATACGCCGGCCGCCTTGGCAGCCGTGAATGCGCCGCGAACCAGAAATGCATAAAGCGTCGTCCGGTAAGACGTATTGCTGACACCGGGCTCGATCGAAAGACGCGAAATTTCGACGAGGCCACCGGTCTGTTCGCGCTTGATGTCTTTCAGCGCCGGATAATGCGATGCGCACGGCATCGTCGAGATTGTTTGCCAGGGATGGCTGAAACAAAGCCGCATCGAACCAACGAGACGGCCATGATCGTATGCACCGAGCAGCGCCGTCGTGGACAAGCCGTCGAAACGGTCTGTGTATTCCCCGTTCGCATCTTCGATGGCGTATCCCATTGCGGCATACGCACGATGTCGCAGCCCCACTGCGTCGCGAATTTCGGCCTCGGTATTCAGCACCCTGAGTTCGAAAGACTTAACGTCGCCGTGCCACGAACCTTCGTCGGGCGGCAATGAATCTTGCCGAGGGCGAAACGCCAAGGGTATCGACATGAATGCTTTCTCGATTGATACGGAAGACGCTGAGTGGACAGCGAGTAATTAGTTGACGCGCAGAGCGCGTTATTGTTGCCCGCCGTTTGCCAGAAAAAGATAACGCCGGTCGGCTATTCGGCAGATGCGGCAAATGTACTGCGATTAAGCTTAGTTAAGCTGAGCAAGAGCACAAACTGGATGAACGATTCCCGTCGAAAGTCTAGCGCAATGAAAGATATGAGAAAAAATAGAAGCGATATCGTCAAATCACAATTCGGTTCCGCGGCCGCCGAATACGCAGTATCCGAGGTGCATGCAAAAGGCGAAAGCCTGGCGCGGATCGTTGTATTAGCCGAGCCTCAGCCGCAGTGGCATGTGCTCGACGTGGCGACGGGTGCCGGGCATCTGGCCGCGGCCTTCGCACCTCACGTGGCCCACGTCATTGCGAGCGACATTACCGATGAAATGTTGCGCGAAGCGGCAAAGCTCGCCGCATCCCGCAATCTCACCAACATGACCACGGCGACGGCAGAGGCCGGCGCGTTGCCCTTCGCCAACGAGACATTCGATCTCGTTTGCTGCCGATTAGCCGCCCACCATTTCCCTGATCTAGAGCGCTTCGTCATCGAAGCGCACCGCGTTTTGAAAAAGGGCGGACGCTTCGCACTGGTCGATAATGTATCGCCCGACCGCGAGCTACTGCCGGATGCGTCCGATGCCGGCCTCAAAGAGGCGGCCACCGCTTACAATGCCTTCGAGAAACTGCGCGATCCCGGTCACGGTTTTGCGCCGCCGCCGAGAGTCTGGATCGATCTTCTCGAAAGCCACGGCCTTGTGATTGTGGCGCGCGAGCAATTCGGCAAGGAACTGGCGTTCACGCCTTGGGTCGAACGCATGCGCTGCGCGCCGAGAGTCGTTTCGCAGCTCGAAAATATACTGAACGAGGGTGCGCCCGAGTTGCGGAAATTTTTGCGGCCGCGGCGCGACAATAGCGGCGCCCTGCACTTCACCCTTCAGGAATTGCTGATCGTCGCTGGCAAACGGCAATAGCCAGCACTTTCTATTTTAGCACTTCCGTACTATCTCCTCACTGCCAGATCTTGAGGAGCGCCGTAACATGTCCAAGGATTGGCAAACTGCAGAGGCTCCGAGCCTGCAGGATTTCGAGGCCCTCGCCACCGACGCGTGGAACAAGCTACCAGCAGAATTCCGAAACATGGCCCGTGATCTGCTGATCCGTGTCGAAGATTTTGCAACCGACGACGTGCTCGATGAGCTTGGTATCGAAGATCCCTACGACCTGACCGGGCTTTACCAGGGTGTGAGCCTCGACAAGCAAAGCGTCTTGGATGTGGCGCGCGACCCTGACATGGTCTTTCTCTACCGTCGCCCGATCTTGGATGAATGGGCAGCCGGTGAGGAGGAGCTGGGCCATCTTGTCGCCCATGTGCTCGTTCACGAGGTCGGCCATCATTTCGGCTTTTCTGATGACGACATGGAGTCAATTGAGGCGGAAGCTGCGACCTGAATGGCCGGAGCGTCACACCCATTTAACCTCATCCATGCCACAAAGCATGTAGACTTGAGCCGCCTGGCGTTTCACGTCATGTTGTAAACGCACATTCGGCACCATTGGGGCAACTTCTGAAAGCGGTCATCGTATGCTAGCGCGACGGTTCACACGCCCGTGCGTCCTCGGCCTCGGCTTGGGCATAATGTTCGCGTTTTCGTCCGCCGTCGGCGCGCAGGACAAAGGCGTACCTTCGCCAGCAGGAACTCCGACACCGGAGCAGTACGTCACGACGGCAGGTGGCGACAGTCATGTCCTGCCCCCCGGCGAATTCACTCTCGACGGCCATAAACAGATCTGCGGACAGCGTCCGACCGTCGTCGACAGCAAGCTCGACGACTATGGCGCCGCCTATCCCGGATTCCTCATCATGAATCCGCGATTGCTCAACCGCGTCTCAACGCCGGTCAAACAGTGGATCTACGCGCACGAATGCGGCCATCAATTTCGCGGACCGGATGAAGAAACCGCCGACTGCTTCGCGGTCCAGCGCGGCCGCCGCCAAGGCTGGCTGACGCAGGAGGGCCTTAACGAAGTCTGCACCTTCATTTCGCCCGCCAAGGGCGACAGCATGCATTTCGCGGGCTCATATCGCTGCGAATACATGCGCAAATGCTACGATGATCCGAGCATCCGTTGAGCTCGACACGTTCGGCGGCGCTGAAAATACTTATCCCCGCGCATCCGCGCAGCTTTAGACTCGTTGGCTAGGTTCCGGTTCGGACTTTGCCATGCGACTTGCCGACTACGTCCAACGCTTAGCCGATTTGGCGGCAACGGTTCACCGCTGGCTGGCTGTGGCGGCGGGCCTCGACAGCCTTCGCCGGGAAAAGGTCGCTCTTTACGCTGAGGAAATCGCCGCAACTCTCGGACGGGCTTCCGCCGCGCTGGCGACGCTCGAGAGCCGCCCGGGCGACCGCTCGGCCCTGCTATCTGCGACCCGCGAGCTCGGCCGCATATCCGGTTATGTGGAAACCATAATGGCCGCGCTCGAGGATCATCTTGACGGGCGCAAGCAGGCTGGCGTTAAACGACGGATTGAACATCTGAAGCCCTTCGACCTCGAAGCCGCGATTTTGGAGTTCGGCGCGTTTCGGCACGCGCGCCGGCTGATTTCGGCGGAGGGCTATTTCCGGGCGCTCGCAGATACACTGCGCGCCTGAATACCTGGAGACGAGCATGGACAAATTTACGGTTCTCACCGGCGTCGCGGCTCCGCTGCCGATACGCAACGTTGACACCGACATGATCATCCCGAAGCAGTTCCTGAAAACCATCAAGCGAACGGGTCTCGGCAAGTCGCTGTTCTATGAGATGCGTTACGACAACGCGACAGGGAACGAGATCGCAGACTTCGTGCTGAACAAGCCGCAGTACCGCAACGCGACGATCCTGGTGACAGGCGACAACTTCGGTTGCGGGTCATCGCGCGAGCACGCGCCGTGGGCCCTGTTGGACTTCGGCATCCGTTGCGTCATCGCACCTGACTTCGCCGATATTTTTTACAACAACTGCTTCCAGAACGGCATCCTGCCGATCAAGCTGCCGCAAGACGATGTCGACAAGCTGCTCGACGATGCCGGCCGCGGCGCCAACGCCACGCTGACGATCGATCTCGAGAAACAGGAAATTCGCGGCCCCGACGGCGGCGTCATCAAATTCGACATCGACTCGTTCCGCAAGCATTGCCTGCTGAACGGTCTCGACAACATCGGGCTGACGCTCAAGAAGGATGCTGCGATCACGTCGTTCGAAACATCAACCGCATCGACGCGGCCGTGGCTTTGACGCGAAGGGAACGGTAGAATGGCCAAGGCCATACACATGATGGTGCGCGTGCGCGACGAAGCGCGGTCGGTGAAATTTTATGAGACGTGCTTCAGCCTCAAAATCTCGGATCGCAGAGACTGGCCGGATTTCACGCTGATCTATCTCAAGAACCCGGAGAACGACTTCGAGATCGAGCTGACGGTCAATAAAGGCCACGCCGAGCCATATGACCTGGGCAACGGCTACGGGCATCTCGCGTTCGTCGTCGATGACCTCGAAGCCGAGCGCGCCCGCATCGTCGCGGCGGGTTACCAGCCGAAAGACATCAAGTCGATGACCCACGACGGCAAACCGTTCGGCAAGTTCTTCTTCATCGAAGATCCGGACGGCTACAAGATCGAAGTCTTGCAGCGCGGCGGCCGGTTCCAGTAACAGCATCGGCGCGGAGCCAAGTGATGGACGAATTCAAATTCGATTCAGCAATGATGGGGCGTCTGGCGGGCGCGCTGTCGTTCCTCGTCGGCGCCGATCATGCGGCGACCAAGTCCCTCAAGACCGCGGCGGAAACGGGGGCCGACAAAGACATCAAAGCCGCGAGAACCCAGTTCTTGAAACTGAAGCCCAGCGATCGCCGCGCCGCATTGACGATGCTGAACGACTAGCGGCTCTCTGCGCTAAAGACACCCGCCGACTTATCATCCCGGGCGAGCCCTTTTGCGAGACCCGGGACCCAGGCCTTTGTGGCGAAAGCTAAAACCGGGCCGTGCGCGATGAGATCAACGCGCCGGTCAGTGCATCGGCCAGGTTGCGACGCTCATCATCCGTTAAAAACTGCCCGAACAGAATTTCCCGGCCCTGCGCCACGAGCCGCAACGACGTCCGCCCGTCCGGCCGGTCTGTCGTGCAGCGCACGCGCGCCCAATACGGATTGAAATCAAATTCCTCGCAACGGCCCGACGGATGCACGCGCGTCAGCTTCAAAGCTTCCGGTGACAGCGTGATTGTCTCGTAGAGTCTGCCGTCGCGGTAGTTGCGCTTGAACGCATAGTAGACCAGCGCCACGTCGAGCCCGAAAAAGCCGAAGACGGGCCACGCCCCCATCATCAAGAAAACCATCCCGAACACAAAGCTGAAGATCCCGATCGACGCCATCAGGATCAAAAATCCGAACGGGCTGAGCGATCGATGGGGATGAAGCACGAACTGGGCTTCTTTGGACGATTGCTTTTGAGGCGAAGTGTCGGTCATCTCGTTGCTTCTACGGCTGCTAGTCTCTGCCCTACTTCCAGCTTGCAAGTTCCGCTATTAAAAACGGACCCTAATGGCCAAAGCTTCCGATCCTACAATCCGCCCGATGATCAGAAGTTCCGGGTTCAAAGGCAAGCCTGGAAAACAGGCAACGCCCGTCGCAAAGGCGCCCCGGACGCCGCATCTCCTAAGTGAAACCGAGATTCGTGGAGTTTTTCGCCGCTTTCATAAGGCGAGTCCCGAGCCCAAAGGCGAACTCGAGTATATCAATCCTTATACGCTCCTTGTCGCAGTCGTGCTGTCCGCCCAGGCGACCGACGCTGGCGTCAACAAGGCGACGCGCGCGCTGTTCAAGATTGCCGATAGCCCAAAAAAGATGCTGGCTCTCGGGGAGAACAGGCTCCGCGACCACATCAAGACGATCGGCCTATATCGCAACAAGGCGAAGAACGTCATCGGGCTATCGCAAAAGCTGGTTGACGAATTCGACAGCAAAATCCCGGCCGATCGGGATATCCTCGAAACGCTGCCGGGCGTCGGCCGCAAGACGGCGAACGTCGTGATGAATATCGCGTTCGGCCAGCCGACGATGGCGGTCGATACCCACGTCCTTCGTGTCGCCAACAGGATCGGGCTGTCGAATGGCTCAACGCCGCTCGCCGTCGAAGCGGATTTGCTACGCGTCGTGCCGCCCCAGTACGCAATGCACGCCCATCACTGGCTGATCCTGCACGGGCGCTATGTCTGCAAAGCCCGCAAACCCGAATGCTGGCGCTGTCTGATCAATGACCTTTGCAGGTATCCCGATAAGACGCCTGCGCCCTAGCTCAGCCGTTCACGCGTCGAGCCGCATGGCGAGACCGGCCTTCGCCATGAACGCCTTGGCCTCGGGGATTGAATAGGTTCCGAAATGGAAGATCGACGCGGCGAGCACCGCGCTGGCATGACCGTCGCGCACGCCGTCGACCAGATGTTCGAGCGTGCCGACGCCGCCCGAGGCGATGACCGGAATCGACACGGCGTCCGCGATGGCCCGCGTCAAGGCTACGTCAAAGCCGGATTTGGTGCCGTCCCGATCCATTGAGGTGAGCAGGATTTCACCGGCGCCCAGCGCCGCGACTTCGCGCGCATAGCTGATCGCGTCGATGCCGGTCGGTTTACGGCCGCCGTGAGTAAATATCTCCCACCTGGGCGCCTCGCCGGGGCCAGAAACTTTCTTCGCATCGATGGCGACGACGATGCACTGCGCGCCGAATTTCTCGCTTGCCTCCTTGACGAAGGAGCGATTGTCGACGGCCGCCGTGTTGATCGAAACCTTGTCGGCGCCGGCTTCCAGAAGCTTGCGGATATCTTCGACGGTGCGCACGCCCCCGCCGACCGTCAATGGCATGAAGCAGCGGTTAGCCGTACGCTCGACGACGTCGAAAATCGTATCGCGGTTCTCGTGGCTGGCCGTTATGTCGAGAAAGCAAAGCTCATCTGCGCCAGCTGCATCATAGGCCGCGGCGGCCTCGACGGGGTCGCCGGCATCAACGAGATCGACGAAATTTACGCCCTTGACGACGCGGCCATCCTTGACGTCAAGGCAGGGGATGATGCGAATTTTCAGCATACGATTTCAATAATTTTACTAAGCGACGGGCAGCAAGCCGGTTATCATGTCTCACCGTCCGGCGTCGAGCATATTAGCCAACAAAAGCCGGAACTCTTGAGAGCGAGTTGCGTTTAGGGCATGTCCCCCATGACTGCGCAGTAAGGAGACGATATTCAATGGCCGACGAATTCGCGCCGCGGAACCTCCGCGCCCGCCTCGCCACCTTACAAGACCGGATCACGCAGGCGCGCGCCTCACTCGAAGCTCGCGGTATCGTCAGCGACGACCAGCTCGCCGTTCTGACCGACTTGATTGAGAAGCACGACGAAATTCGTGGCTCGCTTGAGGATCAGAAGACCGTAACCGAGCTGCATCACAGCAAAGCCTCGGCTCAGACGGATGCTCTCGAATCCGCTCTCAACAGATGGCTTCAAAGCGTCGAAAGCAAATTCAGCAAACCCGGTGCCCGCAATCCCAGCGCCTCGGTCTGATAGCCGAACGATCGCCCAGCTTATTCGCCGCGCTCGCGGAGTGCTGCGAATTTGACGTCGGGAAATTTCTCACCCTTGTACTTGAGCATCCAGGCGCTTTCCGCCAGGAACACCAGCGCGCCGTCGCGGTCGGTCGCGATCTCGCCGCGATGCGCGTCAACGAACTTCTGAAGCTTGGCCGGATCGTCGGCCGATATCCAGCGCGCCAGTTCGAACGGTGACTGCTCCAGCATCACGGGCACGCCGTATTCGTTCGCGACCCGCGACTGCAGCACGTCGAACTGCAGCTGCCCGACGACGCCCAAGATCTGCCGACCGCCCGCAATCGGTGTAAAGACCTGCACGATGCCCTCTTCGGCCAGATCTTCGAGTGCCCGATTCAACTGTTTGGCTTTCATGGCGTCCGCCAGAACGACGCGACGCAAAAGCTCCGGCGCAAAATTTGGAATGCCGGTGAACTTCAGATTTTCCTTTTCGGTCAGCGTATCGCCGACGCGGAGCGTGCCATGGTTCGGCACGCCGATGATGTCGCCCGCGTAGGCTTCGTCGGCCGTTTCGCGGCCCTGGCCGAAAAAGAACGTCGGAGATGAGACGGTCATCGGCTTGTTGTCGCGAACATGCAGCAATTTCATGCCGCGCCGAAATCGTCCCGAGCACAGCCGCACGAACGCCATGCGATCGCGGTGGTTCGGGTCCATGTTCGCCTGAACCTTGAAGACGAACCCCGTCACCTGATCTTCGCCCGGCTGAACGGTGCGCTGCGTCGCCTTGCGCGCTAAGGGGCCAGGCGCCCATTTTCCGAGCGCATCGAGCAGTTGCTCGACGCCGAAGTTTTTGAGCGCGCTACCGAAGAAGACCGGCGACAAGTGGCCTTCGCGGAACGATTCGAGATCGAAGGACGGCAACGCGCCTTGCGCAAGCTCGACGCCTTCGAGAACCCGCGATGCGATTCGTTCGTCGATGCCAGCGATCTGCCGGATGTCCTCAAGGGCGTCCAATGGCTCGGCGTGCCCGTAGGGCGCACCGCGCTCCTGGCTTTCCGGCAAAAGGATCTTCTTGTCCGCCAGATCCAGAACGCCGCGGAAATCCGTTCCCATGCCGATCGGCCACCCCATCGGCACCAGATCGAGCGCCAAATCCGAAGCGATCTGATCCAAGAGCGTCAGCGGGTCCTCGCCTTCGCGGTCGATCTTGTTGATGAAGGTGATAATCGGAATGTCGCGCAGGCGGCAAACTTCAAATAGCTTTCGCGTCTGCGTTTCAATGCCCTTCGCTGCGTCCATCACCATCACGGCGGCATCGACGGCCGACAGCGTGCGATACGTGTCCTCGCTGAAGTCGGAGTGGCCGGGCGTATCGAGCAGATTATAGACGAGGCCGCCGCGCTCGAACGTCATCACCGACGACGTCACCGAGATGCCGCGCTGCTGTTCGATCTGCATCCAGTCCGAACGCGTACGCCGACGTTCGCCGCGGGCCTTGACGGCACCAGCCATCTGAATGGCGCCGCCGAACAACAGCAGTTTTTCGGTCAGCGTCGTCTTTCCGGCGTCGGGATGCGAGATGATCGCGAACGTACGCCGCCGCGCGATTTCGGGCGGCATCGTAGCAGGCTCGACCGGAACGGTTTGCTCCATCACGTTCAACGGTCAGGCCTCGACCAGTTTGACTTGCGCCGGCTCGAGCCAGATCTGATGGAATTCGGCGGGCTTGCCGAAGACTTCTCCGACGTGCAGCTCGACAAGACCATCGTCGATTTTGACGATCGGAAACGTCTTGCCGATGCAGCTCCGGAACAGCGTCGACAACTGCTTGTTATCGGGCGGTAGGCTGTCCGGTGCTTTCATAACACGCACCTTGTCACCGATTTTCATGACGTCTCCAACAGTTCGAGCGCTTCCTTGGCATTGAGCCGCCCATCATATAGGGCGCGGCCGGTTATCGCGCCCTCGAGCCGGCTGTATTCGGGCTTCTTCAGGTCGCGCACATCGGCGATCGAGGCAAGTCCGCCCGACGCGATGACCGGAATGCGCGTCGCCCGTGCCAGCGCCGCGGTTGCCGGTAAATTCAGACCTTTCAGGACGCCGTCGCGTTCGATGTCGGTATAGATGATCGCGGCGACGCCCGCATCCTCGAAGCGTTTTGCAAGATCGACGGCCGTCAGTTCTGATGTCTCGGCCCAGCCCTCGACGGCGACCTTACCACCCTTGGCATCGATGCCGACGGCTATGCGGCCTGGAAAGCGCTTCGCGGCATCTTTGACAAGTCCCGGATCGCGAACCGCAATCGTGCCGAGAATGACGCGACGGATGCCCTTCGCGAGCCACGCTTCGATCGTCTCGAGATCGCGAATGCCGCCGCCGAGCTGCGCCGGAATCGAAATCGTCTTGAGGATCGCATCGACCGCCGCGCCGTTGACCGGCTTCCCGGCGAACGCTCCGTTCAAATCGACGATGTGCAGATATTTGAAGCCTTGGCGCTCGAAGGCGAGTGCCTGCGCCGCCGGATCGTCGTTGAACACCGTCGCGGCGCTCATTTCGCCAAGCTTCAGGCGGACGCACTGGCCGTCCTTCAAGTCGATGGCTGGAAATAAGATCAATGGGTCTCGCTCGCCGCTACGCGCCAGGGGCGGCGCACGGCCATCAGTTTGCTATCTTCGGTCTGCTATCTTCTGGGGCGATCAATAGCGGATCGCGCCTGACGTCAAGCTGGCCGACAAACCGTACCGGCAAACGAAGCATCGATCTCTCATGGCCACCGCGTTCCTCGTCGCACCGCCACCTGCCATCGCCCGCCGTCCACTGAGCGAGGACGACGCCGTCGACATCTGGATCGCGCGCTGGCTGCGCATCCGCCCCGCCGATCTCGTACGCCGTTACGCCTGCGATCCGCGCCGGCTCTATGAAATCTGGGAAGAAGCGCGCTTTCCCGGCAGCCGTTCGCGGGCGCTCGATGAATTCCGTCGCCGTTTCCCGGGCCTTGAGCTGCGCATCGATCCCGGCCCCCACCGGCGCATCCCGACAGCGTCGCATCTCGGCCAATTGAGCCTATTTCCAGAGGCTTAGCTCTGTGTTGTTCTTGCAACGATATTAAGAATTAAACAAGAACATTATCAGAACAACAGCTGGACAGCGGCGTTGATTCGTGGCATGTTCTTCCTACGTTCACGGGCGCCTTGAAGCCGCCCCACGAAAGGTCAGAGTCGCGTTGAGACCCGCCGCGCCAACGCCAGGAGAGCCCCCGATGCGCACCTATTTGATTTCGTATGATCTCGCCAAGCCAAACCGCAACCAGCACGTTCTCGCACAGCTCATCATGGGCCTCGGCGAGAAGTGGGCACGCCCACTCTCCAACACTTGGTACATCACGTCCGAGCGCGACGAGACTGAACTTGAGTCCGAGTTGAAGGACCTGCTCGCCGACGACGACGGCCTGCTGATCCAGGCGACGAAGCGCGAAGCCATCCTGACCAATACGTCGCTGCGATGGTTCCGTCAGCGCCGGCCCGGCATGGATCTCGCGCCGGATGGCAACATCATCGCCTTTCCGATGCCGCCCGGACCCGAGCCGGTCGAGCCTGAGCTGCCGTTCGCCAGAGCCGGTTGAGTCAATTCGTTTTGAGAGTTTCAGGTCTTTGGGCGGGGCGGGCTTCACCCCCCACGCCGTCCCCAACGGGTCCGTCCCGCTCAAAGACCAATGATGAGAGCTCGGGGATCTCCTCCCTCGGTCCCCGGCTCCCGTTACAAATGATCGATCCGACGATTGGCCTCGAATACCCCGTCCTAACTTGCGTTTTGTGACCTTGTGGCGTTCCGCGTTTTTGGCCGCTCCTCCAAGCCCCCCGACGCACCGGACGCCCTCCATGAAAACCTATCTGATCCACCACACGCCCAAATCTCCCGACCAGGATACCTGGGCCGTTTCGTTTTCACTTCCCTACATCGCGGCTGAATATGCCCCCGTCAGCCCCGGCGTCTGGTACATCAAGACGTGGCTCGGCGCCGACCAGATCAAGCGACGGCTGGCGATCTTGTTTGATCATCCCGACGAGCTCGGCGTCCACGAACTTGGCCGCGCCGACGCGACTGTCGCCGCCCGGCTGCACTGGATGCAAGGCAGATTGGAAGACGAGGAACCGGTCGCATCCTGGCAAATGCCACGCGTCTGGGCCGCGTTTCAGTCGGCGGTAAGTGCCGTCGGCCGCCCTTCGCCGTAAAGCGCAAGACCTCTCGGTCGCGTCGCGACATCCGTCGGATATAAATCGCACCCGATTGTCACGTCCTGGCCGCCCACGCATGCGGAGCATGCTTTCAGCACGACGGCGGCCATCCAGGGCAAGTGATGCGATGCCAGCGGGGTGGTTACTACGGCTTCCAGCTGAGGAAATTCGCGATCAGCTTGAGGCCAAGCTTCTGGCTCTTCTCGGGATGAAACTGCGTGCCGGCGATGTTGCCGTCGGCGACGAGCGCCGTGATCGGGCCGCCGTAATCCGTCTCGCCGACAACGACGCGGCGCTCTTTCGCTGCGAGATGAAACGAGTGCACGAAATAGGCGTGCGATCCGCCGGTTCCCGTCTCGATACCATCGAGCAGCGGGTGCGGGTTGACGACGTTGAGCGTGTTCCAACCCATATGCGGAATTTTCAGCGCCGGATCGGCGGGCTCAATGGCGCGCACCTCGCCTTTGATCCAGCCTAGCCCCGGCGTTTCAGCGAACTCGAGCCCGCGCTCGCTTAAGAGCTGCATGCCGACGCAAATACCGAGGAACGGCCGGCCCTTGCCGCGAACCGCCTCTTCAAGAGCTTCGATGAGGCCAGGGACGCGCTCCAACCCGTGCTTGCAGTCGGCGTAGGCACCGACGCCCGGCAGCACGATGCGATCGGCGCCGAGAACGTCCTCGGGTCGCGGACTGACGATGATCTTCGAAGGAGCAGAGCCATCCCGCGCCGCGCTCTCGAAAGCCTTGGCGGCGGAGTGGAGATTCCCCGACCCGTAGTCGATGATGACGACGCTTTGCATAAATCGTTCGGCCTAGACTTCTTTCGCGCTAAGCCTTCGATCCGAATGGCCAGAAGCGTGAACCGCGCCGCGTCGCCGCTTCAGAACGCCCGGACGCTCCCGGCGTCCCGCCGGTCAATATCGGCTGCGCCGGCAGCCAGCTTTCAAAGAACCGCCGCTCGCACTCGGCAATTGACTTGCCGGTGACGACGCCGAGCGTTTGCCAGCCGGTCTGTTCGAGCATCCATCGCTTCAGCGTCGAAATTTCGAAGCCGAGATAGATGTTGACCATCAGGAACATGAGGCCCGTCAGGCTTGGATCGACCTTAAGGGCGTTGAGCACATAGCCGAGAAGGCCGGCGGCGACGAGGTAGGCGATCGCGACGAGCCACAGCCCGTTCGCAAGAAATCCGAGAGGCGGGCAAATGGCTGTCAGCCAGGAGAACCCGTCTTTGACGAATTCCAGTTCGCTGCCGCGATCGACCCGGTCGGCTTCCGGCACCGGCGGTTCATGGACGGTATAAGTCACCACGGAACCCTTGCTCCCTGACGCAAAACTCAATTCAACGCCTCTCGTTCAGCCTTGCAGCATACCCTTGGTCGACGGGATGCGGCCCGCCTGTCGCGGATCGAGGGCGATCGCCGACCGGAGCGCACGCGCTAACCCCTTATAGCAGGTCTCCGCAATGTGGTGATTGTTCTCGCCATAAAGGTTTTCGATGTGCAGCGTCACGCCGGCATTTTGGGCGAAAGCCTGAAACCACTCGCGGAAAAGCTCGGTGTCCATCTCGCCGACTTTCGGCCGCGAAAACTCAGCCTTCCAGATCAGGAACGGCCGGCCTGAAACGTCGATCGCAACCCGCGTCAACGTTTCGTCCATCGGCAGGTGAACGTCGGCGTAGCGCACGATCCCGGCTTTATCGCCGAGCGCCTTGGCGACCGCCTGACCGATAACGATGCCGGTGTCTTCGGCGGTGTGGTGGAAATCGATGTGAAGGTCGCCCTTGGCTTTGAGCGTGATGTCGATCAGCGAGTGCCGGGCAAGCTGTTCCAGCATGTGATCGAGGAAGCCGATTCCGCTCGCGATATCGTAGGCACCCGTGCCGTCGAGGTCGACGGTCGCCGAGATGTCGGTTTCCTTGGTCTTGCGCGTGATCGTCGCCTGCCGCTTCACGAAATCTCTCCGCCTGCCCAGTCGCTTCCTAACCAGTTCGTTCCTTAACCGGCTCACTTCATTAACCGGCGACGTCACTTGCCGTCGGCATGCCCGAGCGTTTATCAGCTTGCGATCCCGAGCGCCAAGCCGAGATCGCCGCCCTTTGGCCGCATGCCCGGCCGTCATACCTTGCATCTTGCCGCCAAAAGCTTAACTGACGCGACACATATGACCCAGACCAGCTCAAATGCGCCCGAATCGTCCTGGCATGCCACCACTATACTGACCGTCCGCAAAGGCGGGCGGGTGGTGATCGCCGGTGACGGCCAGGTCAGCCTCGGTCAGACGATCATCAAATCGAATGCCCGCAAGGTCCGCCAGCTCGGCCGCGGCGACGTCATCGGCGGCTTCGCCGGAGCCACCGCCGACGCCTTTACCTTGTTCGAGCGCCTCGAAGGCAAGCTCGAGCAATACCCGGGCCAGTTGACGCGCGCCGCCGTCGAGCTTGCCAAGGACTGGCGCACCGACCGCTTCCTGCGCCGCCTCGAAGCCATGATGATCGTCGCCGATGCGTCGACGACCCTGGTGTTAACCGGAACGGGCGATGTCTTGGAGCCCGAGAAGCACCTGATGGGCATCGGCTCCGGCGGCAACTATGCGCTTGCGGCCGCCCGGGCCTTGCTAGACCAGCCACTGGACGCTGAAACGATTGCCCGCAAGGCCATGGCCATTGCCGCCGAGATTTGCGTCTATACCAACACCAATGTCGTCATCGAAGCCCTCGACGCCACGGCCTGAACCGAAAACAATTTTGAGCACCCCAGATGCCCGCCACGTTGAGTCCTGACGACTTGAAGTCAGCCGTCGAGGCCGGCGTCATCGACGCCGCCCAGGCCGAGAAGCTGAAGGCCATGAGCGCCGCGCCGAATGCTTCGGCGCCGGCCTATGCGGACGCTCCCCTTGCCGACGAAGAACGCTTTCGCTTTCTCAACGGCTTCAACGACGTCTTCCTGACGATCGGCGTGCTGCTGATCGCGGCAGCTGCCTTCGCCACCGGCTTTCTTATGCTGGCTGCTGTTATCTTCTGGGTTTTGAGCGAGATCCTCGTCCGTCGATTGCGCGCAGTCTTACCCGGAATCGTGCTGTCGTCGTTGTTCGTCGCAACGACAGCCATAACCTTTCAATACTACTGGTATGGCATACGAACACACTGGGACATCTCTTCCGCGTTTGCGTTCTGGACGAACCTTACGCTCAACCTCAGCCTACCAGCGCTTGTCGCTTCTCTAATTTATTACCTGCGCTTTCGACTACCGTACGCACTCGCACTAATCGCGTTCTCGGCCTACATCGGTGTGATAGGTACTCTCGAACGTGTCTCCGGAATGAGCCACTCAGTCGTTGCGTTAGCTTACGGACTTGTTGTGCTTACCGCTGCGCTTTTCTTCGACGCGCGCGATCCGAAACGCGTGACGCGGCTATCTGATTGCGCTTTCTGGCTGCACATAGTCGCTGCCTTTTTTGTCACGTCGCCGCTAATAAACCTGATCACCCAATCCACGAACGGAGCAATGGCGTCAGCACTTGTCCTGCTAACCGTTTTTCTATTCGCCATCTTCGCGCTCGCAATTGATCGTCGCGCACTCCTTGTTTCGTCACTCGCTTCGTTCACATATGCGGTCTATAGCATCCTAAGCGGCGGCTTGGCTTGGTCGCGGAGTGATTACACGCAGCCCTCCTTCACTTTGACGCTCGCCCTGGTCGGCGGCTTCGTTCTGATCCTCGGCGTATTTTGGCACCCGCTGCGGCAGCGGTTGATGCCGCTCTTCCAAAACATGCCGTTCGCGCATTATCTCCCACCGGCAAGGCAATGACCAGTTTTTCACCACGCGAAATCGTCTCTGAGCTCGACCGCTATATCGTCGGCCAATCCGATGCCAAGCGCGCCGTCGCCATTGCCCTGCGCAATCGCTGGCGGCGACAGCAGATCACCGGTGACCTTCGCGACGAAGTCTTGCCGAAAAACATCCTGATGATCGGACCGACGGGCGTCGGCAAGACGGAGATTTCGCGGCGGCTTGCAAAGCTCGCGGGCGCGCCCTTCCTCAAGGTCGAAGCGACGAAGTTCACCGAAGTCGGCTACGTCGGCCGCGACGTCGACAGCATCATCCGCGACCTCGTCGAGGTGGGCATGGCGCTCGTCAAGGATGCCAAGCGCCAGGACGTGCGCGCCAAGGCCGAGAAGGCCGCCGAAGAGCGCGTCATCGATGCTCTCGTCGGCAGCGGTTCCTCGCCGATGACGCGCGACAGCTTCCGAAAGAAATTGCGCAACAACGAGCTGAACGACAAGGAAATCGACATCCTGGTGGCCGACACGGCGCCGCAGATCCCGATGTTCGACATGCCGGGTGGCGCCTCGATGACGACGATCAATCTCGGCGAAATGCTGGGCAAGGCTCTCGGCCAACGCACCAAGCCGCGCCGCGTCACGGTCAAGGACAGTTTCGACATCCTGATCGCGGAAGAGAGCGACAAACTGATCGACAACGAGGACATCGTCGCCGAGGCGATTGCGGCGGTCCAGAACGACGGCATCGTCTTCCTCGACGAGATCGACAAAATTTGTTCGCGCGGCGAAGGCGTGCGCGGCGGTGCCGATGTTTCTCGCGAAGGCGTACAGCGCGATTTGCTGCCGCTGATTGAAGGCACGACGGTTGCGACGAAGCATGGTCCGGTCAAGACGGATCACATCCTGTTCATCGCCTCCGGCGCGTTTCACGTTTCGAAACCGTCCGACCTGCTACCCGAGCTGCAGGGCCGCTTGCCGATCCGCGTCGAACTCAGCGCCCTGTCGCGCGAAGACATAAAGCGCATCCTGACCGAGCCCGAGGCGAGCCTGATCAAGCAGTACGTGGCGCTGATGGCGACCGAAGGCGTGACGCTCAGTTTCACCTCCGACGCGATCGATGCCATTGCCGACACGGCCGTTGAAGTCAATTCGACGGTCGAGAACATCGGCGCCCGGCGACTGCAGACAGTGCTCGAGCGGGTCTTGGACGAGATTTCGTTTGAAGCCTCCGACCGCTCCGGCCAGGCCTTCGTGATCGACGGTGCCTATGTCGCGACCCACGTCGGTGAACTTGCGAAAAATGCCGATTTAAGCCGATTTATTTTGTAGCGTGGTCACTTGTGTCCCGGATGTCATTCCGGACGACGCTTCAGCGTCGATCCGGGACCCGGGGCTACTTCGTCCCGGTTCTCGCCACAGGTAGGCGGCTCGGCCGGGATGACAATTAGGACCGCTATTCACCCGAGCCGAACGCCTATACAAGAAAGCCAATTCGTAAAGCCCTGAAAGACACCGTCAGCAATGACCGTTGCGTCGATACTTGAATCCAACCCGGGCGCTATCGCCGCGAAGCCCTCGCTAGCGGGCTTGACGCGCGACCAGTTGAAGACGGCGCTCGCTGCTGCGGGCGTTCCGGCAAAGCAGCTCAACATGCGCGCCGCCCAACTCTGGAGCTGGATATACGTGCGCGGCGTCACGCGCTTCGACGACATGACGGACGTCTCGAAGGATCTCCGCCGCGACCTCGAAAGCCTCTACACGCTCGACCGGCTGGAAATCGTTTCGGAGCAGATCTCCGTCGACGGCACACGCAAGTGGCTGCTCCGGCTTGCCAAGCGCGGACACGAAGCTCGGCCACCGGAAATCGAAACCGTCTACATCCCCGAGAGCGGTCGCGGCACGCTTTGCATTTCGAGCCAGGTCGGCTGCACCCTCACCTGCTCGTTCTGTCATACCGGCACGCAGCGCCTCGTGCGCAATCTCGAAGCCGAAGAAATCGTCGCTCAGATCGTGCTGGCACGCGACCGCATCGGCGACTGGCCCGGCGCCAAGAGTCCCGACGACGGACGGCTTCTGCCTGCGGGCGAACGCAAGATCACCAACGTCGTACTGATGGGGATGGGCGAACCGCTTTATAATTTCGACAACGTCAAAGCCGCGATGGAGGTCGCGTCCGACGGCGACGGCCTGTCGCTTTCGAAGCGCCGCATCACGCTGTCGACATCCGGCGTCGTGCCTGAAATCCGACGCTGGGGTGAAGAAGCCGACACGATGCTGGCGATCTCGTTGCACGCGACCAACGATGCGCTGCGCGATGAACTCGTGCCGATCAACCGCAAGTATCCAATCGCCGAGCTGATGGACGCGTGCCGGAATTATCCCGGCCTTTCGAATGCACGCCGCATCACCTTCGAATACGTGATGCTGAAAGGCGTCAACGACAGCCTTGCCGAAGCCCGCGCGCTTGTGAAATTGCTCTCGGGCATTCCAGCGAAAATCAACCTGATCCCGTTCAATCCGTGGCCGAACACGCGCTACGAGTGCTCGGACTGGGAGACGATCGAACGCTTCGCAGAAGTCGTGAACCGCGCCGGCTACGCGAGCCCGGTGAGGACGCCGCGCGGACGCGATATTCTCGCAGCCTGTGGGCAGCTCCGGTCCGAAAGCTTGAGGCTCACCGCCAGCGAGCGCCGCGCCACCGGCGACGGCGCCTGACCGGACGCGCCCCGCCCAATCCGCAATAATCATTTGAACAGTAAAAGTCGGTCTCTATAGACTACGCCCGTACCTGATGTCTGGGGCGGGGGATCGTCGTGCTAAGACTGATCACCACATTGGCGCGAGTGGCCTTCGGCTTCGCGTTGGCGAGTATCGCTGCCGGGCTCGTCACGGTCATGTTCGTCGATACACCCGTCGACGTTCTGGCGCAGCCGGCGAGCCGGTTGCCGCAAACGGCTAGCCAGACGCTCGATCTGGCGTTGCTCACCGCTACGCACTACGGCATTTTCTCGGCGGCCTTCGTATTGATCGCAGCCGGGCTAGGCGAATGGCTTTCGATGCGCTCGCTGCCCTTCTATCTGATCGCAGGAGTGGGTATCGGGCTGCTTGGCTTCATCGCGCAGTTTTCGAGCGAGGTCGCAGGCCAACCGACCATCCTGAATAATTATGCGTTGAAGGCGTTCTTAACCGCCGGCTTCTTCGGCGGCTTCGTTTACTGGCTGGCATCCGGTCAGTTCGCCGGACGAGCACCCGAGGTGACGGACGACACCACGTCGACCGAAGTCGCGCCGCCGCCCATTCCACAACCGGAAGACGATAACGAAGCCGATGTTGTCATCGACAACCCGCAACAATTTGAGGATGAACCGAGGAAGCGCGACGGCTCGATTCTGAGCTGGTTGAAGCGTCCACGGCGACAAGAGGCCGAGCCGCTGCCGGCCGATGAAATCGAGGGTCCCGAGGACGGTGACGAAGCCGTTATCGTCAGAAATCCGGGCGCGTCCTCCGCCCGGCAAAATGCCTTCGATGCCGCCAAAACCAGCGATGAAGAAGCGTAATTCCGACGCCCCGCAACCTAAGAACGCATACGAACTAAACTGTGGATAACGTGATCGGGGACGGGACTTTCCATTCGCGATGCATCTAGTTGGCCATGCACTGCATGTTTGTACTCAATTTTGAGAAAGCGAGTGTTGCCATGCCTCAGAATGAGAAAACGTCTGCCAGAGTGAGCGCCATCGCATCCAAGGCGTTGCAGAACCCCCAATCGGTTTCTGCAGAGGAAATCAAAGAGCTTGCAGCGTCAGTTCTGTCTCAATCTCCTGATCATCAGCAATCCCAACAACACCAGCAAAGCCAGGGCCAGCAGAAGAGGTAAGACTTTCCTCTTCGGTCAGTCGTTCGATTGACAGAACGCAGCGAGCGGGAATTGCCATTATCCCGCTCGCTTGCGCTTTTTCCGGATCTTCGAGATCGCCAATGTTTTGGCAGACGACTTTGACGTCGGGCGTATCCCTGACGAGCCAGCCGACGGTGGCGACTTCGACGGGTTTCGCATCCGGCAACGCCGATAAATAGCGCCATTTACCGCACGGCTGGCGGCTATCCAGCCATCGGATGATGACGAGCGGGCAGTCCCCCATTTCGCACCCCAAGAAATGATTCGGGGGAATCATAGCAGACGCAACCACTTTGGTCGGCGCCGCTGTTCCAGCCCGCAGGCTGAGTGTTGCGCTAATTCAGCGAATGCGGCTGTCGGACTTCTGCCCGGCTCGCAAACTCGGAGACCAGCGTTGTTGCTGCGATGCAGCAAGACTGATATACTCAGACTTTGAGGGATGACCTCCTTGTTCGATTTTGATCTCCATTTCCGCTTTCTTCGGAAAGCGACCGAAGTATTTTTCGAAATGAGCCAGGCTTCGGTGGCCGCCGCTGTTGCATGGCAAAGCCGTCTTCATGACGAAATGACTCCTGAGGGACGGCAGACGGCAACCGCACCGGCATTCTGGCCGATGTGGTTCGGTGATTGGACTCCCGGAACCGCGATGTCAGCCGGTCGGTCTAACGATCCGTTTGAAGCGTTCCGAGCCGCGGCTACCAATCTTTCACCCTTCGGGAATTTCACGCCCTTCGGACATATGCCAATCGCCGCCTCTCCGAGCGCCGCGTTCGATCCGATGCAGGTTTGGTTTGCCGCAGCGAGTGCCTGGCAAGACTTGGCGCAGCACGGCACAATGGCGGCATGCGGAGCGGGCTTATCGGCTTGGCCGAATTCGGCGACCCAGTCGGTCTGGAGCGCAACACCGTGGAGCATTTACCAAGCGCCGATGATGGCAATGATGCTGTCTTACGGCGTTCCTTATTCGGTGGCGGCTCCCACCGCGCGGGCGAGCACGTCAGCGATGGACGCGGCCGACGCGGCCTATACGCAATGGCAGCTGGTCTTCGGAAGTCCTGCGAAAACCAACGCGCGCCCTCCCGCAATGCCGTGGCAGGCCTACCCGCTCTGAACGTCACGTGATTTGATTATTGCGGATCCGGTTCAGGCGCCGCTGATGGCGAAGGCGGGGCCTCAGCACCGTCCGAACTCGCCGGAACAGGCGGCGCAACCTCGGCCTTCGGCTTCGTCGTCTTCTTTTTTGCGGCCGCGGTTTTAACTTTCTTTGGCGCCGCGTTCGTCGACGCTGCCGGAGCGCCTGCGGAACCGTCCGCGGGCGGCGGAGCTGCCGTCGTCTTCGGCGCCCAGGGCAGCACTTCCGGCGCCGCAGCCTTTGCCGGGTGCTTTTTCTTCACCGACGCAACAGAACTGCAATGAGGCGTCGCGACCTTGCCTGACGCGTCTGGCGTGGCGGCCGGCGCAGTCCACTTGCAAGCTTTGTTGCTGCCACAGGCCGCCTCCTCGAGACCTTTGCAGGGCGAGGGCTTGGCAGCCTGCTTAACTTTAGGTTTGGCGGCCGGAGTTGCCGCGGGTTTGGCCGGTGCAGCAGGTGCCGTGTCGGTCGGTGGTTTGTCCGCAGGCGCTTCAGCAGCTGGCGTTGGCTCTGCTTGGGCCGTCGCCGGAGATTTCTTTTTGACCTTGGGTTCGACGGTCGTTGCAGGCTCCGGAGCAGCAGCCGGCGGCGTTGCCGCCGATCCCTGATCGGCGGCATCACTATCGGCGGCCGATGTTTGAAGGCCGCCCGCCGAGAACGACGGCAACGGCGCTGCTGGTGCCGGATTGGCTGTTGCGGCTTGAGGAGCGGGATCAGGCGGGACGGTGACCGTGATTTCTTCTGCGGAGAGCGGCAAAGCCAGCGCCCCGCTCGCCAAACACAGCCAAGCAAGTAAGCCGTTGAACCGAGCAGGTCTGGTCACTGGCATTCTCCCCCAGTCAGATATTTCCCGACTCAGTATCATTTTCGGTCGAGTGGAAACACGGCAAACGGCCTCGATATGCCTTTTTTATGTTCATGAACCCCAATATTGCGTTGGTTCATTTGAGAATTTTGTTCGCTGCCCCGGTCTCCGATCGAGACCTCGCCCATCAAGCCTTGGAGGCAACAGCCGAATTCTTTTCCATGATTGCCCAGCGGAGCGCTTGGTCCAGCCGATCGTCGCCCCAGAAAAGTTCGCCGTCTTCGGTTGTGAAACTCGGCGCACCGAAGAGGCCGTTGGCCTGGGCCTGCTCGGTATTCCGGCGCAGCGCAGCTTTCACGTCATCTTCGTTGCTCCGTGCCCACATCGCGTCGGCGTCGAGCCCACATGACGTTAAGCATGTTGTCAGCACGCCGTCGTCTGAGGCGTCTAAGCCCCTCGTGAATTGAGCATTGAATACCGCGCGACTGAAGGCGCCCTGCGCCCCGACTCTGTCGGCAGCAATTGCCAGCCGTGCGGCCTTGAGGCCGTTGATGGGAAACGTCTCGGGCATCGTGAAAGGAAGTCCGCGTTCAGCGGCGATGCGCACGATGTCGCGCACCA
>Ga0134122_10000445_pt1 | contig 27844 bp, 44 predicted proteins | sample KB302_FD_96461 | JGI IMG/M metagenome (GOLD analysis project Ga0134122, IMG submission 96461) | Terrestrial soil microbial communities without Nitrogen fertilizer from Kellogg Biological Station, Michigan, USA - KB3-0-2 | ecosystem: Environmental > Terrestrial > Soil > Unclassified ...
GAATGATGTAGTCATCAAAGACGATGGTCAAGTCGTAGAAATCCACGCCAAAAAGATCTACTCCAGCAAACCTGGCACTTACATTCGTATTCTGCCAATAGACAACCAATGCAACTTACCGGTGCTCGATGCGGATATCAAAAGAAGTAATTGACGATAACGTTTTCATAGACTTCATCATGGATCCTCGTGATGTGGATGCTTTAAAAGAAAAAGCACTTGAGCCCACAATTATCAGAATGGGCGAACTTCACCTTAACTTTTGGATTCGGATGGCAACTGACCGCGAAATGTATAATGATTTTGAATGCACCGATGATGAATAAATTTAAAGGAAAAATTACTGCGATTCTTCATAAACCAAGCAAATATTTGACAAATTTTCTTAACAAATTATATTAAAGAATTCAGTACAACTAAAACACGTCTAGGAATACAACATAAGGTTAGCTATCAGACGTACTAAGGAAAATAAGCCCTGAAAGGAGCCAAAATGGCCGAACAACCTAAGAAAATTTACACAATGGAAGACAACATCAAATCGATGTACTTTCAGAATCGCGATATTTTGAAAGCTCTGGAAGAGATCAAGCAAAAGCTCGGCATGACCAAACAAGACGACGATTTCGATGGATCGCAGTTCTAAATTAGATTGCGACTTCTTTCTCTCACTGATCCTGCTTGCAAGCCAGTCTGAAACACCAGAACAAACTGATCTAGATAATCAGATGGAAGAGGTTCTATTCTACTACCTTTTAGATCTTTACAATATAAATTCGGCACGCTAGAATCAAATTCATGCAGCAAATTTTAACCTATACTCTTCTTTTGTCAGTCGTTCTATTTTGTGGGGGAGATAGAGGTAGCGCGCATCCAGTAGATATTCACCTTCCAACCTCATATGACTATCTGCATGAAACCGAATATGAAAGAGATAGAGCCAATAAAGAAGCTCAAAAGACTTTAGACAAAGACGATTCTTCAGAAGAAGAAATCCAAAGAGCTTTAGACCAACTTTACGGTCCAAACGGCACTCGAGCTTAAACCTCAAAGATTGGGCAAACTCTATAAGGACCAGCAAAATAATCTATTGCAAATCCTATAGCCACAAAAACTACCGCGCCCGCGATACAAATAAGCAGAATTCGAAAAAGGAATGAATTCCATATAGCCTTCAACATTAAGTTCGTTCCTTTTTTTTAATCCTTCTTTCAACATTATCAACCATCCAGGAAATTTCCTCAAACGCTTGTTCCATAAATTGCTCGGTATTCATATTATACGTTTTCGCCCAGGTTACAATATTGTTGCTAAGCAAATGGAGTGCAGCAGAAAATGCCTCATCGTGATAACCATCTTTAATATAGTTAGCCACTATATCATGAAGACCCTGAAAGCAGGAGCCCACCATTAAACTATTAAGTTGTTCGTCCTTCTTCACTCTTCCAATCCACAGATTCATATATTATCTCGACAGGAAGAATCGACTTGAGTAATCCCATGGAGCTGATCCCATCTATACAAGTTCGACGAAATATCTTCAAAAGACTTTTACCTTTATCATCCACAGGATAGAAAAGAGTGCGCCCATACACCCTCTTGCACATAAACTTAAACGTCATCCGGAGCCTCGGGACAATAAAACGGCATCCAATGCGTCACTTGGTTAATGTCAACGAATTGATCACCACGCCAGAAGCCAAGACGAGCGCTTGAGAACCACCCACTGTGGACTGGAACGGCAGGATAGAGCCAGCAAAACTGATCATCTTTGGGTAAATCGTCTTCAATCTTAATCCAATTCATCTTGTACCCCTTAGTTCAACACTATATTGACGTACACAAGGAATTTTCCGCTAGACATAAAAATTATTTTACTGGTAAAGATTCAGAATAAAGGATTAAAATAGACACTACTATGAGCGCGCCACACGGTAATAAATACAACAACAAACTATATAACTTCCCTGAAGAATGCCAAAAAGCATATAACGAATATTGTGAATGGATTAGCCAGGGAAACTCTGCAGCTTCTTGGTGTTATGAGAGCGACTCTCTTACCATAACCTACAAAACCATAGAGAAATATATCCACGAATTTCCTCAAGACTTTCCACCTTCAAAGAAGGAAACGGCTCTAACAAAGAGCTTAGCTATATGGGAAGGAAGAGGTTTATCCATGATGCTGGGTCAAGTTGAGAAGTGCCAGCCCGCCATCTTTCAAATGTTCATGCGCAACAAATTCGGATGGGATAAGGAATCTCAATCTAATAGAGAATCCAAAGAGACACTCGTAGAGAAATTCCTCGACAAGCTGGACAAGATGGATGCGTAACGTTCCGATTGATACAGATTTAGAAATAGTTATCATTGCAGCTCTTCGGTATGCTATTCCACGTGAAACCTATGCTTGTCAAACCATTGCAGACTTTATAGAGAACAACTGGAATGAGTTAACAACGCACGCACAGCATAACATCCACGAAGACATACGCGAATTTTATAGCGAAAGCTTTCTAGTTAAACATCCTTGGTCTCGCATCATTAAACTAAAAATAGATGACAAAAATTCACCCACCAATTAAGTAAATAGGTAAAACAACCTATAACTTAAGGGGTTCCATGACAAAATACAAAATCTCCTTCCATTCTGGACAGGTAAGTACATTCGCAATTAATGAGTTCGAATCAAAAGAAGAAGCTAAAAGCCACTACGAGAAAATGATTCTCGATAGCACCTCTCCGTTTCTTAGTATTGGGGATGTCTTAATCGCTATCGACCGGATTACATTTGTCGTTGTCGAAGAACTGATCGAGAAAGTCGATGAGCCAGCTACCGAGGCCACAATCGAGTGCTAAAGTTTACGGAAGAAAAGCTCGACGTTGAGGTCTATTACACAAATAGGCCTCACAATATATTCATTCCTTATAAGTCAGACGAAATGAGAAGACTAGGCGTTGGTGGTTATTATTGGAAAGACGGCAAAGATCCGATGCTCGGCGTCCTCCAAAACTGTATTGAAGCGCCATGCCACAACTGTCAATGTTACCAAAAAGAATTAGAGCTTTTAAGAAAACAATTAGGGATTGTGGAAGATTATGTCGCAAGAGATGGCTGATTACGCCGATGATATTTTAAGAGATCTTGCATTTCAGAAGGAAAGGATCTGCATTCTCAACGAGATCATCGATAGCCAAAAGAGACTGCTTGTGGCTTATGAAGATGAGATAGACCTGCTTCAGGAAGAACTTGACGAATATTTGGGGAATGAATGAACTTTTGGTCGTGGTTATTTAGGTTTCCTTCTGAAGAAGATGATTGGAAAAGCACTGAGCAGCTTAAGAAAGAGCTTGAAGAAATGCGCAAAGAAATAGATATTCTTCAGAAAGAGATCTGTCACTGGAAGCACTTAGCCTTAACGTTTAAGAAGTTTCACTAAGAATTCACAGCGTCCTTTATAGCTTAACAACTACGGCAATAGTGCTGCTAATTTAGGGCGCTAATTTTAATTACAAAAGGAAAATATGGATAAGCAACAAGATACGATTGATGAACGAAGCTATAATGAAGAGGGCTATCAACTTATAACCAGCGCTCGGGTATGTCGGGAAAAATACTCTCCCTATCATCTTGAAAAAGTCTGGTATGGCGACTATGTATTCGCGCCTCAATCAATTCAATTTAATCTAGAGCCTGGAGACCCAGTTGTGGAGGCCATTGTTGAGTTAATAAAACGAAGGGTTATGGACAGCTTTCGTGTACGGCCTACTATAGCGCAAGAGATGTCTATGGTTCGCAAGCCAATTAAGGATGACGATTGTAAGCGGATTTATGAAGGCACAATAGGCTGGAAAGCTAAGCTTATTTGGGAAGATGAAAGAGATCGCCCAGAAATTAATCCTTTTAAAGATTGCATGATTTTTACCGCAGGGTATAATTATAAACGTCCTGAAAATTAAATCTAAGGCAATGTTACATAATTCGGCAGAATGCAGGAGCTGCCAAAGGGCTTTTCTGAAAAAGGATGGGAGCTTCAATATTTATAAAAACTTCGGCGCCGGAGCCCAAATAAGACAAAGCATTTCAAAGGTGTGCTTCAAAAGGCTCAACAAGATAGAGAAGGGCTGGCAAATAGATTATGCCCTAATGGAGGCTTTTGAAAGATGACTGAATGGATTAGCGTTAAAGATAAGCTGCCTCAAACAGGCCAAATAGTTGTTGCGTGGCTCCAAGCGCATAATGAGCCCTGTTGTGTTAGGTTTGAAAAAGATTATATTTGGCTAGAGTTAGTCGAAGTAGATCGCGAAGACTGCTTCCGCGTTGACCGTGTAACCCACTGGATGCCTTTACCTGAGCCTCCGAACCCCACAATATTTAGAGAGCGCGCTGGTGAATTCGAGGGTATTCCAGACGAATGCAATTTATGAAGCTCTTTAGCCCAAAGCAAATCAAGTCCTATCAAGAATCAGACGCCCGGATTAACATCTGGGAAGGCGCTGTTCGTTCCGGAAAGACCTTTATTTCGCTTTGGCGGTTCATTAAAGAGCTTAAATTCGGTCCAGAGGGGGAATACGCCCTTATCTGCAAAACATACGACGCTTTCAAGCGTAATACATTTCCTCAAATGCTTTTGATGATCGGAGGGGACGCTAGACACTATTCGGGCAAAAGGGAGATGCATATTTATGGGAAAGTTGTCCATATTATTGGTGCTGATGATGAGCGCGCTGAGTCTAAAATTAGGGGTCCCACTTTTTCTGGTGCATATGTGGATGAAGCGACGATTATACCCGAATCTGTTTTTAAAATGCTTATTAGCCGTTGTGCTATGGGAGGGGCTAAGATATTTGCTACCACTAACCCGGACTCTCCTTACCACTGGTTAAAAAAAGATTTCCTAGAAAACAATGCTGATGTAAAGTCCTGGCAGTTCAAACTAGAAGACAACCCGGAGCTCACCGATGAGGAGAAGGACTATCTACGTAGACAATACAGAGGCCTTTGGTTCCAGCGTTTTATTGAAGGAAAGTGGGTTCAGGCTGAAGGAGCAATCTACGATTTTTTTGACCCCAAACTGCACGTCATTGACTATGCGCCAAATCTTGCTAAATATTACATTGTCGGTGTTGACTATGGCACTACTAATCCTTGCGCTTTCACTTTGCTTGGCTATAACAGTGATAAGCATCCCAATATTTGGGTTGAAGATGAGTATTATTTTGACTCAAAGGTACATCAACGGCAAAAGACAGATAGCGAATACGCGGCGGACTTAGCTAAGTTCATTAAAGATAAAGCGGTTAAGGCGATCTATATCGATCCGAGCGCAGCTTCGTTTCGTGTAGAATGCCAGCGGCAGGGGATAGCTAACTTGTATGAAGCTGAGAATGAAGTGATTGATGGCATCAGAAAAGTTGGCGATCTTCTCAATAATGGCACGCTTAAGATCTGCGCAAGATGTACGAATCTTATCAAAGAGTTCCAGTCGTATGTTTGGGACTCAAAGAGTATTATGACGGGCGTTGACAAGCCAAAAAAAGAGAATGACCATTGCTTAATAGGGGACTCTCTAGTATGGACGCTAAATGGGAAAATTCCTATTAAAGATTTAGTAGGTTTAGAAGGATTAGTTCAGTGTTGGGATTTTAAAAGGAACACCTTTACGTGGGCTAATTTCAAAGATGTTAAGAAGACTCGGGAGAGGCAAAAGATATTCAAGCTAACTCTTGAGAACGGCCGGTCAATTCAGGCAACAGGTGATCATAAAGTGTGGACGAAGCGTGGATACGTTGAGATACAAAATCTCTTGAATGATGATGAAGTTCTATGCTATGATTAGTTCATGGAACATCAAATTCATTTTGGTAAAAAGTTTTATAAAGATCTGAAGACAGGCTACTGGATTTCAACGAGCGCTAAAAAGATTAGGGCGCACGTTTGGGTTTGGGAACGCCACAATGGAAGAAGGCCCAAAGGATTTCATGTTCATCATAAAGATGAAAATAAATCCAATAACGACATTTCTAATTTAGAAATTATTGAAGCTCAAAAGCACATGGCTCTTCATATGTCCGCCCCTGAAAGAAAGCAACAATCTAGGAAACTAGCCGAGAAGATTAGACCATTAACAAAGGCCTGGCATGCCAGTGAGGATGGGAGAAGGTGGCACAAAGAACAAGGGATCGAAGGGTGGTTAAAACGAAAGTCCTTTGTAGGCAAATGTAATCAATGCTCAATGGAGTTTTCCTCCAAAACTTACCATCAAGACTTTTGTTCTAACAAATGTAAAAGTGCTTGGAGAAGAAAACAGGGTTTTGACAATATTGAATTGATTTGTCCAGTATGTAAAATTACATTTAAAAGGAATAAATATGGAAAACAGAAAACTTGCGGAAGGACCTGTGGGGGCTTATTCAAAAGTAAAAAGTATTGAAGAAGCCGGAGAGGACGATGTCTACTGCCTAAATGTTCCGGCGCATGGGAATTTCGTAGTTAACGAAGGAATTGTGGTTAAGAACTGCCTCGATTCCCTGCGCTATGCCATTTATACTCACATGTTTGCAAAAGATGTTAGAGGAATGTCGGCACAGGAATATGATCGAATGAGGTCCGAGGCTTTTGGGGGCGAACCGGAACTTCCGGAGTTCTTTAGAGATCCTCGGGATTATGGCAACACTTACATACCTCTTATTTAATTGCTTAGGCAATCATCGCATGAAGTATATGACCATCCGTTGATTTCTTTTAGCTTCCCCTTTTCTCCGCAATACTCACACGCTTCAGCGCTTCTTTTCTCGGCCAGCTTTATAAACTTAGACATTTCGCTCGTTTCCGTATCCATATAATATCTAAGCGTTCCATATTTCTCCTTTACTTGGGATGCCCGACATGAACAATCTGTTTTAAGGATTATATAATGAAGCTCAGCAGAAAGATCGTTGATTATATCAAACCAACCGTCCTCACATTCGAAAATAGGACAGAATTCGTAAAGGGGTTCGTATGTTTCAATTAGAAAGCGTGTATTTTTTTCATTCACTAATCGCCTCGAAGTTTTTGGGAATCTTTATCCGGCAACTCTTGCCCTGACGTCTTGGAGCTCTTTAAGCTTTTGCTCAAGCTCCGCCACTCTTCTAAATACCCCACGTCTCACGGCTTCAGACATCTCTCGGGTTTTTTTTAGCTCGTTTAATACTAATATTAAGTCATTTTTTTCAAAAAGATCTAGTTGGATCATTATTTTTACCTCCGTTTGCCGTTTACTTTGCCAGAAGCATTCTTTTTTTTGAAAAGAAAAGAGAAAAGGGGTACTGTAAAGAAAATATTTGATAACCAAAATAGCCGATGACCCTATTTCCACAACTCACCGATGCGTATTATACAGACCAGGATAATTCAATCCTTAAGCGTATGGACTACACCTATGCGAAAAACATTACCGTAAATCAGAGTTTTTGGTCTGAGGCCGATATCGATCATCGTTTCCACGCCGGCGATCAAACTCTTTGGAATGATATTTATGGCAACGTTCCGGCCTTTCGTCGTAGACAATTTAACTTCAATAGGATCCGCCGTGTCATCAACATGATTGACGGTTATCAAAGGGATCATAGAAAGTCCACGATTTGCCAGCCTGTCGAATCTAGTGACGACCAGACCGCTGACCAGTTTACTAAACTTCTTTTTCATGCCAATCAAACTGGCGATATTCTTCACACAATTTCAGATGCTTTTAAGGGCGCCCTCATTGGGGGAATGAACCTCATGAGCGTCTGGATGGATTACCGTAACGACCCCGTCAACGGCGATATAAAGGTTGACAATGTTGCCTACAACGGTTATTTGATTGATCCATACTTTAAAAAAATGGACTTGTCTGACTGCAATGACATCTGGACAAGGAAATATCTATCGCGTCAGCAGGTCATTAGCCTGCTCCCCGGTAGAGAAGATGAGATCAAGAACTTTAAGGGTTGGGGTAACCGAGATGGTAAGTTTCAATTTATGCCAGAAAGCTACAGCTATGGCATGCAAGACCTTCTTATCTACGATGAGTTCTGGTACATGGATTCGCGACGCCAGAAAATGCTTGTGGATACTAAAACAGGCGAATCAATCGAATGGAAAGGAAACGAAGATGACCTCGCGGAATTTCTCCGCTTTTACCCCCAAATTGTTGTCATCGATAACGAAATCCCATCGGTTAAGCTTGCAATCACTGTTCAAGGGAAGGTGATGTATCATGGCCCCAATCCTCTTGGCATCGATGAATATCCTTTTGTACCTGTGTGGGGCTATTATGAGCCCCAAATCCCTTATTTTCCGTGGCGTGTCCAAGGCGTGGTTCGTGGGCTCCGTGATGCTCAGTATCTATATAATCGCCGAAAAGTTATCGAACTTGATATTCTAGAATCACAAGTAAACTCCGGCGTTATCTTTAAAGAGAATGCTTTAGTTAATCCAAAAGATGCCTTCCTTCAGGGCCAAGGCCGCAGTCTGGCGCTTAAAGCAGACGCCCAAATCACAGACGTTCAGCAGATTCCAGCCCCTCAAATCCCTCCTTCAATGATGCAGCTATCTGAGCTTTTAGGTAGAGAGATCCAAGAAATTAGCGGTGTTAACGAGGAACTGCTAGGTTCTGCGATGGATGATAAAGCTGGTATTCTTTCAATGCTTCGTCAAGGCGCTGGTCTTACAACACTTAGAGGCCTGTTCGATAACCTAGATAGATCTCAGAAGCTTTTAGGTAATCTGTGTATCCGCCTGATGCAACAGAACTGGACTCCGGGCAAAGTGCAGAGAATTCTGCAAGAGGAACCTACCCAGCAATTCTACAATAGAGCTTTCGGTAAATACGATGCTGTTGTAGAGGATGGATTAAACACTTCAACTCAGAAGCAAATGCAGATGCAGCAGCTTCTACAAATGCGAGAGCTTGGGGTCCCAGTACCGACTAACTTGCTCATCGAGAATTCAACCCTTCAAAACAAAAAGGAACTCATTGATGCAATCGCTCAAGAAGAAGAGCAGCAGGCCCAAGCCGCTGAGCAACAACAACAAGTCCAGATCCAAGTCCTCCAAGCACAAATCAAGGACCTTGAGGCCAAAGCAATGGCAAACGAAGGTCTCGGCGTCGAAAGGGCAAGCCGTGTCCAAGAAAACCGTGCTCTTGCCGTGGAGCGTCTGGCGGAAGCTGAAAAAGACCGTGACCTCGGTGTTCTTGACCGTATTAAGGCTGCCAAAGAACTTAGTTCGATCGATCTGGATCATTTGGAGCGAGCATTAGCGATCATCGATTCTCTTAAGGGCAAAGATGAAGTAGAAGACAAGCAAGAAAAAGCAAAAACTGCTTAAAATAAATTTTAACAATTTACACGATTCGTGTATTGTAAGAAAAAAGCCTAAATAAGGAGACAATATGTCAAAGGCAAGAATTGAAGGACATGAAGAAGGAATCGGCAGAAGCGATTTCGCTGGCATGCCAAAAGATGTTTACATGGCTGAATATCCAAAATCTACTCGTTTAACAATGAACGAAGGGATCGACGATACAATGTCTGATATCGATAGCGTAGATAATAGAGCCGAAGGCAAAAGACGCAGATATCTTTCTAACCAAAAATAAGGCGAAAAATGGCTAAAAAATACACTAAGTCTCTTGGCGATATGCTAAGTAAGAAAAATGGTGATAAATGCCCGGACCAGCTTGAGCTAAGAGGTGAAACCCTTAGAAAAAAAGGTCCTAACGCTAACTACAATTTTTCTGTTCAGCAAGAGCCGATCACTCGTATGGGTGACAAGGATTTTGCCAATATGCCAGATAGACCGATGTATTTAAGATTTGATAATCGCGATTCATATAGAGACGGGATTATCAATAGTTTTACTTGCGGGATTACGGAAGTGTCTGACATTCATGAGAACGAGGCTACAGCGAGGTATACCGATGGTAATGCTACGGCCCGCGGGTAAAGCATATGAAATTGCAAAAAGGGTGTTAGGAAATAAAGGCGTTAAGGTTGCCAAACCTAAAGTAAAACAACCTGAAAAGCCAAATACTGGACCCTATCTATATCATTAGGAATTTATGAAAGAAAAAAACAAAAAATATTCCAAAAAAGCTGAGAAAAAGATCAAACACGTGATGCACGAAATGGGCGAAGGGAAATTACATTCTGGTTCTAAAAAAGGACCTTTAGTCAAATCTAAAGAGCAAGCCCTGGCAATAGGTCTTAGTGAAGCAAGAAAAAAAGGTTTAAAAGTTCCAGGTAAAAAATAGGGGTTTTAATATCTCTTTTAGTTTATAATTCTTCAAATTTTGGAGGATAATTTGGGCAAAAAGAGAAATGGTAAAATATTAAGCTGTAAGTCTTGTTCACAGGAATTTTATGTTCCTAAATATAGAATTGAAACAGCAGTTTTTTGCAGCATGAAGTGCATGAACCACTTGCAGTATGAAAAATCGAATCATAAATGCACAAGATGCTTTAAAGAATTCCTCGATTCTCCCAGCAGGAAAGGACGCAGGCTTTTTTGTACCTTAGTATGTATGCACTCTTTTTTTTCAGAACGTAGTGCAAATGTAAAGGATCGTAGAAGAAACGCTATAGCGAAACTGAGGGCTGAAGGAAAAGTATCAAATAATGGTCCCGCTATAAGAAAGTGGGTTTTACTTTCCAAAATAAATGAATGCATGATATGTGGTTATAATGAGCATATATGTTGTCTGGACATCCATCATATCGATAATGATCCAAATAACAATACTCTAGAAAATATAGGGATATTATGCGTGATGTGCCACCGAAAGGTGCATCGAAAACTTATAAAGTTATGAGGAAGAAATAATGGCTCACAAGAAAAAAGCTCATCAATCTAAAAAAGTCATGGAGCATCTTAAAGGAGATATCAAGGGCTTTAAGAAAGAAATCAAAGAAGATAAAGAGCTGATTTCCTCGATGAAAAAGGGAAAGAAATAATGGATAAGAAAATCAAATCTATCAAGAAGACGATGGATACCAAGATGACCTCTTTAATTAAAGAAGACAAAAAGCACGACAAAGTCATCGACAAAGCAAAGAAAAAGATGAAAAAAGGCTGCTAAATGAAGCTAAAACATTTGTGTTTTATGGTAATTCCGGTAATTTTTTTTGGGTGCGGGGCATATCACTATATATCTCAGTCTCAAGAACATATTGACACGAAAAAACTCCCACAAAATAAATCCGAAATGCAGCGAGAAATAGACAAAAGGTCGGAAAGTTTTAATGGACGCAAAAGATAAGAAATATACTTACGATCGCTTTAACATGAAAGGCGCTCGAGTGGGCCAAGCTGTTCATGACATCTTGTCTTCCAAGCAAGAATCAACCACGGTCGAGGACATATTAGATGGGTATTCGCAACAATTTCTCAAAGAATTCGAGGCCACGATCAATGCGAATGAGGCTAAATACAAAGGGCGCTTTCATATCTTTGTTCTCTCTAATAAAGAAATGTGGGCGACGAATGTTGTCCGCAATTGGTTCGTCGCTAGGGAGACAGCACCAGATGCCCTGGAGATGGTAGCGCAATATCCTAACCATGCCAAGATTCTGTATGAGATTGATACAAATTCAAACGAGATTAAACTCAAATGGGCTCTCCCTGGCATACAAGATTGCATCAGTGTGCTCAAGAATACCGGGCTTTATGACCCTACTCTCTGCCAGTGGATCTATGATTGTTTTATGGGTAAGTTAAAAGAGCCCGAGTTACCCCGGGCTAAGAATTAAGGCCCCTTTTTAGATGGGGGCTTTGTATCAAGCATATGGTCTTGCTGCCAGGCCATCACTTCAATAATTTGATGAGTTTTTTGTTGTTCGCCAATTAGTGATATAAGATTGTCATTTAGAGCGCTCAAAAGCTCATTGCTTCTTTGCGACTGAATGATCATTCCTCTAAGCACTGCAAGTTCGTTGTGAATATTGGATAATGTATGATCCATATTCTCAAGAATCTCAGATTCAGCGACTTTACTGTAATACATATTTGGTCTTTCAATACTTGAAATATCGGCAAATGCGGCCGTCGATAAAAATAGTAAAGATAAAATAATCTTCATATTACTCCTTAAAACGAAAATGCAACAGCGGATTTAAATCCAAACTCTGTGTAGCATTTTTTAATTGTTCGAGCATAAAAACCACCCACTTCGATTTCTTTGCTAGATAAAGAAGGGAATCTGAATGCAACGGTTGCTTTTAAACCAGATGGAGAAAAGTAATTTTTACCCCAAAACTCATCTCCTCTATGTAGGATGCAACTTGTTTCTAAGTCCTTAAAATATGAAATGGTTGTGTCAATATTAACATATTGTTTCACTTTATAAGTATAACCCAATCCGCCGTTGAAAGCAGACCGGTAAATTTGAAATGTTTCGTCGTTTGTATCAGTTGAAAAATGCGACGTATTCGACATGCCAAGGACGGGATAAAGTACAGAGCTGTCTATGTTGTTACCCATAGGAACTAAGTACTTTACACCCCAGTCTGCCGTAAAATAACTTTTATCTTTGTAGATCGAATACCCGATAAAAGAGTTGAAGTTCATCCCTTCGCTTCTGTAGTAGTTATACTCGAAGCCAGCGATGTATTTGGAATAAGTGTAACCGGTTTCCTTGTGCTTAAGCCATCGGAAGTTAGGATTGATTTCGTGATGATGTAGAATGATGACGGGTTCTTTAATTTCGGGCAACTCAGCGTGTTCGACGGTTGCGAATGCTGTGGCTGCGCTGCCAAGCAAAAACATATAGGTAAGCTTCTTCATGTGTCTCTCCTTTATTTGAAGACAATCAAATATTAAACACATCCAATCAATTTGTGCACATACAAAAATATTTTTTGACACTATTGTTTGTCCATGCTATCAAGTAAATTATTTAGTTGTCTTCGTATGCGTCGTAAACGCGGCAATGAACTTATAGGCGTAAAGGGTATCGCCAACCCAAGGAAAGTATGTCAGAAGAGGAAAATACGAACGTAGAGACCGAAGTGGTCGAGGAAGTCGTTCAACCAGAAGAGTCTACTGATTCGCAACAGCCAGAGCAAGAAACCCAGCAGCAGCGTCAAGCGCGAAACGACGCCGAATATAACTGGGCAGAGATGCGTAAGCAAATGCGACAAAAGGATTTAGAGATAGCAGAACTGCGTGATCAGTTCACATCTATAACCAAAAAAGCAGCTCCTCAAGAAGAAGACGAGTTCGCCAAGCTGGCTGAGGACGATATCCTCACCGTCGCACAAGCCAAGAAACTTGCGACAAAACTTGCTAGACAAACGGCAGAAACTGTCCTTCGAGAAAGAGATGCCTCCATGGTAGATGAGAGACTGCAAGCGAAGTTCTCAGATTTTAAATCCACAGTTACTAGGGAAAATATTGAACTTTTAAACGAACTAAAGCCCGAAGTCGCTGAATCCTTAACTTTGCTGAAAGATGATCCGTATCGTCAGGCGAAGCTAGCCTATGAGTATATAAAAGCGTTTGTACCGCAGAAAGACGAAACTATGAACAAAGACAAGAAAAAAGCTGAAGTAAATAGTAAAAAGCCTCTCTCTGTGCAAGCTGTTGGAAAACAGAGCGCCATAGGCCAAGCGCACCAATTCGAAAATGGAATCACTCCTGAGCTAAAAGCTCAGCTCTGGAAAGAGATGCAGCAAATTAGGAAAGGCGCATAGGGCATAACAATAGGAAATTGCTATGTCAATTACAACGACAAGTACGCTTCCGGCTCCAGTCCAGCAGTCTTTTTCATTTAAACTGCTATCTGTACCCGTTCCGTACATGATTCACAAGATCCCAGCCGATCTTAAAGCAATGCCAAGAAATGGTGGTACGACTCTTCGTATGAGACGTTACAACCCATTGGCAACTGCTCCAGTACCCCTTGGAAATAGCGGAGTTACACCTCCCCCACAAAACTTAACGGCGATTAACATCGACGCTAAAATGGATTTCTATGGTACTTATGTGCTCCTTAACGAGCAAGTTACCCTTCAGAACCAAGACCCTGTTCTTAATGAAGCAGCTCAACGTTTGGGCGTTTCTTTAAGACAAACCGAAGACCAATTGATGAGAGACATGCTCGCTTCAACAGCAAGCTTCATCAACTGCGTCGGCGGTACTAACGGGGATAACCCAACTGAAATCACACGTTCAGACGTTGATACAGTAGTTAGAACCCTCCGTGGTAACAACGCTTACAGCTTCTTAACTGGTATCGAAGGCGAAAACCGTTTTGGTACAGCTCCAGTACGTGATGCTTATTTCGGCCTTGGCCATACTGACCTTATTGGTCAATTGGACAACGTTGCTGGATTCATCCAAAAGTGGAACTACCCAAATCAACAATCAACACTCGATCCTGAGTGGGGAACTGTTGCGAACGTTAGATTCTTACTTTCTAGCATTGGTTCTACAACTCCAAACGCCTCATTGTTAGGTGCTACTGTTTATAACATCTTTGTAGCTGGCCGCGAAGCTTTCGCAGCTATCGAGCAAGATGGATATAGCGCACAGTTTATCTATCGTCCGCCTATTTATGACGGGCCTTTAGCTCTGAACGCGTCAGTTGGTTATAAATTCGCGGAAGTCCCACGAATTCTGAATGACCAATGGGTATTTAACCTGCGTTGCACGCTATCAGCATAAGGAGATAAAACATGAGTACACCTATTACAGCTATCTTAACAGGAACCTTCACCTCTGATGGTTTAGTAAGAAATTTGAGCCTCCCTTCAGGATATTCAAAAATCGAGCTATTCAACATTACGGACTTAGGTTCAACAGCAGCTTCTACTCCAGTTATGATGTCTTGGGGAACTTCCTCAATGGCAGCAGGTTCTGGTGTTTTTGCTACGAAAACTAACGGTGCGGCAACAATTGCGCTTCCTACAACACTTGCGGCTAACGCTGGCGGATTTACTTTCGTCGATGATAGCGCGTCTGTTTCTCTTGGAAATGCTCTCACCATCACATCGACAACTAACGCAACTCCTCCAGTTGTATCTTTGGCTTCAACAGCCGGACTTGCAAATGGCGACGTTGTAAGATACGTTAACTCAGCTGGTCAGCTAAACATTTCCGGTTATGACTTCACTATTGACACTGTTGTCACTAACACAAGTCTTAACTTGGCATATATGGTAGCTCCTGGCGGAGCTGGTACTGGCGGATCTCTCCGTCGCGTTCCTTTTGATCCACGTTATTACCCTGTAAACAGATACATCACATCTATTAGCAAAGCTACTAGCGCCGTGATCGTACTTTCTGTAACTCATGGATTTACAGTTGGTCAACAAGTTCGCATCATCGTTCCTTCTTTATACGGAATGATTGAAATGAATAACCAGTTGGTAACTATTACAGCAATCAATACAACTACTAACTCGATTACAGTTAATATTGATAGCACAAACTTTACAACTTTTGCATTCCCAACATCGGCACAGGCTGCCCTTGGTGTGAATTTTGCTCAAGTTGTGCCAGTTGGTGAAGCAGCTGTTAACAGCACTTCTCAGCCTTATGGCAACTTGCTCGACGATGCTACAAGAAACGTCTCTTTCAGAGGGGTTATCATCGGTACAGCGGTTCAAACAACTGCGAAACTTTACCAGTGGATTGCCTATAAAGGTACTGCACTGTAAGCCAATATGGATTGGGACAGCCCGGTCGTTGGTGCGGGGGGAGGAAACTCCCCCTTTATTTAACCAAGGAGATGTATGAAAACATTAAATATAGCCGCCTCAGTAACAGCAGATAAGCCTTCAAGGATTTCGACTGATACAGCTGATGCGCCTACTGATATGAGAGTGAAGTCTACAAAAGATAAACTTCAGGCTTTCATTGAAGAAGAAACTAAAGTAGTGAGAGGAAGATTCCGCTGCTTTGATAACCCAGGATCCTCTGTACGCATTCAGGTTAGAAAATACAAAGGCGTTCCTATGTTCGATAAGACAATGATCGATGAGGGAACCTATGATGTACCGCTTTACGTTGCTCGTCATTTAAATGGTGTAGACGCTACAGCTACCCATATTAATGGACAAGTTAACACATGTTCTTATCCTATCCATGGATTTAAATCCGTTGGGGATAATCTGCCAGCTGGTCAAGAAGTAATGGGGCCAGATGGTGTTACAATTGTGCCAAAGGATCATATCGCTAAGCGAGTCCGAAGATATGGATTCGAGTCATTGGAGTATAGTGTCGGCAACAATATCTAATTCTTTTGTTCCCAATCGCCAGCAAGTTGCAGGCATAACGAATTCCAATCCCGGGATCGTTACCACTACCCAAGCCAATGGTTACTTACCCGGACTTTTTGTCCGGTTTTACTTTCCAATAAACTTTGGAATGATGCAGGTTAATGGAAATGTCTATCAAATTACGCCTTTAACCCCAACAACTTTTTCCATAAATGTCGATACCACGAATTTCGACGTTTTCGCCATCACCAGCACAGTCCAATTTCCAGAGGTCATACCAGTTGGGGAGACCGCCGATACGCTTGTAAATCGCGTCATAAACAACCGAAATATCATACCGGAGACTTAAAATGTCAGTTAACACAAATCTAACCACAATTCGTAGCAAAATCCGCAAGATTACAGCTAGACCATCTGCGACTCAAATAAGCGATGCTGACATCGACCAATATATCAACACCTTCTACATTTGGGATATGTCGGAGCATATCAAATTGGAAAGCTTGCGCTATAACTATCAGTTTACAACTCAGGCGAACGTCCCGGTTTATGATCTTCCTACTGATACGTACTTAACTGCGATGCCTCCTGTATTTATTGGTGGCTATCAGACTTATATGACGCAAAGTCGCCAAAGTTTTTTCCGCAACAACCCTGAAATCCAATTTGTTCAACAACAGGTTTACACCGGCGACGGAACAAATGGTTCGGGCCTCACATATACGGGTCAGGTATTAACAAATCTTCCAATCATCCAAGGTTTTAAACCCAATCCTCCAGGTTCTTATTCAAGTTCTGCCACAACCGACATAGCAGCAAAATTTTTAAATTGGAATGTGATAGTATCTGCTGAAGGAGCCCCAAATGCTACATCTGGGATTTCTCCAACATTTACCTTAGTTGACGATGGCCAAGGGAACCTTTGGGCGCCTACCGACACTTCTACTGATCCGACTCAGCCCTTTCCTTTAGGTCCCCGAGGTTCTATAAATTATATAACTGGGGCGATTGCAATAAATGCTCGTGGATTCACAGGCGCAATACCTGTTGGTAATGCTATTAACGTCCAGTACTCTCCTTATGTTGCTTCGCGGCCGCAATCGGTAATGTTTTTCCAGGACCAGATTTACGTCTACCCGATTCCCGATCAAGCATATACCGTGTCATTTGAAGCGTACAAATATCCTACGGCTTTGATCAACTCTACAGACAATCCCCAGTTACTCGAATGGTGGCAGCTTTTGGCGATGGGTGCATCCCTTAAAATCTTCGAAGATAACGCCGACTTTGAAAACCTACAGAAATATCAACCGCTATTCGACCAATATATGCGATTGGCTTTGCGCAGAACAATTGTCCAACAGACTAGTGAAAGGGCTGCCACTATTTATGAAGAACCAAATGATGGAAGCTTAAATGCCTTTGGATTTGGGAATTTCTTTGGCAATATTTAATCTTCTACGAAGAACTTCAGAACAAATGCATGCCAAAAAAGAAGCGTCTAGCTCTTCATTTTTATTTAAACATTCTAAGAGCTCTTCATCACTGAAGTCTTTTAGCTTCTCTTTCTGAATTTGGCTTCTTTTTTTTATAGGTAATCCAAACATTTTTTCCTTCTTTGCTGGCGAAAGGAGTTGAACCCTCAACCGTCCGCTTACAAGGCGGGTGCTCTGCCAATTGAGCTACGCCAGCTGATGTTATTTTCTCTCACCTATAATAACTGGCGTTTCAGTTAGTGAAACTTCTTTGATGGGAGCTTCGGCGATTACTTGATCTACTTTAGGGATTTCATCAATAGGAAAAGGTTCAAAATCATTTGCTTTGTGATCTTTCCCTTTTTTGCGTTCTTTTTTTTCTACTTTTTCTTTGTGCTTCTTTTCTTTTTTTTCAAGTTTTTTCTGATAGCGCTGCTCGCGTTTATCACATTTTGCTAAACAATCCTTTTCGCATTGTTCTTTAGCTTTATGCTTACTTTTGGCTTCTGCTTGGGCACAAACTCCTAATGAGCAGATACAAATAAATAGAGCACAGTTTCGTAGAAAAGATTTCATGATGTTCCTTATGGTTGGGTTTTTAGGAGTAAACAAATAATTTTAACTCCTTCTTCACATCTATCTTACCCCATGGTATAAAAAAGAAAAGTACAAAAATTATTTGAGGACTCATGACTTTTAATCCAAACATTCCTGCTGCCGCTGATGCTCTTTCCACTTCGCAAGCGCAGATTCAGACGAATTTTTCTCAATCTAATATAATTTTCACTAAAAACCACGTAGCTTTTAATGACTCAAGTGTGCTTTCGCGGGGTAAACATACAAAGGTAGACTTTTTACGCGTAGCTGCTCCCGGATCTATCGCCACGGAAGCTGTTGTTTATCAAAAATTAGCTAATGGAGCTTCTCAACTTTTTATGCAAAGAGACGGAGTGGCTACTGAAATTCAGCTTACGGGCGCCGATCCAACGGCTGCTGCGACAGGATGTACTTTTCTGGCTGGCGGATTAAAAATAAACTGGGGCAAAGTAACTGTTCCAGTTGCGAATGGGAGTGTCACAGCTTCTTTTAATCAAGCCTTTACTGGTAATCCTTTTAGTGTAGTTGCCACCGCCATTAATGCCTCAGGAACTGTGAATGCAATAGCTACAGTATCTGCTATCGCTAATAATCAATGCACAATACGCTCAAATCAAAATAATGATGTTTATTACATAGCCATTGGGGCAATATAGTGAGTGGTACTTTCGCAATCGTTGATCTAAAAGACGGAGAAAGAAGAGATAAAGCTCCTTTCTTACTCGACAATGATGCTTTCCCTGTTTTAGAAAATGCCTATTTATTTAGAGGTAGAATCCAAAGAAGATCGGCCTTTGCAACCATAGGAACAAACAGAGGGCGCCTTCGATGGTTAATTGGAACAACTAATGGCGCGGGAGGGTTCGGGCCTTTTGCATTACCCGATGGTGCAGTAAACAATCTTCCAGGCGCAGTCTTACAATTTGAAGTAGAAAATGGTGTAAGCAGTGAATTCTTTACGGATCAAAATGCTGCACTTCCTGATCCAGTTATTATGCTTTCGACGCTTACAGGCGTTGGAACATTAAATAGAACGGCTCCGGCCAATATCACTATTGCAGGTTCTATCCCTAATGCTAATGTTTGGTATTATCCTGGACTTCCTGTAATGGGTCTTCGAGTCCTAGAAACAGTAGATATAAATGATGAAAAATTAATAGCTTTCGACACTCGATATTCTTATCTTTTTGATATCGGCTCATCAGATTTCATTGCTGAAAACCAATATTTTGGTACGAATGTTGTCTTCGTTTGGACAGGAAGTGATTCTGATTTCTTCTATACATCGAATTATAGGGGCGCTTTTTGGGCGACAAATAATGTTCCTGGGAATCACGCTGCTGAAAATGCTACTGTAGCTGGAGAAGGCGATGGAATACGTTGGTTAAATCCAACAAACAATCGCTGGCTAAATTTTAATCCCATCATTCACCAAAACTTGGGACCTGTAAATGTGTTTTTATGGGGTGGTTTAATAATTTTGCCTTATAAAGATAGACTTCTTGTTTTAAGTACATGGGAGGCTACGGCGGCTGGCGGAGCGGTTAACTTCAAACAGCGCGCGCGTTGGTCTCAAAACGGCACACCTTTTTATGCTTCTTTTCCTACCAATGGTTCTGCGCAAGCAGACGCTTGGAGAGATGATGTAGTAGGAAAGGGAGGATACATTGATGCCCCTACAGCTGAAGCTATTATAGCCGCTGAATTCATCAAAGATACTCTTGTAGTTTATTTTGAAAGATCCACATGGCAATTAGTTTATACAGCTAACGAAACGCTTCCTTTTGTTTGGCAAAAAATAAATACCGAATTAGGGTGCGAATCTACTTTTAGCATTGTTCCCTTTGATAGAGGAGCATTCGCAATTGGAAATTACGGTGCTATTACTTGCGATTCGGTAAATGTAATCAGAATTGACCAGAAAATTCCGGATGAAATATTTAGAATACAAAACCAGAGAAATGGGGTTAAACGGGTATACGGAATTCGCGATTACAATGCTCAATTGGTTTATTGGACCTATCCTGTTCAGTCGGATTTTGATGGAGATGTCGTAAGCTATGCGCTAACTTTTCCTAATCAAGTATTAGTTTATAATTATTTAGAAGGTTCATGGGCTGAATTTGATGATTGTTTTACATGTTTTGGATATTGGCAAAGTTTTTCCGATAAAACATGGGCTGATTTTAATGATCCTTGGGAAGATTTAAATTTTGCTTGGAATTCTCAAGTTACTCAAGCTCGATATCCCGATGTTATAGCTGGAAATCAAAGGGGATTTGTCTTCGTATTTTCTCAGCTCCAAAATCTTGGAAAAAATTCTCCCTCTCTTGAAATAAGCAATATTACCATTGTGAGTACATCCCTTGCGACGCTTACTGTGCCGAGTCATAATTTGACTAATGGTCAATATATTACTATTACAGATGCGGTCGGGGTAGTAAATTTTAATAATGAAATATTCATGGTTGTTAATGCGCTTGTGGACTCATTCCAAATAAACGCCGTTTTAGATCCTACTTCCCCAACGGGAATTAAGGATTTTTCTGGAACTTATAAAGGAGGGGGATTAATTGTTCACCTGCCTAATTTCTCTATTCAAACAAAAGAATTTAACCCATTTTATCAGCAGGGCGACAGCGTTAGGGTAAATTATGTTGATTTTTATGCCCAACGGACTACAAATGGTCAGTTAACAGCCCAATTTTATACAAATAGCCAGACGAGTATACCCTTAGAAGAAGATATAGTTTTAACATCTCCCGAGCCATCTCCTTCATATTCGTCCAGTCAAGATCGAATATTTCATAGAATTTACTCGAATTCTTTTGGATCATTTTTTCAGAATATTTTCACACTTTCCGATACTCAGATGAGAGATATAAATGTTGCCACATCGAATTTAAAAATTCATGCGTTGATTTATTATGTAGCCCCAGCCGGACGACTCTCTTATGACGTTTAATCCAGTTAATTCAATTGGTCCTTTCATTGGAACAAGTACATTTTTCCCAGATGATTTTCCCGAATTTCGGGCAAAATTCCTTGAATTATACCGTGATTTATCTAACGCTGTAAACACGCGTGAAGTAGGAGTTTTTGATCTTGTTGAATTTCTTACCGGTGAAAATTGGTTTACTGCAGGAAATCCGCAAATAAAAAGAAAGACCTATCGAAAGGTTTTTCAGCTTTCCGCAACGGGCGCTGGCGTAACTACAAATATTGCTCACGGAATTACTGGAGTCAACACCACCACTACCTTTACTCATATTTACGGGGCTTGCGTCACAAATGCGCCTGACAACCGACCGATTCCTTTTGCTTCGGCCACGGTGGTTACAGACCAAATACAGGTCTTGGTTAATGCGACAAATATTGTAGTCACTAATGGGGCAACAGCTCCTAGCATTACGTCGGGATATATAATACTGGAATATTTGAAAAATTAACTTTATTTTTCTTTTACGCCTCTTGTTTCTTTAATATAAAGTTCCATCATTGTGGCGATCTGTTTCAAAACATATTCTGTAAAATTTTTAACATAATTTTCAGCGAAATCCCCTTTTTTATCACTATTGGCCATAAATATCAAAAACGCGCCATGAATCAAATTTTTCATTTCTTCTTCTGATTCTTTGATATCTTTAAAATTATAAAGAGGGGAATGTTTTATCAATTCCTTTGCATGTTTTTCTGATATTTTTTCAATATTCTCCCATTTTTTGTAATCATTTGTAACATAGGCTAAGTATATTTCTATGCATATAGACGTAACAGGATTTTGTTTTATATCTTCAAATGCTTCTGGATGTTTTTGACAGAGAATTTTCTGACTCTCTTGAAAAAAAGTTACCAGCATTCTATTGATTTTATAAATTTGACCAAACGACAGTTTCTTCTGAAAGTCGTTCATATTCTTCATAATTTGTAATGCGTCTTGAGAAAAGGTTTTATTTGATTTCTTCATAGAAGAATTCTAATGACTCTCTATGTTTCCTTTCTACTAAAATAAATATTTGATACCATTGAGAAAAAGTAGGTTTATATGTCATTTTTACTTCCACTTCTTCCCTCTCTAATCTCAACTGGAGCTGGGCTTTTCGGTTCCTATCAAGAGAACAAGCGAGCCAAAAGAGCAGAAAAGCGTGCAGGTCGCTTGGGAGAATTTAATGCTTTGCCCGGTGAGGAAAAGCGATTCCAGAGATTTACTCCTGAACAACAAAGCACGATGCAGTTGCTTCAGAATATTTTAACAGGGAAGGGCGAGCAACCTGGTGGTTTATTGGGTGAAACCTTTGGAAATGAAGGATTTAACGCATATGCGGATCCCGAAATTCGAAGATTCAACGAAGAAACCATTCCCGCTTTAGCTGAAAGATTTTCTGGAATAGGAGCAGGTGCACAAAGCTCTTCTGCATTTCAAAACAGATTGGCTCAAGAAGGTTCGAATCTCGCTAGAGATCTTGGAGAAATGAGATCTAGACGCCGACAAGAAAGTACACAGAATTTATTAAGCCAGACTCTTCAACCACAATTTCATACTCGATATGAGCAGAAAGTTCCGACGGGCGCTTCTCAAGCTCTCGCTGGATCTGGTTTTGAGGGTATCACCCGAATTCTAACTGACTTACTACAGCAATACGCTTCAAGAAATAGAAGACCCGGAGGTCTATAATGACATTCTCAGTTGGACAGGCTGCGCCTACAAGCAATGAATTACTTATGCAGGCTTTGGGTCAAGGAGCCAGTCAGGGAATTTCTAAACAAATTGAATCATTCCAAAGAAGAAAAGCTTATGAAAATGCTGGTCTTCCAGGAGGTCTAGCGGATTTAGACCCTAATGTGGCCGCTCAAATGATCAAGCAACAGCAAAAAAACGCTTTAATTCAACAGATTTTAGGACAAGGAGAAGAAGCACAAAATCGGCAAGAAGATCGAGGTTCTGCGCAACTTTCTTTGGCATCTGATCAAAACCCTCTGGAGCCTAAAAGAATTGAGCCTAAATCAATAAGCCCCGGATCTTCAAGAGCTAGAACCACGCCTCAACAAAGAGAGGCACTCTCTTTAGTGGATCCAAATTATAGTCGTGCAGCACAAAAAGAAGAACAATTTCGTAGACAAGAAGAAATGCCTATTAAGGAAAGAAATTTAAAGCTTTTTGACGAATCTTCTTCAAATTTAAAATCTATAGATGATGCTGATATCGCATTCACTCAACTTAAAAATCTATCGGAAAAAATTTCCAAAAAAGAAGGGCAATCCTTCTTCGAAAGATTGGGTCGTACATATCGATTTGATCCAGATACTGGAAGTTTTTCTAAAATTGGGAAAGCCACTTCTACTCCAGAAGAAGAAAGATTCATTAAATTAATCGCAGACCAGACAAAAAATATCAAAAATGATTACGGGGCCAGAATTACTAATTTGGATATGGAAGTTTTTTTACGTAGATTTCCAGATTTAATGATGAGTCCCCAGGGACGGCGAGATATTTTAGATACTCTCGATGATTATAATCAGGCCAAAAAACTTTATAATCGAGCTGTTAAATCAACTATATCAGAAAATAAAGGGATGATCGATCCGTACGAATTGGATATAATTGTAGAGAACAAAATCGAAAAACCACTAGAAAATATTCGCAAAAGGGTAGCAGAAAGGGGACTTTCGACAAGTGAAAATGACGTTTCTTCTCAATTTCAAGAAGGAGATACGGCCAGCAATAAGGATGGTCAAACAATAGTTTATAAGGGTGGTAAATGGCAACCTCTCCAATAAATTTTTCTGAATTGCCAGAAGGCTTCGAATTAAACCAAAATCGTCAAAAAGGGTTATCTGAATTGCCCGAAGGATTTCAATTAGATAATCCAGGGCAAAAATCTGAATCTGTACCTGAAAAATCTCTAAGAAATATTGCTAGAACAGGAGCGCGCGCAACAGAATCAATAGCTGGAATTCCTGGATCAACAAGGGAATTTATTATTGAAACCCCTGGCTTTGTTGCTAAATTATTCGGTGCAGATCAGGAAAAGGTAGAAAAAGCCACAGAATTAACAAAAAAAATCCTTCCTGGGAGCGGTTTGCCCACTTCAGAAAAGTTAAAGGAAAAAACATCTAAATTAACCGGTGAATATTTAAAACCAAAAACTCCTGGTGAAGCATTTTCTGACGAGGCGACCGAATTTATTGCTCCTTTATTAATTCCTGGATCTCAATCTAAAAATATCGGAGCATTAAATAAGGCAAAAAAGATTGCAATGACGGTATTTAAAGGCATTGGAGGGACAGCATTCGGGAATTATGTGCGCGGTCAAACCGGAAGTGAAGGATTAGGAAAAGCCGCACAAATTGGTTCTTTCATTGCAATGACTTTATTTAATCCCTTAGCAATGAAAAAATATGTTGATGAATTATATTCCAGCGCCCGAAAATCTATTCCAGAAAATGCACGTGTATCTACAAGAAATTATGGAGACAAACTTGATACTTTAAAACGAGAAATAAATTCCTCACTTTCTCCTTCGGAATCTCAGAAAAAAATATTAGGAAAAATCACCGAAATTGAAAATAAAATGGGAACAAGAGAAAATCCCAACGTGATTTTAGACACAAAACAGAGCATAAATGAGGATTTATCTGAGTTAATGCAAAAGGCCGATAAAACTACTCGAAAACAAATAAGAGCCTATATGAAGAGACTTTCTGGCATTACCAATGAAACTCTTAAGGAATATGGAGAATCTAATCCTGATTTTTGGGCAAAACAACGAGCGGCAGATGAAGCTTTTGGAACGCTTGCGGAAAGTACATGGGTGGCTAAGGGAATTGAAAAATCTTTAGGCGGTAAAAAATACCAACACTTGGAAAAGGCTCTTCCTTTTTTAATTCATGGAATAGGTAAATTAGCCCCAGCAATCGGAGGGATAGCAGGAAAAGCAGCAACTCCCGCTTATTTCTTAGCTAGATTTGCTTATCGGTATGCAAAATCCCCCGTTCTGAGAAAGCATTATAATCAACTTCTTTTAGGTGGTATGGAAGGAAATCAGAAATTAACGGAATCTGCGGCAACAGCACTAGAAAAAGAATTGGCAAAATAAAATTTAAAATAAATCATAGTCTGGGCCTGATGCATACCCGATTACCAGAGCAATCCCTATAAAAACTGGGGCAAAAAGACAGATCATAATCCACATTATTTTTTCTCTCCTATCTTAATTATTTTCTCAAGCACATAATATTTAGGTGCAATTTTAATTTTTATTAAATTATCGCAACAAGCGAAAATTGCTATAATTGCAAATGGGGTAAGCATATATGCAAATATTAAATATGGTTTCTCAAAAGTAGATTGTGTAGAAAAATACCCATGTACACATAAAGCAGCTCCGCATAAAGCAACAATACAAGCTAAACACAACCACAGTATAGTGGATTTAGTGTCATATTCCAAAATTTGTTGAATAATATCGGGAGCCTGTTCAAGAATAAAATCCTTAGTTCCTTCAATATATTCTATTAATTTTTTTATCATTTCATCTTTCATTTCTATTTCTCTATTCCTAATATTTCTAAGGCGACATCATCGCCATTTAGAGCTTGCATAATCACTTTTTTTTCTTGCCAATTTATATAAATCGATCTTTTTTTTATTTTTAACGCCCATTTATTGCCGGCTAAAGCGGATTCAGTTACACGACGTTTTAATTTTTTCTCTGAATAGTTTTCATTGTTTGCTATCCAAAAAACGAAGCCAAGCCAAACCATAGCACAAGTAAAAATTAATATTCCAGTAGCATTATTGCTCATTTTTCCCCTCGTTTTTATTAACCGCAATGCCTTTAATATTATAACCTTGAGTCATCATTACGGCTTCAATGGCAATTAGTCTTTTATCTAACCCGTTAATCTTTTCATCTAGTCTTCGTTCTGATACAACAATTTTTTCATTCAGTCGATTTTCAACTCCATGAATTTGGGTGCTCATCCAAATTGCAGCGCCTACAACTGAACCGATTACAATTACGGCATCTACGTGTTTTTTCAACCAGTTCATTTTATTCCTCCTTTTTATTTTGTTTTTCTCTGAGTATTTCCCAGAATCTATCGACATCGATGATTATTCTTTTGCCATCCCTTAGGAAAGCATCCGCATAACCATTCAAATGCCTCTCCCTAAATCTATATCGCATACCGGCATAAGTCGGCCATGGATAGTAGTTACAGAACTGAGTCATAGTTAGATAGCGTTTTTCGTTCGTCATATGGTTACATTGTACTTACTTCGTGAATTTAACCCCACATGAAAGAATTCCTTGTCATTGTGTTAAATAAAGCATATGTTAAAGAAAATACTTTACAACCCTTAGAGGATTATGCCCATCAAAAAAAACCCAGCTAACATGCTTTCAGGCTCTCCCCAGCCAAACTTCACTAACTACGCAGAAAAGCCAATCGTTGCCAACAGAGCTCCTTCTACTGCAGACGTCGGATTCGCTTTAGGTCAAATCTGGGTAGATACAAACGGAAGCGCAAGCTACATTCTAGATGTTGTAGCTGGTGGTGTCGCGACTTGGTCTTTGATCGGTGCAGGTACTGGCGGTCCTCTTAATACTCTTACTGACACTGCCAACACAGTTGTTAGCCCAGTAGCTAATAACATTCAGATTGCCGGTACAGGAAGTCAGATAACTTCAACTGCGGGTGTAGGCGTTATCACTTTAAGTTTACCGGCAGCTGTTGTGGCTCCGGGAAGCTTAGCTTCTACGACAGGCTTAACCGCTGGCTCTACTCTTACATCTGTTGGCGCGACAACGCTAGCCACAACAGGCGCTAGCATCAACACATTTGGTAATGCTACTGGAGCAACTTCTGTAACTATTACTTCAGGATCAGGCGGTACTTCTCTAGTTTCTACAAACTCTGCAATGTCACTAGCTTCTGGTACAGGCACAATGAGTATCAGCGCGGATGCTACAGCTAACACTGTAAACTTAGGTACAGGTGCTGGAGCCAAAACTGTAACACTCGGATCGACCAATACTACGTCAACAACGACAATTCAAGCAGGTTCAGGCGGTCTAGTATTTAGCATTTCTGGCGCTATAACAATCAATTCAGGAACTGGAACAATTGGAATCAGTACTGATGCAGCGAATACAACAGTCAACATTGCAACAGGAGCTGGAGTAAAAACTCTTACTCTTGGGTCAACTAACACAACATCTACTACAGCGATCCAATCTGGTTCTGGTGTAATTACCGTCACGTCCGTTGGTGGTGCTATCACGATTGCTAGCGGTGCAGGTACAATAGGTATTTCTGCTGATGCTGCCAACACAACAGTAAACGTGGGTACTGGCGCCGGCGTTAAAGCCGTGACCCTTGGATCTACCAATACAACTTCTTCAACTACTGTTCAGTCTGGTTCAGGAGCTCTTAATATTACATCTACTAACGGTGCTCAAACGCATAATTCCGGTACAGGTGTAATGGCAATCTCTAATGATGCTACAGCTAACACAGTAAAC
>Ga0134122_10000446_pt1 | contig 27822 bp, 22 predicted proteins | sample KB302_FD_96461 | JGI IMG/M metagenome (GOLD analysis project Ga0134122, IMG submission 96461) | Terrestrial soil microbial communities without Nitrogen fertilizer from Kellogg Biological Station, Michigan, USA - KB3-0-2 | ecosystem: Environmental > Terrestrial > Soil > Unclassified ...
TCACTGGATCAATTTGCTCCTTCACGACTTCGAGGAAAGTGCAAGTGATTGGCTGTGGCAAACGAATAGCGCCGGTCGATTGGTGCATACGTCCACCCGATTCTCCCGAATTCTCAATCGGCCCGTCGATGAGCTTCTTGATGCCGATTTCCTTCAACTGCTCAATTCCGGACAAAAAGAAGAAGATGGTGACGGAGCTTTGCAAAGTCTCCGCATGTCGATCGAAAGCCGCACAACATTTCGCGACCTAATCATTCCCGTCACCATCAACGGCGATCAGCAGTGGTGGTCGATGACGGGCAAGCCGATTGTCGACGAACAAGGCGCGTTCATCGGCTATCGCGGTGTGGGCAGGGACGTCACTGTAGCGAAGCGCTCGGATGAAGAGCTCAGTCGAACCCGGTCGTTTCTTAATACAGTTATTGAGAATATTCCTGCAACGATATTCGTCAAAGAAGCGCGTCAGCGCCGCTTTGTATTTCTCAACCGCGCAGGCGAGAACTTGTTTGGGATAGCGCGCAAGGATTTTATCGGTAAGCGAGTTGGTGATGTTTTCTCAAAGGAACAAGCAGAGGATTTCGTAGCGCGTGACGACGAAGTATTTCGCTCGAATAAGCGGGTTCTAGTTGAGGAGCACGCGCTAGAAACGCCAGACAATGGCGTGAGGTTAGTAACGAGCCAGGTGCTCGGCATAGCTGGGCAAAACGGAGCGCCCGATTATATCCTGGGCGTTATTGAAGACGTCACCGAACGAAAGCGTGCAGAAGCACGAATCGCGCATTTGGCGCGGCACGATTCTCTGACGGACCTGCCAAACCGGGCAACCTTCAATGAACAACTCGCGTCAGCCATTGAACGCGGACAGTTGAAGGGTACGAGTTTTGCCGTTCTTAGCATTGACCTCGATCGGTTCAAAGAAGTGAACGATGTATATGGTCACCCGCTAGGTGATGCGACATTGCGTGCCGTAGCTCACCGTCTCCGAAGCGCGGCGGATGGGTTTCTTGCGCGTGTAGGTGGCGATGAATTTGCCGTCATCTTGGAAAACGCAAACCAAGAGCTGGTGAAGGCCCTCGCCGTTAGGTTGTTGAATTCGGCGACCAAGGATTTGGAAATCGAGGAGAATAAAATACGGTCGGGCCTTTGCATTGGGGTCGCGATGTATCCGCACGACGGCGTCGATGCGATCACACTTCTTAGCAACGCCGACGCTGCTCTTTATCGGGCAAAGGCAGAGGGGCGCGGATCCTTTAGATTCTTCGACTCCGACATGGATATGCAATTGCGAGAAAGACGAGTATTGCAAAATGAGTTGCGGATCGGTGTAGAAACAAATCGCTTAGTATTGCACTACCAGCCTCAAGCGAAAATTGGCGGTGAAATTGTAAGCTTTGAAGCGCTCGTACGTTGGCGGCATCCCACGCGCGGGCTGGTTCCGCCCGGCTCGTTCATCGAGCTTGCTGAAGAGAGTGGTATTATCGTTTCAATCGGAAAATGGGTCTTACGCGAAGCATGCCGTGAAGCTGCGTCGTGGCCACAACCTTTGCAAATTGCAGTCAATCTCTCCCCCGTACAATTTCGAAACGATGACCTGCCGGCCCTCGTTCACTCGATCTTGCTGGAAACGGGACTCGCTCCGAACCGTCTTGAGCTCGAAATTACTGAGAGTGTTCTGATTGACGACTATTCGCGCGCGCAGTCGATCCTCCGTCGATTGAAATCTCTTGGTGTTCGAATTTCTCTTGATGATTTTGGAACGGGTTACTCGTCTCTGTCATACTTACAGTCGTTCCCATTCGACAAGATCAAGATCGATCAATCGTTCATCTCAAACGTAGATCGCAGCATTCAATCTGCGACAATTGTCCGTTCCGTCATCAGCCTCGCTCGCGGGTTGAATATTCCGATTGTAGCCGAGGGAGTGGAAACGGAAGCTCAACTCAACTTTCTATCGGAAAATTCATGTGACGAAATTCAAGGATTTCTCGTAGGTCGGCCGCTTCCAATCTCAGATTATGCCGGTCTTGTGGGTCGGGAGACTAAGTCCGCTAAACGCCAATTGTGGGCGAGCTAACGAAGTCCAGGAACAGGGCACGTGGGTAGATAAATGACTTTGCTGAATGGAATTCGCGCGCGCCTTCTCGGCTTGGTCTTTGCGACAGTTCTTCCGCTCTCAGCTCTGGTGGGATTCGGGCTATGGAACCAGTGGAAGGACGACGAAGCGACGGCAATGGAGCGCTCGCTCAATGAGGCTCGATTGCTCGCGGCGCAGGTCGACGACCACATCAATAATCTTGAAAATCTTCTAACTGGATTGAGTCGCGCAGTATCCACAAGACCGATCGACGCATCGGCGAACGACACGCTGCTAAGGCGTGTAAAGCAAGAATTGCCGGGCTATGTCAGCAACCTACTGCTGTTCTCTCTTGACGGAACAAATATCGGGAATTCATGGTCAGAGACGACTGCGCGTCCCTATGGCGGTGCTCGCGCGTATTTTCGCCAGGTCCTCGCCGGCAAGCGGTTTGCAATTGGTGACGTAGTGCACGGAAGTCTGAGCGGGCAGTGGGTGGTTACAGTTGCGCGCCCTGTCGAAGATGAGAATGGTCGACTGAAAGCGGTGCTAGCAATTGGCACGCGTCTTGAACATTTTCAGGAAGCTCTGAAGGTAAAAATGCTTCCTGATGGCAGCGTTGTCAGAATCTTAAATGAAGAAGGAATTGTTATTGCTCGAACTGACGATGGGCCGAATTGGATTGGCCGAAATCTAAGTGAGTCAGAGGATGTCGCTCGGCATATTGCGGCGAAGGAAGCGAGCGACGTTATTGTCTGGCCAGATGGCATTAAGCGCATAACGAGTTCTACGACCGCTCACAGGGCTCCCTGGCTAGTCACTGTCGGACTGCCAACAAGCGTCGCGCTTGGTTTGGTCGCGCAGCGCGCAGCTTGGAATGTATTCTTCATCGTTGCTGCCTTCGCAATATCGTTCATGATCGCTTGGTCGTTGTCGCTACGAATTGTTCGCCCGTTGACACAACTTGGAAGAGATGCGGCAGTACTTGCTGCCGGTTGGCTGAGCCATCGCACGGCTGTTAAGACGCGGGACGAAGTTGGAGTTCTCGCTGATACCTTCAATCAAATGGCTACTTCGCTCGAAAGGCGAGAAGACGAAGCCCAGCGCTCGGCACACCAAATACGAGAGACTAGAAATACGCTTGCGGCTGTCATCGACGCATCGCCCGTCGCAATCGTCTGCTCCGATCTTGAGAGAAATGTTATTCTCTGGAATCAGGCAGCTTTCAAGATGTTCGGCTATAGCGCCGATGAGGCCGTTGGACGGCCTACTAGACTGGTACCCGATGATGGAATGGCTGAGTCCGCGGCTCTTTTTCAGTGCGCATTGAACGGTGAAACACTAAGAGATGTGCTGGTTAAGCGGAAGCGCAAAGACGGTTCTTTGGTCGACATCAAACTTGCTGCCGCTCCGATGCTAAACCTTAACGGTACAGTTCGCGGTGTTGCCTGGGCTTATGAAGACATCACGAACCAGAAAAAAGCCGAAGAGCAATTAAGACGACTTGCCCATTATGATCCGCTAACAGGACTTCCCAATCGACTGTCCTTGCAGAAAGATCTGGGGCGATTGTTAGCAGGAGACGATCATAGCCGGTCAGTCTCGCTGGCGCTTTTTGATCTCGATGGCTTCAAGGACGTCAATGATACGTTAGGTCACTCGACGGGCGATGAATTGCTGATCGAGGTTGGCGAACGGTTGAGAAACATTGCGGAGGCTGGGGGTCATGTCAGTCAAGTATTCCGGCTTGGCGGTGACGAGTTCGTGGCCGTGATCCCACAATGTGGGGATCCGCGTCGCATCACCGAAATTGTTGAAGGAATGCTGAAGCAGATTGCCGAACCTATCGCCATCGATGAACAAATGTTGCATGTCGGCGCTAGTGCAGGAGTTGCAATTGCGCCGAATGATGGTGCGACTGCGGATGAATTAATCGCCAATGCCGACCTTGCACTCTATCAAGCGAAAGCCGACGGTGGTCGCGTTTGCCGGTTTTTCTTGCCAGTCCTTCGAGCGCGCGCCCAAGCTCGACACGGACTTGGTGTTCAGTTGCGCAGAGCCTTCTCAGAAAATGAGTTTGAGCTTTATTTCCAGCCCCAGGTTCGGCTTATAGACAAAGCCATAATTGGCGCCGAAGCCTTGCTTCGCTGGCGGCACCCGACGAGTGGGATTCTTGCACCGGGTGCGTTCATTGATACGCTGGCCGAAAATTCGATCGCGCCAGAGGTCGGAAAATGGATCATCAAGACGGCGTGCGAAAAGGCGTCTGAATGGCGGGCTAAGGGATTTCCGATTGATCGCATCGGCGTCAATTTGTTTCCAGTGCAGATGCAAAACGATTTATTGCTGGGAGACATCGACGAGATATTACGAGAGACGGGCCTTCCAGCCGAGGCTTTGGAACTCGAGATTACTGAAAACGTGGCACTTAACTACGACAACGCGGTGCGCTCATTGCAGAAATTGCATGATAAGGGTGTCAAATTGGCCTTTGACGACTTCGGCACCGGCTACGCTTCGCTGAGCAATCTAACTCGCTTCCCAATCTCCAGGATCAAGATTGATCGCAGTTTTATCGGAAAAATCACCAATAGCCCAAGCGACTCGGCCATTGTGCGTTCGCTTATTGCCATGGCGCACAATCTCGGCCTCAAAGTTATCGCGGAAGGCGTTGAAACAAGCGCCCAAGCAGAATTCTTATTGAATGAGCGGTGCGAGGAGGCACAAGGATTTCTCTATGCCAAGCCGGTCCCAGCAGTGGAATTCGAAAGTTATCTCAAGGCGGCATATCAGCCGGATCGACTCAAAAGATATTCTCATTAAGCTTCTGCGGTGGATGCTGTCCTAACATAGAATTGGCATCCGAGACCGGTTCGACGTAGACTGTATCATCAGCCAGTTTGGTCGGTTATTTTGTGGCTGATATTCTCGCGAAGACTCCGCCATTGTGCGCCGGTAGCTCAGCTGGATAGAGCACCAGACTTCGAATCTGGGGGTCAGGGGTTCGAATCCTCTCCGGCGCGCCAAATTTTATTCGGGATTCTCCTGAACCAGAAGACAGCGCCCGCTTTTGGTACCAAGGAGGGCTTAGACCCGACAAGCACGAGAGCCGTTCCTGATCCAACACAAACTTTGGGTGAAGAGCCGTTTCATAATCGCGCAGGTGCTATGTTGATCATTCGGACAAACCAGTGGAGCCTTTGATGTTCTTTCTGCAACGGCTGCTACGGCGCTTTATTGAGAAAGGCTGCCTAACCCTAGTCGCTCATGACGGCAGAGCATATGCGTTCGGTAGCGCAATCGACGGACCATCAGTAAAGATCCGACTGCACGACGCTAAGATCGAACGCCAGCTTTTCCTAAATCCCGAACTTGCGGCCGCGGAAGCGTATATGGACGGGCGCCTCACACTTGAGGACGGCGCTACAGTCTACGATCTTCTTCTGCTGTTTTCGGTTAATCGCCGTGGTCTCGCCGCCCACCCACTGCAGCAAATCCTACGCCGAGTTTGGCGGAGTCTACGCGCCGTGCATCAGTCCAATCCGCTTGGAGCTGCCGCGCGTAATGTGCGTCAACATTACGATCACTCGGCCGCCTTCTATAAGCTTTGGCTTGACGAAATGATGAATTACTCCTGCGCCTATTTCATCGATCCTGGAGAGTCTCTAGAAAGCGCTCAGTTAAACAAATTACGCCACGTGGCGGCGAAGCTTCGTCTCACGCCGGGCATGAAAGTCGCCGAGATTGGATCAGGATGGGGGGCACTCTCGATCTATCTTGCAAAAACCTGCGGCGTTCATGTGACCGCAATCAATGTTTCGCCAGAACAGATCGACGCCTCCCGCATGCGGGCACAAGCGGCTGGCATTGCCGGAGGGATCGAATTCGTTGAGCAGGACTATCGTGAGCTTAATGGGCGTTTCGACCGCGTCGTATCCATCGGAATGATGGAGCATGTTGGGATTGCGTATTTCGATGTTTACTTCCGCACGATCAAGCGGCTGCTATCTCCCGGTGGCTTCGCCCTGATCCATGCGATCGGCAGGATGTCGCCGCCCGGCAGCACCGCGCCATTCATTCGAAAATATATTTTTCCAGGCGGATACGTGCCGGCTCTATCAGAGGTCTTTGCCTCGACCGAGCGCACTGGACTCTGGGTCGCCGATTGCGAGGTTTTGCGTCTCCACTATTATTGGACGATCCGCAATTGGCGAGCACGGTTTCTTGCGCAAAGAGTCGAGGTTGTTGCGATGATGGGCGAGCGCTTTGCTCGGATGTGGGAATTCTACCTCAGCGCGGTAGAGCTTGGTTTTCTACACGGTTCGAACATGGTTTTTCAGCTGTTACTGGCAGAGCGACGTGATGATGTCCCCATTTTACGGGACTACATGCTCGATGATGAACGTGCGTTACGCATGAAAGAAGGCTAGACCTAGTGCTTGCGCACAATGCATTGTCGCTCGATCGTTATTCGTAATCGGCGTTGGAATGAGGGGGATAGGATTTATGTCTGAAGTGGCAGAAGAGATCGTCAAGGCCATTACCGACATGAGGAGCAAGGAACACGGTGCTTTGAAATTGTCAGATCCACTTGACAAGATTGGCTTGAATTCATTGCAAGTGGTCGAATTGGCGTTCGTAATCGAAGAAAAATTTAACGTTGAGGTTCCCCTCAATGCGAATCTGGATGTAAGCGGCATGACTCTCGCGGATCTCATTCAAACAGTAGAAAAGCTCGTCGCCCACAAAACGAGTTTGGCTTGAACAGGGTCGTCGTTACTGGACTGGGCGTCGTATCGCCCGTCGGACAGTCTGTTCGGGATTATTGGACGGCACTCACTGAGGGTCGGTCGGGGTTGAGTCCTCCGACGCTTGAATCGACGGCGCAGCTCAATACGAAGCTTGTCGGCCAAGTGAAGGACTTCGATGCAACGAAGCATTTCGAGCCTCAGCGGATCGGCTTGCTCGACAGAGTTTCACAATTTGCCGTTGTTGCTGCACGCCAGGCGCTCGTGCAATCTGGTCTATCGTTAAGCGGGGCACTGGCAGAGAGAACAGCTGCGATCATCGGCACTGGATCGGGCGGCCACACCACGGTGGATGAAGGCTTCCATCGGCTCTATGCAGAACGTGCCACACGCCTCCATCCGCTGAGCATTCCACGCGCAATGGTCAGTGCGGCCGCGAGCCAAGTTTCAATGTATTGCGACATTAAAGGTCCCAGCTATGCGATTTCCAGCGCTTGCGCGTCGGCCACACACGCCATCGGCCAAGCATTCCATATGGTGCGAGCGGACACCGTGACCTGTGCTGTGTGCGGCGGCACAGAAGCCAGCATCACTTATGGAGCGATGAAAGGCTGGGAAGCAATGCGGATCATGGCGCCTGATGCATGCCGGCCATTTTCCCGCGATCGAAAAGGAATGGTGATCGGAGAAGGAGCCGCGGTTTTGGTCTTGGAGACGCTGGATCACGCGACAGAAAGAGGAGCAGAAATCCTGGCGGAAATCGTCGGTTTTGGCATGAGCGCCGACTCGAAAGATCTGACCGCGCCTGATCCGAACGGCATGGCCCGCGCAATAAACACGGCATTGGCCGATGCGTGCATGACGCCTGAGATGATCGACTACGTCAACGCTCATGGAACCGGAACTGTCGCCAATGATGAAGCAGAGACACAAGCATTACATTTGAGCTTCGATGGTCACGCCCGGCGACTCGCCGTATCTTCCACCAAATCGATCGTGGGTCATGCCCTTGGAGCCGCCGGCGCACTTGAATTTGTCGCCGTTGTAATGGCATTGCGCGACGGCATTGTTCCGCCAACCATAAATTATCTTGGTCCGGATCCAGCCTGCGATCTCGATTACGTGCCAAACAATGCGCGCCGCATGGAGATTCGTGCGGCACTTTCCAACTCTTTCGCCTTTGGTGGCCTGAACGCTGTAGTAGCGGCCCGCAAATTCACCGGCTGAAAAGTATGCAATCTCAATAGCGTTCCGATACGCGTGTTGGCATGGAACTCCTCCTATGTGCAACAAATTGCCAAACAGTATCTGTAGAATCGCCAGCGATTATTAGTTCCGGCTAATGCGGGGTCCTGTTGCCGGAGTTTCGCCGATTCGCTCCCTGATCATTCCCATTACAGTGTTCAGATCTTCAAACGCAATGTCATGAACGCTGCCACCCCTTGTTGGTTTTAGATTGGTTAGATCAAATACCATGAGCTTTTGCTCATCGAATTCAGTTCGATATGGCTCTTCCTGCGGATTGATCTCGCCCACTCGCGGCACCCCATCCCAAATGAATTTTGACAGAGCCAGTGCCTCATCCTTTTGAGATACGAACAGCATAAAGCGGGGCCTCGATGTGCCCATTCTTCGGATTTGTGTGCGGAAAACGTCAACATCGACATCGGCGGCGACTAGCATGACATTCTTGACCTTGTCGCCAATTCGACCGGAGCGGAGCGATCGCCCGCGCAAAGCCTCAAGCGTGACCCAGTTTCCCATCGAATGGGCTACGACATTGATTTCCTTCACATTGGGATTGGCCGATAACAGATCGAGAAGTTCTTCGAGCGCGTCACGAGAATAATTTGCACTTTCTCTGTCATATGTGTACGCGCGCAAACGTATCTCGCCAAGTGAGGGCCACGTGAAAAGGACCGGAATACCTGGCGCCCGTGAGTCATGAACGATTTGCGCAAACCGGTATACGGCATCATCGAATTTGTTGTTGAAGCCATGCACAAATACGAGCACTTTGTTCTGGCCGGTCTGCTTTGTAGTGGCAGATATGGATGAGACGAAGGCTTGCTTATCAAGATAACTCGCAGCGGTCGTCACAAAGTCACGGTTAGGATCTCCAGGAAGGGACTTTGGCCACTGAACGTTCCCCACTTGCCGGGAGCCGTCAGGCGGAATGGAAACGGTGACGGAGGCATAGGAGACATCTGCTGCACGCCCGCCGCCGAACATTTCGCCCGGATCCGTCATCGAACGTTGTCTGGTGGAAGCAGCCAGGATGGAGACGCGCGATGTTCCCGCGGCAGTTACCGTCGTGGGAATTAGTACGCCGCCAGGGGGGCGGTCAGCGCATGCGCCTGCAGCGAGCACTAAGCACGCAACTGCCAAGTTGACGGAAGATCTCGCCCCAACCACAACGCAACTCCACCGCACCTATATCCCTTTACACCCTATTATACAGCAATTCGCTTTGCATTGCGGATTGACGATCTTAACCATGTGAATTTGAGTAGACTCGCGGTTTTGGTGCTCCGCAGCCCTTTTTACGAAGCACAGAATTTTCAGCCCTCGGTTGGCTGAAGATCGTTATAACTAGAATACCTGTCATAAAAGACGAGACCGGAAATGGGCCCTGTAACCGTTTCGCTGATTGTGTTCGCCGTTGTCTTTGGCGGCGCGCTCATTGGCATCGCGCTTCGACCTTTACTTTCAGAGCGTCATCTTAGTTCAGATTCAAAAGATGTCGTGAAGCTGACAATGGGTCTGGTAGGCACAATGGCCGCGCTGGTCCTGGGATTACTTATTGCTTCAGCCAAGACCTCATACGATGACAAAAACAGCCAGATCAAGCAGATCACCGCAAAAATAATCCTGCTCGATAATTTTCTCACGCAGTACGGACCAGAAGCACAGCCTACTCGCCAATTATTGCGGAAAGGTATTGAGCCGCTTTTCGAGCGAATCTGGAACCAAGACTTGTCAGAGAGCGCAAAGGGTAGCCCTTTCGTCGCAACAACGGTGACGCTTGCTTTCATTCAGGAAATTGAACATCTCCAGCCGCAAAACGACTCTCAGCGCTCTTTGCAGAGTCGAGCCATACAAACCCTAAACGACATCGCGCAGGCGAGATTGCTCTTGTTTGCGCAGGCGGGAAAATCGATCCATCCGCTCTTTCTGGTGATCCTTGTGTTCTGGCTGGCGGCAATCTTCGCAAGCTTTACTCTGTTGACACCAAGTAACGCCGTTGTCGTTGGCGCACTTTTTATATGTGCTCTATCTGTTGCGGGTTCGATTTTTCTGATTCTGGAAATGGACGATCCGTTTAATGGATTGATGGCAATTCCAAGCGCGTCTCTCCTCAACGCGCTTCCTCCGCTTGGTTCCTCGTGAGTACGGACCGGTTCTGGGAGTGAGTATGCGGTTCTAGTAAGACAGCCAAAAGAACCAAAAACCCGCCGACGTTTCGGCGGGTTTTTTATTTGTCGACCCAAAAAGTTACTACGTCTTCTTACCAGACACCATAGTAACCGTATGGGTAATAACCGGGCATATAGAAACGGCGGTAGTAAGGTTGGTAGTAGGGACCTAGATTGCTGTAGCCGAGATAGCCGTAGGGATAGGCCGGGTAGTAGCCATAGGGTTGATAGTAAGGACGGTAATAGCCGTAGCGATAGGCTGGATAATATCCATCGGGTTGCCAATACGGGCGCTTAAATGTGCAGACCAATCGACCGTTGGCCCGGCGCCAACAGCGGCGCGCAACTGATATGACATTATCATCCACCGCCGGTGCATAAGCGCCAGTAAGGGGCGCGGCTTTTATTGAGGCGGGGGACAGGACCGTAAGTGTAAGGCCAGCCAAACTCGCGACGACGAAATAGGCCTTCCTCATCATAGACTCCTCCTACGCAAAACTCGTAACCAGTCGACTCTCGATCATCTCAAACTTGATCTTACTTAGAGACGATGTTCACTTAGTTCCCAAGTACCGTGACAATACCTGGTTCCACCAATCTTCGCTTGTCGCTTTCAGCAATGCAACATTGAGCGTTTTCCTATAAGGGCTGCCGTTTGGTAGGACAAAAGCATAGTTCTGCGGGTCAAAAGTGGCATCGAGCAAGTCGACGGACCAAGAAAAATTCTGACGAATTGTCCAGGCTAACAGCGGCCTGTCATAGACGAACGCGTCTATGGTTCCTTCGCGTAGCGCTTTGAGACCAAGCTGCGGTGTTTCGAAACCACGTGTGGTGACATGCAATCGCGTGAGGGTATCTTCGGTGGAAGTACCCATAACAGCACCGACGCGAACTGACGTCAGATCACCGACACCATCGACGTCTCCGCGAAGTTTTTTTGTTGTCAATGCTGAAGTGATGCCAGCGGTGAACACGGCGACCGCGATAATTGATACGACCATCCAGACGATCGCAACAATGCGACCGGGAAGGGTACGCGGGCTGAAAGCGCTCGATTGGCGTTGCGTCATCGCGGTAGTCGACCAAAGGACGCCAGAACTCAGACCCTTTTTAACGTCACCGCTGAAATCTTCATTGTGACTTCGTTCGAAAAGCCAAACGAGAAATCCTACGAGAACCGCGAGACCAATAAGCGCCAGAACCGCTTGCGCAAATCCGAACGAAGTCATGGCGCGAAGTACGGGTAGCCAGCTTGCCACTCTCTCGGTTGGTACGGCGATCCCGAGACCCGTTGCATAAAAAGGTTGAGAAAAGTCGACTATTTGCTCGCGCGCTGCAGTAATCGTTACGGCGCCTACGGCGACGTCGAATTTTCCCGAGGAAATGCCATTGATTAGTTCTTGAACCGTCGCCTCTTCGGAAAAGTGGAATCGTACACGCATGTCGTTTGCCACCCGGTTCCACAATTCGACGCTAATGCCTTGCCAAGTCCCGTCGGCTGCCTTCATGGAAAATGGAGGCGCTTCCTTGATTCCTATAATCAATTCACGACCAGGGGATATTTGGGGGGCTGGCGAATTTACCGTTTGGGCCGTGGCCGAAATGGAAAATGCAATAGTCGCCGCAAAGATCGCAGTTAAAAAAGGCAGTTGCGTCATGACAACCTCACACACAAATCGATTTTCAACATCTTGATGTCACCGACAGCTTGGCTAGTCCAATGATCTAATTTGCAGAAAAGAAAACTACGGGTTTCCATTCTGATATAACATATGCCGCCTAAAAGTGTGCGGTCATCAACGCTTTGGGTGACGTTTTGACGAACCTTGCAAGCAGTGCAAGAATATCGCTGCGTTAAAAATCGACAGGTCTATTCAGTAATCCCTGTCAATTGCCTTCTCTTCGCTCTAAGCCATTCTTGCCGCCACCCGCACCGGCCATGCTTGAGATTGAAGTTGTTCGATGTTCTAAGTGACGAGACAGAACATGAAGTATCCGAGTAAATGGCAGTCAATAGTGGTGCTTCTTCTATTCGTCATCGTCGTCAGTCGCGACACGATAGTTTCACCGGCGCATGCGCAATCATTCGGGCGGCAAAGCGAAGAGTTACCCATAGGTGATCAGCCCGGCGTGGAGCCGAGCACCGACGACGAAAACCTTTCAGGCGCATATCAGTTGCAAGCTGTTTTTTTTCGATCGAACGAGGCGCCGGGCACGATCATCGTTCATACCTCGGAGCGCTTCTTATATCTGGTTCAGGGAAATAATCGCGCATTGAGATATGGCATCGGCGTTGGTCGAGAAGGTTTCCAATGGGCGGGGCTTGTTAGGATTTCTCGCAAAGCAGAGTGGCCAGACTGGACACCTCCGCCGGAAATGATCGCTCGTCAGCCTTATCTGCCGCGTTTCATGGCAGGTGGCCCTGGTAATCCTATGGGTGCTCGCGCGCTTTATCTCGGCAGTACAGTTTATCGACTTCACGGCACCAATCAGCCGCAAACAATTGGACATGCAGTGTCGTCTGGATGCTTTCGTCTCGTCAATAAAGACATAGCCGACTTATATGACAGGGTGCCTATCGGGACTAAAGTGGTAGTGAAACATGCGCCTGAACTCTAAACCGTCTTACGCGTGTCCGGAGAGGGATTAGTTCATGAAGCGGCTCGGGATATTTTTCACTCTGATCTCGGCACTTGTATTGGGCGCAACTACGGTCTCGGCCCAGACCTTAAAGGCAGTCAATGAGCGTGGCGTCCTTAATTGCGGTGTCAGTCAAGGGTTGATCGGATTTTCCTCTTCGGACGACAAGGGCAATTGGTCTGGCTTCGATGTGGATTTCTGTCGCGCGTTATCCGCGGCGATTTTTAACGATCCTAGCAAGGTCAAGTTTGTCCCGCTCAGCGCTGACGAACGTTTTCCAGCTCTTAAATCTGGTTCAATTGATGTACTTTCGCGCAATACGACATGGACGATGTCACGCGAAACGTTGCTGGGCGTGACTTTTTCCGCAATTACATATTACGACGGTCAAGGATTTCTCGTTCGCAAAGCGCTTAAGATCGATACTGCGCTGGAGCTCGACGGTAAATCAGTCTGTACTCAAACGGGCACAACCAGCATGCTCAATCTAGCCGACTATTTTCGCAGCAACAAAATGAAGTACGATGTGGTGGCCGCGCCGAATTCAGATGCAATGCTTAAAGCATACGACGCAGACCAATGCAAAGTGCTGACCTCCGACATTTCTCAACTGCATGCCGAAAAACTAAAATTGGCTAGGGCTGACGATCATATTATTTTGCCTGAAATTATTTCAAAAGAACCCCTTGGCCCTGCTGTCCGCCAAGGGGACGATCAGTGGTCCAACATTGTCAAATGGACGCATTACGCCATGGTCAATGCCGAAGAACTCGGTGTGAATTCGCGAACAGTCGATCAGGCGCTGAAATCCGAAAAACCCGATGTGATGCGATTGGTCGGAATCGATGGCAACTACGGTGAGCAACTTGGCTTGACGAAGGATTGGATCGTTCGAATTGTATCGAACGTCGGGAACTATGGCGAAGTGTTTGAGAAGAATGTCGGAACCGGTTCCAGATTAGGCATCCCTCGTGGGATTAACAATCTTTGGAGCACTGGCGGATTGCAATACGCGCCGCCGATCCGGTGAAATTGCATCTCTGAATAGGTATTCCAATGCGAATTTCTGAGTATTGGTCTACGTACTTACGGTTCCAGGTCTTACTCGCGTCATTTATGCTGACCGCGTGTGCGTCGCAGACGTCGCCCGAGGCAAGCTTGCAGACGAGCAATACAGTATTGCCGGCCACCATTCCTGCGGATCAACTTGTAGGCCGGTGGGGCGTCGCTTCCTATCATCAGGAAGCTGCGCGGGCTCGCACCGTGGCGGCGGCGAAAACGCAGTGCAAGCAGCCTTATGTGATTACCAAGGGTTCCACGGGCGGTCTGATGATGCACGTCGCTGATTCGGCGACTCTGCAGGAACTCGTGCTCAAAGGTAGTCAAAGCGGAAAAAATTACGTCGGGCCTCCGGGAGAGATCAGCACGGCAGATAGGGAAATTGTTTCTGTTAACAATCAGATGCTGGTTCTTCGCTGGATGGATCCTGAAATTGCCGGACGTTACGGCACTATGGTGTATGTCCGCTGCGGTAAGAATGTTTGAACTTCTCCGAGATTGGGTGAGTCCGGCTTTTCAATATCGCGGATAGTCGTCGAGGCGGTTTTCGCTACTTGGCACGATTAGTTCGCCCGCAAGCCATGAACAATATTCCGAAATCGGCTAGGCGCGATTTGCAATAATATTGCGCTAAATTGCACATGGAAGCCGCTTTCTCTCAATCCAAAACTTTCGCTATCGGAAGACAAGTTTTCGTCGTATTGGGAGTTGCAATACAGTACATCGCACGTTTTTTAAATTCCATTTCGTGCTGCCCTGGGTCGCAAGCGCTGAAATCGTCTTATGATGCAAAACTGCAAAATAAATTCTCCGCAAGCGCGGGACATTGAACTCGCGCTTGAAAAAGTTGTTTCGAGCACATTTTTTCGGAAATCCTCCCAGTTATCCTCGTTGTTACGTTACGTAGTCGGCGCCGCGATACAGGGGCGCCAGCTTAAGGCATATACCGTCGCGATTGATGCATTGGGCAGAACACCCGGTTTTGATGCCCAACTCGATCCGATTGTTCGGGTTGAAGCGACTCGGCTAAGGCGGGCGCTCGCAAACTATTATGCCGGGCCTGGCGCCAACGATTCGCTCATTATTGAGCTCCCTCGTGGCACATATGTGCCAACATTTCGAAGGCTCCGGAACGACATTGAGCCTAGCAACACTCTTAAATCCAGAATCCATAATGTGGCCGCACACTTTTCTTCGCGCGAAATGAGAACGCTCGCTGCTGTAGTACTACTGGCCGCTTTAGGAATCCTGGGGTTTCACCACGGCTTTGATTTCTCGGCAAGCGCACGGCGAGAGTCATCGATTTCTAAGCTTTCAAATTCGCCCGCGCCGTTACCGCCGGGAAATGGAATGCCAACGATTGTGATCGAGCCTTTGCGCATTGTCGGAGAGCCCAGACTGCGGAGTGTATCTCCAAGTCTTCTCACTGAAAGACTCGTGGATGCGTTTGTTCGATTCGACACAGTCAATATCATACAGAATGTGTCGGGCAAGATTTCGGATTCAAGCAGTGCTAGCAATAGCCGGCCGTTCGAATATCACCTGACGAGCGCCGTCGAATACGAGGATGCTCAAACGACCGTATCATTTAAGCTTCTCGATACGGTGAGCGGTGCGATGATCTGGTCACGCGAGTTCACGGTTGCCCAATCCAAGTCAGAGCAAGTTAGGGCAGAAGAGGAAATTATCACCGCACTTACGGCTTCGTTGCTGCAGTCATACGGAATAATTCGGTCGCGTGACCGAGCGAAACATTTGGCGACTTCCTCTGGCGATCCACGCTACCGTTGTATTTTAGAGGCGGCGGACGCATTTCGTTCTGCAGACCCAGGAGACCATAAACGTGCGCGTTCTTGTCTCGAATATCTCACTTCGGTGGATCCTAGTTTTGCAGTCGGATTCTCTTTCCTCGCTGCGATTTACCTCCGGGAATATCAGTTAGGTTTTGAATTCAGCAATGAACAGGGCACCGCACTCGACCGCGCGTTTGTATCAGCGCGTCGCGCGGTCGAACTGAATCCCGGGAGTGCTCGTGCCCATCAGATGCTTTTCTTAGTCTCATTCAGTCGAGGCGACGTCACTGGCGCCTTCGCTGCTGCCGATAGAGCAATTGATTTGAACAAATACGATTTGTTGATGGTGGCAGAGTATGGCAGTCGGCTCATCATGGTGGGCGAAACTGAAAAAGGAATGTCTCTGCTTCAACAGGCTGGAGACTCCGGTGCGATACGCCCGTCGTGGCACTATATCTATCTCTTCCTCGGCAGCTACCTGCGCGACGACTTCTTAGAAGCCGGCCGTTACGCCAGTTACCTGCCAAGCGACAACTATCCGCTTGCACTTATGGCGAAAGCCCTCATGGCTTCGAAAACCGGCGACTCACGATTGAAGCAGCAATCACTAGAACGACTTTTGGCGATACGGCCTATGTGGGGTATCAATTGCCGGCGCGAATTAGAAAAGTTGTTCCGAAATTCTGAAATAGTCGAACGATTGGCCCTAGATCTCACCATAGCCGGACTGCCTTCCGCCGACGTAACTTTCTGATAACACCTAGATATCAGTAATAAGCTTGCCTCCTCGCTCTGAAGTTTGCAGACCAGTCTCTGGAAGCGAGGCATTCCGGCATGGCCACTACATTACGCACTCCTGACTGTTTTCTCGAAAAGGCCGACCAATGTTTTCGCCTCGCGAATAGTAGTCGCGAGGTCGCGAATGAATTGGAGGCTTTAGCACAGCAGTTTATGGCTAAGGCGGTCGAGCTCGAAACGGCTCGTGAGAAGAAGAGCCCGGAACCCTCTGACGCAAAGTCCAAAACTGGCAATCAGCCACCTAAATGAGGTGCCGAGGCGCTTCGTTACGCCGCTTTTGACCTATTCTCTTGCCGACTTTTTGCGTGTGATGTGTCGACGTTGCTCGCTTCAGCCGACGGTGCCGACGACACAAGCAATTGACCCATGGCCACTACGTCCTGGGAGCATGCGAGCGCGTCATCCAGCATACGTTCAAAACTACCCATGGCCCACGCCTGATATGCCCGCATGAAGTCGATAGGTGTTTCAGCTTGCGATATCCGCCGCGATGCTGTTAGCGCCGATTGTGTGCCCATATGGCGTCGTTCGAACCACTTGCGTGCATACTGCTCCATGCTATCGAGCATTTTGTCTTGGTTGCTCCAGAATCCGACTAGTCGCTGGATGGCTGCATTGCGTATCGTCGGCGATGGTTGAAGCATCGATTGCATAGAATTGAATGGATCGACTGCGATAAAATCTTTCATAGCGTTTTCCTGCCGAAATTCTTTTGCTTGTTCCCCGCATGCCAAGCTATGCATCACCGTTGCGGCAGAGGGATGGCAATGCCGACAAAGAATTTGCTCTTTTCGTGACAATTTCTTTAAAGCTTAAGTCGCGCGTGAAGGCTTGAGTTCCATTGAGTTCCGATTGCTCGATAGCAACACGGGCCATCGTTTGTAGCCGCGCAAGAAACTTTCGCGGGTTGAACGAACTATTTGACTTCTTGCGCCGAAAATCAGTTCCCCCATATCATTTTCTATGAGGTGGTATTGGAAAATCATACTGCAGAGCTGTTGAGCCTTTCAGATACTCAAAGTGCCACCACTCACGAAAATAGTTTTTGAACCCGTTTTTTTTCATAATCTCGACAAGAACCTTTCGCCGTTGCTGTTGCTCGCCCGTTATCAGTGAATTGAATGTGTGGCTGTTGACATCTAGGCAGTCATATCCGGTACCCATGTCTAAGCTATTATCGGGGGAGCGCTGCGCAACTGGACCTGTGCACGGCGCGTAATTTGCCGAGGAATCAAATTTTGGTGCTGGTTCGCTTACTTTTTCGATGAGGGTCAAATCAACCGCGATTCCTGTCGGATGCCTCGAAGTCGTTGCAAGGTATCCGAGCGCGAATAAGGAGTTTTTTTCTAGCCGGGGAAAGAATCGTTTGGATGGGCCGACAGGAAGGCCGTCACCGGACCATTTCACGATCGCACGTACCGCTCGCAGAGGGCGATAGCAGTCGTATACCTTCAATGCGAACCCGCGCCTCGCAAGGTCCACTTGGACGTCCTTAAGTGCCGCAGCAACGTCCGATCGCAGGATGCACTCAGGAGCGTCATATCCAGGAAGCGGTCGTCCGACAAAGTTATCGATGTTCGCATAGCGAATATCCTGAACAATCGTGGGATCGACGTCGCGAAGATAAACGAAACCAGCGGGCAAAGATTCTTGAGCAGTTGCTGTCATGAGGGCAGGCGGCATTGTCAGCGCAGCAGCGAAAATCGCGTTGAGAAGATAAATTGCTTTGCGGAGCTGGGTGCGACACATTAGATGGCGATCGGTGGCGATCCAAATCCGAGATGCCCAGATTAATATTTTTGTGACGGTAGACCGCGGATACTATGCGATGGTGGTGTTGGAATTCGCGGCGATTGTAGCACGCAAAATGCTGTGACGGCATCTAAAACGCTGACAGCTATAAGGGATCGGCGTTCTTCAGTCCTCATCAGCAATTCTTCATCGCGATTGATAATAGAACCGGCTTCTAACAATACCGCCGGCATTTGCGTCGCTCTCAATACGTAGAGTTGGTCAAATCTGTACACACCCACGTTTGCGTCGATCAGCTCTCGTCGACGGCCACCCATTATCGCCAGCGTATAGTGAGGAGTGAATTTCAATCCGCGAGACTGCAGTTGCTTGCCAAGAAGTTTGGCAAAAATCGTACTCTCATTGCGGCTGCCGTTTTCATAAGAAATAAAAATCGAATGACCCTGGAACCGATCGCTGAAACGATATTGGTCCCCCTCATAGCCCCAATATTCGATAAAAAAGTCGGGAACGGAGTCGTGATGAATTGATAGAAAGAGATTAGCAGCTGATTTGTTAGCGATCGCTACGCGTTGAATTAGTCCCGCAATCGTCGGGCCGCCGGTCACAAGCAAAAGGGTCTTGCTATAACCTGCTTCCGTTAGCTTCTGCTCGATCCGCTTAGCAAGGAGAAAATTGAACTCATATTCGCTAACGCCACGAGCACTTGTTGCGCCGGGCTCGAGCACTGTATGACCAACATCAATCACTACGCGAAAAGTTGCCCGGTTGCATTTCAATATTTCCGATTGCTTTGCGATCCCCGCCGTCTGCCCCCATACGGCAGTCGAAAGGCTTTGTGAAAGTGCGATCCAAAAGAGTGCGAAAGCGATTGCGTGGCGATGATGGGAAGTCATAGGAAGAGCCTCCCATACGCTGAATTATTTCGGCGCAGACTTCAAATCGTCCGAACTCGGTGGTTTGATGACCGGCATCTTCGACCCCGTTTCAGGGGGTATTACCTTCATTTGCGCGTCAGTGTTACTAGGCGGGCAGATCACGCCCTTAGAATCGGTGAGCTTTTCACTCAATTCTTTTTGCTCTTTGCGTTGATCGACGCTCGGGACGCAATCACGTGCTGGTGGCGCGGAAGAAGAGGGCGCCTGCTGGGAAACAGCAGGCCCGATTCGAACGGTGGCCGCAATAAATATGAATGAAATCGCAATTCTTGTGAGCATGCCTGTCTACCCTAACAGTCGTGGCCGGCCGCGATCAATTGCGGCCTCATCCCCCGTTCTGGTATTATTTTTTGCATAGCTCGGTCGGACCTTGCGATGAAGAATCCATGGTGTCCGTCTTGGGCGGACTTTCCGTCCTAGAGTCCTGCTCAATTCGACACTGCGGCCATGTCCCCAATACCCATTTGCCGGGCAAGCCGGCGGGCGACTGCCTTTTGCTGTTCATCGAGACTCGCAAGCAAAGGTAATGCGGCGCTCTTTAGACGATGCGTGACGGTCTCATTGAATGCGATCGAGACAACGCGTCGGCTGATGCGACGTACCAAACCGGCCGAATCATCTTGTTGTTCGCGAGCGATAGACAACAAAACGCCTTCCACCTTCGCCCAAAGCGGCTCCTGCGCTTCAGTCAACTTCAAAAGACCTTTGATCTGAGCGATATTCACCGCAGTAATTTGGTCGGCCTCAAAAGTGCCAGCGTTTGCGACGCTGCGATCGGCTAAAATCGGTCCTATTGCCGCAAGTGCTATCGCACCCGCGAGTATCCACGTCCTCATACCAAGCTCCGTTTGCGTATTGGAAGAGCACGCTGCTACGGGCCAAACGTGCCCCCTCGGCGATGAAAATGAGGGCGAATTGTGATTTTTCCAATCTCATGCAACATTTTTGAGTGGATGATCGTTAAGTTCATCGCGCGTCAGCTAGGGGCTATGGAACTCATGGAACAGTTGCTCATGTTACCGGCGTCGAAACTGTCCAATTTTCGAGGACTTTACATCTCGCTCCTGCTCACGTCGCTTTTATTCTCACCAGCAGTTCATGCCCAATCGGGCCCATTCACAGGATTAGCCGGTAGCTGGGTGGGCAACGGCTCAATCTCGCTCGGCAATGGAACCAAGGAACGCATTCGGTGTCGCGCGACGTATTCGGTCGGTGCGGATGGAAATGGATTGAGGCAGAACTTGCGTTGCGCTAGCGACAGTTATCGTTTCGACCTTAGTAGCAATGTCAACTATCTGGCAGGTCAGGTCTCCGGCATGTGGAGCGAGACGAGTCGCAATATCGGAGGGACGCTTATTGGCAGTGCCAGGGCGGGTCTTTTTCAGGTTATTGTAACGTCTCCCTCGTTTTCGGCTAATCTCTCGTTGACTACTCAAGGGGATCGGCAATCGGTTGTCGTGACCGCGCCGCCGGGCGGACAGCTGTCAGGCGTTTCAATCACTCTCGCCCGGGCAAAGTGAAAACAGCGTCACGAGTTTACTGCTGCTATCTGCCGCCTAAAATCTGGAACCGCTGAGCAGCCAGCATCAATAGCATCGCGGTCGGCCTCAGAATCAGCAAATCGGCGACCAATGCTGCGATCATGGAAAACGCACTAAGCCAGCCGAATAGCCTCAACGATGGCAAATCCGAAAAGACGGTAACGACGAGGCCGCATGCCAGCACAACTGAGGTTAGGATCAATGCGGGACCAACAAGCACAGTGGCGCGTTGAACTGCGAGCGCCGGACCGGTGCCCGGCGTGCTCTCAAGCCGCAAACGATTGAGAAAATGGATCGTCGCACTTAGTCCTAGCCCAAACGAGACCGTCAGGGCGACGATGCTTGCAAACTGCAGGCCTTCTCCTGTAATCCACAAGATTGTCCCCGAAAGCACAACCGGGAAAATTCCCGGTAGAATGCTGACGAGCATTACAACGAATGATCGGAATGCGAGTCCGATGAAGACAGCGACAAAAATAAACTCGGCCGTCAGAGCGCGGTTGAGTTTACCTATCATACTTGCGCTATTTCGTGCTGCGATCGCTGAAAGCCCCGTTACGGCGATCTCGTAGCCGGGGTGTCGCGCACGTGTTTCGTTCATTGCGGCGTCTAGTTTTTCGACAAGAGGTAAGATTTCACTCGCATCGAGATCCGCAACTCGCCCAGACACCACTACAGCGTCTTGCTCTGCTGAAATAAAACGGCGAGTCAAATGCTCCGGGAGTAGCTCCACATATTGCTTGAGCACAGAGATTTCTGATTTTCCTGCTTTCTCGGCCAGCCAACGGCGAAGCGTTTCAATCGACCAAACATTCCCGATGCCGGCTTGCTGTTCAAGGACAGCGTGGACTTCAGCGATCGTCTGCAATGTTTCCGGCGAATACAGTTGTTGACCTTTCGGAAATTCAATCAGTACGTCAATTGGATTGGCGCCGGTGAGTTTGGCGTCGAGGCGGCCACTTGCCTCGACGGCCTGTTGACGGTCAGGGACCTGATCCGCAAGCCTGTAGCGTGGTTCCAAATTGGCGTAGATAAGCGCAAGACCCCCTACAACCAGCAATGCAATCGCACTGTAAAAGCCCGGGCGATTCACCATCCGAAGCGCGATCCAGCTGCAGAAGCGACGGAGGGTATTCACGCCTGTGTCAGCAATCCTTATTCTAGCAACAAAGGCCGCTTCCTTTCGCACCAATAGAGCACCGAAAAGTGGCACAAGTGTCAGCACCGCAAACAGCGCTATGATTGTTGCAATTAATCCCGCCTCGCCGAATGCTCGGATCAAGTCCGAGGACGAGAATTGCAAGGCGATGAAAGAGAGGCCGGCGGTTGCGTGCGTAAGTACACAAGCTGGCCCGACAACGAATATCGCGTTCCGAAACGCGTCATATTTTGACTCGCCTGCGATCAAGCGGTCACGCGCCGCAAATGTAAGCTGCATGGAATCCGAAAAACTGATGACCATGATCAGCGGCGTCATCACGTTAAGGAACATATTGAGCCGAAAGTCGAGCCATCCCAACGCGCCTAGGGCAAGTAAAATGGCAATTAGAGGTGGCCCGGCGGCCACGATCATGAACGATACCCTGCGGAAAAATGCCATGGCAATTATGGAGCCCGCGACAAATCCTGCTGTGTTGTAAATTAAACGATCGCGTTCGACCGCATTTCGGATTTCAAGCTGCATTACCGGGACACCGGAAAGCTGAACATTGAGCCCCGTCGCGGCGAGTTCTTCAGCTGCAGTCTTTCGAATTTCTCCAATCGTCTCGCTTAGCCGATTGCTTGCGACAATCGTCGGCTCTAGAGCCAACACGATCAGTGCAAGCGTACCATCTTCCGAAAGAAGCTTGCCATTAATGACTTCGTTAGCTTTCACGCGTTCGACAAGTTTTTCGAAATCGACGCCTTCCGGTAGCGGATCAGGGAAAAGCGGGGCTGGCAATTGATTGCCTTCCGGCGGCTCGCGTGCCGAGAACAACGATATCAGGCCGCGCGTGCCCTCAATAAGCTGCAGGTCAGTAACCAGATTGCGCAGTTTCTCTAAAGAGGTGCGATTCAGTAGCGACTTTCCTTCAACGACGATCAGTACATCGAATTCACTCGACGGAAAGCGCCGCGTAACCTCTTCGTATTGCCTGAACTCACGTGTGTCAGAGCGGAACAATTGACTTAATGAGTCGTCAACCTGGATGCGCTGCACGCCGATAAACGCGGCAACACACAAGCCAAAAAGAACGACGCAGGTGAAAATCGGCGCGCGCAGGGCAGGAAGACCAATGCGCTCCAGACCTAATGCAAGCTGCATCTGTTGGCTTTTTCCGTTAACGGGTCTGGCATTGCGGGTTCGGTTACGAAGTATAGCTCGCAAACTGCCGGCTCGCCCAAATAGTCTGACGGCCGCAGGATCCTGCCAAATGTTTCAGAATCTGCCCGTTCGCAGCGTAAATGTCGCGCCGAGCACATATTCTCACGAGACTTCAGGGTGAGGGCTTGGGAGGGACCTGGTTTCGGGCATTACTGCCGCAACCAGAGAAACACCGAGGAGCCCTATAGCTGCCAGCGCAACGAATACAAATACGTAACCGAAATTGTCGATCAAATATCCGAATATCGTCGTGCTTAGCGCTGCGCCAATTCCAACTGCGGTCGCGACGAATCCTTGGGCAAGATTAAAATGGCCTGAACCCTTGGTGACGTCTGCGATGACGAGGGGAACCAAGATTCCTAAGAGAGCGGCGGAAATCCCATCTAAGAGCTGAATGAGCGATACCAGATAAGGATCCGAAGTGATTGCAAGTAAGAAGCCCCTGATTGGAAGTGGTGCGAATGCCAGTATCAATAGATTCTTCCTCCCCCATTCATCGGCCTTGCGACCAAACCAGGGTGAAACCGCAGACGCGATGAGTTGGGGACCCAAGATGGCTGCAGCCACAAAGAGCGTTGAGCTTTCCGGAGAATGAAAAGCGAAGGCGCTTGCCATGAATGTCAGCATTGAAGCGTTGCCAAATTGAAAAAGAATGATCGCAGCAGCGAAGATTATGAGCCGCTTGTTCTTGATGAGCTCGCCCATTGCTTCGCGGAATGTCTGTTTGGGTTTCGGAGCGCCGCCCCGCGCAGAAAAGGGGTCGATTTCGTGCGCGCGAATCATGAACAGGGCAAGAATTGCAAAGACCCCAAGCGCGGCTGTCAGGTAGAAGATCTTTTCAATTCCCAGATAATAACCAATCAGCCCCATACAAAGCGCGGCAATCGCATTTCCCAAGGCTGCGAAACTTACATTGCGCGCAAGACGGCGACTAAACCCTGCGTATCCCGATAATCCCAAACTAATTGCAATCGTGGCGGGGCCAGCAATACAAGTCGCGACCGCGTGTAGGATCTCCGCCGAAACGACCGTAAAGAATGTCGGCCACATTCCAAGAATAAGGGCGGCGATCGAGATTCCGACCACTCCGACGAACGCCAATAGTCGCTTGGCAGGCACAGCGTCGACTAGGGCGCCAGCAGGCGTCTGAAATGCCAGCGCAATCAAGCTTCCGGAAGTCAGGGCAATTCCAATATCAGTCTGGGACCATTGCTTCGTAGTCAGGAAAGCCGCCACGAAAGAGCCAAACCCAGCCTGAATATCGGCAACGAAAAACACGAACCAATCGAGTGCACGAAGACTTTGTAACGATGGTGGCGATGCCGTTTTCGTTGTGCCGACCGATATCGAAAACGCTGTTGAAGGAGGTATCGGCATACAAAAAGCTCCAGCCTCCAATTGGGACAACTTTTAAATTGTGCTTGGGTTGCGCATAAAAGGGAACTATTTGCCGCTTCCCGCGTTGCACCTAACTGAGAATTCAGGAGGCCAGGTGAAGATCGCTCAAATTGCCCCCTTATTTGAGAGCGTTCCACCTCGTCTCTATGGTGGCACGGAACGGGTCGTGTCGTATCTCACCGAGGAATTGGTTCGCCAGGGTCATGAAGTGACCCTTTTCGCCTCCGGCGACTCAATTACAGCGGCGAAGCTTGTTGGTTGCGTCCCCACAGCCTTACGGTTGACACCCGCCGTCCAAGATCATTTGCCCTACCACATGATCATGCTTGATCGCGTGCGTGAACAGGCGGACGACTTTGACATCCTACATTTTCATATCGACCAATTTCAGTATCCAATGTTTCGCGCGCGCGAAACGCCGATAGTGACGACATTGCATGGGCGGCAGGACCTTCCGGACCTAAATGCGCTCTACACGTATTTCAACGATATGCCGCTGGTATCGATATCTGATAACCAGAGACTTCCCGTCATCGACGCGAACTTCCACGCCACGATTTATCATGGTCTTCCGCTTCATCTTCATAAGCCGACGTTTGATCCACGCGGCGGGTATGTTGCGTTTTTGGGGCGCATCTCTGCCGAAAAGCGTCCGGACCTCGCTATTCTAATCGCGCGTTCCTTGGGGATCCCTCTGAAAATTGCGGCTAAGGTCGACAAGACTGACCAAGCCTACTTTCGTGCGGAGATCGAGCCGCTTCTGGACGACCCCAATGTCGAATTCGTCGGGGAGATCAACGAGCGTGACAAGACACGATTTTTGGGCGAGGCGCTCGCCTTGCTGTGTCCAATTGATTGGCCAGAGCCGTTTGGCCTGGTCATGATCGAAGCCTTCGCTTGTGGAACGCCAGTACTCGCTTTTCGCCGTGGTTCAGTACCGGAGGTCGTGGACGATGGAGTCACCGGCAAAATCGTGAATACGCTAGACGAAGCGATACAAACGCTGCCCTCCGTCATTGCGCTAGATCGCCGGGCCGTGCGCCGACGCTTTGAAGAACGGTTTTCGGTCGAGCGTATGGCTAAGGATTACGTTCGGCTCTATCGTGCTCTCGTAAGCCCGGCGGCAGTGGACGAAATCCTTCTTCCCAGCAAAATCCGGACCGCCATCCACGCGGACCAGTAGTGAATCGCCAAGAAACATCTGCTCTGATCGACCAAACGCCGGAAGTTCCGTTCTACATACCGGCGACCGGACCAGCGACTCGGCCTCGACGCACGCTTAAATACAACGATACCTTCGCGGTACTCGACAGCCATGGTGATATCGGTGCATCAAAGGGGGGTCCCGACGGCATCTTCAACCACGACACGCGTTATCTCTCGCGCCTTGAGCTTTTGCTGAATGGGATGCAACCGCTTCTGTTGGGGTCGAATCTCCGCGACGATAACGCGGTTTTGACGGTCGATCTGACAAATCCGGACATCTACTTTGAAGATCGCTTGTTACTTCCGAAAGATGTTATTCATCTTCACCGGACAATCTTTCTATGGAACTCGACGCTTTATCAGCGCATAGCGATCAAAAATCACGGTGATCGCCCACTCGTGACGCGGCTCGCGTTCACTTTCAGCTCAGATTTCAGCGATATTTTCGAAGTGCGGGGTTCGCGCCGAGAGCAGCGGGGCAAATCGACTTTTCGCCTCATCGATCGCAGAGAAATCGCCCTTTGTTATGATGGACTAGATAATCGTCGGCGCGAGACGCGTGTCTCATTTAGTCCCGATCCACAGGTGTTAACGGAATCCGCGGCGCTGTTTCAGGTCAATCTCGAAGCGGCTGAAACGCTCACTGTCTTTGTTGCTATCCAATGCGATCGTCAAGACAGATTCTCAGCACTTCAATTTTTCAAGGCACTCCTGTCTGCCCATCGCGAAGTAAAGGCAATTACACGAGATATCGCGACTGTTGAGACCTCGAACGCCCTGTTCAACGACATGCTGTGTCATTCCCTCTCTGACCTTTATATGTTGAATACACGCACTGAAGAAGGTCCGTATCCTTACGCCGGCATACCTTGGTACTCGACGACATTCGGGCGCGATGGATTGATCACGGCGTTGCAGACCCTTTGGTTTGACCCGCGAATGGCTCGGGGAGTCCTGATGCGGCTCGCGGCGCACCAGGCGAAGGATTTTGACAATCTGTCGGACGCGGAGCCGGGTAAAATTCTTCATGAGATGCGCGGCGGCGAGATGGCGGCACTTCGCGAGGTGCCGTTCGGACTCTATTACGGAAGCGTGGACTCGACTCCGCTATTTGTTCTGCTTGCGTGTCTTTATTTCGAGCGCACGGGCGATGAGAAGTTTTTCCGCTCACTATGGTCTTCGATTGAATCTGCATTGCAATGGATCGACGGACCCGCGGATCCAGACCGGGATGGATTCGTGGAATATCATCGCCAAACGACTGACGGGTTACAAAATCAAGGTTGGAAAGATTCTCACGATTCTATTTTTCATGCGGATGGATACTTAGCGACAGGTCCGATCGCGCTTGCTGAAGTTCAGGCCTATGTCTATGCCGCAAAACGGGCGTTTGCCCGTTGCGCAAGACGATTGGGAATAACCGCGCTGGCCACGGCGCTAGACGAACAAGCATCCAAGCTGGCCGTGCGTTTCGAAGATTCGTTTTGGTGTGAAGATCTTGGCACTTACGCTCTCGCGCTCGACGGCGAGAAACGACCGTGCCGTGTCCGGACATCGAATGCCGGACAAGTGCTGATATCCGGAATGATCGAGCCGGCTCGCGCGCGAAAGGTGGGGGCGGGGCTGCTTCATCCGAGATTTTTTTCTGGCTGGGGTATTCGGACTGTTGCGATCGGCGAAGCGCGATACAATCCCATGTCCTATCACAATGGGTCCGTTTGGCCGCACGACAATGCACTGATCGCGATGGGTCTTTCGCTTTACGGGATGAAGACGGCCGTAAAGCAGATATTGAGTGCGTTGTTCGAGGCCGGCGGATATATGGACTTGCGCCGACTCCCAGAGCTTTTCTGTGGGTTCAGGCGCGGATGGGGCCGTGGTCCGACCCTTTACCCCGTTGCCTGTTCGCCACAAGCTTGGGCAAGCGCCACGCCATTTTCACTTCTGCAATCTTGTTTGGGACTCGAGTTCGATCCATTTGCGCAAGAAATCCGTCTGCGCGCGCCATGTCTGCCGGAATTCATCGACAAGATAACGATCCGAAATTTGCGGGTAGGTTTGGCAACGGTCGATCTGATTGTTCAAAAGGAAGCA
>Ga0134122_10000448_pt1 | contig 27791 bp, 22 predicted proteins | sample KB302_FD_96461 | JGI IMG/M metagenome (GOLD analysis project Ga0134122, IMG submission 96461) | Terrestrial soil microbial communities without Nitrogen fertilizer from Kellogg Biological Station, Michigan, USA - KB3-0-2 | ecosystem: Environmental > Terrestrial > Soil > Unclassified ...
CGACCGCGGAACAGCAGTTCGGCCGCTCGGAAGGAAGCGAAGATACCTGGCCGACGAGCCAAAGCGAGTTCCACGTCGAGCTCAAACCCGACACAACGGTCGACCAGACCGTAGCGCAAAATGAAATCCGCGATGTCCTCGCCCGCTATCCGGGTCTCAATGTCGAAGTGGTGACGTTCCTCGGTGACCGCTTGAGCGAAAGTCTGTCCGGTGAAACCGCCCAGGCCGTCGTCAACGTTTTCGGCGACGATCTGAATACGATCGACAAAGTCGCCGGCGACGTCGCGACCGCAATCGGCAAAGTCGAAGGCGTTGCCGATCTCACCGTGCAGCGCGAAACCAGCACGCCGGCGCTCGGGGTCACCTTGAACGCGGCGTCGCTCGCCGCTTATGGGCTGAAGTCGCAGGACGCACTCGACGTGCTCCAGTCGGCTTATGCCGGCGCGATCGTGGGGCAGGCCTATGCTGGCGTGCGCAAGGTCGACGTCGTGATGATCCTGCCCGATGAGGCGCGCCACCGCATCGACCAGATCGGTGCTCTGAGTATCACCAGCCCCCTTGGACCGGTGCCCTTCCGTAATGTCGCGCGCATCGAACCCGTCGAGGGCCGTTCCACGATCCTCCATGACGGCGGACAGCGGCGCGTGGTCGTCACTTTCAATGTGACGGGTAGGCCTTTGCAAACGGTGGTTAGCGAAGCCAAGGCGCAGGTGGAAAAAGACGTACCGCATCAGACCGGCGTCTATCTGCAGTTCTCGGGTCAGGCGGAAGCCGAGCAGGCGACGCGGATCGAGTTGTCGATTTATACCGCCGCCACCTTGGCGCTCATTGTGATGATCTTGTTCCTCTGCTTCCATCGCCCGGCCCATCCCTGGCTCGTGCTGGTGAACCTTCCCTTCAGCCTCATAGGGAGCATTCTCGCGATCGGCATTTCCGGTATCGGCCTGAGCGTGGGAACGCTTGTAGGCTTGGTCACGGTCTTCGGTGTCGGTGCCCGCAACTCGATTCTGCTGCTTGCGCATTACGAGCATCTGGTCGAAGTCGAAGGCGCCCGCTGGAACGATGCCACGGTCATCCGCGGCGCGGCCGAACGTCTCGTTCCCATCCTGATGACGGCGACGGTGACCGCACTCGGCCTCGCACCTTTGGCGCTCGGCATGAACCAGCCGGGCCAGGAGATCGAGGGACCGATGGCGATTACCGTACTCGGCGGTCTTGCCACCTCGACGTTTCTCAATCTTGTCGTCTTGCCCGCACTGGCGAAGCGCTTCAGCTACCGCGAAAGCCGCCGGACAGTCGCCCAACCGGTTCCCGCGGAATAAAGGAGGGGCCGATGCGTGCATCAACCGATAGAGCGTTCGCCGCGCTTGCCAGCGGAATGCTCTGTGCCGCATCAACGATAGCCGCTGCGTTCGGAGCCACGGCAACCAGCGCGCAAATCCCGAACTTTGCCTCGCATGATTTCGGCTGGTCGAAAGTGGCGGACGATTTTCAGGCGCCGGTCTCCGGCCCTGGTCCCGTCACCTTCGAAAAAACCCATCCCTACATTCCCAACAACGATCGCGGCGAGCAGGTGACGGTGCGCATTGCCGATTTGAGCAATCCGATCCTGAAACCGTGGGCCATCGAGCGCATGAAGAAGGCGAACGCAGACGCCGCCGCCGGCAAGGAGGCATACGAAGCTCGCGCCAGTTGCCATCCGGGCGGCGTTCCCGGATTCCTCGTCATGGGACGGGTCAATCCGCTCTTTTTCGTGCAAGCGCCAAAAGAGGTGCTGCTGATCAATGAAGGCGGGCCGGAAGTGCGGCGCGTCCATATGAATGTGCAACACTCCGCGCGGCCGAAGCCTTCGCCCTACGGCGAGTCCGTGGGCCACTACGAGGGTGGCGATACGCTGGTCATCGATACGATCGGTCTTTCCGACGATACTTTCATCGACAATTACCGCACGCCGCACACGACCGCACTGCACGTCATCGAGCGCTTTCGCCTCGCCGATGATGGCAAAACCATAGACGTGTCGATCAAGGTGGAAGATCCCGGCGCTTTCAACATGGCGTGGTCGGCGCGCCAGACCTATCATCGCGCGGAGGAAGCGCCGATGCTGGAAACGATTTGCGCCGAGAACAACAGCGTCATCTTCGACGCCGCGGTCTCGCCCATTCCTCAGGCTGCCAAACCGGACTTTTGATCGCGGCGGCGACGCCGATCAGGTCTCAGTCCACATCCGCATCAGGTTGTAATAGACCCCGTTGAGCTGAACCACCGCGGGGTTATCGGGCACATCGCGCGAAAACTTCTGCATGGCCGTGTCGAGCTCGAACAGCACTTCGCGCTTGTGATCGTCGCGCACCATGCTTTGGATCCAGAAGAATGAGGCCAGTCTCACACCGCGCGTGACCGGGGTGACGTGATGCACGCTCGTTGTGGGATACAGGAACAGATCGCCCGCCGGCAATTTCACGCTGTTCGACCCTTTGATGACAAGCTCTCCGCCCTCGTACTCGTCCGGCGGAGTTAGAAACAGCGTCGCCGATAAGTCGGCGCGGATGCGGTCTCGCTCGCCCCTGACAGGGCGCAGCGTTGAATCGACGTGGTCGCCATAATATTGGCCGCCCGAATAACGATTGAACATCGGCGCCACCATTCTCAACGGCAGCGCGGCCATCAGAAACGTTTCGTTGTGATTGAGGGCCTTCGAGATCAATTCGCCGAGCCGGCGTGCAACGGGATGACCGTCGGGAACCTGCGCGTTGTCCTTCACGCGCTTGGTCAGTGGCGCCGCCGTGGCCTTTCCCTCGACCCAATCCGCGCTCGCGAGCAGATTGCAGCACTGAGCTGCTTGCTCTGCGGTGAGGAGGTTTGGAATGCGAACTTGCATCGTGCGTCACGTGCAGGCATCGGCCGATGGGCCGCCACCCATCTAACATCGCATTTTGCTCGTCGACTAGGTCGCGCAAACAAGCACGTGGCCAATTGGTTACAGAACATCCATTTTCAAAAACCGGTCGCCATTAGCGCGTGAAACCTGTCCCAACACATCACACAGCACCTTCGTTTGTTGCAGAAGTGTACCGGAGATTACGAATTCCCAACTTTGCGACAATCGGGCGACAACGTGGGCTGGAGCACAGTACGCGGGAGGGGCCTTCGATTGTGCTCACGAAGTGCCGGTCATCACGCCGCGATCGCGGCGAAGGCAGTTGAAGAAACACTGGGGTGAATAAGGCGCAGTGCACGACGCGTAGTTCGATCGTGCGCACACGCGGTTACGGGGAAACAAACCAAGTCGCGCGCGCCGGTTCAATACGCAGTCGGAACATCCGGCTGCGTTCTGGGGGAGTTTCAAAATGAATCCGACGGCATCGAGAATAGCCGTGCTTATGGGCACGGCATCGGTATTCACCATCGCCAGCGCGATCTCGGCGCATGCGCAGAACCAACAAGTTGCTCAGGCGCAAGTCGCCCAGGAAGAGATTCCGGAAACCGTGCTGGTCACTGGCTCGCTCATCCGCGGCACGGCCGCGGTCGGCGTACCGGTTACGAATCTCGGCGTGCGCGATTTCAAAACGAGCGGCTCATTGAGCACCGCCGATCTGTTTCGCACCATTCCGGTAGCCAATGTTGCACCGGGCGCGGCGGCAACGAATTCCGGCGGACATCTCGAAAGAGAGATCCGCGTGAATATCCGAGGCCTCGATCAAACCGGTCCCCGCTCGCTAATGATGGTCGACGGCATGCGGTTCCCGCCGCAAGCCGACGGCATCTGCGCCATCGATCCCTCGATTATTCCGGCGCTCGCGCTTGACCACGTCGACATTCTGGCGGACGGCGCCTCCGCGACCTACGGCTCGGACGCCATCGCCGGTGTGCTCAATATCATCTTGAAACGCCGTTTTGACGGCGCTGTGACCCAGTTCAATTTCAGTGTCGGCGATGCCCACGGAGAACATTATCAAGCTTCGCAATTGTGGGGGCGCACCTGGGATGGCGGCGGCATCACGCTGACCTATGAGTGGACCGATGAATCTCCGGTGAGCGGCAGGTCCCATTCAAAATACACGGGGGATTACTCCCCGTGGGGATTGGATAACCGTATCCCGATCGGCTCGTCGATGCCCGCCACGCTTTCCACCGGCAATCCGTCATCGACTCTCGGAACCACCTGCACCAATTGTTATGCCGTCCCGAAAGGCGCCGGAACCAACTGGGATCCAGGGACGACGGGAATCGGCCCGCTTCTGCCTTCCAGCGCCGCACCCTTTACCTGGGCGGCCATCAGCAGCGGCGGTCCGACCGGGACGGGGAACGAATTCGATCCCTTCCGACAAGGAAACGGCTATGAGATCGCGCCGCAACAGCGTAATTCTGCGGTGATCACACTCGATCAGCGGCTGACGAAAGACATCTCGTTTTACGGCTCGGCTTTTTACAGCAACCGCCGCGTCCAACAACGTGTCGCGGAAGGGGCCACCCAGGTTACGAACGACCTTCTCCGGGTCGCGGTCCCCACCTTCAATCCTTATTATCCAACGGGGGCTCCCACGAATTTGCGTGTTGCATACGACATCGCGATCGAGATACCGCCCCAGCTCAATGCCTACGAATTGTCGCATCGCTACCAGTACGGGCTGAATATCGAGCTGCCGTACGGCTGGCACGGACAGATTTACGATTCCAGAAGCTACGACACGAACCGCTACTACTATATTGCCAACGGAGGCCCGGTAAATGTCAGCGCGGTGTCCGCGGCACTGGGGTGGACGATCGGGGCAACAGCAGCAGCGGGAACCACGGCTATCGCCGCTTGGACCAAGCCCGCCAGCATTCCCTATCTCAACGTATTCTGCGACGCCAGAGTGCACACCTGCAACTCGCCGACGACATTAAACTATGTGACGGGTACCCGTTTTTTGGACGACATATTCACGATCGAAGAGAAAGGTACGAAATTCGACGGTCCGCTGTTCGATCTTCCGGCAGGACAGGTCAAGGCGGCCGTCGGAGGCACCTATACGAGCTTCGACGTCATTGCTCACAGAGGCAACAACACCGGCACCACCAACCTCATTTTGAATCCGTTTGTCGACGCCGAGCCATACAATGTCTGGGCGGGTTTCGTGCAAGTAAACGTCCCGGTTTTTGGCGAGGGTTTCAATTTTCCGTTCTTCAGGAAATTCGACTTGGAAGGCTCATGGCGCCATGACCAGTATCACGGCACGTTGCAGGGCGCGACCAGCAATCCCAAAGTCGGATTCAATTGGCTGCTGTCCGAAGATATGGGAGTGAGCATCAGGGGCGGATGGGGAACGTCGTTCCGCTTCGCCAATGCCGGCGAGTATTCGGGCGTCTTCAGCGACGCTCTCAACGACTGGAACCTGCCAGCTTCGGCGAACAACCTCTCCATCCAATGTCAACCCGGCGGTGGACCTGCCGCCGGATCAGCGGCAGCCGACCTCTACGCCGTCGGTTTTGCATGCAATAGTCAGCCTGGTGGCCTTAGCAATGCCGGCGGGCCTCATCCGTGGTTGCGCAATTACGTCAGCGCCGCGACGGGGCTTCCCACCACCCGCGAGGGCGGCATGGTTCTCAAACCGGAGAGCGCGACCAACTGGTCGCTTGGAGCGGAGTTTGCGCCACAGACCATTTTGAGAGGTCTCGACGTGCAGGCGACGTGGTACAGCGTGAAGATCAACGGGGTGTTGAACGCCTTCAACAATCCGACCGGCGGCACAGTAGCCAATCCCACTCAGCGGTTCCATTACATCCTGCCAAGCGATTTGGGTTGCCCGGTGGCGCAGAACGCGACGCCGGCCCTCTGCGCGCCCTTCGAGGTGATGGTAAATGCGGTTCTCGCCGATTCAAATAACGTCGCGCCGTTGAATTCGACGACATTGATTTACTGGATCAATGATGGCTCGACTGCGAATTCGGGTTTTCTGAAAGTCGAGGGTATTGACTGGCAGGCGAGCTATGACGTCGATCTGGGCGATTTTGGCGCTTTGAATACCGGCATTGCCGGCACCTATTACCTGCACCGTTACTCTTTAACGAGCGCTGGAGGCACAATCGTCGACGAGTACCACCAGGACCTCGCCGCCATCGGAGGATTGCCCCAGAACGGCGTAGAAACCCTGCCGCGAATGAGGTACCGCGCACGCCTGGGCTGGAGCAACGGTCAATGGGACGTGACCGGCTTTGTCAATTATCAATCGCACTTTTACCACACGCAAAATTCACCACCGAACGTGAACCTTCAATGCACGACGAACGGCGGAACGGCCGGCGGCGGGACGTTCCCGTGTGCGATCTCCGGCTACTCGAACCTCCTGCCGGCCTGGTACAGTTTCGATCTCTCGGTGGGCTACGACACGGGAGAAACACCCGCCAACGAATATTTGAGACATGTGGGGATCCAGTTCGTGGTCCAAAACCTCATGGGCATACACCCGGCCTTCCAATACGGGCCCTCCAACACTGGCCGCACCATCGCGGCTTACGACATCCTCAAGAGCGATCAGGGCCGGACTTTCGTAATGACGCTGACGAAAACGTGGTAGCGGATCCGCGTAAGCGCGTGGAGGAGGGATCGGACTGCATTGCGTTGCATGTTGAATGACAGTTCCGCCTGAGCACGGATCGCCGGATCGGCTACAGTCCGGCGCCTGCAGCAAAAGCCTCACTGGGCTTCTCCCCCGGGTGGGGCTTTTGCTTTGAACAGGAGGGCTCTGGGGCGGCATGGTGTGGTTCCTGAAAGTACGATTGGGGGGCAAGCCGGTAACACGGGCATCCATGCGCGTGCCCAACGTGGCGCGTGATCTGTGCGGATCTGCAAAAAGAACCGCATCTCTCGCCGCCCTAATTTCCGCCCCTTTCATTTCGTCTGTGGCGGCGCAACCCGTTCCGCCGGACGCGATGAATTACACGCTGCATGCCGTTCGAATCGAAAGCAGCGAGGCGCCGGCAATCGATGCGGATCTCTCCGATCCGGTCTGGGCGAAAGCCGCCGTGCTCGATGATTTTCCGCAGTCGGAGCCTGACGCGGGTAGGCCCGCCACGGAGCGGACAGTGGTCCGCATCCTCTATGACGAGAACAATCTCTATTTCGCCGTCTATTGCTATGACCGCGACCCCGACAAGATCCAGGTCAGGAGCATGACCCGTGACGGTCCGGTATTTGCGGAAGACCAATTCCGCATCATGCTCGATCCCAACCTGACGCGGCGCAACGCCTATTCCTTTGAGGTCGGTCCGGCGGGCGGACGCGAAGACTCGCTCATCCAGAACAATGCGGGTGACCTGCCGCGCTGGAATACGATCTGGCAGGCACGCTCGCGCGTTGTGGCGGACGGCTGGGTCGCCGAAGTCGCCATTCCATTCCGGGACTTTTCCTTCGATCCCACGAAGGGCGACTGGGGTTTTGATTTTATCCGCACGATCAGGCGCAAGGCGGAACGCGACCGTTGGGCGTCTCACACGCCGACAATCGCGGCAACCGATGTTTCGCAAGAGGGAACCCTTACCGGGATTACCGGCACCAATGTCGGAATTGGGCTCGATCTGAAAGTGTACGGCCGTCTTGCCTTCAAGCACGATTGGCCGCAGCCCAATCCGAACGACGCGCCGAGCGGCACGGCCGGCTTCAACGCCTATTACAAGCTCGGTCAGGCTTTGACCCTGACGGGAACGATGAACCCGGACTTTTCCGATGCGCCGCTGGACGACCGCCTGGTCAACACCACGCGGTTTTCCCTGTTCATACCCGAGAGCCGCGACTTCTTCCTTCAGGACGCGCCATCGTTCGAATTCGGCGGGCTCGGCTTTGACAATGCTCCCAACTCACAACCGTTCTTCTCACGCAATATCGGCCTGATCAGGGGTACCCCCGTCACCATTCTCGGCGGCGGCAAGGTGTCGGGCGACTATGACGATTTTGGCATCGGTGCGCTGAGCGTCTACACAAACCCGAAGGGGACGACAGCCGGACAATTGCTTTCCGCACTGCGTGTCACCGACCGTGTCTTGGGAGAATCAAAAGTCGGATTCATTGTCACCAACGGTGATCCCACCGGCTTGACGCGCAACACGCTCGCCGGAGCCGACTTCCAATACCGAAACTCGCATTTGACGGGCGACGACATCTTTCAAACCGACGTCTATTACGAACGCAGTTTCTCCAGCGCACTCGGCGAAGACGACGCGTTCGGCACCGTGATCAACTATCCCAACGAGCCTTGGGCCGCGCAACTTGTCTTCAGGCAGGTCGGCAGGAACTTCGCACCGGCGCTCGGCTTTGTGAACCGCCCCGGAATCAGGGACTATGAAGCGACGGTCTCGGAAAAGACGCGCTATCGCAATCCGTTCCTGCGTTGGCTCCAATTCGGCGCCCAAGGAACGCTGATCACCGGGCTCGACAATCGATTGCAGTCGAGCTTCTTTCGGCTCTGGGGCGAAGTCGAATCGCAGCAAGCCGACGCCTACGACTTCAACGTCTACCACTACTACGAGAACGTCCCGGCGACGTTTCTTCTGCCAAAGGACGTTCCGGTCCCCGCAGGTGAATACGAGTGGAACAATTTCGCTCCGACGATCAATACCACGAGGGGGCGCTGGTATTCCGTCAATTGGCAGATTGAATGTTGCAGTTTCTACAACGGAAAATATTTCAAATCCGATTTCACCCTGACCCTGCGGCCGAACCAATACTTCGAGATCACGCCGCGTTATGTGGCGACGTTCATCGATCTGCCGACCGGATATGTCGCCATACATATTTTGTCGGCGAGCGGAGGCGTCAATTTTACCCCGGACATGCAGATCGTCGCGCAGGTGCAGTTCGACAACATCAGCCGCAGCTTTGGGTTCTCGGCGCGCTACCGTTGGGAGTACCGTCCCGGCGACGAAATCTTCGTTGCCGTCGGCCAGAGCGCGCTCATTCCCGGCACGACCTTCGAACCTCAGACCACGCAGGTGTCGATTCGTCTCGGGAATACGTTCCGGTTCTGAAGACGATGCGTAACGCGTCAGCCGATGCCGGGAAGGCTCTGCTAGTGCGGAACCACAGGCGGTCGTGTCAGGCTCACCACCAGCCGTCCGCCCGTCCAGACTTCGACAAACGCCGCGGCGCTCTTGCCGAGAAGCTCGTTGGCGAGTCCGCAGGCCGCGTCTTCCGAGGCAATGAAAAGTTCCAATGCCGCGACGACATGCTCGTGGTCGTTGCCCAGGAAGGCAAAGCGGTAGCGTTGAAATTCCGGTTTCTTCCCGGTCCCAAAGCTTCCCTCAACCCGCGCGTCTCTGCCCATGCAACCGATCGCCTCGCCGCCGGGCATTTCAAGCCCGGCCGATCAAGAGAAACGCCTACGCTCGCGCCTGGTTGCACAAGCGCAAGCGGATTCCCAATCCGTTCCTAAAGTCTTAAATCGGGACCGGTCTTGCCGGTCCGAGGCGATTGGAGCGCGAGCGTAGCCCCCGCTCCCGTTTCGCCAAATTACCTGACGCGCTCCGTGCTGCCGACCGAGCGATAGCGGATGCGAACGCCGTTCTCGTCGAGGATCTGCACCGAGGCCTGGAACTGCGCCGGCGGCGGGACATTCAGCGGGGTGTCCGCTTCGACAATATAGAGCCGCGTACCATGCGCCAGGATCTCCGTGAGGATACGGCGATTGGCGGGCGTCTCGATCGTCATGCGCCAGCTTCTGATGTTGTCGACCATGCCGCCGCCATCGTATTTCACCGCGCCCTTCTTGCGCTCGGTGGCTGCGACTTCCTCGAGCGCCGCCGCCAATTCCATCGGAGCCGCGCTGTAATCGACCACCGTCATCGAATATTTCCCGGCGAGAATCGAATCCGCCGCGGCGTTCGCGGTGAACACGCGCGAGGTCAGCTTGGTGCCTTTCGCTGTGGTGAAGGGCACTTCCGTCATCGTCGGTTCGCCCGGCAAATTCACCGTGAAGAAATTCTCGCGGTTGACGTATTCTTCCCACGCTTGCGCGGACGCGCCGCTTGTGAACAGCACGACCACCAGCGCCGGAATAAGGCTCAAGAAGCGCATCGCTTTAGCTCTCCTGTTGCTTTCAAAGCTGCTGCAATTTGGCACAAAACGGCCCCGCTGTCCCGGCGAAAAACCGGGATCTTGGCCGCAGCTTTCGACTGCCTTTCTAGAGCTGCCGCGTCGTCTATGCAGGATCAGGGCCGCTGATGTCGACGTGATAATGGAACGACTCGGGTAGGGTGTGACCGCCGAGCATCAGCGGCGTTGTCTTTACGACCCTGAAAGCAAGACTATTCAAGCCATCTTGGGCCATTAACTCGCGCGCTCGAATCCGGCACTTTGACCCGTCGTGCAATTTCCGTCTGTTGGAGATCGATGTTTAGCATGGCGAATCCGCAAGCGTGACAGGTCACGGGACCAGGTCTCCAAAGTTATGAAGCGAAAGACTATGGTTGGGGCTATTCGAGAAAGCTGGAACGGTGGGCCAATGGCCGGGATTGAGGCGTGATGGCGGACAAGGAATCGCCGCGCGGCTCCGCTCCGTCATTGGATAGGCAACAAGCTGCGCTCGACAAGCTCAGGCAGGCGTTTGAATGTCACATGCGCGGTATGCTTCCTGAAGCAGAGCGTCTTTATTTGGATGCACTCACTGAATCGCCCGAATTGGCGGACGCGCTGCATTTGCTCGGTGTGCTCAATGCCCAACGCGGCGATTATCAATCGGCCGCCGACCTGATCAGTCGTGCAATCCGCTTCAACCCAAATGACACCAACGCGCACTTCAATTTGGGCAATGTGTTGCGCGAGTCCAACCGGTTCGAGGAAGCGATTGCGAGCTATGATCGTGCACTCGTGCTGGCGCCGAACCATATCGGTGTGTTGCTCAACCGCGGCCTGGCCTTCGAACATCTGAGGGCGTTTGAGGGAGCCCTGGCCAGCTATGATCAGGCGGCCGCTGTGGATCCGACCCACGCAGGCGTGCGCTACAACCGGGGAAATGTGCTTCGGGACCTCGGCCGGCTCGACGATGCGCTGGCCAGCTACGATCAAGCGCTCGCTCTCGACGGCGGGCAGGTTTACGCCCTGAACAATCGTGCGAATATCTTGATGAGGTTGCGTCGTCCTGGGGAAGCGCTGCGCGACTATGACGCCGCGATCGCGGCGGGTCTCGGCGATGCCAACACGCATTGCAACCGCGGCAAGGCGCTGTTCGAACTAAGATTGTTCGACCAAGCCCTGGCTGCCTACGAGCGGGCCATCGCCCTCGATCCTGTTCTTGCGATCGCGCATCAAGGACGCGGAAACGTATCCTTCGAGTTGGGCCGCTACGACTTGGCGTTTAGGTCCTATGATGCGGCCTATTCGATCGCTCCCAGCCTCGACTATCTCGAAGGCTGCAGGCTCCACACCAAAATGCAGCTCTGCGACTGGCGAAATCTTCCCGAGGAGCTCGCTCATCTCGTCAGCCACGTCAATCAGGGAAAGCGTGCGACCGAGCCTTTCTGGCTTCTTCCAACCTACGCATCGGAGGCCGAACAATTGTTGTGCGCGCGGATTTTTGTCGCTGACCGGCATCCGCCAAGCCCAAAGCCAATCTGGCGCGGAGAGAAATATGATCACCGCAAAATTCGCGTCGGCTACGTGTCGGGCGAGTTTCGCGCGCAGGCAGTTGCCTATGCCACGGCTGATCTCTTCGAGTGCCACGACCGTTCCAAGTTCGAGGTTCATGCATTCGCGACGGGTTCCAATGACGGCAGCCCTATCCGCAAACGGCTGGAAGGAGCATTCGATGTCTTCGCCGATGTTTCGGGCCACTCGCATCGGGAAATCGCCGATCTCATCCGCGCCAGGGAGATCGACATTCTGGTCAATCTGAACGGACATTTCGGCGTTGATTGCACAACCGTCTTCGCGATGCGGCCAAGCCCCATTCAAGTCAACTATCTCGGCTACCCGGGAACCATGGGCGCCGACTATATCGATTACCTCATGGCCGATGAGACGGTGATCCCGTTGGATCACCGTCATCATTACTCGGAGAATATCGTCTACCTGCCCGATTGCTACCAACCGACCGACCGAAAACGAAGCATCGGGGTACGCACATTCACGCGGTCCGAACTGGGTCTTCCGGAAAAGGCGTTTGTGTTCTGCTGCTTCAATGCCAATCACAAGCTCATGCCTGAAACATTCGACATGTGGATGAGCATCTTGAGCCGGGTCGAGGAGAGCGTGTTATGGCTCGGAGGCAGCCATCCCGAGACCCGGAGCAATCTCAAACGGGAGGCAGCCGCGCGGGGTGTCGCATCCGATCGAATCGTATTCACGGAATTCATGCATAATTGGAGCGATCATTTGGCGCGGCAGTGTGTTGCGGACCTATTTCTGGATTCGCTTCCCCATAACGCGCATACGACGGCGGCCGACGCCCTGTGGCAGGGCGTTCCGGTTGTTACTCGTCTCGGGTCTACCTTTCCGGGGCGTGTCGGGGCGAGTTTATTGAAGGCCTTAGGCCTCCCCGAATTGATCACGCATTCGGCCGGAGATTACGAGGCCTTGGCCCTTAGACTTGCCCGCGATCCGGCGCTGCTGGCTGGCATTCGCGCCAAGCTTGCGAGAAACCGGATTACTCATCCCTTGTTTGACACGCCGCGATTGGCGCGCAACATCGAAACCGCCTACAGGCTCATGTGGGAACGCTGCCAGCGGGACGAATCGCCCCAGAGTTTTGCCGTCGAGGAAGAGCGGAACGCGATCTCCTGATGCACTACCAGTAAGCGATCATTCGTCCCGCGGAAATCGCAATCAGCCAGCATGCCAGCGAGGTTCCTCCCGCGATTGCGAGCTGGCGCTGGTGCCGCTCGCTCAAGGCCGGATTGGCGCGCGCCTTCCATGCCGGCAGCCGGTGCATGATGACGATGTTTGTCAGCCCGAGTGCGACGGCGACCAATTTGATCGGCAAGAAAGGGTTGCCGATATATTCGGTCGCCTTGGTGGCGAGCAGGAACGGCCCCGTCGAGAGCGCAATGGCGAAGCCGACGCCCGCGACGATCGTTACCGGCCGCGCCAATAGCGCGAGTGGAATTTGCCGCCACGCCCCCAGCAGGCGAAGATCCAGAATCGCAATCGCGCCGAACAGCGAGGCGATGCCGAAAATGTGTGCGAGATTCACCAGCGCGTAAGTCCATACGCCGGTGTCGCGCATGGCGTGACCCATCGCCGATGCTTCCAGCCAGGACATGAATTGATTCACCACCGTCGAACCCGTGATTTGCTGCTCGGCCGCAATCTATCCGATGGCCGCCGCTTGCGTCAGGCTTGGCGGCAGGCGAGGGCGCTCTTCCCGCCGTGTCGGAAGGGCGCTCCCTACACCTTCATTCCCTAAGATTTCGCCCTAAATATAGGGTGCGGCCGTGCTGCTTTTTGCGCGTAGACTGCCGCCTCGATCAGGAGAACGCCCTTGGACTTCGCCCTGGGTGAAACAGCCGACCTGCTACGCCAAACGGTGAGCGCCTTTGCCGCTGCCGAGATCGCTCCGCGCGCGGAAGCCATCGACCGCGAAAACAAGTTCCCGCGCGATCTCTGGCCCAAGCTCGGCGAGCTCGGTCTCTTTGGCATCACGGTGCCGGAAACCTATGGCGGCGCGGCGATGGGATTCGTCGAGCAGGTCGTCGCCATGGAGGAGGTCAGCCGCGCTTCGGCGTCGGTCGGCCTCTCTTACGGCGTGCAGGCCAATCTCGTCGTCAATCAGATCCATCGCTTCGGTACCGAGGAACAGAAGCGCAAATATCTGCCGAAGCTGATTTCCGGTGAATGGGTCGGCGCGCTCGCCATGAGCGAAGCGGGCGCGGGCTCCGACGTCCTCGGCATGCGCACCCGCGCCGAGAAAAAAGGAAACGACCGTTACGTGCTCAACGGCACCAAGATGTGGATCACCAATGGTCCCGTCGCCGATATTCTGATCGTCTACGCGAAAAGCGGCGCGCCCGATGACCGCAAGGCGCTGACCACCTTCCTGATCGAAAAACCCTTCAAGGGCTTCTCGACCGCGCAGAAGCTCGACAAGCTTGGCATGCGCGGCTCCGACACCTCCGAGCTCATCTTCGACAATTGTGAAGTGCCGGCCGACAACGTGCTCGGCAAAGTCGACGATGGTGTGCACGTGCTGATGTCCGGCCTCGATTACGAGCGCTTGGTGCTGTCCGCCGGTCCCGTCGGTATCATGCAGGCCTGCATGGACGTGGTGCTTCCCTATGTGCGTCAGCGTAAGCAATTCGGCCAGGCCATCGGCGAGTTCGAGCTGATGCAGGGTAAGCTCGCCGACATGGACACGACGCTGAATGCCTGCCGCGCCTATGTGTACGCGGTGGCGCGCGCCTGCGACAACGGAACGGTCGCGCGCAAGGACGCCGCGGGCGTAATCCTCTACGCGGCCGAGCGCGCCACGTGGATGGCCGGACAGGCGATCCAGGCCTTGGGCGGAATGGGCTATATGAACGAGATGGCGCCAGGACGCTTGCTGCGCGACGCCAAGCTCTATGAAATCGGCGCGGGAACGTCCGAAATCCGCCGCATGCTGATCGGCCGCGAGCTGTTCGAAGGAAAGGAATAAACATGGCCTCGCCTGAACCGATCGTCATTGTCGGTGCCGCGCGCACGCCGCTCGGCAGCTTCCAGGGCAAGCTCCGGAGCATCTCCGCTACCGCCCTCGGCGCGGTCGCGATCAATGCCGCGCTCGATCGCTCGGGTCTGAAGCCCGAGGATGCCGAAGAGGTCTACATGGGCTGCGTGTTGCCAGCCGGCCTGGGTCAGGCGCCGGCGCGCCAGGCTGCTATCCGCGCAAGCCTGCCAAAATCGGTTACTTGCACCACCGTCAACAAGGTCTGCGGCTCCGGCATGAAGGCCGCGATGCTCGGCCATGATGCAATCCGCGCCGGTTCGGCGCGCGTCGTCATCGCCGGCGGCATGGAGAGCATGACCAACGCACCGTATCTTCTGCCCAAAGCGCGCAGCGGCTATCGCATGGGACACGGTGAGATCTATGACCACATGTTCCTCGATGGTCTGCAAAACGCCTATGACGGTCTCTTGATGGGCAAGTTTGCTGAGGATACCGCCGAGAAATATCAGTTCACCCGCGCCGTGCAGGACGAGTTCGCGCAGACGTCGCTCAGCCGCGCCAAGGAGGCCGCATCCGACGGCATTTTCGGGCGTGAGATTGCCGCCCTGAAGATTGATGGTGAGGCGATGAATTCCGACGAGCAGCCGCAGCGCGCCGACGTCGACAAAATCCCTAAGCTGAAACCCGCTTTTCGCGAAGGCGGCACCGTCACGGCGGCGAATTCCAGTTCGATCTCCGACGGCGCGGCCGCGCTTGTGCTGATGGGCGAGGGTGACGCGGAACGCCGGGGTTTGCGTCCGCTCGCGCGCATTGTCGGTCACGCCGCATATGCCGGCGAACCGGCCTGGTTCACTACCGCGCCGGTCAGCGCCATTCAGAAGCTGCTCGAGCGAGTCGGCTGGAATAAGAACGAAGTCGATCTCTACGAAATCAACGAAGCCTTCGCGGTTGTCACGCTTGCCGCCATGCGCGACCTTGATCTGCCGCACGGAAAGGTCAATATCTTCGGCGGCGCCTGTGCCCTGGGCCATCCCATCGGCGCATCCGGCGCACGCATCATTGTTACGCTCTTGAACGCGCTTCAGACGCGGAGCGTGAAGCGCGGCGTCGCGGCGCTCTGCATCGGCGGCGGTGAAGCGACAGCGGTAGCGGTGGAGCGCATCGCATGACGGCACTGCCAAGCCGTCTCGATAGCAAGACCAAGGACTTCGCGCAAAACGCGCAGGCGATGGACAAAGCCGTCGCCGACCTCGACGCGCTGCTCGCGCAAATTCGCCTCGGCGGCGACGAAGCCGCTCGCAAGCGTCATACCGAACGCGGCAAGCTGCTGCCGCGTGCGCGCGTCGAGGCGCTCCTGGACAAGGGCAGGCACTTCTTTGAATTGTCTCCGCTCGCCGCGCACGCGGTCTATGACGAACCGGTTCCGGCCGCCGGCTTGATCACCGGCATCGGCGAAATCAACGGCCAGGATTGTGTCGTCATCGCCAATGACGCGACGGTCAAAGGCGGAACCTATTTTCCGCTGACCGTGGAGAAGCATCTGCGCGCGCAGGAGATCGCCGCCGAGAACCGCCTGCCGTGCATCTATCTTGTCGATTCCGGCGGCGCCTTCCTGCCGCTTCAGGATCAGGTATTTCCCGGCCGCGATCATTTCGGCCGCATCTTCTACAACCAGGCACGCATGTCGGCGGAGCGCATTCCCCAAATCGCGGCCGTGCTCGGCTCCTGCACCGCGGGCGGCGCCTACATTCCGGCGATGTCCGATGAAGCGATCATCGTGCGCGGGCAGGGGACGATCTTTCTCGCCGGACCGCCGTTGGTCAAAGCCGCGACCGGCGAAGTCGTCAGCGCGGAAGATTTGGGCGGCGCCGACGTGCACGCGCGTCTGTCCGGCGTGGTGGACTATGTCGCCAATGACGACGCCGAAGCCATTGCCATAGTGCGCAAGATCGTCGGTAATCTGAACCTGTCGCCGCAGCGCTCGCTCATTCGTCACGTCTCCAAGGCGCCGCTCTACGATCCGAACGAGCTGCACGGCATCGTGCCGAGCGATCTGCGCCGGTTGTTTGAAGTGCGCGAGATCATCGCCCGCATTGTCGATGGCAGTGAGTTCGACGAGTTCAAGGCCGCCTACGGCACCACGCTCGTTTGCGGCTTCGCCCACATCCACGGCTTCGAGGTCGGCATCCTGGCGAACAACGGCATCCTGCTGTCCGAAGCCGCGCTCAAGGGCACGCATTTCATCGAGCTGTGCTGCCAGCGCAACGTGCCGCTGATCTTCCTGCAGAACACCGGCGGCTTCATGGTTGGCCGCAAGGCGGAATCCGAAGGCATCGCAAAGCACGGCGCGAAAATGGTGATGGCCGTGGCCTGCGCGGAGGTGCCGAAGCTGACCGTTATCATCGGGGGCAGTTTCGGCGCCGGCAATTATGCCATGGCCGGCCGCGCCTATGGCGGCCGCTTCCTCTTCATGTGGCCCAATGCGCGCATCTCGGTGATGGGCGGCGAGCAGGCAGCGCAGGTGCTTTCACGCATCAAGAAGGACGGTGCGGGCAAGGCCGATGCTCCCGCCGACGAAGAAGAATGGAAGCGCGCCGAAGCGATCCGCCAGCAATACGCGGCGCAGGGCCATCCTTATTACGCCAGCGCGCGGCTCTGGGACGATGGCGTGATCGCGCCCGCTGCCACGCGCGACGTGCTCGGCCGCTGTCTCGAAGTGGCGGCACACGCGCCGATCGCCCCGACGAATTTCGGCGTCTTCCGCATGTAGACGCGCCATGCAGCTGCCCAAATCGGTCAAGCTTGTCGAAGTCGGCCCGCGCGACGGCCTGCAAAACGAAGCCGCGACCGTACCGACCGATATCAAGGTGCAGTTGATCGATCGCTTAAGTGCAACCGGCCTGACCGTCATAGAATCGGGCAGCTTTGTCTCGCCGAAATGGGTGCCGCAGATGGCGGACACCGCTGAGATCCTCGCCCGCATCAAGCGCGTGCCCGGCGTCTCCTATCCCGTACTCGTACCCAACCTGAAAGGCTACGAGGCCGCGCGCATCGCTCATGCGGATTCGATCGCGGTGTTCGCGGCCGCCTCCGAGACCTTTTCGAAGAAAAACATCAACGCGTCGATCGCCGAGAGCCTCGATCGCTACGAGGAGGTCTGCGCCGCCGCACGTGCGCGCGCGCAGCCGGTGCGTGGCTACATCTCATGCGTACTGTGGTGTCCTTACGAAGGCGCGATCGCGCCCGAAGCCGCCGCCGAGGTCGCGGCGCGTTTTCTTCAGATGGGCTGCTACGAAATTTCGTTGGGCGACACCATCGGTAAGGGCACGCCCCGTGAAGTGCAGCGGCTGATCGAAACCGTCTCGCCGCGCGTTCCCAAAGAGCAATTGGCCGTCCACTTCCACGACACCTATGGCCAGGCGTTGGCCAATGTGCTCGCCGCGCTCGAAGCCGGTATCGCCGTCGTCGACTGCTCGGTCTCGGGACTGGGCGGCTGTCCCTATGCGCCGGGCGCCACGGGGAATCTCGCCAGCGAGGATGTGCTCTACATGCTCGACGGATTGGGCGTGAAGACCGGCGTGGACATGACCGCGCTCCTCGACGCGGGCCGCTTCATCTCTGGCCATCTCGGCCGCAAGCCGGTGTCCAAGGCCCATATGGGGCTCTTAAAAGCCGCGCCGGCAAAGGCTTAAATCAATGGTGCGCGATGGAACCCGCAAGCTCCCAAATCTGTTTTTCTTCTGCCTCTGCGCGCAAGGAAGTTTTGCCTCCCTAACCCCGTGACCTCAGAACCCAAAACCGCCTCATTTCTGTTGTTTCCCTCCTTCGACACACCACATAAAACACGAGGAATTGGCCGAGCCTCCCCCCGCCTCAATGAGGATTTCTGCACCTTGCAATGGAGAACAGCATGAAGGGTGATGTACCGCGCGCGCAGAAAGCGCCGGAACCCGATGCTGCGCCGGCGAAGACCGACTCCGTCGTCGCCGAATTCCAGATCCATCGCCGCAACTATCTCGATGCCAAGGGCGTGCTGATCGGCAAGCCGCCTGCATTCGCGAGCGACTCCGCGATCATGAAGTCGCTCTACCGCGCGATGACGCTGGTTCGTACCTTCGACTACAAGGCGGTCGCGCTTCAGCGCACCGGCCAGATCGGCACGTATCCGTCGTGTCTCGGACAGGAAGCCATCGGTGTCGGCTATGCCAGTGTGATGAACGACAAGGACGTCATGTTCATCACCTATCGCGAGCAGGCCGCGCAGATCTGGCGTGGTGTCACGCTGACCGAGCTCCTGCAATATTGGGGCGGCGACGAGCGCGGCTGCAATTATTCCGGCCCGCGCGAGGACTTCCCCGTCGCGGTGCCGATCGCTAGTCAGGCCACGCATGCCGTCGGTGTCGCCACCGCTTTCAAGCTGCGCGGCGAGCCGCGCGTCGCGGTCTGTGCGCTCGGCGACGGCGCTACGTCGAAAGGCGATTTCTACGAATCGATCAATCTCGCCGGCGTGTGGAATCTGCCGGCGGTCTTCATCATCAGCAACAATCATTGGGCAATCTCGCTTCCTGTCGAACAGCAGACCGCGACCAGGACGCTGGCGCAGAAGGCGGTCGCTGCCGGGATTCCCGGCATTCAGGTCGACGGCAATGACATCATCGCGGTACGCGAGGTCGTCGGCGAAGCGTTTGCGCGCGCCCGCTCCGGCGGCGGACCCACGGTGATCGAAGCCTTCACCTATCGCATGGGCGATCATACGACCGCAGACGATGCTTCGCGCTATCGCAAGGCCGAGTTAATCAGTGCGGCATGGAAAAACGATCCGCTGGCGCGATTGCGGACCTATCTCGCCAATCAAAGTTGGTGGTCGAAGGAGGATGAAGAAGCTCTGATCGCCGAATGCAAGGACAAGGTTGAAGCCGCGGTCGCGGAATATTCCGCGATCCCGCCGCCGCGCCCTGAATCGATGTTCGATCATCTTTTTGAAACGCTGCCGCCCGCGCTTGCCTGGCAGCGCAAGAAGCTGACGGAGGGCTGATCATGCCTGAAGTCACCATGGTCGGCGCAATCACCATGGCGCTTGCGCGAGCGCTGCAAAACGATCCTCGCGTGATTGTCTTCGGCGAGGACGTCGCCAAGAACGGCGGCGTCTTCCGCGCCACCGACGGCCTGCTCGAGCGCTTCGGCGACACACGCGTGATGGATACGCCGCTTGCCGAAACCGTCATCGCGGGTATGTCGATCGGCCTTGCCGCGCAAGGGTTCCGGCCGGTCGCCGAGTTCCAGTTTCTCGGCTTCATGTATCCCGCCCTCGATCAGCTCATCAATCATGCCAGCCGATTGCGCAACCGCACGCGCGGACGCCTCTCCTGTCCGCTGGTGTTTCGCGCGCCGATGGGCGCGGGCATCCATGCGCCGGAGCATCATTCCGAAAGCACCGAGACTCTGTTCGCGCATATTCCGGGCTTGCGCGTCGTCATTCCCTCGTCGCCGTCCCGCGCCTACGGCCTGCTGTTGTCCGCGATCGCCGATCCCGATCCGGTGATATTTTTGGAACCGACCCGCCTTTATCGCGCGCAGAAGGAAGAGGTGAACGACAACGGACAAGGCCTGCCGCTCGACACCTGTTACGTGTTGCGCGAGGGCCGGGACGTGACGCTCGTCACGTGGGGGCCCGCGGTAAAGGAAACGCTCGCCGCCGCGCAACAGCTCGCTGCCGAGGGCATCGCGGCGGAAATCATCGACGTCGCGACGTTGAGTCCGCTCGATCTCGACACCATCCTGACCTCGGTTGAAAAGACCGGCCGGCTCGTCGTCATCCACGAAGCGCCCCGCCATCTCGGCCCGGGCGCGGAGATTGCCGCTTCCGTCGCCGAGCGCGGCTTGTTGTCGCTGCAGGCTCCGATCGAGCGCGTCACCGCGCCCGACACCGTTGTCCCGCTGCCCCGATTGGAGAAGGCCTACATGCCGAGCGAGAAACAGATCGTGGAGGCGGCGCGCCGCGTCGTGACCTTCTCATGAAAACATTCAACTTGCCCGATCTCGGCGAAGGCTTGAGCGAAGTCGAAATCGTCAATTGGCATGTCAGCGAGGGCGACAACGTTGTTGCCGATCAGCCTTTGGTCTCGGTCGAAACCGACAAAGCGGTCGTCGAAGTGCCCTCACCCTATTCCGGACGGATCGTTGCTCTTCACGGCAAGGCCGGCGACATCGTGCCCATCGGGCATAAGCTGGTCGAGTTCGACGACGGCGCGGCAGGTCAGCAGGACAAGGGCACCGTTGTCGGCGTGATGCCGGCGGCCGAGACCCCCGCGCAGGCTCCCGAACGCGAACGCGTCAGCGGTGCGCGCGTCAAAGCCATCCCAGCCGTGCGCGCGCTCGCCCGCAAGCTCGGTGTCGACCTCATCGCCGTCGATCCCACCGGGCCCGACGGGCAGATAACCGCCGACGACGTGAAGCGTTACGCCCAAGCAATGTCGGAAGTGGGGCCGCCCAAGCCACTGCACGGCGTGCGCCGCGCCATGGCGCACAAAATGCAGCAGTCGCACGCCGAAATCGTCCCCGCCTCGATCCACGACCAGGCGGATGTCGAAGCCTGGATCGCATCAGGCGATCCCACCGTGCGGCTCATCCGCGCCGTCGTCGCCGGCTGCAAAGCCTCGCCGGTGCTGAATGCATGGTTCAACGCTCAGGACATGACGCTGCGCATGGTCAAAAACGTCGACCTTGGCATCGCCATCTCAACCGATGACGGGTTGTTCGTCGCCGTGATGCGCAATGTCGATAATCGCGACGATACCGATCTGCGCGACGGCTTGAACGAGCTCAAGAAGGACGTGCAGGCGCGCTCCATTCCCCTCGAGGAAATGCGCGGCGCCACGATCACGTTGTCCAATTACGGCGTCTTCGGCGTCGGCCGCTCGGCCAATCTCGTCGTCGTGCCGCCGCAGGTCGCCATCGTCGGCGCCGGCGATATCAAGCCGCGCGTGGTGGCCAGAGACGGCCAAGCGGTTGTGCGCCGCACGCTGCCACTCTCGCTCACCTTCGATCATCGCGTCGCCACCGGCGTCGAAGCGGCCCGCTTCTTAAAGGCGATGCTCGTTGACCTGGAACGCTCCGCTTAGCGGAAACCAAGACCGGGCGCTGGCTATTTTCAGCTGGCGGGCAGCACGCTTCAGGAGACAATCATGATCCGCAGGCTCAAGGACGGCCGCTATCGGCTCTATTCGCGCAAGCTCAATCCCAAGACCGGCAAGCGGCGCAACCTCGGCACGTTTGCGTCCAAAGCTGCCCCGCTGAAGCACGAGCGCGCCGTGCAATTCTTCAAGCGGGCCTGAACACGCCCACTGCGTCGGCCGTTAGTAATCGGTTAAGATCGCAGTATGTCCGACGCATCTTCATCGCGCGATTCCGCATTCTGGCGCTTCTCGCTCCGTTTCTACGCGTTGCCCGACGTGGCGTCCGCCTGCATCGAGCTTCAGGACAAAGCCGGCGTCGACGTGAACTTGATGCTGTTTCTGCTCTTCCTCGCCGACAACAACCGCACAGTCTCGCGAGGTGAGGTCGCGCGTCTCGATGAAAGGATCGCGCCCTGGCGCGACCAAGTGGTCGGGCCGCTGCGCGATCTGCGCCGCCGGCTCAAAACCGGTATTGGCGATATCCCGGCCGGCGAAAGTGAAGGCTTCCGCAACATGGTCAAGCGCATCGAGCTTGAAGCCGAGCGCCTCGAGCAATCGCGGCTCGAACGCGACGCCGCCGTGGTCGGTGTCGCCGCCTCCTCGCGCGCAACCGCAGCCCAGTCCAACCTCGCGGCTTATGCGGCGCATCTCGGTTCGATGCCCGCAACTCCTACGAAAATCGTCCTCGACGCGTTTACAACCTTTGTACCGTAAAACGCCGCGCAAACCCTTGCTTTCTGAGCGCTATGTCCTCGGTTTAAAGGAAAATTAGTCGTCCCGGTTTACAAATGGCTTCGACCACATGTCGCATTTTTCGCGACTGGACGAGCGCTTGAACGGGACCAACCATGACCTCTTCCACAGTGAAATTCCAAGAAGATCCGCGCGATACGCGAATGATGATCGTCTCCGCCGCCCGCCGCGTGCTCGCAAGCGAAGGCGCTGCGCAGATGACACTCGCCGCCGTTGCGCAGGAAGCCGAAATGACGGTCGAAGAGCTCACCACGCACTATCAAGATGTCCACGAAATGATCACCGCGATTGCCGCCGACGATCTCGCTGCGGTTGGACGCGGTTCAAGCGAGGAAAACTATTCCAGCCCGCTCGCCGCTCTCGAGCAGCGCGCTCAGGCGCTGGAGACCGCATTTGCCGAAATGGTCGAGCGTCACGAAAAAGCGCTACGCGAGCGCAGCGGCATGCTCTCCTGGGTCGAGCAGAGCGTCAACACACTGCGCGAGCGGATCGAAGCCTCCGAACGCCATCACGCCGACGCTATTTCGGAGTTGCGCAGCGCACTCGCGGCGTCCGCGACACTGATCATGCCGAGCACCCAACACACGTCTTCCGCTCCCGCTCAGCCGATGCCGGAATTTCCGCCGATGACCTTCGGTGAGGACACGCCCGAGCTTCCGCCGCTTATGACCGAGGGAGTGCCGAATTCTGCAGCGCCATCCGGGAGCAGCGAAAAAACCGCCGGCGGGATGGACTCCTATCTTTCCTCCGCCCGGCGCGCCGCGATGGACGCCCAGCAAGGCGGCGAACACGAAAAGAAAGCCAAGAGCGCGGACAAACGCACCAGCCGCACGCGTTTCTTCATCGCTGCATGCGTCGTTCCGCTTGGCCTTTTCGCCCTCTTTGCCACCGTGCTCAATCGCCATGTTGTCACGGCGATGCCCGTGTTGACGCCGCCGGCTCCCACCGTAAATGAAGTGGCAAAGGCGCCCGTGCCGTTGAGCGCGCCGCCGCAAGTCACCGTGATGCCGCCGACCGATCCGACGCCTTCGCAGCTCGCCGGGACTGCTCCGGTCGAGAAGCTGACCGAAATGGCCGCCGCCGGTGACCTCACATCTGAACGCGATCTCGGCCTCAAATATCTGGCCGGCGACGGCGTCAGTGTGAACGAATCTGAAGCCGCGCGCTGGCTGATGCGCGCAGCCTATAAGGGCGAACCAACCGCTGAATATTGGCTCGGCACGCTCTATGCGCGCGGCCATGGCGTTCCGGCCGACGCTTTCCAGGCCAATCATTGGTATGAAGCCGCCGCCAAGCAGGGCAACCGCCGCGCCATGCACAGCTATGCGGTCGCCTATTTCCAAGGCTGGGGCGTGGAAAAGAATTTCGTCGAAGCGGCTCGTTGGTTCACCAGTGCCGCCGAACTTGGCAATACCGACTCGCAGTTCAACCTCGCGGTGCTCTATGAGCGCGGCGCGGGTGTGCAGCAGAGTCTGACCGAGGCGTATAAATGGTATGCCATCGCCGCCAAGGCCGGCGACAAGGAGGCCGATTCCAGAGTTGCTGCCCTCGCCACCCAGATACCGCCGGGCGATCTCGCGCTCGCGCAGCAGGCTGCCAGCAACTTCAAGCCTTCGCAGATGAATGAGCGCGCCAACGCCGCAGGCGGTCCGGAATCCTCGGGCGGCTGAGTCGAATTCGAAAATTAGAAGTTAGGAATCAGAGAAAAAGCCGGAGGTCGAACGACCTCCGGCTTTTCCTTTCTGGGCCGGGTATTTTCGGGTCAGTGGGGCAGAATGAAGCGGGTCCACCCAGAGCCGATAATGGCGAGGGCGAAAACATAGAGGAACATCGTCACTTTCACGGTGTACGTCATAGCGGCAGGTCCGTTCGCTTCCAATTTCACCTGCAGCATGCGCCCAATGTCTTGCACCGGGTTTTAAGGAGCAGCCCCCGTTTTATGAAATTCGCTGTGACACTTTTGGAATATGGGCCGATTTGCACGGTTTTTCGGGGCCTGGAGGCCCCTCCAAAGGGCAACCCGCTGTGACAAAATTTGGCCCAAATCCTGCCCCGATTACCGCTGCTGGGCCGCGCGAGCAGGCGTTGCTCCCCCGAGGGTCACCGACCCTTGGCTGACGTGTCGGCGGCGGCTGCGGGCGTTTGTGGCGGCGTCTCGTTTAACAGGGGAACGAGGATAGCGTTCAAGCTGTCGAGGTCGAATGAACCCGCTTTTGCGTAGCGCACCACACCGGCTCGATCGATGACGAAGTTGGTCGGGACTGCACGGTCTATCGGCGCGTAATCGCCCTTGAACCTCTTCAGCAGCGGAAGTGACAGCGCATCCTGGAGCTGCTTGATTGCGCTGGACGGAACACGGTTGGCGTCAAGCGTCACCGCGACCACGCGCAAGCCGTTCTTTTCCCGCGCGCGCATGTAGCCGTCCAAGAGCGGCAATTCGATTCTGCATGGCGCGCACCACGTTGCCCAGAAATTGACGATCACGACATTGCCGCGCAATGCGTCGAGGGACACTTCCTGCCCGTCGAGCGTCGTGCCGCTGAACGGCGGGGCCGGTTCGCCGAGACTCGCCCGCTTCGCCTCGGCTTGAAAGCCGATGCTGAGGGTCAATGCGACGGCCAACGTCGCTACCGAACGCCGCAAGCAGCGGCCTTGCGCGAGCATTCCCCCCTCCATGTCATGCCCGCACGTTTCGGCGCGCATTGACGTGGACGATTATCTGCCCGGGACCTCGCGTTGTCTACGCCGTAACGTGATTAGTGGACCGGCTCGTCCGTGTTGACCCGCTGATGCTGCAGCGCGTCGATCGCCTTGGCGATATCGACCCACACCGCGCAGCCCTCCAAGTCGCCCTGCTGCAGCAGCGTGTCGGCCCGCATCGTCGCGATGAAAATGGCGTCGGATTTGTATTCCTTCAGCAGGATGTCGGCATCGAGCCAGGTGCTCATCTTGGTCATGGAAGAGTCGGGTCCCCGTTATCGTGAAGAAGAAAACCCGCGAATGTCGGAGACGTTGCACCGTGCCGCAAATAAGACGGCGTGGGCTTGAGGGTAGGGGCGATGGGAACATTGGCGGTGGCCAGCCGTTCATGCTTGCACCATGTCATCGTCAGCGAAGTCCTTGCGCAATAAAGCTTTCAGCGCCTCGGTTCCCGCCAAGCCGCTGGCAGCTTTCGCGCTCGCGCTGCTCTGCTGGCCGAGTCTCGCGTCCGCGGAACCTGTTGCTGTTCGTTACACGGAAGGCGATCTGCACGGTTTTCTCGTCCTCCGAAGCCTGGACGGGAAGGTTTCGGCCGCTGGGGACGTAATTCAAACCGTGCGTGGAGATCAGGTCACCGCCCATCTGGTGTTCCGCTTCAAGGACGGATCTCTGCTCGACGAAACGACGGTGTATTCCCAGCGGCGCGTCTTCCGCCTCATCAGCGAGCACCTCGTGCAGAAGGGCCCGGCGTTTCCGCAACCAATGGACATGACGATCGACGGCGCAACCGGCCAAGCCACCGTGCGCTATACCGATGAGCGCGGAAAGCAGCAGGTCGAAAGCGAGCATTTCGATGTTCCGCCCGATCTCGCCAACGGGATGATCCTCACGCTGCTGAAGAATGTGCGCGCCGGCGCGGCGCCGAAATCGCTCTCGCTGATCGCCGCGACGCCGAAGCCCCGCTTGGTGAAATTGGCAATCACCAGCGCGGGACGTCAGCCATTCTCGCTCGCCGGGTCACGCCGTGAGGCGCAGCACTATGTGCTGAAAGTCGAAATCGGCGGCATCGCCGGCTTGCTCGCTCCGCTCGTCGGCAAGCAGCCGCCCGACTCTCACGTGTGGATCCTCGATGCAGCGGTGCCGGCGTTCGTGAAGGCGGAGCAGCCGCTTTACGCCGGAAGCCCATTGTGGCGGATCGAGCTCGCGACCCCGGGTTGGCCGTCCGCGCCGAAGGCGCAAGCCGATCAGCGAGTTGCCTCAACGCGTGAGCGCTGACTCACGCGGCCTGACGATTCTGCCGCATCAGAGCGAGCACTTTTTCGATTCGCTGCGCGACGTCCACGGTCTCGGGCAGCTCCTCAAAAAGCAAAAACCGGAAGCGGTTTCCCGCTTCCGGCTCTCGATCCGATTTTGAGTTCAGCTATTCGCTGACCAGGCGCAGATCCTGATGGCCCATCGACTGGGCGGCTTCCATGGCCGCGTTGGCTTGGCGCACATCGGCGAACGGTCCGATGCGGACGCGGAACACTGAGCGGCCGCCGACCGTGGCGGCGCTCACGCGCGCGCCCATTTTGTCTAGCGTTGCCGCCATCTTGTCCGCGCGCTCTTCCGTCGCGTAAGCGCCGGCCTGCACGTAATAGGTTCCGGCGCCGTCCGTCGCGGGCTTGGCCGCATTTTGTGACACACTCAGTGTCGGCTTCTTGGCGGGTGAGGCGGAGGCAATCTTCGTCTCCGCAGGAGCGGGCTTCGCCGCCGGCGCGGGTTTCGCCGCTGGAGCGGTGACCACCTTTGGAGCTGCCGGGCGCGGCTCTTCTTTCGGCAGTGCCTGCATGCGCACCGACGGATCGGCCTGCAGCGCCGCTACGCCCGTGAGCGCCACGGATCTGTTCGGTTCGGTCGGCGCTTCTGGGGCCGGCGTCGGCGCAGTGGGTGCGGGAGCTTCGGCGGTCTTCTCTTCGACCATGGGCGCCGGCAGCGCGGCGCTGGCCACTGGAGCGGGAGTGCTCACGACGGGTGCGCTCACTTGCGGAGCGGGCGCGGGCGGAGCGGGCGCGGGCGCGGGCGCGGCAGGCGCAACCGACGAAACTTGCGCAGGGGCTGCGCTCGCAACGGTAGCCGGAGCAGCGGCGGGCGCCGACGGCATCCGCGCGGCGCGCGTCGCTTTGAGATTCTGAATCAACGCCAAATTCTGTGCGATGCGGACATCGTTGTTGCCCGGCGGCACCTGCAGCAGCAGCTTCTCCGCGCCATCGAGATCGCCCGACTGCATATGCGACAAAGCTGCATTGTTGAGAATCGCCGGTTCACCGGGCTTCAAGGCCAGCGCGCGCCCATAAGCGATCTGCGCCGACTTGTAGATTCCCTTCTGGTCATAGGCGACGCCCGACGCTGAATACAGCGTCCAGTCGCTCGGGTTCAGCTGAATAGCGCGCTCCAAGAACGCCAGCGCGTCGTCGCTTCGTGCCTGGGCAACGAGTGTCTTGCCGTACTCGGCGAGCACGCGCGGATCGTCCGGCGCGAACAGCACAAGCTGGCTCAGGGTCTTCGTGGC
>Ga0134122_10000449_pt1 | contig 27760 bp, 29 predicted proteins | sample KB302_FD_96461 | JGI IMG/M metagenome (GOLD analysis project Ga0134122, IMG submission 96461) | Terrestrial soil microbial communities without Nitrogen fertilizer from Kellogg Biological Station, Michigan, USA - KB3-0-2 | ecosystem: Environmental > Terrestrial > Soil > Unclassified ...
GACGATTCCCGGCGCGACGGTGACAAACAACAATCTCGTGTGGCGGAAGTTTACATTTGCCGGAATCTCGACCTCGAAGATTCGCGTGTCCATCACCGGAACCCCCGATGGCTACAGCCGCATCGCCGAAATCGAGGCCTACACGGGCAGTTAGTGGGATCGTCCCCTTTCTTCGTTTTGAGCCGGGGAGACGCTGGTGGATACTATTCCGCGTGCGCACCCAATCCAATTCCGCAGCGGTCCAATGAATTGCCCGAATTGTTCGGCACCAATGACGGGCATGTCGCTCGACGCCCACCTGAGCGCGCCAATCGAAGTGGATCTGTGCACCGCATGCCAGGCGTTCTGGTTCGACAAGTATGAAAGCCTGAAGCTCTCGTCAGCCTCGATACTTCGACTCATGAAACTGATCGGTGAACATACGGCGTCCGCCTCTGCTGTTTCAAAGACGCTTACCTGCCCACGGTGCTCGGCCCGTTTAGTGCCGACAAACGATATGCAGCGCAGCACGCGTTTCAGTTACTGGCGCTGCGCCAACGATCACGGGAAATTCATCCGGTTCTTCGATTTCCTGAAGGAAAAGAACTTCATACGTCCCATGTCCGCGGAGCAGATTGAAGCGCTGCGGCAGAGTGTCCGAATCATGAACTGTTCCAATTGCGGAGCTCCCATCGACCTGACAACGTCGTTAGCCTGTACGCACTGCGGTTCTGCAATTTCAATGCTGGATATGAATCAGGCGCAACAGACACTTTCACAGCTCCGTCAGGCCGCCGAACCACGTCCGGTCGATCCGATGCTGCCTTTGGAGCTGCAAATGGCGAAACGCGACGTGGAGCGAACGTTTGGACCCGCAGACCCACGCCATGGTTCGTGGAACATCGGTTCTTCCTCGGACCTCGTTCAGGATGTCTTGAATGCGGTTGCCAAATGGATGACCCGAAGCACGTTTTGACGGTTCACTGATTGGCCGACTTAATCGCAATCAGGACGATGATGACAACAATCACCAGAATCGTGATCTTGATCCAGCTCCAGGGCCGGCCGCCCGCGATGTCACCCGTCACTCCGTTCACCACCACCTGATACGACTTCGTTCCGAAGTTATAGGTAAGCAGCCAGACTGGAACGAGAATGTGTTTGAAACGCTGGTCTGAGAATGTCGCCCGGACTTCGAGATTGCGATACGTGTCGCCAGGGACCTGCTTGCCGCAAAGCCGCCGGAGTTCTTCTTCCATCTGATGTCTCGACGTTGCCGCGGCGGCGACGAGATCAATTTGATAGCGTTCCACCGTCCAGCCCGCCAGATATCCAGGGTCGTAGGGAATCAGACCGCTGGTAGGAAACGGCTCGACGCCTCGCAACCACTGCGGGCTTACGCCTTTCGATGCGGGCACAAGCTGGTCGTCAAAAACGTGCGCCAGTTCGCCAGACGCAGGACTCCATCGAACCTGGACAACACGCTTTTTGCCTATGAACGTCGTGTAGTATTGGCCGGACTCCGCCGTCCATGCCGCATGGGTCTTCGCGTCGAATGTCCAGTATGGTAAGTAAACTCCTTTGGCCGTGTCCGTGAGCGCCCGCGAACGCAGCGCATTGGGAGCGAACCACAATTGCCGATACCACGCACGGATCCGATCGCGGGCCTGCGATTCCGATACCAGCAGCGGAAGAAGGGACTCCGGGCAGAACGCGTCCTTGACTTCGGAATAGGGAACCAGCGCCGCGGATCCACAGAAGTCGCACCGGCGTCCGATCTTGTCTGCGTCAAACACGGAAATGGCCTGGCAACTCTGGCAACGAACCGAAGTTTTTTCGGCCTGCCAGCCGCGCGCTTCATCCGGAATGTTTCGCAATGCGGCGGCGAGGTCGTGTTCCACAATCACTGTTTCGGCGCCGCGGGTTTGGAGGGTTGCAGGAGATTGCGTTCCGCAAAACGGACAGACCAGCGCCTGTTTGGCGGGGTTCCAGTTGGACTCGGCGCCGCAAGCCGGGCAATGGTATTTGTCGCGAGCTTTTGCGACGCCGTCGGGATCGGCCATGGCTTACTGCAGGAACTGCGCGAGCTGAGCGCGCGTGATCCGCCACTGCGTTCCAATCCGTTTCCCTTTGAGGTCACCCGCTTCGAGACTCGCAATCACGTCGGCTTCAGAAACACCAAGCGCACGCGCCGCATCGGCGGGACTCAGGATTTCCGGCATCGCGTTCGATGACGCAGGGGGCGCGGGCGGCGCGGCAGGAGCTGTGGTTTGCGCCGTGATGCCTCCGGTCTGGTTGATCATCTGTTGAGCCATGGCCATGCCAACCGCCATTTCAGCTCCAATTCCACCTGCTCCGGAGTTGCCTTTTTCAAATCCCTGCGCCATCTGGTATTTCACGTAATCATTCAGATTGCCGACAGCCGCCATGCTGGAGCGTTTGTCGATCGCCTGTTCGACTTCGGGCGGCGCCGAGACGTTTTCCAGAACAAACGACGGCATCTCGATGCCGTATTTTTCCCGGATCGCGGGGTTGATGATCGGAAGCAGCGCCATTCCCAGTTCGCTGTAACGCGAGGCAATATCGAGCGCCGGAATCCGGCTCGACGCCAGCGCCTCGCTGAACACGCTGACGATGCGCGACCGCATGACGTCCGCGAACTCGTCCAGTCGAAAGTGATCGTCGGTGCCGGCGACTTCCTTCAGAAATTTCGGAACGTCGACGATGCGAAAGTCGTAAGTTCCAAACGCCCGCAGGCGGACAATGCCGAAATCCTGGTCGCGAACCATAACGGGGTTCGACGTGCCCCACTTGTTGCCCGCAAACAGCCGCGTCGTCACGAAATAGACATCGGCTTTGAACGGCGTCTCGAATCCGTACTTCCAACCCTTGAGTTTGGTGAGTACAGGAATGTTATCGGTGGTGAGCGTGTGCTTCCCGGCTCCATAAAGATCGCCGTACTGACCCAGATAAACAAACTGGACCATCTGGGACTCGCGTACGATCAGCTGGGCGCCGCGTTTGATCTCCTTGTCTTCGTCCGGAAAGCGGTACGACAACGTGTCCCGCGAGTCGTCCGTCCATTCGATGATCTCGATCAGCTGACCTTTGATGAAATCCATTAAGCCCATGTGCGCCTCCCCGGTGAATGAAACCGCCGTCCATTCTGCCACACTTCAAACATTCTCCAGAGGGGAGAGGAACCCGGGTAGTGGGTCTGCCTGTAGGCGCGGTCTATGACCGCGCACAATCCTGCAATAGTGTTTATTGCAGACGATAGAACGTGCGCGGTCATAGACCGCGCCTACAGGGGGTCGAGGTCCAACACTAACGGAAGCTGCGAAGCGGCAGGTGAGGGATAAAGGAATGGCCCCCTTCAACTCTTGCCGTAAATGAGCTGGGTTAATGCGGGAACCCGTCCAACCAGCCGCGCATAGAGCGCGAGCTGGCCGCGGTGGTATTCCTCGTGGGAAATGCCGTGATTCATCCAGGCCAGCCGGCTGCCGCGCTCGCCGTCGAATCGCGTGATCAGCTGCAGCATGTGAAGCTCGCCGGCCGCGCGGATCTTGCGCTCGCCTTCCGCATGCGTGCGCTTCAACAGCCGGACGATTTCAGACCGTTTTTTTGCAGGAGGAATATTTCTGGCGTACTCCCGGATGAATTGCGGATAGGTCTTGCGCTGAAAGTCGCCGTCCGGCCGGGCGAGTTCGCCCGCCATCATGAGCCCGGATTCGACAATGTGAATCGCGAGTTCGGCGGGAGTGCGGCTTTCCGGCTTCGGCCTGAACTTCATGTCCGCATCGGACAGATTCTGAATTTCGCTGACGATACTCGACCGCGTATACGCCCATGCTTCGAGCGCTTCATCGAGCAGTGACTGTAACGGCATGACACCTCGCATTCACCGGACTGACGGGATCCGATCGGATTTATTGATCGATGTACTTTGCCTTCGACGAGATGATTTGCAAACGTTTCACGACGAACGTCTGTGGCCCTGCCGCTCCAAAAATATCGTCGCCTCCGGGGCTGGCGCCGGGAAGCATCTCGACCTTGCGTGTGAACTGGAGCGCACTGCCATTGGCCATCGACGAAAAAGTGATCACACGCGTGTTGTCCGGGCTCTTGACCTTGAATTCGATTCTACTTCGATTGTTGTTGTCGATCTTTCCGTCATAGATGTCGACGGAACGCGAATCAATCATCGACTCACGGCCTGGACCGGGCGTCACCGACACGGTTCCAGTCAGCGTGGTACCCGTGACTTTCAAATCCAGCACCCACATGTCGAGATTCCACTGCAGACTTTGCCACTTCCCGCGCGGATTGGAATAGAAGGTGATTGCGCCGGACCCAATTTCCGATTGCGACGGGGTGGTTATGGGAACCTGCGCTGTAGCGCTTTGCAGGGCGCAACACGCGAGAAAAAGCATCAGTGAAACACGTACGCATTTTCGCATGATCGTTCTCTTCCTTATCCTCCAGGCAACCGGAAAAAGGCAATAGCGAACTGCACACCGTCCTGGTCGAGGTTAAATCTTGCGATTCCATGACATTTTGGAAAAGAAGCAGGCGTTTGCCGTCGATACGTGGCCTGGTAAAATACGCGAGTGAATTCAAAATCGCCCGATGCGGATTGACGAGAAATGAAGATTTCATTATTCGCGGCAATCGTACTGACGCTTGTAAGTTTGCTCTTCGCGATGGCACCCGTCATTGGGCAGATCAGCGCGCCTGCGGTTCCGCGCAAGATACTTTTTGTCGGAGACAGCTTCACGTACTACCAAAACGGCATCTACACGCATTTTGAAAAGCTGGCTGCGACGGCCAACCCACCGATTGTGGTCACCGCCGACAAGTCCGTATTCGGTGGCGCTTATTTGCATCGATTGTGGGATCTGAAGGAGCCGGTCAAGGCCATCGACACCGCCGCTTACGACGTCGTCGTGCTTCAGGAAGACATTCCGGAAACGACCGTCGCCGACTTTCGCGAATACGCCGGCAAGTTCGTAGCGGAAGTTCGAAAGAACCATGCACGTCCGGTTTTATTCATGGCCTGGGCTTACTCCAGACTGGGTTGGATTTCGATGGCTCAGATTGCGCAGGCGCACCGCGACGTTGCGAAAGAGTTGAATGTCGATGTGGCCCCGGTGGGACTGGCCTGGCAGGAAGCGTCGAAACTGCGACCCGCCATGGACTTCTTCGGGCCGGACCGGGAGCATCCGAGCATCTATGGCACGTATTTCGCGACGTGCGTTATCTATGCCACGATCTACAACCGCGATCCGAGCGGGCTCGCTTACGCCCCTTCCGGTATTACTCGAGACGAAGCGGCCTTCTTACAAAAAACGGCATGGCAGACCGTTCAAGACTACCGCGCCGGCCGGATCTAAGACCGTTAGAGATTCTTTTCGAGGACCTGACGAATTTCGCCGTCGCTGAACATTCCTTCGGTCCGTAGAGCATAGGCGCAATGCATTTCAAGGACACCGCCTTGGAAATTGATTCGCATCGAATCCTTGTCCTTCACATTCTTCAACTTGATTTGCTTCAGGCCATCGCGAACGGAGCTCTTGCCTAAATCGTCCTGGCAGATGACGCGCAGGGCCATGTTCAGTCGATGGCAGGAAATATTGTCGATGAAGTTCAGGCCTTCGGCATCGTCTGCGAGGCTATCCCAGTCGACTTCGTAGGGGATGGCTACGCCGCAGATTTCTTCGATCTCCTTCACGCGTCCGGGAAAGATCACATCCTGCAGTTCTTTGATTTTCCTCCGTTCGTTGAGTCCCATTTGGATTCTCCTAATCTGAGTTTTTGAGGTGGCAAAAGCTACCAAAACCCGGCCACCTTTTAAACCGGATAATTTTGCGGCGGCATCCCATCACGAGTTCATCACTGGAAATCCTCCAAAGATTGCCCTTTCGCAAACCATTTCGGGAGTTCTTCCAGCATCCATTTCATGCCACTGATCCGGCGAACCATGCTTTGGATCATGCCGATGGTCGTTGAGCCTTTCAGATTGGGGCACGTTACGCGGTGCGTGACGAGATCGAGATCCAATGGATAAGGGTTCGTCGCGCGTGGGGTTTCCTGTACTCCACTCGAAAACACCAAGGTCACCACGGGGCGTTTTGCATCGGCGAGAATTGCGGCGGACCACGTGGTGGCTCGGAGATCGAGAATAGTCCGGCCTTCGGAGTCCACAATGTGCGGCTGCAAAAATGGCGCTGGAAAACGTGGCTCGCCAGCCCACAGCGCGGCGTTGAATCCGCCTGCGATTGGAATCACAACGTCGGGATGTTTCCTTTTAACCGGACCTGCGAGCAACGCGCCGATCATCGGCTCCCAGAGTTCGTACAGCGCAAAGTTACGCAAATGCCTTTCAATCCAGCCCAACGATAGGAGAGTACCGCCCTCATCGACCGTCGCGGCCCGGCGATCGACATCGACATGCAGAGTCGTTTTCCTGCCGAAGGACGACGCATGACTCAACGCCAGGTGCCAGTTGCGCTTTTCCTGTTCGCCGGTTGCATCCCAATCCGTGTCGACGAGATTAAAAATGATTTCCTCCTTCATGATGTCTGTCAGGCATGGGTTCCGAACCTGACGACTGTCTGACACTGTTCGGGGAACAAGCACGAACTCGAAGCGTGCCGGATCCAATGATGGAGGATCTGCGCCGAAGGCTTCCTCCCAACCGTCTTTCTCCGCGATTGGCCATTTCACCATGATTTCCCGAAAATAGACGGCTGGTGGTTCGACGGGTTTCGCAGGTTTCGCGGCAAGCGCCGCATCGCGCCGGTGAAGCTCCTTCTCCAAGTGCGATGGCGGCAATGCTTCTGCATAACTCTCGAACGTTCCCTTGTCCGGAGGCCAGAGCATGATCCGCTGCTCGGCAGCCGGATGATCGAGATGGTGGAGGTAGAGCGAAGTGCCGTTTTCAAATTGCTCCACGCCATGGAGATTCCAGCGGGTATCGGCAGTCGAAAAAATGGTCTGCCCGTCACGCGCCTGTACGGTCACATGCATTACATCAACGCCGTTTAATGCAGGCGCGGGGAGCAGGACTATCTTCCCCTGATCGAAAGCGCCTGTCGCCTGTCCGCCCGTTCCCAACGCTGAAGCTGCCAGTGCCGCCGAAAGCAACTGCGCGCGCCCGGAAAGGGTTTCGGATGGCACTGCCGCCAGAGCCTCCGCGAGACTCATCGGTTCGCCGAACGGTTCGCATTGTTCGATCTCATTAAGAGAAAGCGTTTCCACACGCGTGTCGTCCACCACGATCGCAACTCGCATCTGTGGAGTCAGCGCGGCACACATCGGGTTGTTTACGATGAATTCGCCACGCCGGGTATGCATGCGAAACGCCCGGAATGGCTGTGCCTGCCAAAGAGAAATGAATTCCTGAAGTGTCATGTCGAATGACCACGCCAAACCGCGCGGTCATTTTCGCGCACACGGCTGCTTTCTGTCGTCATTAAAAACTCTTGCCAGTAACATACAGATGTAGTAGAAAAGCATACAACAATAGGAGATCGATATGGCGTTGCCGCGTCTGACGAAACTGGAACTTCAAATCATGGAAGCGCTATGGACCCGTGGTGCGTCGTCCATTCGGGAAATACAGGAAGCCTTTCCTGTGAAAAGGCGGCCGGCATACACAACGGTTCAGACCACTGTCTATCGTATGGAAGTGAAGAAGGCCCTCCGCCGCGTGAAGAAGATCAGCAACGCGCATATCTTTGAAGCGACCGTGTCGCGTAACGCCGTCCAGAGCAGGTTTATTGACGAACTGATTGGATTCTTCGGCGGCCGCATCCAGCCCGTCATGGCGCACCTTGTGGAATCCGGGAAGCTCACGCTGGACGACGTGCGTGAGGCGGAGAAAGCGCTCCGGAAGCCGCGAGAGAAAGGATAGAGCCATGTTCCCAGCCCAGCTCGCCAATCATTTGTGGCAATCCACCGTGTTTGCGGGCGCCGTGTGGCTTTCCACGCTTTTGCTCCGAAAGAACAGTGCGGCCGTTCGCTACAGGCTTTGGATGATCGCGGCTCTGAAGTTTCTCGTTCCTTTCTCTCTTCTGATCGCGGTCGGCGGCAATCTGGGATGGCGCGTCGCACCGGAGATCCGGCAGGACCGATTGCCGGTATTGATTCGGGAAATGGGTCAGCCGTTCGCGCCTTCGCCGATTCCTGTTCGTGTCCATCCAGCTTTGGATCTTTCGAAACAGACTGCAACAGCGGGTGCAATTCCAGCCGCAGGTATCCTCGCAGCCATCTGGTTCCTCGGTGCGGTTTTTGTATTGTCGCTCTGGTGGGTGAAGTGGAATCGCGTTGCCCGCATCCTGCGCGATGCCCGGCCATTCGACGCGGGAATCCGCTCCGTGGGAATTCCGATTCTGTCTTCCCCGGCTGGTCTGGAACCGGGAGTCTTCGGAATCCTTCGCCCGGTCCTGTTGATGCCCGAAGGCGCCGCTCAAAATCTGCGCACTGCGCAATTGGAAGCAATCATCGCTCACGAAATCGTCCATGTGCGCCGGCGAGACAATCTGGCGGCCGCCGTCCATACGATCGTCGAAGCGCTGTTCTGGTTTCATCCCCTGGTGTGGTGGCTCGGGAACCGGTTGGTGCATGAGAGGGAACGTGCCTGCGATGAGGCTGTGCTTGAATCGGGTTGTGAGGCTGCCGATTATGCCGAGGGCATCCTCAAAGTCTGCGAATGCTACTTGAAAGCGCCGGCATGCATGGCCGGTGTCTCCGGAATCCATCTCAAGAAACGAATCGAGGCGATTATGGACTATCGAGGAACAACCAAACTGAACCTGGGAAAGAAGCTGGTGCTCGCGGCGGCCGGTGTTGGAATTCTGGTTTGCCCTCTCGCCGTCGGAATGATGCACGCGGCCGAAGTCGGCAGTGCTTCCGTTAGCGCTGTCCCCGCGCCGGTTCTCGAAGTTGCATCCAAAGCGGTGGTTGCTGTCATTCAACAGAATCGTGCGGTTATCCCAAGGGAGAATCCCGTGCGGCCAGCGGTAGCGCGGGAGCCGAATGTTTCGCAGCAATGGCCTGAAGAGGTTCAATTACTCATCACCGATGCCGAGCGAATTGCGTTTGGCAAGCTTGGAACCGATGCGGAACGCGAAAAGTTTGTGGAGCAGTTCTGGCAGCAGCGCGATCCCACGCCTGGAACTTCGGGAAATGAGTTCAAAGACGAATACTACCGGCGAATCGCCTACGCCAATGAACACTTCACGGGACTCCCGGGAGTTCCGGGTTCGAAGACCGATCGCGGCAAGATATTCATCCTCAATGGACAACCGGACGAGATAGAGTCGCATCCTACGGGAGGCGCCACTTATCGATCATCGCAGCCAGGCGGCGGTGTCACCAACACATTCCCCCACGAGATCTGGCGCTACCGGAATATCGACAGGAAGGGTGACAATACTGTTCACGAATTTGTCGACCAGAAGAGGAATGGCGACTATCGCCTGGAATACGATCCATCCGTGAAGCTCCCTCGAACCTTCGAGTTTAAAATCCGGCACGTCTTTTAGCGCTGGGGACCACGGGTGCGATTGCTTTAATATCGCGCGCAGCGCAAACCAAACAGCTGTAGGCGCGGTCTATGACCGCGCACATTCCAGAAAATGCAGTGCTGCAGCATTAGAAATCGCGGGCGGTCACAGACCCCCCCTACAGCTATTCGGTTGCGCCGCGCGCAATATTCAGAGAGGAAATTCACAAAGCGAATTTCCTCTCTATCCCCAATTTCCCACCTTATGCTCTTCTAATGCATCGAAGAGAATTGACGGTTGTTACAGTTTGTCTCACATTTGGCATGGTGTTGTCGGCGGGTCTGCTTATCCTGACCGGCCAGGGTGTCCGGCCGATTGCACGGCCGCCGGCCGCCGCTGCACAGAATCCTGCGGACGGCAGCGCAGCGCCCGATGGATATGCGCCAATCCCGCAGTGGCTGGGCCAGACGCGCGCTCCGGTTCCCGCAAAAACAGCGGCGTTCAATGTTGAGACCGTAGCTTCAGGGCTCGCGGGCGCCTTCTCGTTTCACTTTCTTCCCGACGGCCGCATCATCGTCGGCGAGCGCCCGGGCCGCATCAAGATCGTCGCGAAGGATGGCAAGGTATCGGAGCCCCTCCAGGGTCTGCCCGCAAACTTATGGGCGAGCGGGCAAGGACTATTCGAAGTGCAGCCAGACCGGGCTTTTGCGACCAACCGCATGCTATTCATCACCTACACGGAATTGCCCGACGGCGCGAACCGGGCAGCCCTGCCTCGATATCCCGCGGTTTTGCTGGTTGCCAGCGCGACCCTTTCGACCGACGACCGCCGTCTTGAAAACCTGAAAGTTCTGCTCAACGCCGAAGGCACCGGTGGACGTCTCATCCAGGCGCCAGACGGAACACTGTTCGTCACGGCCAGCATTCCGGCGGGTATTGGCATTAACTCTGTAGACTGGCCGCAGCCCCAGCAGCTCGATAGCAACATGGGAAAGGTGATGCGGATCAATACCGATGGGTCGATTCCCAAAGACAATCCATTCGTCGGCCGGTCCGGCGCTCATCCTGAGATTTACGCGGTTGGGTTCAGAGATATTCAGGGAGTGGCGATTCATCCACGCACCGGAAAGTTGTGGACGAGCGAGCACGGACCACGCGGCGGCGACGAAATCAACGCCGTCGATAAAGGGAAAAACTATGGCTTCCCGGTGATTGGCTACGGACGCGAATACTCCGGGAAGCCCATCAACGGCGACAAGACCGCACAGGAAGGCATGGAGCAACCCGTGTACTTCTGGACGCCCGACATCGCACCCGCAGGCATTGGCTTCTACACCGGCAAGCTGTTTCCCGCATGGCAAGGCGATCTTTTTGTTTCCGCACTCGCCGGACGATATCTCATTCGGCTCGTACTGAATGGAGAACGCGTCGTCGCCGAGCAGCATCTTCTGACGGAACTCAATAGCCGCATTCGCGGCGTCACCGAAGGTCCGGATGGCGCGCTGTATGTCATGACAGACGGCAACGACGGGAAGATTCTGAGACTCGTTCCAAAGAAGTGAATTGCGGAGCTGACCCCATTAAGCTGCAACGCGCCGCTAGAGGATCGAAGTCAATCCATCCGAACAGCATCGAATCGGCAGAAAGGTATGCTATTCGAGATGCGGCTTCCAGTCCCGGACAACCCTGAAACGATTTCACTTTCCGCAGTAATGCCTGTTATGAATTGTGCGCGGTCACAGACCGCGCCTACAGCTGTTCGGTGGCGCTTCGCGCGATGTGCCTGATTTCAGGCGACGCGGCGGTATTTCCAGAATGCGGGAAGCAGGGGGATGCAGATCAGCACCCCAACGAGGCATATGAATCCGCCGGAAACGATCGAATAGCTGTTGGATGAAATGGAAGCGACCCAGCCTGCGCGCGTGTTTCCCAGCATCGGACCACTGAGGTAACTAATCATTTCGACGCCGGCCAGGCGGCCGCGCAACTCGCTTGGAATCGTTTCATTCCAGATCGCGCCGCGGAAAATTACGCTCACGTTATCTCCGGCGCCGGCAATCGCCAGGAAGATCAGCGCAGCGGCCAAGGAATGCGACAAGCCCAATCCCACAATGGCAAGGCCCCAGATCAAGGCGCCATACACCACGTACCGGCCGTGCCGATCCACCTTCGACGTCCATCCACTCAGCAAAGTTGCAAGCAATGCGCCGATCGGCATGGCGGAATAGAGCCAGCCCACGGCTCTCGCTCCTCCCCAGCCGGCGGCCATGGCTGGAAACAATGCCATCGGCATCGCGAATGTCATGGCCATCATGTCGACGACATACGTGCCGATGAGCTCCGGGCGGCTTACGGCGTACCGCATGCCTACGACGATGCTGCTGACGCTGGGTTTGATCGTTTCCCGCTCCGGCATCGAACGGATAGAGGCCAGCGCAATCAGCGATACCACAAACGACACTACGTCGATCGCATACGTCGAAGCGATACCGAGTTTCCAGATCAGAAGGCCTCCCAGTGCAGGACCGACAATGGAACTGAGCGAGAATCGCAGGCTGCCCAGTGCCGCGACAGCTCTCAAGTCCTCACGTTTCACAAGTCTCGGCGTGATCGCGTCCAGAGCCGGGCGATGGAAACCATTCAAGGCCGACATCGATGCCGTCACGGCAAAAATAAGAATTACGCTGGGATGACGGACGAGCGCATTCACACACAGCACCGCGGAGCCCAGCGCCAGCAGGATTTCAGAAACCACCAGCAGACGCCGCCGGTCCATGCTGTCGGCAAATGCGCCTCCCAACAATGCGAAGATGAGAAGTGGAACCAGTTGCACGGTTCCCAGCAGCCCTACAATAAAGCTGGACTGCGTGAGGTTGTACACCTGCACGGGAACCGCAACGAAGGTCACCATGCTTCCAAACAGGGAAACAAGCTGGCCGGTGTATAGCAGCCGGAAGTCGCGATACTTGCGAAGCGGTGTGATGTCCAGGATCATGCAATAGCCATTTGCGGTTTGGCGTTACTTCAGCCGCTCGATCTGGGCGCCGACCGCCCGGAGTTTTTCTTCGATCCGCTCGTAACCCCGGTCCAAATGATAGATCCGATCCACCGTGGTGACTCCTTCTGCAACGAGCGCCGCCAGTACCAGAGAGGCGCTGGCGCGCAGGTCCGACGCAATCACGGCTGCGCCGGTCAGCCGGGATTTGCCGGCAACGACGGCGCGGGAGCCATCAATCCGGATGTTTGCGCCCATGCGCATCAGTTCGCTGGCATGCATGAAACGATTTTCGAAAATGTTTTCCGTGATCACGGAGATTCCGTTGGCCTGGGTCATCAGAGCCATGTACTGCGCCTGCATATCCGTGGCAAAGCCTGGATACTCGCGCGTCGCCACATCCGCTGATCGCAGCGCACCGCCGCCTTGGACTCGGAGAGTGTCGGAGCCCGCTTCAATGTTGGCGCCGGCTTCACGCAGTTTTTCAATAATTCCTGTCAGGTGGCCAGGGTTGCATGCCGTCAGTTCCAGTTCACTGTCCGTCATCGCGCCGGCAGCAAGGAAGGTTCCGGTTTCGATACGATCGGGAATGATGGAATGCGATGCGCCCTTGAGAACCGAAACTCCCTCGATCGTGATCGTGGATGTTCCGGCGCCCTTTATTTTCGCTCCCATCTTGTTGAGCAGTTCCGCGAGGTCGGTCACCTCGGGCTCGAGTGCGGCATTCACCAGAGTGGTCTGGCCTTCGGCAAGAACCGCAGCCATCATGAGGTTTTCGGTGCCGGTTACCGTGATCTTTTCGAACACGATATTCGCGCCTTTGAGTCTTTTCGCAGTGGCTTCGACATATCCGTACTCTGTTATGACCGTCGCGCCAAGCTTTTCAAAACCTTTAATGTGGAGATCGATGGGACGCGCGCCAATGGCGCAACCGCCCGGAAGTGAAACCCGTGCCCGGCCAGTCCGAGCCAGCAGGGGGCCCAGCACCAGAACGGAAGCTCGCATTGTCTTGACCAGATCGTAAGGGGCTTCATGCGATCCAATGTTTGCGGCCTTCAGGCGAGCCGAGCTGCTGCCTTCGAATTCCACCTCGGCGCCCAGCTCGTGCAGGAGCCGGCGCGTGGTGCGGATGTCATTGACCATCGGAAGGTTTTGCAGAAACAGTTCATCGGCAGTCAACAGACAGGCCGCCATCGCCGGGAGCGCCGAGTTTTTTGCCCCGCTGATTCGAACCTGTCCCTTGAGGCGCGCGCCTCCGGTAATCTTCAGCTTATCCATCGTCTATACGTGCCTCTCAAAAACCAGCCTGCCGCCAGCAAAGGTTTTCATCACGCGGAGTTCATTATCCAGCATCGCAAGATCGGCGTGCGCTCCGGGCTCGATGCAGCCACGGCCTTCAAGCCTCAGGACGCGTGCGGGATTCAGTGTGAGGCCAAACACCGCGTCGTCCAGCCGCATCCCGCTGAATGAGATGAAATTTCGAAGTGCGGCATCTTGCGTCAACGTGCTTCCCGCAAGACGGCCCTCGCTGTCGCGGCAGATTCCGTCATGGACCTGGACGATTCCCGTACCGAGGGCATAGCTTCCATCCGGCCTTCCCGTTGCGCTGATGGCGTCGGTAACCAGCAGTATCCGCTCTCGTCCTTTCGCCCGCGCAAAAATTCGAACGACTTCGGGACGGACATGCACGCCGTCTGCAATAATTTCGGCAAAGATGCGATCGTCGGAAAGCACGGCGCCGACGATGCCGGAATCGCGATGACGGAATGCTCGCATGGCATTGAAGGTGTGAACCGCGTAATCCGTGCCATCGTCGGCCGCGGCCGCGGCGACTTCATATGTCGCGTCCGAATGTCCCATGGCCACCGTGATACCGGAAGCCCGGGCCAGGCGCGCGACAGAGTTTGCGCCATCCAGTTCCGGCGCCATCGTCAACAGTTTCAGTGTCCCTGAGGATCGAGCAATCCAATCCTTGAGCAACGATGGGTCCGGAGTGCGAACGTTGCCCGGTCGATGCGTTCCTCGCTTTTGTTCGCTGATGAACGGGCCTTCGAGATGGATTCCCAGCGGCTGTGCTCCATCGAACGATCGATTAAAAAGCGGACTCATCCGATCAATGGTATCTCCCAGAATTTGAGGCGATGCGGAGACGGTTGTCGGAAGAAAGGAAGTCGTGCCATGGCGTGCAAGCGTGCAGCTGAGGGTGTTCATCGATTCGAATGTCGCATCCATGACGTCGACCCCGGCCCCTCCATGGATATGCGGATCGATGAATCCAGGAACAACAGTGAAGCGGAGCGCATCGATTCGTTCGGCAGGTTCCGGTATGCGAACGTCGGAGAGCAAACCAGCGGCTTCGAATCTGCCATTTCGAATCACCACGCGGCCAGGGGAGAACTTATCAGCGGGACTCAGAACAGAGCCGGCGTCGATGACGAGAACCCGATCACTCACGCCCGGTGCCCAGATGTCCGATTACCTTGCGGAGATTGCCGTCGCCTTCAATGAGACGTTTCTCCGCTTCCTTTCGATTGCATCCAAGCGTACCCATGATTACGGCGAGCTTGAGCTGCCCACCGCTGCCTTCCGACAGTTTTCTCGCTTCGTCGGCATTGACTCCGAGCACTTCGCGCAGAATATGGATTCCGCGTTCCTGCAGTTTCCAGTTCGTCATGCCGACGTTGATCATCCAATTGCTGTACGTCATGCCAAGGCGGATCATCGCGGCCGTGCTGATCATGTTCAGCACCAGTTTTTGTGCGGTACCGGCCTTCAATCGCGTGGAACCCATGATGACTTCCGGGCCGACAGCGGTGTAGACGACAACGTCTGCGGATTTCGCCATGGGCGAGTCCGGCGTGGCAACGACGGCAACCGTTTTTGCGCCAGTGCTTCGAGCATATTCCAGTGCGGCGTGGGTGTAGAACGTTTTGCCGCTCGCTGCAATTCCGATGATGAGATCATTCGACGCGACCTTCTTTGCCTTCAGATCCGCGACGGCCTTCTCGCGATCGTCTTCCGCTCCTTCGACGGACTGACCGATCGCCTTTGTCCCGCCGGCGATAATGGCCTGAATCCATTCCGGTGGAGAACCGAACGTGGGAGGACATTCGACTGCGTCGAGCACCGCAATCCTGCCGCTGCTGCCCGCACCGACGTAGAACATTCGTCCACCGCTCCGTATGGCGCTTACCGCGAGATCCACGGTCTTCACAATATCGGGAATAGCCGCCGAAACTGCGGAAGACACGGTTGCATCTTCGCTATTGATGATCTTCAGTATCCTTTCTGTCGGATACAGATCGATATCGACAGAATTTGGATTTCGCCGCTCCGTGCTCATCGCGAATATTCTACTTGGAAAGGTGAATCTCCGCTTTGTAGTAATCGAGCGTGAGTTTGTAGTTTTTCAGGAAATCGAATCCGGCGACGCCGGATACTTCCGTCCCGAGCATTCTGGAGATGTCGTTCAAATCAATGGCGAGCGCCTGAGTCAGGGATTCCGATTGGCGAATCGTTTTCAGCGTCAATTGGGGAAGCATCAGCGTGGTCCCCTGCGCCCCGCCCACGCCGGCGATTCCCATGTTCACCAGCGCGCCGGGAGTCTTTTCAGTAATGCCCATCGCGTTGGCCATGCCGAGCGACAGCACGGTCGTGATCGCTCCGGTATCCACAATGAGGTTGCCATGATGTCCGTTGACGTCGGCTGGGAGAAGCAGCATGTTGCTCATGTACCACACGGGGATGGCATCGGGAGTGGTGACAGGTTTGTGTGTGAGCTCCATGCGGCTGTCGGGGTAATTGATGGTGACGATAAAATCCGCAAGCATCGATGTGCCGATAATTCCATCTGCAATCTGGCTGATGAGCGGATCATCAAACGTTCCAACCGGCAGATCCTTGACTCCAACATCGCCAACCTGCAGGCGATCGACGCGATAGATGTTGGAATCCACCTTCCCTGAGCCGCCCACGCCGTGCATGACGGTCGTTGTGATCGCTTTCAGCCCGAGGTCCCGGGCCAGCTTCTGACTCAGTGCGGTTTGCGACGCACCGGTGTCGACGACAAAATTATATGGGCCCTTTCCATTGATCTTCACGTCCGCGAAAATCAGATTCAGCGCTTTTCGGAAGGGAATTGGCGCTGGTTGTTGTGGGGCGTCCACCACGGCGTAATCTTTGTTTCCGAACGCCGCAATCAGTGCCAGTCCGGCTTTTGCCTGGGTCAGGCGCTCCTCGTCGTCGTGAGGCTTAAGGCGGACGTACTCTTCCAGCTGCATTTTGCTCTCGAGCGTGTTCTTGTTCAGCTCCAGAGCTTCCCCGGCATAAAAATGGTAGAGAGGCTCCATTGGATCCAGCGCAATTGCGCGCTTGAATGAGGCAACGGCGTCTTTCGACTTCACTTTCGCCATGGCCAGCTTGCCCAGGCCGAAGTGCGCTCGCGCGGTCTTCTCATTCATCTGAATCGACGTCTGGTAGAGCGTCTGGGCCTTCTCGAAGTTGCCTTTGCGGAATTCGACCTCTCCCTGGTATGCCAGGGTCTCCGCAGAGCGGGCAGCAGACTGGAGAATCCCTTCGGCCTTCTGGATCTCGTCCTTTAGGAGAAGATCGGCGATCGAGATTGCGGGCCGGACCTGTGCCTGAGGTGCTGCCGTACAAACCGCCAGCAAGGACGTTAAAGCCGGAAGAACAAGGAGATGGCGTCTTGACATGACTATGAGGCTCCTATAGTATCAAAGCTTTGCCAACCGGTCTCGGAGAGGAACTGAGCATGTCTACTCGCTTTATGACGGCGGACGAAGTGTCCGCATTGGACAAATGGTACTTGATCGATGCAACCGGTCAGGTCCTCGGCCGCGTGGCTACCAAAGTTGCAACTATCCTTTCCGGAAAACACCGCCCACATTATGCCCCGTTTTTGATTACCGGGGATCATGTTGTGATTATTAATGCAGATAAGATCCGGTTAACCGGCCAGAAGCTGGATCAAAAATTGTACCGTCACCACACCTTGTATCCGGGAGGCTTGAGAGAGATCGGGGCGCGCAAGGTTCTTGAAACGAAGCCCGAGAATCTGATTCTCGAAGCCGTGACCGGCATGCTTCCGAAGAACAAGTTGCGCAAACGGATGGTGAAACGTTTGAAGGTTTATGCGGCCGCTCAACATCCGCACGAGGCTCAGCGGCCCGAACCGCTGGCGTTTTAGAGTATTTGGAGGCGATTTGAATTTAGTTCAGAACTACGGAACAGGCCGCAGAAAGACATCCACGGCACGCGTATTCCTCAGACCCGGAACGGGTACTGTCATTGTCAATAACAAGTCCTTCGAAACCTATTTCTTCGACGAAACCGACCGCATGCTGGTGAAGCTGCCTCTGGTGGCTTCCGACAACACTGCCAAATTCGACGCGGTCATTACCGTCGCGGGCGGTGGAATGCGCGGTCAGGCCGTCGCGGCCCAGCATGGAATCGCACGGGCGCTTTGTCATTTCAACGTGGAATTGCGGCCATTGTTGAAGAAGGCAGGATTTTTAAGACGCGATCCTCGCATGAAGGAACGCAAGAAGTACGGTCAGCCTGGGGCTCGAAAGCGCTTCCAGTTCTCGAAACGTTAAGTTTGTCATTTTCGCCGGCAGGGATCGCCTCCCTGCTGGCGAAGGTTTTTTTCAGGGTACCTGCAACAGGAGGTTTTTTTGGCGTCTATCACAATGAAAGAACTATTGGAGGCCGGCGTTCACTTCGGCCACCAGACCAAACGTTGGAATCCCAAGATGAAGCAATACATCTATGGGGAACGAAACGGCATCTACATCATCGACCTGCAGAAGACTCTCCGTCTTTTCAAGGAAGCCACTCAGTTCGTTACGGATCTCACGGCCCAGGGGAAAATCATCCTGTTCGTTGGAACCAAGCGGCAGGCCCAGGATGCCATTGCCGAAGAAGCCCGGCGTTGCGGAATGTTTTACGTCAATCAGCGATGGCTCGGCGGCCTTCTGACGAACTTTCTGACGATTCAGAAGTCCATCAAGCGGCTCAAGGAACTCGATGCGACGGCAACCGACGGCCGTTACGAAGTGCTTCCAAAGAAGGAAATCACGCGGCTGGAACGCGAACGCACGTCACTGGAAAAGAATCTTTCCGGAATCAAGGACATGCCCCGATTGCCTGACGCGATCTTTGTGATCGATTCCAATAATGAACAGATCGCGGTCGCGGAAGCGCGCCGGCTCGGTATTCCGGTTGTCGCGATCGTCGACACCAATTGCGACCCGGACTTTGTCGACTATGTCATTCCCGGCAATGACGATGCCCTGCGGGCAATACGGCTTTTCACGTCGAAAATTTCGGAATCCGCCATCGAAGGGCAGGCTGCGATCCGCGATGCCGCCGCCGCAAAGCAGGCTGCAAAAGATGAAGGCGATGACCAGCAAACGGATGGTGCCGCGCCCCGCGAGCGAACTCGCGCGAAGCGTGCCGAACCTTCCACACCCGGAGAAGGGCCGGTTGAAGCCAGCGAAGCTTCAGCAACGTTGTAATTCAGAACGTCAGGCCCCCTCTGCCCCCGAAAATTCGGAATGGGTAGCGGGGGCTATTTTTGTGTAACGGAGTTGGAAACGGAGTTTGAGTCAATGGATATTACCCCTCAGATGGTGAAAGAGCTTCGCGAGAAGACGAGCGCGGGAATGATGGACTGCAAAAGGGCGCTGACCGAAGCCAGCGGCGATATGGAAGCCGCCATTGTCATCCTTCGGAAAAAAGGACAGGCCTCCGCCGAAAAGAAGGCCACACGAATTGCGTCGGAAGGCATGATCGGTCACTACATTCACATGGGTGAGAAACTCGGAGTTCTCCTGGAGGTGAATTGCGAAACCGACTTCGCTGCCCGTAGTGACGACTTCCGCGCTCTGGTGAAAGATATCGCGATGCACATCGCGGCTCAGAGTCCCCTTTATGTGCGGCGCGAAGACGTCCCCGCCGAGGAAATTGCACGCGAACGCGATATCGCGGCCGGGCAGGTGCCTGCCGGCAAACCCCAGAATATCATCGATAAGATCGTCGAGGGGAAGCTTGGGAATTACTACAAGCTCGTCTGTCTTTATGATCAGCCATTTGTGAAGGACGACAAGCAAACGGTCGAACAATTCATCACCGCGCTGGTTGCCAGGATCGGCGAAAAGATTCAGGTGAGGCGTTTCGTGCGATACAAGACGGGCGAAGGTCTGGAGAAACGCTCTACCGATCTTGCGGCAGATGTTCGGGAGGCGCTCGGCGAATAGATCATGGAAACGGCCAAATACGGTCGGGTGCTGCTGAAGCTCAGCGGAGAAGCGCTGATGGGCGATCAGGGCTTCGGCATCGAACCCCAGATCGTCCAGCGGCTCGCCAGCGAGATTCAGGATATCCATAACCTGGGTGTCGAGATTGCCGTCGTCATTGGCGGCGGCAATATCTTTCGTGGCCTCGCCGCCAGCGCCCAGGGCTTTGATCGCGTCTCTGCAGATCACATGGGAATGCTGGCGACCGTGGTTAATGCTCTCGCGTTGCAGGATGCGCTCGAGAAGCTCGACGTCCACACCCGCGTGCAGTCCGCCATCGAAATGCGCCAGGTTGCGGAAATGTACATCCGGCGCCGCGCGATTCGCCATCTGGAAAAGCAGCGCGTCGTGATTTTTGCTGCAGGGACGGGAAATCCGTATTTTTCCACGGACACGACGGCGGCTTTGCGCGCGATGGAAATCAAGGCCGACGTCATTCTGAAAGCCACCAAGGTGGACGGGATATACAGCGCGGATCCGGTAAAAGTGAAAGATGCCGCGTTCTTTAGGAAGATCAGCTACATTGATGTACTGACCCAGGGACTGCGCGTGATGGACACCACGGCGATTTCACTCTGCATGGAAAACAAGATGCCCATCATCGTGTTCAACATCCGAACCAGTGGCAACATCAAGCGTGTGATTATGGGAGACGACACGATCGGTTCACTGGTGTATTGACCAAGCGAGGCCAACATGACCGCTAAGGAAGAAATCGTTCAGATCAAACGCCGCATGGAGAAAGCCGTTGAAGATCTCCGAAAGGAGCTCACTACCATTCGCACAGGGCGTGCGTCGATTTCCATTCTCGATCATATCATGGTGGAGTGGTACGGCTCGCCAACGCCAATCAATCAGGTGGCCCAGCTGGCGACGCCGGACGGGACACTGATAACCGTACAGCCCTATGACGCGTCGATGGTCGGACCCGTGGAAAAGGCAATTCGGGCGTCCGACCTGGGATTGAATCCTTCCAATGATGGCCGGACGATTCGCATACCGGTCCCGCCGCTGACGGAAGACCGCCGCAAGACTCTTGCCAAACATGTCCACAAGGTGCTCGAAGACCACCGCACGGCGGTGCGTAATATTCGGCGCGATGGCAACGAGTTCATGAAAAAGCAACTCAAGGACAAACTCATTTCCGAGGATGAAGAGAAAAAGTCTCTCGACGAAGTCCAGAAACTGACGGATGAGTTTATCCACAAGCTGGAAGCAGTTGCTCTGACGAAGGAACAGGAAATCCTGAAGGTGTGATCGGCTGTAGGCGCGGGCGGACCGCGCGCGATCCGGACTATGCGGTAATTCGGAATGAGAAATTGCGTGCGGCACGCCCGCACCTACAGCTGTTCGGATGCGCTCTGCGCAATATTCCATGATTACTTTCTTCGACCACACGCGCGCTGAAATTACCCGGATCGTCAGCCGGCCCGCGATCGCATCGCAACTGTTCAAGGCCGTGTATCAGAACCACGCCACGGAAGCCGCGCCGTTCAGTCTGAACTCACCGGCCATTGTTCGCACCTTCCAATCCTCGGACGGCACCCGACGCTTCCTGCTCCGCCTCGAAGATGGCGAGATGATCGAGTCCGTGATCATTCCCGGTGAAGACCGGCTCACATTCTGCGTTTCCTCGCAAGTTGGCTGCGCTCTCGCATGCACCTTCTGTCTTACCGGCCTGCTGGGCCTGAAACGCAATCTCACTGCCGGCGAAATCGTTTCGCAGGTCGTGCTTCTCGCGCGTGAAGGAGTGGCCAGCCGCTTCAGTGTCGTTCTGATGGGGATGGGAGAGCCGCTCCAGAACTATGACAACGTCCTGAAAGCCATCGCGATCCTGAACGACGACCACGGCTTCAATATTTCGTCGCGCCGCATCACGCTCTCCACCGCGGGTCTGGTGCCCGGACTGGAACGGCTCGCAAGCGAACCCCTTTTCCCAAACCTTTCGATCTCTCTGACCGGCGCGACGAATGCCCTGCGCGATCAGCTGATGCCCATCAATCGGAAATATCCCATCGAAGACGTGCTCGCCGTCGTTCGAACTCTGCCGCCGCAACGGCAGAAACGGGTCATGCTGGAGTACGTGATGATCAAAGGTGTGACCGATTCGATTGACGATGCCCGGCACTTATCCGGCTTGATCGGCGCCATGTCCGTAAAGGTGAACCTGATTCCATTTAATGCAGCGCCTGAGCTGGCTTTTACGCGCTCCGACGACGATGACGTTCTTCGCTTTCATGACTTTCTTCTGGAGAACGGCATCGCTACATTCGTTCGCCGGAGCCGCGGAGGAGACGTTTCCGGAGCTTGCGGCCAGCTGATGAAGAAAACCGGTTCGGGGATCTGATTTCCACGCGGCAGAGCTTTGCTTTAGAAACACCTTGACGGTAACTATGCGAATAGTTAGATTAACCTCACCTATGGTTATCTGAAATGAAGGCGGGTGTATACCGTCTGGAGGATTCGTGAAAACCGCATTTGCAATCTTGCTGCTTGTTGCCCCGCTCGCCCTTGCCGATCATCGTTACGTCACCGCGGACGACAAGCTGGATTTTTCCGCTCTCAAGACATTTTCATTTGTCAGCGGTAAAGCAACCACGACGCGGCCGGAACTGAACAATAATCTGGTCTACAAGAAAATTCAGGACGCCATCCGCACGCAGCTTTTGGCGAAGGGAATGACAGAAGCACAGAATGGCTCCGATGTCGTAATCGGCCTGACCGTAGGACAGGACAAGCCAAACGGCCCATCGGTCTTGTTCGATAATGGCGTCCTGACCATCTCGATGACCCGGCAAGACAGCAATGCACTGATCTGGCAGGGTGTTTTTACGGATGAAGACGTGACACCCGCTAAATTTGCGGAGAAACTTCCCAGCCATGCCATGAAACTCTTTTCCCAATATCCACCGAAGAAAAAGAAATGAAATCTACCATTGCTATCTCTTCTCTGCTGTTTGCTTCAATGCTCTCGCTCGCGGACACGCATCACATTGAAACCGACAAGAAAGTCGATTTCTCGACCTTCAAAACATTCGCGGTTCGCGAAGGACGGGTATCGAGCCGCAACGCCGAGATCAACAACAAACTGACGCTGAAGGCAATCGAGGATTCCATCCGGGCGACGCTTATTGCCGGAGGTTTGAAAGAGGCGGCGGATCGCCCGAACCTCATCGTGTCTTTCAGCCTCGCGGAGGAAGGACAGCGTGGAGTCGTCGGCCGCGGAATCCGTAACGCTCAGGTCGTCAGCACCAGTGAAGGTACCCTTGTCATTGACATGACGTCGCCCGCCGCCAGCGCACCTGTTTGGCACGGAATATACACCGACGACGAAGACAATGCGGCCCGGTTGGCGAAGAAGCTGCCCGGCGACGCGAAGAAGCTCCTTTCCGAATTCCCGCCAAAACGATAACAACAGATGGATGCGGCCCTGGCGGCCGCAATTTGGAGTGTCGTGACCAGTTGGCAAGATTGTGCTCAAGTTTCTTCGGCAGGTGAGGGGTAAGGATTATCGATCTTTGCTTCCACGTCTTCGAACGGCTGAGACCGTGTTACCTTCTTAAAGACAGTGGGGAGTAGTCTGGTGGAAACGGAAAGCGTTTCCATGGCGCCGATCGTCAGCACGGGGTGCATTCCTTAAGGGATATGAACCCTCGGTCGGGGGCGTGAAATTTCTTCATGGGCGAGACCACTACGAGACAATTTTGTCCGTAGCGGCTCGCTTTTTGTTTTTGTGCGCCGTTTCGGTCTATACGAAGGGGACACAATGGAAACGAATGTCTGGATCTACGCGGGGTTTACCGCGTTCGTGCTGGGAACGCTGGCGCTGGACCTTGGAGTTTTTCACCGCAAAGCCCACGTGGTGAAACCCCGGGAGGCGGGGATGTGGATCGCCGTCTGGATGAGCCTGGCGCTGGCGTTTGCGGGCGTCCTCTATTACTGGAGAGGACCGGATCAGGCGCTTCTGTTCGTTACCGGCTACCTCATCGAACAATCGCTTTCCGCCGACAACATCTTCGTCATCGTAATGATCTTCGGCTACTTCAACGTGCCTGGGAAATACCAGCATCGCGTTCTGTTTTGGGGAATCCTTGGGGCGCTGGTCATGCGCGGCGCATTCATCGGGATGGGCGCGTTGCTGATTCAACGGCTGTCATGGGTGATGTACATCTTCGGAACTTTCCTCGTTTTTACCGGCATCAAAATGGCAATCCGGCAGGATGAAGAATTCGACGCGGAAAAAAACATCGTGATGCGAACGGCCCGGCGGTTTCTGCGAGTGAGCAATGATTACGACGGTCAGAACTTCTTCACGAAACAAAATGGGCTGCTGCTCGCCAGCCCGCTGTTTCTCGTGCTTCTTCTCGTGGAATTCACCGATCTGGTCTTCGCCGTGGATTCCATTCCGGCGATCTTCGCGGTGACGACCGATACGTTTCTCGTCTACACCTCGAACGTTTTTGCAATTCTCGGACTGCGGTCCATGTACTTCCTGCTGGCTGGTGTGGTGCACCGGTTCGTTTATCTAAAATATGGGCTGTCCGCGATTCTCAGCTTCGTCGGCGTCAAGATGCTGATTGTGGATTTCTATCACGTGCCGATCTACATTTCGCTGGGGTTTATTATCGTCGCGCTGGCCACGACAATTTCGGTGTCGCTGTTGCTTCCTCCAGCCCATGAAGACGCTGCGGCTGCGCCTCACGGGAAAACCGGATCCATTTTTGGCACGCTTCAATTCAAGAAACGAGACACCGATCGGCAGTAGGTGGGGAAATTCCGGGACGAGCCCCGAATTAAACCAATTCCCGTCTTCGGGAATTGGTTTAATTCGGGGCTCGTCCCGGAATTTCTACGCCAGACGCATGTTGGGTTCAGGGCTAACCGCAAACCCGGCAGTCTCCCCTCGCAGCAGCTTGGCGGTACCCACTGCAGCTATCATCGCGGCGTTATCGCTGGTGTAGATTAAAGCCGGGGAGTAGAAATCGAGCCCGGCCTCGGCCGTCTTTTCGGCGAGATATTCCTTCAGACGGCTGTTGGCCGCCACTCCACCCGAGAGCATTAGCGATCGCGGCTTCAGCCGGGCCGCAGCCTTGGCTGTTGTCGACCAAAGCATATGGACGACCGCTTCCTGAAAGCTGGCCAGGATGTCCAGCCGGTGCGGGTCTTCGCGAGTCTCGGATTCATTTTTTGGCAGCAGACTCCCTTCGCGAACCATTCGAAGCACCGCGGTCTTCACCCCGCTGAAACTGAAATCGAGGGCGCCGTCGCTGATTTTCGGTATCGAAAAGGTAAACGCGTTCCGGTTTCCAAGTTTCGCGAGACGATCGATGACGGGGCCTCCGGGATACTGGAGGCCGAGCAGCCTTCCCACTTTGTCGTACGCCTCTCCGGCAGCGTCGTCCCGGGTTCTTCCAATTAGCCGGTACGTCAGATGGTCGAAGTTGCCGGTAGTCGACTCCACCCAGAACAAATTCGTGTGGCCGCCCGAGACCACAAGTGCAAGAGCCGGGAATTCGATATCCGGGTATTCAAAGCAAACCGAGTAGATGTGTCCTTCAATGTGATTCACGGCAACCAGAGGCTTGTTCTTCGAAAACGCCAGAGCCTTGGCGTAAGTCAGCCCGACGAGCAGACAGCCAATCAAACCGGGCCCGGAGGTCACGGCAATGCCATCGATCTCGTCGAGTGTTTTTCCGGATTCGGCAAAAGCCTGGTCGACAATCGGCCGGATCTTTGCGAGGTGTTCGCGCGACGCAAGTTCGGGCACAACGCCGCCGTAGGCAGCGTGGGTCTTTATCTGCGAGTAAATGACGTTGGAGAGAATTCGATGCCCGTCTTCCACTACGGCGGCGGCGGTTTCATCGCACGAGGTTTCAATACCAAGAACCAACATGGCTTATGGCAACGACTTTCGCATAAGTTTGGGCAGCGATTCCAGATAGGGTGGGCGCGCGACGCCAAAGTCCGTGATGATTGCCGTCACAAAACGGTGCGGCGTCACATCGAACGCCGGATTGAAAACGGAAACCCCTTCCGGCACGACCCTCGTGCCGCCGAAATGCGTTACTTCCATTGGATCACGCTGTTCGATGGGGATATGGGATCCATCCGGCATCGTCAGATCCAGGGTGGAAAGCGGCGCGGCCACGTAGAAAGGGATGTCGTGCTGCCGTGCAAGGACGGCAACGGAATAGGTTCCGATTTTGTTCGCTACGTCACCGTTGGCTGCAATACGGTCGGCTCCAACGATGACTGCATCGACCAGGCCCTGATGCATGAAGGACCCCGCCATGTTGTCGGAAATGACGCGGACATCGATATCGTCTTTCCACAATTCCCATGCCGTCAGACGCGCTCCCTGCAGAAATGGCCGGGTTTCATCGGCCAGGACACGCAGGCGCTTGCCGCTGTCCACCGCGGCGCGAATGACGCCGAGCGCCGTGCCATAACCGGCCGTCGCCAGGGCGCCTGCATTGCAATGCGTGAGGATGGTGCCGGAGGAGGGAAGCAGTTCGGCGCCGAACTGCCCCATCCGCATGTTGCTTTCGATGTCTTCCCGGTGGATGGCCTGGGCTTCCTCGACAAGCCGCATGGCAATCGCCGAATGCGTATTTCCACCATCGGCCGCTCCCAGAAACGTTTTTTTCATCCGATCGAGCGCCCAGAATAAATTGACCGCCGTTGGCCGTGTTGCGCCGATGGTGGAAACGATCTGATCAAACTCCTTTCGGAGTTCATCGGTCGACGCCGAATGCGAGTCTCGGACTCCAAGGGCAACGCCCATTGCCGCCGCCACTCCAATTGCCGGAGCGCCGCGGATCACCATGAGGCGAATTGCTTCAGCCACCTCTTCGTACGTCCGAAAGAGCGGGTACTCTTCCACGTTCGGAAGCTTGCGCTGATCGATCATGCGTACGCCTTCGTCGGTCCACTCCACGGTCTTGATCAAGTTGCCTCCAATGTTTTGCAGGCGCGGTCAGAAGGTGTGAATAAATTCATGGGCCGGGCGCCACCCCTCCTGTTCCAGGAGGGGAGTTGTCCCTTGCCTCCATCAACCACAGCTTCCGACCGCGCCTGCAGATCCAGTGTTCGCTTACCTTGCGGGCAATCTATTCTATGCTACAGTCAGTACGCGAATGAACTCGAAGTACGAAGCTGTCATTGGCCTCGAATGTCACTGTCAGCTCCTCACGCAGTCCAAATTATTCTGCTCGTGTTCCACCAATTTCGGTGAATCTCCGAACATGAACACGTGTCCCGTGTGCCTTGGCTTGCCTGGAGCGCTGCCGGTGTTGAATCGCGTCGCGGTGACGATGGCGATCAAAGCGGGTCTGGGACTCCACTGCACGATTAACAAAGAGTCGCAGTGGGCGCGGAAGAATTACTTCTATCCCGACCTGCCGAAGGGATATCAGATTTCGCAGTACGACAAACCAGTTTGCGAACACGGATATATAGAGCTCTCCGGAATTTCCACAGACGGATCACGCAGAAAAATCGGCGTTCAGCGAATTCACATGGAAGAAGATGCGGGTAAGTCGATTCATGAAGGCCTTCCGGATTCGAATCGCAATACCTCACTCGATTTCAACCGCAGTGGCACGCCACTAATCGAAATCGTCACTGCGCCCGATATCCGCTCATCGGAAGAAGCGCACGACTACCTTTCGCGGCTGAAGCAGATCCTCGAATATCTTGAAGTCTGCGACGGGAACATGGAAGAGGGCAGTTTGCGTTGCGACGCAAATGTGTCTGTCCGTCTCGCCGGCGCAGAGAAATTTGGTACGCGCACGGAGCTCAAGAACATCAATTCCTTTCGCTTCGTTCAAAAGGCCATTGATTTTGAGATCGATCGCCAGATCGATGTGCTTGAAAGTGGAGGACGCGTTATCCAGGAAACTCGCTTATGGAACAGCGCCGACGAACGCACCGTATCGATGCGCAGCAAGGAAGAGGCGCAC
>Ga0134122_10000451_pt1 | contig 27717 bp, 24 predicted proteins | sample KB302_FD_96461 | JGI IMG/M metagenome (GOLD analysis project Ga0134122, IMG submission 96461) | Terrestrial soil microbial communities without Nitrogen fertilizer from Kellogg Biological Station, Michigan, USA - KB3-0-2 | ecosystem: Environmental > Terrestrial > Soil > Unclassified ...
CCAGCAAAATCTCCGCGAGGTTCTTCCCTTCCAGGAACTCCATCCAGAATCCCACCCGGCCGTCGGCTCCGGCGGCGCCGTAGACCGTCGCGACGTTCGGGTGGCGGACCTTCGCGAGGAGGCGCCCTTCGCGGAGCGTTTCGGCTTCTCGCTCCGGCGTCCTGGCCGAGGCGCGGATGAGCTTTAGGGCGACGATTCGGTCGAGCCGCGGCTCGCGGGCCTTGTAGACGTCTCCGAAGGAGCCGCGGCCGACGCGTTCGATAATTTCCAGCTCGCCCCAGTGAGTCGGGATCTCGTCGGTCGGTGACTCGTCCTCGTATTCGTCGAGATCGCCGACGATGCCGCCTTCGGCAAGCCAGATTCGATGGAACGTCGCGACTTCGGAGATCGCGGCCAGCGCGCGGATCTGTTCCTTCTCCTCTTCGCTGCCCGCAGACGCCTCGGCCTGCTGCCAATCGACCGGCTCACCTTTGGCGAGCGCCTCGACCAAGGCGGCCAGCCGGGGATCTTCAGATTCTTCCCGGTCGTCGTCGTCCCCGTCGCCCTCGAAATCTTCGATCGAAACGTTCACGGATGCATCTTTTTGACCAGCCGACCGATAGCGCGTTGGACCGCCACCCGCGCCGCATCAGGACTCGGCTTGCCGAACAGCTGAGCCACGTCGGGATAACCGAGGTCGAGATCGAGCCGGGCAGTGAGTAGCGCCTGATCCTCCTCGCTCAGTTTGAAGCGTGCTGTAATCACCCGCTCCAATTTTTCTTTCTCGATCGCCTCTTCCATGGGAGAAGGCCCCTCCGCCACCAGGCTCGTCGCCGTTTCTCCGGGGGCCGGCTGGCGGCTTGCGCGGCGGTGCTGGTCGATCAGACACCGTTTCATCGTGACAAAGAGGGCGACGCCGAAAGCGCCGCTGTGTTTCGGGTCGAACAGATCGATGCGGCGTAACGTCTGGGTGAGTGCGTCCTGCACCACGTCCTCCGTCTCGACCAAACTGCGGAGGCGTCGCGGCAGCTTGCCGTGCGCATAGCGACAGAGGCGATCGCGCAGCTTTTTCCACAGCTTCTCACGCGCTTCCAAGTCGCCGTGCTTGGCTCGAAAGAACAGACCGCAGGTCGAATCCATGGGCGAAGACATGTCTGTCCGGCTCCCGTACTTCGTCTCTAGTCCTGGTGCAGGAGCCAGATGATAGTCCCCTGCGCAGATCCGTACAATCGCCCATTCTGCATATCCATCTTCCGCTCCTCTCGCAGATGCACCGAGGGCCTTGAGGGCCGGCGCCGTGCTTACAGACGTCGGATGCGACCCCGGGGCCTACGGGCAAAGTGACGCGTTCGCCCGGAACATCCCATCGATCTGGTGGGCATACGAGATCTTCAGCCGATTTGTTCAAAACCTGTTCGGTTTCCCGTTGGCCGTCGTTGATCCCTAGTGAACGCCTGGAGAGCGGCCGGGCGTTCGACCGCGGGGACCTTCACCCCGGGAGGGTTGAGATGATTGCGATCGAGCCACCGAACGGCAGCGGACGCGCGATGTTCGAGGAGCAGTACGAGCTGATTCACCGGACGATCTACGGGGTCGCCCGCCGGAAGCGGCTCGACTCGGAGAGCGTCGAGGAGTTCTCGGGCTTCGCGTTCGTCAAGATCCTCGACGACGACGCGGCCGTGCTGCGCAACTTCGAGGGGCGCAGCACCCTCAAGACCTACCTGGTCACCGTGGTCCAGCGCCTCTACCTGGATTTCCAGATCCACCGCTACGGCAAATGGCGCCCCTCGCGCCGGGCGTTGCGGCTCGGCCCGCTCGCGATCGAGCTCGACCGGCTGCTCCATCGCGACGGCAAGACGCTGTTCGAAGCGGCGGACTGGCTGCGCGAACGGGGCTTCGGCGACCACTCCCGCGACAGCCTCGCGGCCCTCGCCCGGTTGATTCCGAACCAGCGCCGTCGGCCTCGTCTGGAGCAGCTGGATCGCGCCGAAGAGGTCGCCTGCGATGGCGGCGTCGAAGAGCGGCTGCTCGCGCGGGACCGCCATCGGGCAGCCGCCCGGATCGGCACCGCGCTCGCGCAGGCGCTCGCCGCGCTGCCGGCCGAAGATCGCCAGATGCTCCGCCTGCGCTTCGAAGAGGAGCTGACCGTGCGGGCGATCGCCGCGCAATTCGGGGTCGAGGCGCGCCAGCTCTACAGCCGCTTCGAGAGGCTGATCACGAGCCTGCGCCGCACGCTCGAAGCCGCGGGAGTCGGCAAAGAGGCGGCGGCCCCGCTGTTCGAGGGGTGGGGATTGGAGCTGGAGCTGGCGTTGGGGTAGGTGGCCTGGCCGGGTTGCCCTGCAGCCCTCACCCCCGGCCCCTCTCCCCAAGGGAGAGGGGAGCAAAACAAAAGCCGCCAGCGACTTTCTCCCCTCTCCCTTGGGGAGTGGGGCCGGGGGTGAGGGCTGTAAGATCCCCGCTCGATGTCCAACCTGCCGATCGTCGTCGTAGGGGCCGGGGCCGCCGGCCTGGTGGCGGCGATCTTTGCGGCGCGCTCCGGGACGCGGCCGGTGCTGTTGCTCGAAGCGACGCCGGACGGCGGCCGGAAGATCCTGGTCTCGGGAGGTGGGCGGTGCAACGTGCTGCCGTCCGAGCTGGCGCCCGAGCGGTTCGTCACCGATTCCTCCCCCAACACGCTGCGGAAGATACTGCGCTCCTGGCCGCTCGCCGAACAACGGGCGTTCTTCGAACAGGAGGTGGGGGTACCGCTGGCGCTCGAAGCCGAGAGCGGCAAGCTGTTTCCCGCCTCGAACCGCGCCCGCGACGTACGCGACGGGCTGGTGGCGCTTGCCCGGCGGAGCGGGGTCGAGCTGCGCACGGGCTCGCGGGTGGTGGACCTGGTGCCCGACGGCAACGGCGGATGGCGAATCTTTCTAGAGACCGTCGCTCCGATCGATGCCGCGGCCGTCGTGCTGGCGACCGGCGGGCTTTCCCTTCCGGGAACCGGCAGCGACGGTGCCGGCTTGCGGGTCGCCGAGAAGCTGGGTCTGCGGAAGATCCCCACCTACCCGGCGCTCACTCCTCTGACCGGCGAAGGGCACTCGGGGCTCGCCGGGATTTCGCTGGTCGTGCGGATCGACGCGCCGGGCAGGGGACGCTCCGCGGAGGGGGGATTTTTGTTCACTCACCGGGGGTGGAGCGGTCCGGCGGTGCTGGACCTTTCGGATGTGGTGATTCGGGCGGAAGGGACGGGAACCCCGGCGCTTCAGGTTCGGTGGTGCACGCTCGACGAGGGGGCTTGGGAGGCGGCTCTTCGGTCGGGGCCGGGGACTCCTTTGGGAGTTTTGCGGCGCCATTTGCCCGAGCGTCTGGCGGAGCAACTGAGTGCGGAATCGGGGGTCGAGACCGGGATCTCGCTCGCGCAATTGCCGCGGGAGGGACGGAAACGGCTGATCGCGAACCTGGTCCGCTATCCCCTGCCGGCGACCGGCGACGAGGGATATAAGAAAGCGGAGGTCACCGGCGGCGGGGTGGAGCTCTCGGAGGTCGATCCGCGCACGATGGAGTGCCGGCGCCTTCCCGGCCTTTTCCTTTGCGGCGAGATCCTCGACGCCTTCGGCCCGATCGGCGGCCACAACTTCGCCTGGGCCTGGGCGACGGGCCGGGCGGCGGGCAGGGGCGCAGCAGGACCCACCCGGTAGCGCTATCCTCTCCTCCAGGCGATTCGCTCTCCAGGGAGGAACCAGGATGCTCCGCAGGACCCGACCGCTTTCCGCCGTTCTCGCCGTTACGTCGCTCCTCGTCTTCGCGCTCGTTCTCGCGACCGTCCTGCCCGCCCGGGCACGAACCCAGAAGCCGCCGCTTCATGCCGCCCATTGGCTGGCGATCACGGGGAAACCCCTGGCCGCGACGGCCGGGGCGATGATGTTTGAAAAAGGCGGCAACGCGGTCGATGCGGCGGCGGCGATGCTCGCCGCGGCCTGCACGATGTGGGACACGCTCGGCTGGGGGGGCGAGACCCAGGCGCTGATCTACAACCCGAAGACCGGGAAGGTGATCGCCTTGAACGCTCTGGGGGTCGCCCCCACGGGAGCGACGCCGGAGTTCTTCCGCGGCCAGAAGCTGCGCTATCCGCCGGAGTACGGTCCGCTCGCCGCGGTGACTCCCGGTACCCCCGGTGGGCTGATGACGATGCTCGCCGAATGGGGAAAGTTGTCGCTCGCCGAAGTGCTCGCCCCGGCGATTCAGATGGCCGACGGGTTCCCGATCGAGGCGCAACTCGCCGATACGATGGCCCGGCACCAGGAGCGGCTCTCCGGCTGGCCCTTTTCGAAGGGGGTGTTCCTTCCCCATTCCGACCGGCCGCGGCAGGCGCCGGATGCGGGCGAGATGTTCCGCCAGCCCGACCTCGCGCGCACGCTGCGCCGCCTGGTCGAGGCCGAGGCCCAGGCCAAGTCGGCGGGCAAGAATCGGCACGACGCGATCCTCGCCGCCTACGAGCTGTTCTATCGGGGCGACCTCGCCCGCGAGGTGGTGGCCGCGGCGCGCGCCGAAGGCGCTTTGTGGACCGAAGCGGACCTCGCCCAATGGCAGGTGAAGGTCGAGAAACCGGTCTCGGTGAGCTACAAGGGGATCGAGGTCTACAAGCTGGACACCTGGACCCAGGGGCCGGCGATGCTTCAGGCGCTCAACCTGCTCGAAGGGTCGGACTTGAAAGCGATGGTCTACAACAGCGCCCAGTACATCCACACCGTCACCCAGGCGATGCACATGGCGTTCGCCGATCGCGATTTCTATTACGGCGATCCCGCGTTCGACCCGGCGGAGCCGCTCGCCGGCCTGCTGTCCAAGGCGTATGCCAAGGAGCGCTGGCGCCAGCTCGATCCGGCGAAGAACCGGGCCGATCTCGGCCCCGGCGATCCCTATCCGTTTCAAGGGGGCAAGAACCCGTTCGCCGAGCTGCTCGCGAGGTGGACCGCGGGGGGAGCGGCCGGCGCGAACCAGCCCGCCTGGCAAGTCTCGTCGCTGTCGGCCGACGAGGCGTTCCATGCCGGTACGACCTCGGTTCTCTCCTCTGATGCCGAGGGGTGGGTCGTCTCCATCACCCCGTCGGGCGGGTGGTTGCCGGCGGTGGTCGCGGGCAAGACCGGCATCGGCCTGTCGCAGCGGATGCAGAGCTTCGTCACCGCGCCCGAGGACGGCCCGTTCAACGTGGTCGAGCCCGGCAAGAGGCCGCGGGTGACGCTCACGCCCTCGCTCGCGATGAAGAACGGCAAGCCGTTCCTCGCCTTCGCGGTCCAAGGGGGGGACAGCCAGGATCAGAACCTGCTGCAGTTTTTCTTGAACGTGGTCGAGTTCGGTATGACCGTCCAGGAGGCGACCGAGGCGGCGAACTGGAACACCTATCAGATGCGCAGCTCGTTCGGCGATCACAAGACCGAGCCCGGGCGGCTGACGCTCGCCGACGCCGTCTCGCCCTGGGTGCGCGACGAGCTACGGCGGATGGGCTACAAGCTCGATTTCGAGGAGCGGACCTCCGGCCCGATCAACGCGATCGAGATCGACACCGCGCACGGCACGATGTGGGGCGGCTCGTCGAACCATGGCGAGGATTACGGCATCGCCTGGTAGGTGCCCGAACGCCAAAGAGGCGGGCCTTTCGGCCCGCCTCTGGTTTCCTCAACGGCTTGACGTGAAACGCCTTACGGCTTTTCGTTGAACTGGAGATCCATTTCCCAGAAGTAGGTCGGGCTCTCCGTGAAGTTCGTGCAGTCGGTCGCGATGTAGGACAGGCCCGACGGCACGAAGCCTTCGCTGCGCAAGTCGACCGCCGGGCGGTCCGACTTGTTGCTGAAGTTGGGTAGACTGGGCGAATTCGGGGTCTTCGCGACCATGAAGACGTGAGTCTGGGTGCCCAGGCGGTAGGCGTCGAAGATCTTCTTGGACAGGTTCTTGCGCTCGAAGAACCACGGCTGGCGGTCGAACTGCTGGATGCCGAAGTTGGTCTTCGTTTCGAGCGGCTGGGCCAGGTTGATCGTCGCGGTGGTGCCGCTCACCGTTCCGAAAGCCAACCACATCTGCTGCATCACGCACGCCTGCGACTGGTCGCCCGCGACGCCTTCGATGAGCCCCGCGGTCAAGGGCAGCCCGCGACCCGCATCGGCGGTCACCAGCTGGGTGATCGGGAAGTCCACGGCGTAGCAGGTGCCCGGGACGTCGTTGAAGTCGGTCATGTTGGGGCCGCCGGCATTGGTGATCGTCGTGACCTTGTTGGTGACGAAGTTGATGCCGGTGACCGTGGGGGTGGCGGCGCTCAGCGTGACCGGGGTGCTGTCTCCCGGAGCCACCTCTTTGGCGGCCTCCAGCGTCGAGTTCCAGAATTCCTCGGAGAAGGTGTTGAGGCCGTAGGTTCCCCCGAGGGTCGCGACCGCGCCGACCGCCTGGTTGAACTGCGGGAAGAAGTCCACCGCTTCGAGGTTCAAGTCGTAGGTGCCGTAGGGCAAGGCGAGCTTGTACTTGCCGTCGAGGATTCCCTCGGCCGGCGGCAGGGGCGTCGTCGCAAACGTCGCGATGTTGAACGCGATCCGGGCGTTGCCGGTATAGACCGCGCTGACATGGTCGCCATTGTCATGGCGAATCGCGGTGACGTCGCCACCGAGCACGGGCAGGTTCAAATCGCCGTGGGTCACCGTTCCTTCGATCGTGCCATAGGCGCTGCTGAAGGCGACGTCGCCCTTCTGCAGGGCCGCCGGACCGGTCGCCGCGGAGCCTTCGGGATAGAGCATCGAGGCGGCGATGATGTCGTCCTGCTCCAGCGTGCGCTGGCGCAGAGCGCCGAGGGGGTCATCGAAATCGAAGAAGTTGTACATCGAGGCGTCGTCGGGGTTGGTGAGGTTGTTGACGTTCGGCAGCGTCGAGACGGTGAGCCCCATGGAGAAGCCCAGCCGGAAGATGACTTCCTTGATCAGGTCGGTCGACCGGGGGTCGATCAAGGCGGTCAGCTGCGACAGGTCGGAGGTGGTGGCGAAGCGGTAGCCGTTGCTGGCCTTGGTGTTGATCACGATGTCCACGTCGAGGATCGTGCCGCCGTCGTACGTGCCGGCCGGCCATTCCAGGTCGCCGTCGGAATCGATGTCGGTGCAGGTCGAGATCGTGTTCGAGACGTCCGAGTCGCCGTCGCCGTCGATGTCATCGCCATTGCTGAACAGCGAGGTCTCCAGCAGACGGGTCGGGATGTTGGTGGAAACCCCGACGAAACCCGCGCCCGAGCGGAACGTGATCTCGTTGATCATGTCGAACTTGCGCACGCCGGCATTGGCGTAGTCCGCGCCCATCTGGAACTGCATGTACGAGGTGGGAATCTGATTCCACTGGTCCATCGCCTCCTGGATCCCAGCCTTGGCGGTCGCGACCGAGAGAAACGCCGCGCCGAGCGGATTGGGGACCGGGTCCTGCGTGTTGTTGACCCGGAACACCATCGGGATGCACCGCGCGTCCATGCGGAGCGGGACGAAATTGGCGTAGATCAAACCCGGGAGCGAAGAGGGCACCCGACCGGTGATGTCGGTCACCATAGTAAAGCCGCCCGCGTGAGCGGCGCCCGCCCCAAGCGTCAAAGCAAGGGCCGCGACGAGCCCTAGGGCCGTTCTTTTCACCATATCGCTTCTCCTTGGCCCTTAAAGGCCGAATTTTTGTTCCCCGAGGGGATGTCAAATACTTTGCACCGAGGCTTCGCGGAGCCGGCCGCGGGAAAACGACTCGAAACCGCAATACCCCCGCTCGGAGTTCGAATCGGAGATCAGCTGGAGGGCTGGCGGTAAAGAGTGTTCGACAGGCCGAAACCGGGTCCACGTGAACAGTGCCGCCGAAAGAGAAATCCGTGACAAACCTGAGCAACGTATAGGGCCGCCCAACGCGCGGCGGAGCGCGAACGTATCAAGATGGATAAGGAGAAAACATGACCGCGAAGCCCCTCTCTACCCACAGAGCACCCGCCATTGCAAACTTCCGCCCGGCGCAGGCCGGGCGTTTCGTCCTTGCCGTGACTCTGGGATTTGCCCTTTGCCGGACCGCCGAAGCCGGAGTCGATCGCTGGACCCCCTACGGCCCGGGCGAGGGCTCGCTGCAATCCCTGGTCGCCTCGACGCGCGGCGATCTCTACGTCACCTCGTTTTTTGCCCTGGGAGAGATCTGGCAACGCCCGGCCGGCAGCGCCCTCTGGCGCTGGCGCGGAGCGGGGCTCGGGCTTCCGGAGGAGCCGGGGGTCACCGCCCTCGCGGTCCATCCGAAGAATCCGAACGCGCTCTGGGCGGTCGCCACCGGCGAGCACGGAACCGTCTCGCAAAGCGTTTTCCGCTCGACCGACGCCGGAGCCTCATGGCGCAAGCTCTACACCGGGGACATCGATTTCCAGATCGGCCGGCTGACGGTGGCCCCGACCGCCCGTTCGGTCGTGCTGTTCGCCGAAACCCGCCCCGGAAGCCCGAAACGCCTTTTCCGCAGCGCCGATCTCGGCGTTTCGTGGACGGTGGTGGCGGGCGTCCTCGGACCGGTCGCCGCGCCGCCCGACGAACCGGGAACGGTCTATGCCGTCGCCGATTCAGGCCTGAGCCTGGTGAAGAGCGTCGACGGCGGCCAATCGTTCCGTGCGCTCGGCGGGCTGGCCTTTGAAGCGGGAGACGAGGTCCGCGCGCTCCACGCCACCTACGGCCGCCCGGCGCTGGTCTTGGCTTCCCTGCGCGCGGGAGGCCTCTACCGCAGCAACAACGGCGGCGCCGCCTGGCGGCGTGTGGGCTTCCGCGGCGTCGGTCCCGGCGTGTTGGCCTCCGAGCCCGGCGATCCGCGAAAGATCTACGCCGCCAATGTCGTCGGCCTGTACGCCAGCGACCGCGCGGCGCAGAGCGGCAGCTTTCGGACCGTCTCCAACCTCTTGTTCGGCCTGCTCGCGGGGCAAGAGCCCACGGCGCTCGCCGCGGCGCCCGGGGGGCCGTACTTCGTGGCCGGCAACGACCTCTATCGATTCACCTCCCCGGATGGCTTCGCCCCGGCCGACAAGACCGGCATCGAAGCGTTCGGCGTCGCCGAGCTGCGCATCTCGCCGGTCGATCCGTCGTTCATCGCGCTGCGCCGGTATACCGGGTGCATCCGAGATTCCTGCGATTTCCGGACCTTGCTTTCGACCGACGGCGGCGCGACGTACTCTCGGATCGGGGTGCAGCTTTCCGCCCGGTCCTTCGTCGATGCGGCCGACCTGGCGTTCGATCCGACCGACCCGCACCGCCGACTCGTCGCTCTGTTCGCGGGCTTCGTCCTGCTCCACGAGCCCGACGACATCGGGCTCGGCCGCCAGGTCTATACCGGCCCGATCCGGACGGTCGAGATCGCGGCGGAGGATGTGCTGTTGGTGGGCGGGCTCGACGGCATTCACCGAAGCGACGACGGCGGCTCCACCTGGACCCAGACCCTGGATACGGTCGTCCCTCCGTCCCCCGAGCATCCGGCGGGCGGCACGCGACAGGTCGTGAACCTGGAAGCCGATCCCTACTCGCCGGAGAAACTGATCGCCGACGTGCTGGAATTCACCTCCAGATTTCCGCCCGATTTCGGCACCCCGGCGATCTACCGCAGCACGGATGCCGGGGCGACCTGGACGAAACTGCCGGCCGTCTACGGCGACGTCGAATTCATCCCCGAAACGGCCGCGGGCGTCTATCTGCTATTCGCCACCGGGGCGGGCACGGAGCTGCGCCGGAGCGACGACTTCGGCACCACCTCGACGCTGATCCACACGTTTCCGCTCTCCGACGGCGTGAGCGACGTGGCGACGGACCCGAGCGGCTCCGGCGATCTGTACGCCGCCACCCGTCTCGGCGTCCGCAGAAGCCGCGACGGCGGCGCCACCTGGGAGCCGACGGCGGGAGGATTCAACCCGTTCGGACCCTATCGGCGTCGGATCGAGAGCGTCCAGGTGGCTCCCGACGGCCGGCTGATCGCCGCTCCGATCGACGGCGGACTGTTCGAGAATCGGTTGTCGAATTGAGCGGCGGAGGCAAGAATTTCGTTGGCCTCCTCGCTCCTTCGGGCGCCTTCGGCAGCAGCCAGTCGCTGCGGGACCAACGAAACACTTGCCGGCACTCAGCCGAGCGCCGCGAGCATTTTTTCGAGCACCTGATCGACGTCTAAACCGGTGGCGTCGATCCGCACGTAACTTTCGTCGCAGGTGAGCGGCGAATCGGCGCGGCTGCGGTCGCGCCGGTCGCGCTCCGCGAGATCGGCTTCGACCTCCTCGCGCGGCACGGCGCGGCCGGTCTCGGCGAGCTGGGCATGACGGCGCTCGGCGCGAATCCCCGGATCGGCATCGAGGAAGAACTTGTGGCGCGCGTCGGGGAAGACCCGGGTGCCGATGTCGCGTCCCTCCAACACGCCCCCCAGCCGCTCGGCGGTCTCCCGCTGGAGCGCCACCATCCGCGCCCGGACGCCCGGGTGGGCGGAGACCGCGGAGGAGGCGCGCCCGACCTCCGGCGTGCGGATGCGCGATTCGACCGCCACGCCGTCGAGCAGAACCTGATAACCGCCGTCCCCCGCGGGTTCGAGCCGGATGTCCGCCCGCTCCGCGAGCGCTTCGACCGCCGCGCGATCTTCCGGATCGAGACCTGCATCGAGCGCGGCGAGCGCCAGCGCCCGATACATCGCGCCGGTATCCAGATACGGCACGCCAAGGCGCGCGGCGAGCCGGCGCGCGATGGTGGACTTGCCCGCGCCGGAAGGACCGTCGATCGCGATGACGAGCGGAGCCTCTCCCCCGCTCACCGGCCGCTCCGGCCTCCGGGTTTACCGCCCGGACGACCACCGCCACCCGGTCGGCCCGGAGGGCGGCCGGTGGGACGACCCGCAGTCGGACGGCCGGCGGGACGACCGGACGAAGGACGCCCGGACGCGGGACGGCCTGAAGCGGGGCGCCCCGAGGGACGACCCGAAGCCGGACGACCTGGAGGGCCCGAAGGCGGACGGCCCGAAGGGCGACCCGAGGTCGGACGGCCCGACGGTTTGGCGCCGGGGCGATCCGACGAAGGACGAACCGGCCGGTCCGTGGCGCGGCCGGCGGGGCGCGCTCCCGGTCCGGCGCTACGACCGGCGGGGCCGGCGGATCGACCGGCGGGACGTCCGGTCGGCCTCCCGGCCGGTCGAGAGGTCGGACGCCCCGCGGGCCGGCCGCGTTCCTCGAAATCGGTTCCGGGCGGCGGATACGGCGCGCTCCGCGGCCGGGGCGCGCCGGGAATGCCGCCCGCGGCCCGCGGCGAGCGCGCGGCCAAGGGAGAACGCACCGGCCGTCCGGAGGGAGGGCCGCTCCGCTCGCGCTCGAACCCGGAACGGGGCGCGGATTCGCTCGGCGCGCCCTGAGCGCGCGAAACGCTCCGCGGCGGGCGCGGCGCCGGCCGACCGCCGCGCTCTTCGTCCGCTCCACGAGTCGCCGTCCCCGCCCGCCGCGGCGCCGCCGGCCGAATCTCCTCCAACCGCGGCAGCAGCAAGGTCTTGGAAATTCTCTCTGGTCTTGCCGGCGTCTCCGGTTTCTCAGGCTTTTCCGTCCTTGCCGTCCTTTGGGTCCCTTCCGGCTTTTCGGGCCGCTCGGGCCGCGCCGGCCTTGCCGCTCGCGGCAAATCCGCCGCCTTCTCCTCCCCCTTCGCGCGCCAACGCCGGATCTCGGGGAACCGCTCGGAAGTGCCGGCCATCTGGCGCACCCGGCCGCTCGTGGCGCTAGGCAGCGGATCGCTCGTGCGGCTCCCCTGGCGGAGCATCTCGACCTCTCGCGGCGTCAATTCGCGGATCGAGCCGAGCGGCAGGTTCGGATCGGTGAGGCCGCCGATCGCCACACGCCGGAGCTTGCCCACCGGATGACCGATGCGCTGGAACATCTCGCGGATCTGCCGCGTCCGCCCTTGGGACAGCTCGACGTTCCACCAGGTGTTGTCGCTGTCCACCCCTTTCGGCCGCGACACCGTCCGCGGCTCGATCCGGCACGGAGCGGTGCGCTCGCCGTCGAGCACGATGCCTTCGCGCAAGCGGTCGAGATCGCGTTCCGCCGGCCGGCCCGAGACCTTCACCTCGTAGGTCTTGCGGCAGCCGTAGCGCGGATGGGCGACCCGGTTGGCGAAATCGCCGTCGTCGGTAAGCAGGATCAGCCCCTCGGTCAGGAAGTCGAGCCGGCCGACCGGTACCAAAGCCTTGCGCAGCGCCGGTGGGACGAGGTCGATCACGGTCGGCCGGCCGGCCGGATCGGCGACCGTCGTCATTACGCCGCGCGGCTTGTTGAGCAGCAGGTAGCGGTGCTCCTTGGGCAGCAGGATCCGCTTGCCATCGAGCTTGATCGAATCGTGCTCCGGATCGGCTTTCTGGCCCAGCTCGGCGGGCTGGCCGTTGACCGTCACCCGGCCCTCCGTGATCAGCGTCTCGGCCTCGCGGCGCGAGCTGACTCCGGCGCGGGCGAGGATCTTCTGGATACGGTCGCCGCCGCGCGGTTTTTCTTCGTTCATCGCCTGCTCCCGGCCTCGACCGACTCGGAGGCCTCCTGGCGCGCTTCGATCTCCTCGGATTGCTCCAGAAGCTCGCGCTCGCGCGATTCGTCGTCGGCCGAGAGGGCGGCGACGTGGAATGCGGATTCGTGCTCGGCGGATGTAAGGTCGGCCGATTCGGCGCCGACGGAGGGTTCGGCATCCGGCGCCACCAACGCCGCCAATGACGCGTCCGCCTCGGCAGCCGCGTCGAGCGAACGGTCGACCAAGTTCGAGTCGCTGCCGAACGTTTCCTCGAACTCTTCGAGCGGCGGCAGGTCGGCCAGGCTCTTGAGCCCGAAATGGACCAGGAACTCGCGGGTCGTCCCGTAGAGGAACGGCTTGCCCACCACTTCTTTGCGCCCGGTGATCCGCACCAGCCGCCGTTCGAGCAGGGTCTTGAGCGTGCCCGAGGCGCTGACGTTCCGCAGCTCTTGGATCTCCGGTCCGGTGATCGGCTGGCGGTAGGCGACGATCGCCAGCGTTTCGAGCGCGGCCATCGACAGCTTGGTGCCCGAGGCCACCTCGAAGAACCGACGCAGCCAGCCGACCAGCTCCGGCCGGGTCGCCAAACGCACGCCGCCCGCCACCTCTTCGGCCATGAAACCGCGGCCGACCTCGGGGCCGAAGCGTTCGAGCACCGCATCGATCGCGATCTCCGCCTCCGCGCGGTCCTCCTCGTCGAACAGCTCGGCGAGCTTGCCCCGCGGCACCGGCTCGGACGAGACGAACAGGATCGCCTCGATCGCGATCTCCATCTCCGAGCGCTCGGTCGGCCGCCGCTCGCGCGCCCGGCGCCGGGCCGGAGTTTCGGGCGCGGCGGGCTCGCTCTCCGCGCTCTCGGACGCCTCGACAGACTCGGCGGGCTCGGCGGTCACATCGGTCCGATCGGTCGGATCCGTCGGATCGGTCGGATCGATCTCGGTCGGATCGGTCGCTTCGGTCGTATCGGCGTCCGCGGGCGCTTCCGGCGCTTCTGGCTCCGCCTGCGGCTCGTCGATCGGTTCTTCTCGTTCTTCATTCATCCGAGAAACATCTCCAATTCGTGATGTCCCACTTCCCGGGTCGTGCGATACAACAGCAGCTCGCCGTCGCCGGTTTGATGAATGCGCACCAGGTTCAACCGCGCCAGCTCCAGGACCGCTAGAAAGCAGGCGATCGCCTCGGAGCGGCAGGACAGGTGCCGAAGATCTTCCAGCAGGTCGTACGGCCGCGCGGCGGACAGCACGCCGAGGAGCCGGTCGAACTGGCTGCGCACCGAGTAGGTCTCGCCGGAGAGATGGAGCGCGGGCGGATGCTCCTTGTCGTACCGCTCCATCGCTTTTTTGAACGCGCCGAGCAGATCGAACAGCGAAACTTCGCCGAGATCGATCGTCGCCTCTTCGTCCTCGGGCTCGGGGCCGAGATCGACTTTCTGCGCCCGCCGCGGCCAGACTCCGGCGCGCATGCGGTCCACTTCGGCGAGCGACTGCGCGGCGTCTTTGAGTCGGCGGTATTCGAGCAGGCGGGCGACGAGATCCTGGCGCGGGTCTTCGTCGATCACGGCGCCTTCGAGCGTCTTCGGCCGTGGCAGCAGCAGGCGCGATTTCAGATGGATCAAGAGCGCCGCTTCGTAGATGTACTCGGCCGCGATGTCGAGATTCAAGATCTCCATCAGCGCCAGATATTCATGGAACTGATCGCAGATCGTCGCCACGGGGATGTCCGAGATCTCGACCTTGTTGACCTTGATCAGCTGCAGCAGCAGATCGAGCGGCCCGTCGAACACCGGCAGGTGCACCCGCCACGAGGCCGGCAGCAGCCCCGGGGTGGGAATGTCGGAACGGATTTCCCGGCTCACGCCGAACCTTTCGCCGACCCGAGCACCGTCGAGTAATCCAGCTTCATCGCGGCGCGCGCGAACTCCATCGTCTCCCGCGCGATCTCCCGCGCCCGGGCCGACCCCTCGATCAGAATGTCCATCAGCGCGCCGCGGTCGCCGACGAGCTCGGCCCGCCGTTTCTGCATCGGCTCCAAAAATCCGATGATCTGCTCGGCGAGCAGCTTCTTGTCGTCCACGCAGCCGATCTCGGCGGCCAGGCACCGCCGTTCGACGTCCGCGCACAGCTCGGGCGAGGAGATCAGCTTGTGAAACTGGAAAAGGTTGCAGACGCTCGGCCGGCCCGGATCTTTTCTGAACAGGCGCTCGGGGTCGGTGAACATCTCTTTGCATTTCCGGCGGATCTCGTCGGGCGTGTCGGAGAGATGGATCGCATTGCCGTACGATTTCGACATCTTGCGGCCGTCGATTCCCGGCACCTTCGGCGTCGGCGTAAACAGCGCGCGCGGCTCGGGGAAGACTTCGCCGTAGAGATAGTTGAACCGCCGGCCGATTTCGCGGCTGATCTCGATATGGCTCGCTTGATCCTCGCCCACCGGTACGAAATGGGCGCGGTAGATCAAGATGTCCACGGTCTGGAGCACCGGATAGCCGAGAAAGCCGTAGGTCAATAGGTCTTTGTTCTCAATCTGAGCGATCTGCTCTTTATAGGTCGGCACCCGTTCGAGCCAGCCGAGCGGCGTGATCATCGAAAACAGCAGGTGCAGCTCGGCGTGCTCGGGCACCATCGACTGAATGAAGATCACCGACTTGTTCGGATCGAGCCCGGCGGCGATCCAATCGGCCACCATCTCCAGCGTGTTGTCGCAGATCTCGCCGGTCTCGGCATAATCGCTGGTGAGCGCATGCCAGTCGGCCGCCATGTACATGCAGCGATAGGTATCCTGCAGCTCGACCCAATTCTTGAGCGCGCCGAAGTAGTTCCCGAGATGGATACGGCCGGTCGGGCGCATGCCCGAGAGGACGATTTGCGTGGGCGTCACGGTGCCTCCGGTCAGGTTCGAGAGAATGTTCCGGTTCGAGATCAAGGGGACTAAAGCCTAGATGGAGATGACCACGTTCAAGAGGACCAGAAACGGGATCAGCGTCACTTGAAAAAACGGCGTGACCGCAAACGCCGAGCAGAGTAGGTAGCCGAACGGCCGGATCGCCGAAAGACGCGCGGCCCAGCTCGGCGGCGCGAGCTGAAGCAGGATCATGCCGCCGTCGAGCGGCGGGATCGGCAGCAGGTGAAACAGCGTGAGGAACGCGCTGATCACCGACGCCTGCACCAGCGTGAAGACGACCGGAAACCCGCGCAGCCCGAACGCGGGCGACGTCGGATCGGCGAGCGAACCGCCGAGCAGCGACAGTCGCGCCGCCTGCTGGGCCTCCGGCCCCAGGATATGCACGACAATTCCGACCGCGAGCATCGCCACCAAGGCGAACGCGGCGTTGGCGGCGGGTCCCGCGGCGCTCACCAACAGCGAGTGCCAGCCGGGCCGGCGCAGATTGCGTGCGACGATCGGCACCGGCCGCGACCACCCGAACGCGATCGGCAACGAGAGCGCCACCAGCGCGGCGGGCAAGATCACGGTGCCGAACAAATCGAGATGGGCAAGCGGATTCAACGACACCCGGCCGAGCGCCCGCGGCGTCGGATCGCCGAACCACTCGGCCGCCCGCGCATGGGCCGCTTCGTGAAGCGTCGCCAGGAACAGGACCAACAGCAGCTGGATGGTCCCCAAGAACAACTGGTTCGCGGTCAACGCCCTCCCCCCCCTTCGACACCGCTCTCGACCGCGAAACGCGGAGGAGGCGGCAGCGGATCGAACAGCCCGCGCCATAGACCCTTGGCCTTCGCCCGGACGGCGCGCGCGTTGCCCCGCGCCCCTTCGCGCACGAAGGCCACGGGCAGCGCCGCGAGGTTTGCCGCGACGAAGATCAGCCGCGCGAGCGGACCGCCGTAGCGCCGGACGAAGATCGCGTTGCCACGCCCGGTATGAAACGTCTTGGTCGGCGTGTAGCCGCCGCCGGTCGAAGCGGCCACCTTGTGCCAGATCCGGCTCTCCGGCACATAGCGCAGCCGGTAGCCCGCGGCCGCGGCGCGCCGGCACCAGTCCGCGTCATCGACGTTGATGAAGTAGACCGGGTCGAGAGGCCCCACGTCGAGCATCGCGTCGCGCGGCACCAGCAGGCAGCAGGTGGTCAAATAGGTCACGTCGGCGGCCTCGGCGAAACGCGGCCCCACGGGCTCGCGGTTGCCCCACTCTTCGGTCACCGTCTCGCGCCAACGGAGCCGGCCGCCCGCGGCCCAGATCAGATCGCGCCGCTCGAAATAGAAGATCAAAGGCCCGGCCGCCCCCACTTGTCGGTCGGCGCACGCCGCGAGCAGAGGCGCCAGGAACCCGGGATCGACCTCGACGTCCGTGTTGAGCAACAGAATCCAAGCCACCTCAGGGTCTTCGAGCGCCCGGCGGATGCCCACGACGTTGCCGCCGGCAAACCCGAGATTCGCCCCGGTCTCGATCAGCTCGATCCCTGGGCGCGCCGCGCGCAGGCGGGCGACCGAGTCGTCGCTCGACCCGTTGTCGATCACCAAGCAGCGCAGCCGATCCGCCTCATCGCACCCGTCGAGCGAGGCGAGGGTGGCGAGCGTATCGGAGGCGCCGTTCCAATTGATCAGGACGACGGCGATCCGGCCGTCGAGCGGGCGGCGGGCGTTTGAGGGCGCCGAACTGGGAGCCGTCATGAGGCGCTGCCGATCCGGCCGTCCAGCTCACGGATGCGGCGTTCGGTCTCGGCCAGACCCGGCCGGGCCGCGTAGGCCGCCACGAACTGAAGCGCTAGCGCGGCAAAGAAGATGGCATGGTGCCAGGTGCGCGGGTGCAGCTCGTCCTGGCGGATCATCGCGAACGCGCCCGACAGGAAGGCCGCCAGCACGGCGAGAGCGCCCACGAGAAGCCAAGGCAACGCCCGACGCACCAGACGGCGCCGCAGGTCGTCTTCCGCCGGGTCGAAACCGTGCGCGGCGACGGTCTTGCCGATCAACCGGGAGGTTCCCACGAGATAGATCGAAATCCAAGACTGGGCGAACACCAGAAGGAGCGAAACGACGAGCGCGAGCAGGATGTGCAGCCGCTGGTCGCCGAACCAGCGATAGCCGGCGCCCGCCACCGCGACCAGGGCCAGCCCGCCCAAAGCGATCACGACGAGCAAACCGCGCCCCAGGTAACCCCGTTTCGGGGCGTTCGCTCGTTCGTTCATGACGTTTGGGATCCCTCGGATTCCTTTCCGCAGCGCCTCCCGGCGCGGCTCGTTCAGTCATTCTTCCCGCTCAAACCACCCGCTTCACGTCGATTCGCGGCCACGCCGTTCGACGATTTCCCGCCAAAGCCCGGCCACGACCTCCGGCCGATACAGCTCGGTCACCCGCCGCCGCCCCGCCTCGCCCCGCCGCTTCGCCTCCACCGGGTCCGCCCGAACCGCGGCGAGCGCAGCCGCCAGCGCGCCCGGATCTTCGGCCGGCACCAGCCAACCCGTCTCGCCGTCCACAACCACCTCAGGAATCCCGCTCACCCGGCTCGCCACCACCGGAACCCCCGCGGCCATCGCCTCCAGCACCACCAAAGGCATCCCCTCATACGTCGAAGGAACCACCAACGCGGCAGCCCCGGAGAGCAAACCCGCCACCCGAGGAGCCCCGCAACGGCCGAGGAAGGATACCGCACCCGACCCCGACAAGCCCAACTCCCCCACTTTCGCCACCAAAGCCGCCCGGTGCTCGCCATCCCCCGCGATCAGGAGCCGGGCCTCCGGAAGCGACCGAAGCGCCTCGAACAGCACCTCCACTCCCTTGCGGATGCGCAACCGGCCGACGAAGAGGAAATATCCCTCGCCGTCCTCTGGCCGCCGCTCCGGCGGGCCGGAGGGGGCCAAGCCGCCGGTCGCGTTCGGCAGCACCTCCACTCGCTCGGCCCCGTAATCGCGCACCAGTTCCGCCGCCGTGGCGGCGCTCGGAGCGAGCACCAGGTCCGCCCGGCGGGCGGTCCATCGGCCGAAGAAGATCTGGATCGGAGCCTTGAGCCAGCGGAACCGCTTCTCCACCGCCCCCGGCCAGCCGATTTCCCGCCCGGCGGCCACCAGCGGTCGGACGGCTTTTTTCTCTTCGACGTAGCTCACTTGGAGGAGGGCGGCGAGCAGCGGACGAGCTTCTTTCTTTCGCGCCCAAAGCACCGCCGACGCCGCGAGCGCGCCGTCCGACTCGTGAACCTGCACGACATCGGGTTGGAACCGGCGCAGGGCGCGGAAGGTCGCGGGGACTATCGTGACCGGGAAGAGGATCTTCGGACCGGGGGCGCCGTCTTGGTCGGCGGATTTGCGGCCGAGGATTTCGACTTCGTGGCCCAGGTCAGTGAGGCCGGCTGCGAGTTGGAGGACTTGCTCGCCTACCCCGGAGAGGTCGCGGGGGGGGAGGGTGTTGGCGATTAGGAGGATGCGCATGGGGGGCCGGGAAGACTGATCTTATCGCGTGGCGCGGTCTTGTCGGACCCAGGCGATGCAGTTCACGGCCTGAGCAAAATTGGACGTTGTGCTGAGCTTTCATCGAAGTGAACCGGAGAGCCCCTCCATCGACGCGGAAGTCAGAGGGGCATTGATGCAGGGACTCTCGGCCAGGAGCTCCTACGGGTACTTGGACCAGAGAAAAGTCCGATTGCGTCCGTCAACCTGAAGAGAGTTCTTCAGTGTCGTTCTCATCGAAGGATTAGCGAGGAGGGACCTGTTAATGTTTCTCCATCGGAGAAACCTCTGTCGTTCCTTGTATCGCCTTGCTGTTCATCTACGGGACCACGCGCGTCACAATGCAAGAAAACAGCATGCCTAAACCAGTGGCAGCTCAAAATTGCATCTCGCCTTGCCCGGCGGTATTTATGGCTACATTCTCGGTCGCGTCAGAGAACGAGCACCTGCATAGTGTTGAAGCCTCCTCGAACGAGGATCTATGAGTCTTGGCTTAACTGAGTGGGAGACTCCACCCAAGGATTCCACAACCAGGATCGTCTTCTCCTGGTTCTACGACCGTCTCGAGAAGGTTTCCGTCCTCCGTAAATTCATTCGGACACACCGTGCATTGACGGAAGGTCACGCGCTCTATGAGGAGTCCGACGAACAGCTTGACAAGCTCAAGCTATTCAAGCCATTGGCATTTAACTTTTACCAGAGTACTCTCTCGGCAATTCCGGGTATCTTCCTTGCTGCCATACTCGGGTTCTTCTTTGTGCCAGACGGGAACTCACTCAATGCACCTCTCTCACCGGGGATTCTAGAGCAGAGAGCCAGTCGCCTCTTTGAAAAAATAAGTCCCTCGGTTGTCGCATTTGCCGCCCCAATCGGACTCCTGATCTTTTCAAGGATGGCGGCTTGGTCGTCTCTTCGACGTGAGCAACGCTCCACCTCTTCGCTCTGGAAGCAGAGAAGAGCATATCTTTATTTTGACGCACACTCCGGGCTTCTGACTCAAGCAGTTCTTTCCTTACTGATGTCTGCGCAACGTTTTGCGATAGAAAACCCTGCCGCAATTCAACGACACAACTTACTGGGCTGGCTTTTGGAAGGGGCTGGTGGATTTACAGGTTGGGCTAGCTTGTTCCAACTGGCCGTAACCTGCTCTATGGTGCCCTCCCAATTGTTTGCGCTAGCGGGATACTCGAGTATTATCCGTGGAGTGGCTTCAGGAGCACAGTGGGTTGGCACGCCTCCAAAGGGACAGTATATCTTCTGGACAGTTTGTATAGCGCCCGTTTTGGTCTCCATTCTATATTGCGCTCTTTTATTAGCAAGCTATTTCGTCGCTCTGGGTGGTGCCTGGCTGCAAGGAGTTACGAGTGGAGCGACAAGCCCGTAGCCTTCGGTTGAGGCTCAGAAGTGCTTTCCTTTATTATGTCCTCCCGGAGGGCGTCTCTAATGGCCTCGACCTGGCGACCGAGGGGCTCGGCTGAGGGTTGAGCGCAAAAAAACACCCTGATCTCACCATGCCCATGTGCTTGTGCCCCCTCTCGTGGGTTGTTCTTCAATCGTCATTTACAGAGAATCACCATGAGAAATCATCGCAGGCTGGTTCTGCCAGTAGACTTTATTGTGGCGCACAAGCTGTCGACCGAGTCTCCGTCAGCCGATTCACTGTTCTGGTCCATGTGGAACCGCTGGCATAGCGTCGCGAAGAAGGGGCTTGCCACGCCTTTCATTCAAGGTATCAAGAACGGAACCCTTGACCCTACCATCTATGGGGGTTCAACGTCAGTGACGCCTACTATTGCTTCCACGGCGCGGACGACTACAAAATCGCGGCCCGCAGGGCCACCCACCTCACGCTCAAGGCTTTTTTGAAAAAGTACGAGGCCTATCAGAAGTACAACGCGACCTTTCCCTCTACATGGCGCGCGCGCAATTGCTCGAGCATCGTGCCCTTGCCCATGACCCTGGCCTACTCGGCTTTTGAGCGCCGGATCGCCAATAGCGTCAATCCGATTACTCGCTGTTGATCATGATTCCGTGCGAGTACTTATGGGCCTGGCTGGGCGCCAAGCTCTCGCCGCGGGTCAGCGGCAACCTGTACGCGCCATGGATTACAGGCAATAACGATCCGAGCGGCGCCTACGCCATGAGCAACTTCCTGCACCTCTACCAGAAGGAGTTCCCCGGCGAACTCGATCCAACCCTGGCCACCAGCTCTATGGCAAAGCGATGACCTTCGAATTCCGGAATTTCAACACTGCGGCCGGTGTGGAAGAACGGTAGACCGGAAGGGACTCTCCCGCGGAAACGGAATCGCGCCTGCCGCAATCGGTGCGGCCGAAATAGGTGCCAGCCTAAGATCGGAAATAGCCTGGAAGTGGACCGATCCTCGTGTAGCGAACGAGGACAGACAACCTCTCCCGGCCGAAACGGCATCCGAAAAGCGAGCCGCAGCCGGCTTCTGCAGGAATCAGGTGGAGATCGAAGACTGTGGGGCCTTGGGGGTGCGAACCAAAGCGTCGGAGACTAGAGTCGAGAAGAAGTTCGGCGCGGTTGCCATGATGCGGTCGATTCGAGATGAAATCTCAGCCCAGATCGAGGGTATGACCCTTGAGGAAGAGACTCTCCTGACTCGCATCCCGGGAGGTCAAGGATCCTTTTCTCAGTCGGCTGCGAGACAAGGCAGCCCAACCGGGCCACGCCAACGGACTGCGCAGCGAGTAGATGAGGCTCACTGCCCGCAGGTAGCTCGCCGCGCGGCGGCCTTGGCGATGATCGCCTCGATCAACTCCGCGATCCGGTCGCGGTAGCGATCCGTCGTGCGAAGAGGCTTTCCGGCGAAAAAAGTCGTCGCGGCCCTCCGGAACCAGGCGATTCCGGTTCGATCGAGCCGCAGAATGCAGTGGAAGCGGTCGCAGATTACAGTGGAAGCGACGGTCGATTCCAGTGGAAACGCGGCTGATCTACCGGATCGCGTCGTCGAGCACACGGGGAAACTGGGCTCGTCGACGATTTCTCCCGGCTCTTGGTGCAAACCGGACGAGGTCGACGACAGCATCGTCGAGTTCTACGAGGAGGCCCGGTTCGAGTTTGACGTGTGGTCGGAGTGGTGTGGCGCCTTCAAGCCGTTCGGCCGGGCCCTGGCGATCAAGGCAATTTTCAAAGCTATCGAATCCGGCGCACGGCGTACGCGTCGCGTGAAAGATCCCTGATCAACATATAATTCATCGAAAGCAAGGGTAGCGGAGAGGTGAGGCATGAGTCGAGTGCCGATTTTGGCCGTCCTGTTGTTGACCCTTTCTGCCGGCAACGCGCGCGCTCATGCGCAATCGGCCGGCACGCCGGTGTTGATTTCGAGGGAAGAGATCCCGGTCGGCTCCGGAGCCGCGGCCGAGGCACCGAACGCCGCTTCTTCGGCAGCGCCCGAGGTAGGGACCGGCTGCCTCCTTCTGTTCGACTCGAACCGAGGGGTTGCCGCGGGACGCTGGCGGGTTGGCGCGGTCATCCGGAGCATGCCGTGCGAGAAAGCCCAAATCCGGCCGGGCAGCGTCGCCATCTTCCTGGGGGGCAAGAAGGCGAAGGACTTCACCGCGGAGGACGTCCCGGAGTTCGAACGCGGCGGAGCGATCGGCTCGGCCGTTGAGCTGGAGGTCCTGGAAGGTGACGGCGAGGTTCGCAAGGTGGTCCTCACCCGGGCGGCGATTCCCGAGTCCGGAACCGTCGACGTGATCCTGCCGGACGGACAGACGGTCAAATCCGCAACCTTCGGGGGCCATCTCCCTCTCTCGGATGCCGTGCGTGCCGCGGCGAAGAACTCCGAGGCGCCAACTCCCTCGCCGGGCGCCCTGCCGAGCGAAAGGACCTGCCGGGGCGTCGCGGCAGCATGCTCCTCAAGAAACTCCGTCGTCTGCACTCTCGGATCTGGCTGCATCCAAAGAGGCAATTGTTCCGGCGCCTCCACCCAGACGACTTGCCCTGGAAGGGATCAGTATTCTTGTGCGACGACACCCGGCTGCGTCTGGATGGCCCGGGCGAAATCCTGCACCGGCATGGGGCAGAGTTGCTTTGGCCAGGACGCGGCTGCCTGCAACTCGATCAGAGGATGCACTTGGACATCCACCTGCACCGGAGTCGCAACCCCCTGCTCCTCGCTCGACGGAGTTCATTGCCCGCTACAGCCCGGTTGCTCTTTCAGATAGTCGCCCGGCGTAGAGGGAGCCTGGAAGGCACCGCTTGCGCCCAACGGCTGGACCAGCTAGTTTCAGACGACGGCGAGGGCGAGGAAAAAGGACGGGCGGCTGCAACCGCCTGTCGGGACCTACACTTCTGAATCGGGGATCAAGCCGGGGCGACTTCGACTTGAGTCTGGCTCGCTTCAGTCTTCGCTTTCGCCGCCTCTCTGCCTTCTTCTTAGTGACCTTGCGAGGCCGGCCTTTGGGCGAAAAAAGTCGGCAATCCACTGTTTCAGGCCCGCGCTCCTGAAGAAAAAGTCGGCCATCCACTATTTCAAGTTCGCACTTCTGAAGAAATCGTCGGCCATCCACTATTTCAAGCCCGCACTCCTGAAGAAATAGTCGGCACTGCACTTTTCCAAGCCCGCAATCGGGAAGAAAAAACCCGGAACTGCACTCTGGCGAGCGGGCACTCGCCTGAAAAAAGTCAGGGATCTGCATTGCAAGCTCTGAACTGCAATTTGATCCCTCGGCACTCCGAAGAAAAACTCGGAACTGCACTCTGCCAAGCCGGACATCTGGAGTGAAGGAGTAAAACTTCCGGAGTGCGGACATGAAATTGCCGATTGCAGGCTTAAACTTTGGAGTGCGGACTTAAAACTTTGGAGTGCGGACTCGAAACTTCGGAACGCCGAATTCCGATCTCGAAGGTCCGCCTTGAACTTTCCGCGCGCCGCGCTGGAATTTCGCCGGGCGGAGCCGACATTCACTGCGCCCACGCCAAACTTCTGCGGCGCCGCGCCAATGAGCGCGCGTCCCGGGCAAAAATGTGGATGCCCGGTCCGGAACGACTGACGACCCATGCGGAACCTGTAGCGTCCTTCCCTCGCCTTGACCAGCGCGACGCGCAGCTGCGAGTGAGGGCTTTCAGGTTCTAGACACCGGACCCGATTCCCCGGGCGTTTTACCAAGCCGAGTCGTAGAGCGGCTTGTCCTTGTCCGGTGCCGCCCGCGGGGAGAGCGGGCGGCACCGTGCCTTACGTCCGCCTCAGTAGTTGTCGCACTTCGGAGGCTTCGAGGTGATCGCCAAATTCACGACGTCATTCGTATTGAAGGTCGAAACCTGCACAAGCTGCTGCGTATCGCTGTTCCACAACTCCCAACGAACCCAGCCATACTGCTTGCTGTAGAAGAAGCGCTCAAACTTGTTGTCGGGATAGTGGTAGTCGACCAGAATCACGTCTACGTTTCCCCGCGTTCCGCCGAGGTTGTAGACCGGCCAATGGTCCACATACTGGACGGTGACCGGGTACGAATGAGCATCCTGAGTGATATTGCAGCTGGAATCATAGTCGGTGATCTGATTCGTGGACGAGCTCAGAATGTCGCCCTTGCAAATCGTACCGTTCTTCAGCCATTTGACCTGACTCAGCGTGTAAGGAGTCGGCCACCCGTCCTGCCGCAGGTAGATGTAATTGGCATCCCACGTGTAGTGCTCGTAGTTGTTGGGATCGCCGAACTTGATGTAGTACATCCACCCGTTGGTCAGGTTGCTGGAAAAGTTCTGGCTCAGCTTGTGCGTGCCGTTCGAACCCTTCCAATTGAACTTGTCGCCGCCGATGAAGTAGTCGAGGGAGTTGACGCAGTCGGTGGCCGCGCTCAGGCGCAGGGGCGCGAGGAAACAGGCGATGACGGCCAACAAGAGGAACGCGGCCGGAAACCTGCCAAGAACTCTGCTTGAGCGGAAGACGTTTCGACTCATTCTCTGGACCTCCTTAGGTCGCTGATGAGGCTGGCCTGAAAACAGGACAGCTCGGTACCCCCAGGGGCTGGGGTGCCCCAAGAGTCATAGACCCGATCCGAGAAAGTGGGTGTTAGAGGCTCTCGCCTACCGCGCCATGTAGTAGAGCGGCTTGTCCTGTCAGAAATTCACGCCGCCGGTCGAAGACCCGAAAGCCGGCGAGGGAATCAACCCTCTCCGGACGCAATCCGGGAGGCCGCCATGGCTACCAGAAAGTCTGTCCCTCGTACCCGCTCAGCGGCGGGCGCCGAATCCACCAGCGCCGGTGCTGAGTCCGCCGCCCGTCCTTCGGCCGCCGAAGTGGCAAGCCAACAGGCCGCCGCCGGGCGCGTCGTAGGTCGCGCCGTTCGCGCCGACTCCTTAGACCCTCCTATCACCCCACCCACCCCAGCACCGAACAACCTGGTGTCCGAGCTCAACAACATCGACTTTAGTGTGATGATCGGCGGCCCGCTGCAGGCCGCGGTCGATGCGCAAGTGGCGTCGTCGCTCGCCACCGTGGACTTCATCGATAAGGTCGGCTTCACCGGCGTCGGCACCAGCAAAACACTTGTGATGGTCGATTTCTCGCACTCGCGCACAGACGCTGGCTCGACGACTCCGACAGACGTCAAGATCAAGGTGCCGCTGCTGGCGATGCTACCAATCCCGTCGCTGCGAATCGAGCACGTGATCATCGACTTCAACGTCAAGCTCAATTCCGTCGAAAGCTCCAGCCTCTTGGATGAGATCGGTGGAAGCGGCGAAATCGGACGCCAGGTTAAGAAAAAGGTGAACTTCAAAGTCTCGGCTTCGTACCAGCGCAAGACGGCGACGAACGTCGAAGTGAAGAAGGAGTACGCGCTCAACGTCAACGTCAAGGCGGTGCAGGACGAGATTCCCGCCGGCCTCGAGAAGATCCTCAACCTGCTGGCGGCATAACGCCGAGCGATAGAGAGCACCCGGCGCGGAAACCGATCCCATGACCGAAATCACGCTGGCCGACTACACCGGCTACATCTTTCTGGAAATCATCAAGGCCCGCAAGTTGGCCGATGCCTACTCGCGCCAGCTGGCACAGGACTATGCAGGCGACCCGGTGCTCAAGTTCTTCTCGGTTCCGCGCTTCAAAATACCCAAGATGGAGCTGACCATTCCGGTCCTGATCTCCGGGGCGCGTTTCAATCAAGTCGTCACTTTCAAGATGCCGCTGGACAAGTTCTTTGCCTACGTCATCGGACGCGTTCTGGAGGTGGTCAGCACGGTACGGGCCAGGGGGCGCGAGGTCTTGGGGCGCCCCGACCCGCCGTGCGTTACCGGTCCCTCGATCGACAAGCTGGCCGAGGAATTCTGGACGCGGTTGGAGAACAACCCGGACCCGACCCAGCCGGGCACCATCGTTCGCGAGATGTGGACCCGCATCTTCGAGCAGGCCCTCACCGAGCAGAACCTGATCGAGATCTACAAGCGGATCGATCCTAAAGGCGAGCTGTTCACGCAGAGCCTGGACGACGTGCTCAAGAAGGTAACCACCGGCACGGTGATCGACAGCACCGCGATCGAGAGTCTGTTGATCAATCCGGAGACCAACGTGGTGAAGAACGGCAGCAGCGACGCCTCGGTGTTCACGATCAAGGCCGACATGATGGAGGAGGGTTTTTTCATCCGTTCAATCCGAGACGAAGACACCGGGCAGGTAAGCCCGATCGTCGAGTTCGAGTAAGCCATGCTGCCTTTTCTCCATGAACGGTTGCAGAGACTGGGGGGCCTGCTCGCCCAATCGAGCGAGGTGCTCGCCAAGTACAACCGCCTCGACCTCGACCTCGGACCGGCGGTCAACGGTTGGCTGGACGAGGCGATCGGCGTGAACCGGGCGCTCGGGCGCCAGACCGTCGAGAACGAGCTGTTGGCCTGGAAGGCCCAGTTCGTCTCGGCCGAGCACGGCACCCACCCGCTGACGGGCGAGCCGGTCACCAGCCATCGGCGCGCCATGATCCGCTCGGTCGCACTTCGGGTCCTTGACCAGAGCGCCCGGCAGCTTCGCTCCGACATCGCCGCCGACGATCAGGCGCTCGCCGAGGCGCGCGCTCCATTGCTCCCGATCGTGCTTCTGGCGATCCAGAAAGGAATGATCTCGCTCGAACGGAGCGAGCCGATGAGCCAACCGGAGCTCGATGAGCTGTGGCGCGCGCTGCTCCGCGAGCCGGAGATCCATCTCGCCGCGCGGCAGATCGCAATGCAGGCGAGCTTGTTCGACATCCTGCTGCTGCTTTCCGACCTGATCGCGGCGGCGCAGCAGGGGACGGCTTGAACCTTACGTTTCGATATTCCGCGGCCACTGGTTGACCTGCGGCGAGCCGGGCTGCCAGTCGCGGAGGAAGCCGATCAACGCGGCGCGATAATCGATCAGAGCGCGATTGCGGGGCTCGTCCGAGTCGCCGGGGAAGAAGAGATCGTCGTCGATCCCGTCGAGCGGCACGAAGGGGACGTAAGGGACCGAGAAGGCGAACGTGAAATAGAAGGTCATCATCTGGCCGATCGTCCCCGTGACGGGCAGATAGGTGAGCAGCGTCTTCGTGTCGATCGGCTGGCCGGGATCGGGAATCGATGGATTCTGGAGCGTCGGCGGGAAGTTCGCGACGAAGGTGAGCCCTGGGTTCGAGGTGGCGGGGTTGCGCCCCGAGCCGTGGATGGTGATGCGATAGATCAGGCTGGTGAGCACGCGGATCAGGGTGGCGCGATCCCGAACCGCGGGAATGCCCTGGACGTTGCCCCGGTCCGGATCGCCGGAAGCGGCGATCCAGGCTTGAAGCGGCGCGTCCGCCGCCACCTGCCCGTCGTCCGCGTAGGTGGTCTCCACGAAGGCGCGGACGTAAGTTTCGGTCG
>Ga0134122_10000452_pt1 | contig 27658 bp, 23 predicted proteins | sample KB302_FD_96461 | JGI IMG/M metagenome (GOLD analysis project Ga0134122, IMG submission 96461) | Terrestrial soil microbial communities without Nitrogen fertilizer from Kellogg Biological Station, Michigan, USA - KB3-0-2 | ecosystem: Environmental > Terrestrial > Soil > Unclassified ...
CCTCGCGGCGGCGGACCGGCAGGCTCGGCAGACCCGCCAGGGCGGCGCTCCGGCCAAAGGCGGGGAATCCCTTGCGGCGATCGGCGGCGGTGGAGCGGGTTACGGCCATGCCCTCACCTCCCCGAGCGCCGGAGGCGCGGAGGCATGTAGCCTGGGGCGCAAGCCCCGAAGGGGCGACGGCAATACGGGGAGTGCGCCCTCCGAAACCTCACCCCCTTCCCCCCTCTCCAGCGGAGCTGGAGAGGGGGGAAGGTGCCGAACCGATCGAGGAGGTAGGGAAGAACCCCTCGCAGGCGTTCCCCCTCTCCAGCTCCGCTGGAGAGGGGGGCAGGGGGTGAGGTTTCGAAGGGTATACCGCCCCAACTGCCGTCGCCCCTCTGGGGCTCCAGGCTCTTTCTGTGACCGCCTTTCCTGGGGCTTGCGCCCCAGGCTACATGCCGCCGCGCCTTCGGCGCTGGCGCTGAGGGGCTCGGGGGAGTGAGGGCTCACCAGATCCCCAGCTCCTCGAGCCGCGCCAGAATCCCCTGGAGCTGCCGCGCCGCGTCCGCCAGATTCCCCTTGGCGTTGGCGAAGTTGCCGGCGTCGCGGTAGAGGCCGATCGCCTGGGTGAAATGGTCGCGGGCGGCTTCGAGCAGCTCGGTCTCCTGGTCGGTGTCCCGCGCCCGCACGGCCTGCGCCAGTAGCTGCTGTGCCTGCATGCGGTAGCCGTCCGCCAGCATCGCCTTCTCGCGGCGGCCGAGGACATAGCCCCGGCGCTCCGCCTCGTTCAAGGACGACTCCAGCTCCTTGAGGTCGGCCTGCTCGTAGGCGTAGACGCGTGCCAGGCCGAGGTACGGGTCCGGCCAGCTCGGGGCCAGCCGCGCCGCGTCCTTGAAGGCCTCGACGGCGTCGCGCACCTTCTGCCGCGCCTCGTCCCGCTGGCCGCGCGCGCGCAACGTCTGCGAGGCGATGCGCGCCAGATGGCCGCGGGCGTAGAGCATCTTCGCCCGCGTCTCGCGGTCGCCGTAGTCGAGATCGACGGCCGCCTTCAGACGGTCGTGCGCCGTCTGCCAGCCGCGTTCGGTGGTGGTGGGCTCGTCGCCGCGGTAGCTGTCGAGGATGCGGTTCGCCGACTTGAGCAGGGCCTCGCGCAGCTCCACCCGCACGTCGCCGAGGCCGGAGCCCGGCAGGCCGAACGCGGCGATTTTTCGGTAGCGGCTCCACAGGTCGTCGAGGTCGGGAGAGGCCTCGGTCGCCAGGTCGTGGCGCATCTCCGCCGCCTCGCTCCGCACCCACACCTGGGAGGCCAGCAGCAGGCATCCCGCGAGGATGAGCAGCAGACCCGCGCTCTGCAGCGTCAGCCGCCGGCGGGGCTCAGGCGGAGGAGCCGGCGGCGGCTCGGGCGCCGCCGCAGCAGGCGCGGCCGAGCCCGGCGGCACCAGAGCCGGCGAGGCGGGCACGGGCGGCATCTCGACGGCCGGCTCGGCGGTGCGCCGGGTGGCGTCCAACGCTCCGTTGCGGAGCGCGCGATCCGTGCGCCGCGTCTCCGAGGCCTGGAACGAGCCCGAGTCGTCCAGCGACGGCCGCGAGGTGCGCCGCGTCGTGTTCAAATCTTCCGCCGCCGGTCGCTCGGGCGCCGTACCCTCGCTCGGCAGCGGCCGGCCCTCGTTCCACGCCTCCAGGTCCGCCTTCATCTCCGGCGCCGTCGCATAGCGGCGGGCCGGATCGAAGGCCAGGGTCTTGTAGATGATCTTCTTGAGCCCCGGCGACACGTCCTCGGGCAGCGGCCGCGGCGGCTCGCCGGAGCGGATCTTCCCCTCCACCTCCTCGGGATCGTCGCCGGTGAACGGCGGATAGCCCGCCACCATCAGGTAGAGGACGACGCCGACCGCCCACAGATCGGAGTGGCGGTCCACGCCGCCGCGGTCGAGCCGCTCCGGCGGCGTGTAGGGAAGGCTGCCGAAGAGGTTGATGGTGAACCGCCGGGTCTGCGACAGGTGCTTGGCGATGCCGAAGTCGAGCACCCGCACGCGCTCGCCGTTCTGCAGCCGGATGTTCTCGGGCTTGATGTCGCCGTGCACGATGCCGTAGACCTTGCGGCCGGCGATCTCGGCCGAAAACTGATGGCAGGCCTCGAGCATCTCGCAGAGCTGGTGGGCGATGGCGGCGGCGCGGTTCTCGGGCAGCGGCCCGCGGCTGAGCGCCTGCGAAAGGTCGGAGCCGTCGATGTACTCCATGGCCACCCAGAAGAGCTCGCCCTGCTGGCCGCACTCATAGACCGCCGCCACCTGCGGCGCCACTCCCGAGATCTGCTCCTGGAGCGAGACGCCGTTCTTCTCCGCTTCGAGCATCTCGGGGTCCGCGTGGTTGACGCGGATCACCTTGAGCGCCACGTCGCGGCCGGCTTCGGGATCGAAGGCGAGGTAGACGTCGCCGATCGCTCCGCGGCCGAGGAAGTCGCGGAGCTCGAAGCGGTCCACCTGCTGCTGGGTGAGCATCATGGGTGGCCTCGGCGGCGGTGCGGCGCCGGCTGCGGGGCGGCCGGCGGCCGTGGCGGTGCCGGCGTGCGCACCGCTTCGGCGCGGGCGGCGCCGCCGAAGGAGTTCCAGGCGAGGATCTCGTCCGCGCGCTCCGCCGTGGCGAGCAGCACGCCGCCGCCGCCGTTGCCGTCGAAGCGGTTGTCGATCAGCTCCGGCCGGGCGCCGTCGCGCACCTCGACGCCGGGCCGCGCCGGCAAGCCTGGCGGCCGGCCGTTGCGGGCGATCAGGTTGCCGAGCAGGCGCGCCGCCGCCGTCCCCTCCACCAGCACGCCGCCGCCGGGATTGTCGTGGAGATAGCTGTAGCGGATCGTCGAGCGGTCCTCGCCGGAGATGGCGATGCCGGCCGCCGCGGCGCCCGCGATCTCGACGCCCTCGACGTCGACGGCCGAGTCCGCGGGGCGGAGGCCCACCTGGAGCGGCGTCTGCGCGTCGCCGGCGATGCGGAAGCCCGCGAGGCGGGCGTCGGTGATGCCCTGCGCCGTCACCGCCGGCACGCCGTTCCCCGCCGGCGGCAGGATCACCGCGCCGCGCGGCACGAGGCTCACGAGGCTCACGCCGTCCCGGAGCTGCAAGGTCTCCCGATACTGGCCGGCCGAGACCTCGATGCGCTGCCCCGGACGGGCCTTGCCGAGCGCCTCGCCGATCGTCGCGAGGCCGCCGTCCCCGACTCCCACGCGCAGCACACCGGCCCTCGGGCCCACGCCGTCGATGGTGATCGCGCCCTGGCCGAAAACGGCGAAGGCGAAGGCGCCGAGGATCAAGCCATAGAGCAGGAACGCCGCGCGGCTCACGAAGAGGCGGAGGAACCTGCGCAGGCCCGTCGGCCGCACGTGTCCGGCGCCGCGCAGCGCGGGCTTGGCGATCTTTTCGGCAGGCCGCCGGCCGCGCACGCCGGCGGCGTAGCCCTCGCCCTCCACCAGCACCACCGAGACGTTGTCCTTGCCGCCGGCGGCGTTGGCCTGCGCGATCAGCTCGCGGACCGTGGCTTGGGGATCGCCGGCGTGGGATTCGGCCGTGGCGAGGATAATCTGCGACTCCACGAGGTCGGAGAGGCCGTCGCTGCACAGCAGCAGCGCCGAGTCCGGCTCGAAGCGGATGTTGGCGAGATCGATGAACCCTTCCTCGTCCGGCTGGTGGGGAGCGGAGCCGACATCGCGGAAGATCTCGTTGCGCCGCGGATGGCGCATCGCCTCCTCCTCCGAGATCTCGCCGGCGTCCTCGCGGGCGCCCACCGGCGAGTGGTCCCGGGTGACCTTGCTGATCTCGCCCGGCCGCAGCAGGTAGAGCCGGCTGTCGCCGACGTGGCCGATCGCCGCCTGACCGTCGTCCACCACCGCGACGGTGAGCACGCAGGCCATGCCGGCGAGGGCCGGGTTGGCCTGGGCCTGATCGTAGATCTGCTTGTTGGCGAGAGCGATGGCCTCGCGGATCAGGCGGGCGGCGTCCGTCGTCCGCCGCGAGAGGCGGGCCTTGAGGATCTCCAGCGCCGTCTGCGCCGCGATCTCGCCGCCGGACTCGCCGCCGACGCCGTCGATGACGGCGTAGATCCCCCGTTCGGGATCGCAGAGCACCCGGTCCTCGTTGTTCTCGCGTTCGCGGCCGGCGTCGCTGCCGGACGCGGCCAGGGGGCGTTTCGGGACGGCGCGGGCCATCGCTATTTCTTTTCCCGGAACGCCAGCGCGCCGAGCACGCCCGCCAGCAGCAGCAGGGCGGCGAGGAAGGCCAGGCGGGCGAAGTACAGGGCGGTCATGGTTTGGCGATCCTCTCGAAGTCGAGGTAGACGACACCGGCGAGGCCGATCCGCGCCCGGTCCGGCAGGTCCACCCACTGGCCCAGGTCGCGCTCGCCTCCCTCGGCCGCCTCGAGGCTGCGCGGCAACGGCGCGCCGTTGACGGTGGTGCCCAGCTTGGAGAGGTCCTTGAGACGGAATGCCCCCTGCGGCGTGCGCTGCAGCCGCGCGTGCTCGCGCGACACGTCGAGCGAGGTGTCGAGCGAGAGGTCCGCCCACACGTCCGGCGCCTGGCGGCCGATGACGATCTCGTCCTTGGTCATCAGGAAAGTGTGCTTGCCGCGGTCGTCCTGGTAAAGCAGGCGCGCGAGCGCCTCCGGCGTCGCCGATTCCACGGTCGCGGCTCCCAGCGCCGGTGCCGCCGCGGCCGCCGGCGCCGGCACGTCCGTCGTGTCCCGCTTGGTGGTCATCTGGCCGAGCCGCCGGGTGGTGGAGATGCGGTGCGTCTTCGAGCCCGCGCCGTAGCCCGCCTCCGGCGGCCGGGCGAACTCGGAGACCACCTCGACGTCGCCGGGGTTGAGCGTGGCGTTCGGGTCCTCCTGGAAACGGACGGTCCACCGCCCCTCGGCGCTGACGAACTTGGGGGCCTGCGGCGTGCCGTCCTGCTTTTTGCGCAGCAAGCGCGAGAGCGCCGGCAGCGAGCCGCGGTTCAGGCGCTCGAGCTCGGTGTCGAGCAGCCGCTTGGCTTCCTGCTCCAGCTCGCCGAACAGCGTTCGCAGGTGGTCGTAGTCGTCGGCGTGGAGATAGACCTGGTAGAGGCTGGGTGCGATCGTCTTCGTCACCAGCGGCTCCAGGCTCTGGCGCATGTTCTCGCCGATGGCGATGATGACGTCGCGGCCCGTGGCGCGATCCTTCGACAAAGCGGCAACCCTCCCGAAAACCTACCCCGTGAGTATACCTTTACGAGATTCGTGCCAAGGGGGTTGCGGGGGGGAGAGTCTTGGGTCCTGGGTCCTGGGTCCTGGGTCTTGAGAGTCTTTTCAAGACCCAAGACCCAAGACCCAGGACCCAAGACGGGGGGGTGGGGGCGAGCCCCCTACCGCTGGAACGCGTACGAGATCTTCACGAACACCAGGCGATCCGCTCGCTGGAGGTCGCCGAGCTGGTTCTGGACGCGGTCGTCGGCGTAGCCCACGAAGAGCACCGTCTGCCAGTTGAGCTGGTAGGCGAAGAGGGCCGAGCCCCCGAAGGAGCCGCTCTCGGCACGCACCGGGAAGGTGTAGAGCCGCGGCTCGCGGTTGATGTCGAGGTACTCGCCGATCACCCGCAGGAAGGCGCGGGCGGTGAAGTTGTAGGTGGCCTTCAGGCGCTCGATCTGGGCGGTGAAGAGACGCCCCTCGAGCCCTCCGCCGGTGTTGACGTCGAGCCACTGGCGGTCGGCGTTGAAATCGAGCGCCAGGTGGTCGGTCGGCTTGATGGTACCGAAGACGGAGAAGTCGCCCCCCTGCCCCACGCGGCCGTTGGCAAAGTCGATCGAGTCGCCCAGGATGCTGTTGAAGCCGATGCGGGAGAAACGGCGGCCCGGATCGATCTGGAAGTAGGCCTCGACGAGGTTGCGCTCCAGGACCTTGCTGCCCACCCGTATCTGATCTTTCACCAAGAAGTCGATGCCGGCCGCCATGTTGCGCTGCCCTTGGGTCTGGATGCCCGGGATGGATTGGCGCTGGATCAAGTCGCCTTGGGGGGTCTCGATGTAGCGCAAAATGACGTACGGCTGGAAGCGCCGGAACAGGCCGTGCTGGGGGTAGTAATTGCGGTAGACCGCGTAGCGGCCGAGACGGTAGCCGACCTGTGGCACGAACCCCTCGTCGGCGCGGAAGTCCTCGCCGAAATCCTGCACGGTGGCCCGCCAGGTCCAGTCGCGGCCGGTGTGCAGCCACTCCAGATGGCCGGCGTGTGAGGTGAGCTGGCGGCCGTCCCAGGTGGGGTAGAGGTCGGGACGGTTCGGCGTTTCGGTGTCGCTCACCAGGAGCTGACCCGTCATCTGGTCGGTCTCGCTTCGCCGCCACAGGAAGTCGGGGCCGCCGACGCGGTTGTAGCCGCCGCCGTCGTTCTCGCGGGCGGTGACGAGCAGGCCGAGATAGGAGGCGCCGAAGTCCCGCCGCAGGCTGCCGATCAGCACGTTGGAGGAGAAGTCCTGCGGTGCCAGGTCGTTGCCCGTGGAGCCCGGGATGATGACGCTGCCGCCCCCCTCGTCCTCGGCGAGCAGCACGGTGTAGCTGGTGCCTCCCAGCTTGCCGGTGTCGCGGAGACCCCACCGGGGATCGGTGATGGTGCGGGTGTAGGCCGCCTGGATCCGGGTGTCGAAGAGGTCCACCCCCTCGAGGAAGAAGGGGCGCTTCTCGGGGAAGAAAATGGCGAACTGGTTGTTGACCGCGATCTGACCGACGTCGGACTCCACCTGCGAGAAGTCGGGGTTGATCGTGGCGTCGAGGGCGTTGCTGGCGCTCGGCGTCCACTTGACGTCGACCCCGCCGTCGGCCTTGGGATCCTGGTCCGAGAGCGGCGAGCCGAGCCCGGCTTCGGGCTCGCCGAGGCGCTGGCCGGTGACGTAGGGCGCCACCACGAAGTGGCCGCCGCCGGGCAGCCCGGTCAGGCCGGTGAGCTCGCGCGACGTGCAGATGATGCAGTTGCTGCCGCGGGGGAGCGGACTGCTGTGAAAGGCGTAGCGCTGCTCGCGAGGAAAGTTGCGCCACACCAGGATGCCCCAATGGTTCTCCGCCTGTTTCGGATAACGCAGCGAGGACAGCGGGATCCGTATCTCGGCGGTCCAGCCGTCGCCGGTGATCTGCGCCGCGGTGTCGAAGAAGAAGTCGGGGGAGAAATCCTCGTTGCCGCTGCCGTCGTTCCAGATCGCATCACCCTGGTTGCCGCGCGGGTTGACGCGCAGCTCGATCGCCGAGCGGCGGTCGTTGCGGGTGTCGAGGAAGACGGCGACGTTGTCGTCGGTGCCGATGATCTTGTCGCGCTCCACAAAAGGCGCGCGGATCTTCCCGGGCTCGGGATCGAAGGCGTGGATGCCGACGTAGAAGTCGTGGTCATCGTAGGTCAGGTAGGCCACCGTCTTCGCCTTCGGCTCGGTGTTGTCCCCTGGGTAGACCTCGTAGAAGGTGTCGAGGACGGCCGCCTGCTGCCAGGCGGCGTCGTCGAGCTTGCCGTCGATGGCGATCTTGCCGGCCGCCCGCGGCACTGCCAACGGCGGGCCGATGGCCGGCGCTCCCTGAGATTGTTGCGCCGCAAGCGGCGAGGCGAGCACGAGCAGCATGCCGAAAACGAGTCCCCATCTCCCGTTCATCATCCCTCCTGCGCACGAGCGCCGACGTTACTACTGGGGTAGTACGCAGGACCGGCCGATTGGTTTCGAGCTGGGCTTTTTCGGCCTCCTATTGCCTTCCCATACGAGCCGTGATATGGGTATCCCATATGAGCGAATCCAAAGCGGACGTCTGGCAAGGAACCCTGGCCCTGATGGTGCTGAAGACGCTGGAGACGCTGGGGCCTCTGCACGGCTACGGCATCGCCCGGCGCATCGAGCAGACGAGCGGCGATCTGCTCGCCGTCAACTACGGCACGCTGTATCCCTCGCTGCTCAAGCTCGAGCAGGAAGGCTACATCGCGTCGGAGTGGGGCGTCTCGGAGAACAACCGCAAGGCCAAGTACTACTCGCTGACCCGCGCCGGCCGGGCGCAGCTCGCGAAGGAAGCGCGGGACTGGGAGCGGGCGACCGCGATCATCGCGCGGTTCTTCGCCGCCGGGGAGGAGCCGTCATGAGGCGGCTGCGCGCCTGGCTGGTGCGGCTGGCCGCGACCTTCGACCGGGGCCGCCTCGACCGCGAGCTCGCGGCGGAGCTCGAAGGCCATCTCGCGATGGCCATCGACGACAACCTGCGCTCCGGCATGACGGCGGCGGAGGCGCGCCGCCAGGCGCTCATCCGGCTGGGCGGCGTCGCGCAGGTCGAGGAGCGATGCCGGGAGCGCCGCGGCCTTCCCGCCTTGGAGGGCTTGCTGCGCGATCTGCGCTTCGGCGCCCGCACGCTGCGGCGGAGCCCCGGCTTCACCGCCGTCGCCGTGCTGACCCTCGGCCTCGGCATCGGTGCCAACACCGCCATCTTCAGCGTCGTCAATGCCGTGCTGCTGCGTCCGCTGCCGTTCCCGCACTCCGAGCGCCTCGTCCTGATCTGGGCGACCAACGAGGAGAGCGGCAACACCACGGATGTCGCCACCTATCCCGATTTCGAAGAGTGGAAGGCGCGGAACCGGAGCTGCGAGCACATGGCGGCCTTCACCACCCGCGGCATGACGATCATGGGGAGCGACCAGGCGGAGCTGGTGGAAGCCGTACAGGTGACGCCGGGATTCTTCGAGACGCTCGGCGTCGCGCCCGTGCTCGGCAGGACGTTCCGCCCCGAGGAGGGCGAGGCGGGAGCCTCCCGTGTCGCGGTGCTGAGCGACAGCGCATGGAAACGCTATTTCAGCGGCCGTGCGGATGTCCTCGGAAAGACGATCCGGGCGAACGAGGCGCTCTACACGATCGTCGGCGTCATGCCGTCGGACTTCAGGTTCAACCTCGCAGCCTCGCAGCCGGAGCAGGTCTACACGCCGCTGGTGCGCGATCCGAGCCGCAGTCACGGCTTTCTGCGCGTGATCGGCCGCCTGCGGCCCGGCTTGCGCATCCCGTCGGCCCAGTCCGAAATGGACGTCATCACGGCCGGCCTGGCGCAGCAGTATCCCGATTCGAACAAGGGCGTCGGAGCGAGGGTCACGCCGCTCGTGGACGCGCTGGCCGGCGGCGTCCGCACCGGCCTGATGATGTTTCTCGGCATCGTGGCGATCGTGCTGCTCATCGCGTGCACCAACGTGGCCAACCTCATGCTGGCACGCGGCGCGTCGCGCCAGAGGGAGCCGGCTTTGCGAGCGACATTGGGAGCCGGCCGCCGGCGGCTGCTGCAACAGTTGGTGATCGAGAGCACGGCTCTGGCGGTGGCCGGCGGCGCGCTCGGTCTGCTGCTGGCGAGCTGGACGGCGCGGCTGCTGGTGCGGCTGCTGAGCCAGAGCTTCCAGATCCCCCGCATCGAGAGCACGAGCACGGACGCCTGGGTCATGGGATTCGCCCTCGTGCTGTCGCTCGCCACCGGTCTTCTCTTCGGCGCCGTCTTCGCGCCGATCACCGTGAGGCGGGACCTCCACGAGGGCCTGCGTGAGTCGGGCCGCACGGCGACGGGAGGTCTCGGCGGGCGGCGGATGCGCGGCGCGCTGGTAGTGGCGGAAACGGCGCTCGCGCTGGTGCTCCTCGCCGGGGCAGGGGTGCTGCTCAAGAATCTCCTGGTGATGCGCAGCACGGCGCCGGGATTCAAGACGGAGAACGTACTGACCGCGAGCTTCTCGCTGCCGAAGGGCAAATACGCCGACCTGCCGCGGCGATGGGAATTCTGCGAAACCCTCCTGTCGCGCGCCGCGACGCTGCCCGGCGCACGCTCGGCCGCTCTCGTGACCAACCTGCCGCTCGACAACGGCTGGGACCAGCTCGGATTCCACATTCCGGGGCGGCAGGGCCCGCCGCCCGACGGATTCTTCAGGGCCAACTTCAACATCGTGAGCCCCGGCTATTTCCAGACGATGTCCATTCCGGTGCGCGAGGGCCGCGAGTTCACGCGGCAGGACTCGGCCAATACGCAGGGAGTGATTGTCCTCAACGAATCGGCGGCGCGGTTATGGGCGGGCGAAGATCCGGTCGGCAAGACGATCTCGCTGCCGGTGGATGACGAGAAGAGCGTCACGCTCACCGTCGTCGGCGTCACTGCCGACGTGCGGCAGATGGGGCTCGGCAACGCGCCGAAGCCCGAGATCTTCCTCGACTTCATGCAGCCCGGGCCGCCGTGGCCCTGGCTCGCCCTGGTCGTCCGCACAGCGGGGGAGCCGGCGGCGCTGACCGGCGCCGTCAAGCGTCTCGTGCGGTCCGTGGACCCCGACGTCCCGATCGCTCAGGTGCGCACGCTCGACGAGGTGCTCTCGACGTCTCTCGCGGAGCCGCGAGTGTACACGCTGCTGCTCCTTGTTTTCGCGGCGCTGGCACTGACGCTGGCGACGATCGGACTCTACGGCGTCGTCTCCTATACGGTGACGCAGCGGACGCCGGAGATGGGAGTCCGTCTGGCGCTCGGCTCGGAGCGCGGCGCGGTGGTGCGGCTGGTGCTGCGTCAGGGCCTGAGCCTGGCGCTGACCGGCACGGCGATCGGACTCGTGGTGACGCTTGGGGTAGCGCGGCTTCTCACGCGTCTGGTGCCCGGCGCAGAGCCGAGCGATCCGCTGACGCTGTCGGCGGTTTCGGCCTTGCTGATCGGTGTGGCGCTCATCGCCAGCTATCTGCCGGCGCGGCGGGCCTCGCGCGTGGACCCGACGGTGGCGCTGCGGTACGACTAGGAGCCAAGCATACGGACAGCGACACGGTCTGTGTCGGCAGCCGGCCGTACATCTTCGGTTCGGAGGGTCACCAATGCGTCGGTCCGGCCCGACGCCGTGACGAACTCGACCTCGATACCGTCGGGCTCATAGACCTCGACGATCGCGCCTAGATCGCCGGCGCGAAGCTCGTGCATCGGCAGATCGCGGTTCAGCACCACAGTGTCCAGGACTCTGTATCTCATGCGGACGCTCCCGGGTAGACAGTCACGAGACGCGGATTCTTTTCGTTGTTCAGAATAATCCAGACAGAAAGAACATCGGCAGTCCGTCCTACCGGCCCTGTAATTCTACCGCGAACCACATATTTCTGGCCAAAGGAGGTCCTCTCACCGAGTTCTGCTGAGCCTTCCATTGCCAGCCGGCGAAGCTCCAGATCAAGCCTTACCCAATTGGTGGCGGCGGAGAAACCGAGCTGAACGAAAAATGCGGCCTTGAGGCGTCCAACAGGGTGTTCCGATGAAAGCAGATAGTCTCTCAGCTTCCTGGGATCTATGACAGCTTGTTCCGCGCGGGGCAGCCTCACTCAGATTTCTCCATCATGGCTGCTTCTCATGTCGAAGCCTACGCCAGCCGCATCCACGCCGCAGCCGCAGCGAGCTTGTCGTCCGCTCGCCACGAACCGCCGATGGAACGACCGAGGGCCGAGACGGTGCGCTTCACCTCGTCCTCTGTCTGGCCGAGCGCCGCCGCGGCTCTGGCGTAGACCTTCTTCTCGAGGATCATGGCGCAGGCCAGGCCCGCCGCCTTCAGGACCTCTTCGAGGACGGTGCGGAAGAGCTGCCCCTCCAAAGCGTGGGCGCGGATGTGCGGATTGGCGATCGCCGCGGGATCGATGACGCTGCCGACCACCAGAGCGGCGGTCCGTGGCGCGCAGCCGAGCGATTGGTAGGCCTGCAACAGCTCCCTCACCGACCTTTCGGCGGCTCGGCGGACGAGGTCGGTTCGCCGCTGGAGCTTGGCTGCATCCTCTTCGAGCATCCCCATCGCGGCGTGGTAGGGCTGCCGCGACTCGGGAACGGCCGGATCGCACAGCTCGACGGTCCGCCGGTCGAAAATCCGCGGCGACTCGACCGGACCCTGGAGGAGAACGGCGGTGGCCCAGCCGGACTTGACGCGGAATCCGCCGGCGGCCGGGTCCGGATTCCTGGACATGAGGAGGATGTTGGCTTCAGGCCGCCCCGCCGTCAAGCGTCGCGCAGCGCCACCAGCGGATCGATCCGCGTGGCGCGCCGCAGCGCCTCCTCGCGCGCCGCCGCCGGCGGCTTGCTGCCCGTCATACGCCTTCTCAGTCCGCAGCCTGCCATTGGGACAGCGTAAGACCGGCGAAGAGCGCCGCCTCGGCCACCCGCTGGACAAGACCTCGGATTCCCGGAAGAGAGGGTATGGAAAGAGCAACCGCTGCCGCGCCCACGATAAGTGCAGCAACTTGAAAGAGGAGGCCATGGGTCTTGGAGAGGCGCCATAACGCCAATGCGCCGCCAATGTACTCGACGCCGCCACCGAGGTTGTGAACAGCTTGGCGAGGAGAACCTGAGACTGGGGAGCCGGGATCGCAGGGGAAAATGGCGGCCACAACGTATCCGACGGCGATGCAGAGAGCGAGCAGGGCAGCATCTGCCTCGACCGGTCTAGCAAGGACGGCCACGAGCAGGAGCGTGAGGCCGACTGGCAGGAACACGCCGAAAGAGACAAGACGCGCGCTCGCGGCGCCTGCTTCTCCGAGCTCGCTGATCGTGTTTTTGAAGTGGCTGTAGTCAGGCCTGCGGGCTGCGAACCCGACAATGGCCGAGAGGAGGTAGGTGGAAGCTGTGAGCGCGAGTGCAAAGGGGAGCATGGGTTGCCTCCTATTTCGCGTCAAACAATCTATCGCTCTACTCCTCCCGCAGCGACCCGCGAAGCCCGGATTCCGCGTCAGTTGGCGCACGGCGGACCGCAGATCGTGGAAGAGGACGCCCATCGACCGCCTCCAGGATTGCGGTGAAGCCGTCTGGGACGCCTGCCAACACGCAGGTGGACCGTGCCTTAGGGCAAGTTTGCGGCGAACGTGTCAACATTGCGGCAAACCGGCCTCTTCTGCTGGTACTGGACCGCCTTAAGCCGCCGCCAATCCTCGCACCTCGTAACGAAGCCCGACCATGCCACTCTTGTGGGCTTTGACCTCCACCAGGTGGAGGGCGATGTCTCTATCGAGCTGCTCGAAGAATGGGATCCCATCACCAATCAAGATCGGGAGGATCGAATAACGAACTTCGTCGGCCAGCCCGAGACGAAGGCATTCGCCGGAGACCATACCGCCTCCGACAAACCAGATGGTACGGAACGTGGGCCGCAGGCGCCCATTCACGAGCTGCGCGAGATCGCCTGAGTAGAATTCGACGGTATCACGGGTCCGCGGCAGCTCGCGACGAGTGAGGACGAAGGTGGGTTTGTCGCCGTACGACCACCCAAACCCTTTGGCCTCGAAACTCAACGCGGTCTCATAGGTTCGCGATCCCATGACGTAGCAGTCAATCGTCTCGAGGAACGCTTCGACGGCTCCTGGGTCCATGGTCTCCCCGCCTACGAATTCGTCGGTGGTTTCGAGCCAGTCGACGCTCCCATCCTTGCGAGCGATGAAGCCATCGAGGCTCGCCACCATGTGGATCGTCACCCGAGAATCAGCGTTTGCCATCATTTCGCCCCGATCCTAGAGGTCGCAACCATACGTGTTCGAAGCCAGCACCGGAAGGCCAGCTTCCCAGCGATAGATATCATACGCGAACTCGCAGCAGACGTCGGGGCAACGGTCGAGGCGGCGGACAAACAGGTACTTAGCCGGAAGACCAGCCCCTGAGAGTATGTAGGCAGTCTTTGGTTCGTTGGCGCCTCCGTCAAGGCCCGGGGGCGGCAGTCTAGAGGCACCGTTCTCGAGCCGAACGAGAATAGCGGAGTCGGATCGGACGAGCGCGGCGGGAACGCGGTTCCAAGCGACGGTGTAGTTAATTGCCACTACGAAGCCCGCGTCTTGAATGCCGGGTGGTGGCGGCAAACATATTTGCCCATAAAAGACTTCTAGCGCTGGTTTCTCTGGAGGCCGGTAGGTGTATCGAATCGTGCCCCAGCAATCGCTGAGGAGTAATCTGCTGTGAGCCAGCCTCACTTAGCAGGTAGAAGTGGAAGTGGCTGAGGGCATTCGGGAGATCGGCAGTGAATGTGAAGGTTGGATCTCCCGTGGCGCTCAGGTGCGATAAGAGCTGATCTCGAGGCGGATTGTCGAGTGGGAAGGCTTTGAGCTCGCGTCGAGCCAAGGCTTCCCAATTCAAGTCGGCCGGGCTTTCAAAGCAGAGGCCATCTTGGGTAAGGCTTGGAGCCACGCGGAAGAGAAGGCTCAATTACATATGACCTCTCTACTCGAGTGGTAAGGTCTTACAGCGAGTCGATCGGGCTCTGCGCTCCCACCCTCCGCGGTTCAGGACATGGGTGTACACCCCTCGTGGTGAGAATGCTCCGGCGGTCTAGACCGGTGGCGGAATGTTAGCGGGTGCGCATAAGATTCCAGGGGGAGCCGGTGGGGCAAGTGGCTGGCTCGCGCTCAGGGGTAACGCCGAGCGCTGCAAATCGGGTTCGGCGTTGACCTCGATGCGGTTCGCGTCGAGCCCGATGGCTTGCCCGTTGACCTTGACGCGGTCCGCGCAAAGTTTGCGTGGACCGCATCGAGCTCGATGTGGACCCATCAAACTCGATGTGGACCGCATTGACTTTGACATGATTGCCGTCAAGCTCTGCCCGAAATGGGACAACCTCAATGTAGTCAGGGTTTTGGGCGGCGCCGGCGGCCCGCAGATTGTGCAAGAGGGCGCTCCTCATCGCTGCGCTATCGGGTAGACTGGCGAAGGCACAGGGGTAGGAGGTGCGCCGGCGATGAGCCTCGACAGCGGAGCCCAGGTCATCCTGCCGCTGGCGCTCGCCGCGTTGGGAGTCTGCGCCCTGCTCTGCTCGGCGCATGGAGGATGAGGTACCCTCGATCCATGTCGAAAACCAGGAACGCCGATCCGTTGTATCGCCTGCGAGCGATCTGCCTCGCCCTGCCGGAAGCCGTCGAGAAAGAGACGTGGGGAGAGGCGACGTTCCGGGTGCGGGAGAAGATCTTCGTCGTGGCGAGCGTCGAGGAGGGAAGTGCCTCGATGAGCTGCAAGGCGCCGCCGGGAGCGCAGGAGATCCTCGTGGGCTCGGACCCGAATCGGTTTTTCAGGCCGGCTTACGTCGGCCATCGCGGCTGGGTCGGCGTGCGCCTCGACGCCAAGACCGATTGGGACCAGGTCGCCGATCTCGTCGAGGAGAGCTACCGGATGACGGCGCCGAAGAAGGTGGCAGCGCTGCTCGACTCGCACCGCGAGCGGTAGGCACCGTTTCCGAAACGGCTCACATCAATACGGCGGCGGTGGCGGTGGATTGCGCTCCGCGGGAGCGCGGTCGCTGCCGCCGCGGCCGGCTCTCTCGGTGGGACGGCGGGAGGGCAGCTCGGCGGTGCCTCCTTGCCACTTGCCGGCGGCGTCCCAGAGCGGCTCGTGGCGCAGAGTGCGCAGGCGGACCATCAGGTCACGCGATTCGTTCAGCAGCTTCTGAGCGTAGGCCAGTCGCGAGACCGGCTCGAGGAACACGCGGGCGCGCACCTGGTCTCCCACGGCGACCGAGAAACCGATGTCGGCCAGGACCTCGGCCGGCGCCACCAGCACCCGGAATTCGCCGTCCCGGGTCTGCAGCTTGAGGGTCGTCAGCGGCAGCTCTCCTTCGCCGGCGCTCTCGCCGACTTCCGTGACCTTGCCTTCCAGGGTGCGCAGCACTGTGGCCTCGCCGCCGGCCGCCGCGGCGGGAGCCGCCGCTTGCGGCGGAGCGCCGAAGAGCAGCGCCGTGAGGAGCAGGTGCGCCAGGATCATTCGCGCCGCCTGACCGCGGGACGGCCCCAGCTTCCCCGGCCCGCTACCGAGACGCCGAAGAGAAATCCGATCTCTTTCTCCGCGCCGGTGAGCCCCACGGTGGCGGCGAGCCGCCAGGGCCTGCGCCCGGAGCTGCGGACTCCGACGCCCAGGGCGTTGCGCGCCTCCTCGCCCGCGATGACGGCGCCGTGCCCTTCGATCCAGACGGCGCCGCGCAGCTCGTGCCAGGGCTCGCTCTCGACGCCCAGAAAGCCGTCGGGAACGTCGCGCAGCTCGATCGTCTCCGGATCTCCCAGCTCGTTGAAGCCGGCGCCGCCGAAGAGGGTCGCGGACCAGAACCGCCGCTCCGCCAGCAGACCGATCCGCGCGTCCCACCGGCCGGTTCCCAGCCTGCGCTCTTCGCTCGCCGTCGGCGCCTTGACGTCGAGCTCGGCGGCGAACCGGTAGAGCCTGGCACCGCCGCCTGCCAGATCGCCCTGGACCTCGAGCCGGACGTCCCCGAGCCCCGTCTGCCAATCACCTGGCACCTGGCGCCGCAGGTTGCGATTGCCGGAGGCCAGCGCGTTCAGGACGCGCGGCGTCGGGCCGAGGCGGGCCAGGAGCGTCTCGGACGAGCGGGCGCGGATGGCGGGCACCACGACGCGGACCGCCAGCCGATCGCTCGGCGCCAGGCCGAGAGCGAGCGTGACGGCGCTCGCCTGAGTCGTCCGGTCGCCGGCCAACGTCGCCGACAGGTGCTCGGCGGTGACGTCGAAGGAGAAGCCGGCGGAGTGCGCGGGCGGGGCGATGGCGAGAATAAGGAGGATCGCGGCGATCGGGAACGTTGTCCTGAAGCGAGGGGATGTACCCTTCGAGGCCCTCACTCCCCTGACCCCTCTCTCCCAGAGGGAGAGAGGGGAACCCTGACGCCGAATGAAACGTAGCGGCGGGCCTACGTGCCCGCCGTTCTCCCTCCTCTCCCTAAGGGAGAGGAGGGCCGGGGAGGTGAGGGCTCTGCGGCGGACACGTAGGCCCGCCGCTACGAAGATCCTTGCGCGGGACGACCATTCAGGCTTTTTTCTATTCGCCATCACCCTCCTCCTCCCGGGCGCAGCGCACCCCGAGCTTCCTCATCTTGTAGCGCAGCGCCCGCTCGGAGAGGCCGAGGCGCGTCGCGGCGCGCGTCTGGTGCCCGCCTTCCAGAGCGAGGGCCTTGTCGATCGCCGCGCGCTCCAGGGCCGCCACGCGGCGGGGCAGCGGCGCGTCCTCGCCGGGATCGCCGTTCCGCCCGTTGCCTTCGGCCGGCAGGCCGGTCAGCGCCGCCGGCAGGTCGGCGGTGGTGATCAGCTCGCCGCGCGCCAGCACCAGGCTGCGCTGCACGATGTTCTCGAGCTGGCGCACGTTGCCCGGAAAATCGTAGGAGATCAGCACGTCCATGGCCTCGCGGGAGAGCTGCTTGCGGACACCCGCGGCAGCGGCGTGCTTGGCGAGGAAGTGCTCGGCGAGCAGCGGCACGTCGGAGCGCCGCCGGCGCAGGGGCGGGATCTCGATCGCCACCACCGCCAGGCGATAGTAGAGGTCTTCGCGGAAGCGGCCGGCCGCGACCTCGGCGTACAGGTCGCGGTGGGTGGCGGCCACCACCCGCACGTCGATCGGGATCGGCTCGGCCGCGCCCACGCGCTCGATCGTCCCCTCCTGCAGCGCGCGCAGCAGCTTGACCTGCACCTCCGGCGGCAAGTCGCCGACCTCGTCGAGGAAGAAGGTGCCGCCCGAGGCCAGCTCGAAGCGCCCCTTGCGCGTGCGCTCGGCGCCGGTAAAGGCGCCGCGCTCGTGGCCGAAGAGCTCGCTCTCGAGCAGGGTGGGAGAGAGCGAAGCGCCGTTGACCGCCACGAAGGGACCGGCGGCGCGGCCGCTCGCCGCGTGGATGGCGCGCGCCACCAGCTCCTTGCCCGTGCCGCTTTCCCCCAGGATCAGCACCGGCACCGCGGTCGGAGCGACCCGCGACACGGTGGAGAGCACCTCGGCCATCGCGCCGCCGGCCGTCACGATGCCGGGCAGCGATTCCATCTCGCCGAGGCGCCGCCGCAGCTCGCGGTTCTCTCGCCGCAGATGGCGCCGCTCGACGGCCCGCCGCAAGGCGTGCTCCACGGCGTCGAGATCGAGCGGCTTCAGCAGGTAGTCGGCGGCGCCGTCCTGGAGCGAGGCGACGGCGTCGGGCACGGTGGCGTACGCCGTGACGATCACCACCTCGACCTCGGGATTGCCGCGCTTGACGGCGCGCAGCAGCTCGCCGCCGCCCATCTCCGGCATGCGCACGTCGGTGAGCACGACGTCGGGCAGGGTCCGCCGCACGAGGTCGAGCGCTTCCCGGCCCGTGCCGGCCTCCAGCACCTCGGCCTCGAGGTCGCGCAGGAATCCGGCCAGCAAGCCGCGCTGCGCCGGCTCGTCGTCGACCACCAGGATGCGTGCGTCGAGCTTCATGCCACGGTCCTCCGGCGCCGCGCGCGGGCCGGGATCTCGAGGCCTGCCTCGACGCCGCCCTCCGGATGGTTGCGCAGCCAGCTCCGGCCGCCGTGCTCGTCGGCGACCCGGCGCACCATGGCGAGCCCGAGGCCGGTGCCGTCGGCGCGCGTGGTGACGAAGGCGTCGAAGGCTCGCGCCTGCAGCCCGGGATCGATCCCCCTGCCGTGATCGCGCACCGTGACGCGGGCCGCGCCGCTGCCGGCCGCCACCGCGGCCTCGACACGGCCGCCGGCGGCGCTCGCCTGGAGGGCGTTGCGCAGCAGGTTGGCCACGGCGCCGCGCAGCGCCTCGGAGTCGCCGAGCGCCGGCGCCGGCTCGGCGCGCAGCTCGACGCGCACGCCGCGGTCCGCCGCCTCCAGCTCCAGCAGCCCCAGCGAGTCGCGGGTCAGCGCGGCGAGATCGAGCGGAGCATGCGGTCCGGCCGCCGGGCGGGCGAGATCGAGGAAGCCTTTCAGGGTCTCCTCCAGGCGGGCCACTTCCTGACGGATGAGCGACGCGAGCTGGCGCGTCTTGCCGCCGCGCTCGCCTTCGCTGCCGGCGAGGCGCTCGATGCGCTGCGCCGCCATGCCGATGCCGTTGAGTGGATTGCGCACCTCGTGCGCCAGCCCGGCGGCGAGGGAGCCGGCGGCGGCCAGGCGCTCGCCGCGGCGGCGGCTTTCCTCCAGATCGGCCAGACGGCGGCGCGCCTGCTCGCGCTCGCGCCCCCGCGCCCGCTGCACCATCGTGAAGCCGGCGCTCGCCAGGCCGAAGGCGGCGAGCACGACGCCGACGAGCGCGGTGCGGCGCAGAGCCGCGGCGGTGGCCCGCCGCAGCGGCTCGCCGTGGAGGCCCACCCGCAGCGACGCCTGGCGTCCCGCCGGTGTGGCCACCGGCATCGCCACCTCGAACACCGGCCGGCCGCGCACCGCCGCGGTCGACGCTGGCATTCGTGGCGGCACCGGCCGGCCATCCCAGCTCGCCTCGGCGTGCTCGCCGCCGGGCCGCTCCTCGTAGACCAGGTAGAGGACCGCGTTGGTGTCCACCAGGGTGCGCAGCAGGTTGGCAACGCCGATCTGGCGCGTGAAGGCATAGACACGCGCGGGATCCGCCAAGGCGACCACGGCGCCGCCGTCCCCGGTGGCGACGGCGGCCGCGGCAAGGCGCTCCGCCATCTCGGGACGGGCCCCGAGGATCAGCTCCTCGGCCTCGCCGCGCAGCAGCGGAGCCAGCCGCTCGCGCAACGCCGCGGCGTCCACGGCGGCACCGGCCCGCCGCCGCACCGCTCCGTTGGCTGCGAGCCAAAGGAAGCCGTCGAGCCCGTTGGCCTCGAGCAGGTCCGCCAGCTCCTCATCGCTCGGCGGCGCAGCGGCCTCGAGGCGAGCGAGCAGGCGGGCGTTGTCCAGAAGCTTCCAGGCGAGCAGCTCGTCGAGCTCGCGGGCCGAAGCCGAGGCGGAAGCCAGGGCGGGACCGAGGGTGTGCGCGAGCAGGGCCGCCTCCGCTCGCAACGCCTCTTCCACCTCGCGCTGCTGTCCCTCGACCTCCGACCATGCCCACACCGCGAGCCCGGCGGGAAGGAGGACGGCCGCCAGGATCAACGTCCAGAGGCGGAAGTGGCGCATGGCGTCGGTACTCAATGGCAGAATAGCATAGAGCTGCGCGCCCTCACCACCCTGCCGGCAAGGATGCCGGCGCTCCCAGGAAGGCGCACCTGGGAGCGCCGGCATCCTTGCCGGCAGGGTGAGGGCGGCGGGCACATGGACCCGCCGCTGCGCTCCTCCCTCTCAGTGCCCTCGCCCCGTCTGGCGCGGCCTGATCACGATCCGCGCCGCGTCGGTATCCGTGAAGCCGCTCGGCGCTTCGCCGACGTAGTTGAGGTCGTAGATCCCCGGCCGCAGCCGCACCGGCAGCAGCAGACGGTTGAGGCCGGAGATCGTCTGTCCCTGGGGGATCCTCCCTGCCGTCTTCTTCAAGAGGAAGCGATCGCCGTTCTCGCTCACCAGCACCCAGGACAGCACGAAGCCGCGCGCCGGATCGCCGCAGTTGGTGGCACTCGACTCGGTTTCGATCATGTCGCCGGCGTTCGCCACGTCCGGAGACCGCAGGATCTCCACCGACACGCACTGGTGCGCTGGCACGGCCGTCGCGCCGCCCAGCATCAGCAGCACCGCGACCGCCAGCACCGGAACCGCTCCCTTCACTCGCTCGATCCGCAACATGTCCTTGCTCCTTTCCGAGGAGTTGATGGTTGTCCGCCGTTCCGGCCCGGGCCGTGGACCTGCGATGCATCGATTGACGGCTATGAGCAATGGCGGTGCCAGGGCGAGGCACGGAGCGTAAGAAACAGGAACCAAAGGAGTTGTGCTGATAGAGCAGAGATTTGGGTGGGCGGGATTCGACGTTTTCGTCGAGGAGCGGCGACGAAGATGTCGGAAGCGCTAACGATTTCGCCACACGTTGCGATTGCGTATGCCATCGTAGGCACGGAGCTTGTCGGCGATCTCAGGACAGCCGTTGCCGTCCCCATCGGCATCGTGGGCGGCGACGCAGGCTCGAATACGCTCAGTGAAGGTGTCCGGAGTCAGTTCCAAAGGTGAGTGAACACCTGCTCCGAGAGAAGAGAGAGTCTGCAGGTGGAAATCCGACTCTCCCAGTCTGCAGAAGAGCCGGACCTGATCGGGGGAACAGAGTAGGGCTTTGTTGCGCCAGTAGCTGTAAATACTGAAGGCGTCCAACCCGCTATCTGTATCGCTTGGCCTGCCGGGCCAGTAACCCATCAAGCGTCCCCAGGCTAGCGGCTCCCTCGATCCGGGAATGGCGTAAAAATCGGTTTCCTCGATCCGACCTCCGAGCTCCATCATCGGAACTTCAGAAAGGTAATGAAATCCCCAGTCCTCCAGCGTATCGGGAGGGACCCAGTTCACCGCAAAAAAGAGCTCGTCCGCCTCTGCCGGTGACAGCGGCCGTGACCCGGCGTCGTCCGTGGCCAGGATAGAAGTAATGCCGTAGGCGTAGATGTCGTCTACATGGTGCAGGACAAGCGTGTTCGGACCTCCCGCGCGAAAGACCAGGCCACTGTGGGAGTAGAATAGCCAAGATAAACCGGAGCTGTAGCGGGCCAGGGGCTGGTAGTCGCTCCTTGCCACGAGGAGGGGAATGTTTACGCTCTTCGCCAAGTCGTACAGGAGGTTGGCAGCGGAGTGACAGCCATTGCCTACGACGACAGGCGTCCCCGGAACGCCGTCGACGATCCTGCCTGCGAGGCGGCCGGGCAGCAGCGCTTTGTGGGCAACCTCGGCGCGATCGAGGTACTCAGTGACGCGGAAATCGGGTGTTCCAACAACCCCCTCGAAGTCGCCGTGGACGACGTTGTCACGGAACCAGGCGGTGAGGTTTCGTAAGGTCGTCGCCTCGTCTGGCCCCAATAATGAGGTGCCACTTGCCGAGGTCGCACCGGTAACGAAACGGAAGCCGTCCCGGGGATCCAGAGTGGCGTATTCATCGACGAAGTAGGCACGCGGAGGAGGTCCGAAGTCCCTATTGTGGCTGATAATGGCGGGGGGGAAGATCTCGGTGGAATAGACGCCGAAAAGACGATCGGGATAGTCGACGAGCCGGTGGAAATACCGATCGGAGCTGAAGATCTCCTGCAGCTCGACATTGGATCGTCCGAGGATGGACCAGGGTACTTGATGGGTGATCTCTAGGTATAAGCCATGGGCGACGTGGGCGACGAAAATGTCGAAAGCTTGGTCCTCTCTCGCCTCATAGAAGATAGGTCCGGAAACATGACTCGGTGTGACGCTGGATCCCATGTTGCGTAAAATATCGAGTTCGGGCAGACCCAAATCAGACTCATTGGCGACCAACTTACGGAAGAAAAGGAACAGTTTGTGCTTCCGTTCGGGAGACCAGTCCCGATAGGGGAGACGGACCGGCCAGCCACCCGGTCCGCGAGTACCCTCCTCCCAGACGATCAGCCGGGCCAGCCGGGCACAGGGATCGAGGAGGGCTGCGAGCCGTTGCTCTTCCGGCGTCGCCGGAGGATTGATGTCGGCAAGGTTGCGCTGGCCCCTTCCGGCTTCAAAGATCTGTTCACGCATGCATTGGTTGACTTCGCGCAGGTATGGCGCCTGGGCTGAAAGCTCCGTCCCAGGGACAACAGGCAGAGGCGGGCGACGGCCTCTTGAGCCGCAACTCGAGAGCAGGGTCGTCTCTAGAACGAAGACGAAGGTTAGGATAAGAGCGCTCGATCGATGGTTTTTCGGAACCATTGCTCGAATCTCCAGAGTAGTAAAGTAGCCGCTGATTCGGACGAAGAAGCCGGGGACTCTTACCAACAAGATGCTAAGCAAGTTTAGCACTCTGAGACAGGGATGGCCCCTGTCCGGGTCAATCCACTACCGCGACCTCGGTTCGGTTGATAGGGTGGTACTGTAGATCCCCGCAGGCGAAACCAAGAATGGGCGAAGAAGCTCGCTCGCTACGGAGGAATAGACGATGCTCAAACCGCGACCGATCTGCGCCGCCGCATGGACCATCGCCGCGCTGCTGGCCTTGAACCTCGCCGCTGCCGCTACGGCGCAGACGGCCACGGTGGAGCTGGACGCCCGCGACGCGACGCGGCATGTCTTGCACTCCCATATGGTGCTGCCGGCACAGCCCGGGCCCCTCACGCTGCTCTACCCCAAGTGGATTCCCGGCGAGCACGGCCCCACCGGACCGCTCAATGGCGTCGTGGGGCTGCGCTTCAGCAGCCAGGGCCACGAGCTCGAATGGCGCCGCGATCCGCTGGAGATGTTCGCCTTCCGGCTGGAGGTGCCCGCCGGCGCGAACGCCGTGGAGGCGGACTTCGACTTCCTGCCTCCCGCCGAGAGCGGCGCTTTCACCGCTGGACCGAGCGTGACGCAGGCGCTCGCCATGATCAGTTGGAACAATGTCGTCCTCTACCCGCAAGGCAGGCCGAGCGATCAGCTCACCTACCAGGCCAGTCTGCGCCTGCCCGCCGGCTGGTCGTTCGCGACCGCCCTGCCTGTCACCGAGGGCAGCGGCGAGGTGGTGCGCTTCGGGCCGGTCTCCCTCACCACCCTCGTCGATTCGCCGGTCCTCACCGGCTCTCATCTCGTCAAGGTCCCGCTGGCCACAGGTGAGGGGCCGGCGCACGAGATCGACGTCGCCGCCGACTCCGCCGCCGCCGTCGAGCTGCCCGCCGGCTTCGCCCAGGCGTACGCACGCCTGCCGGAGGAGGCGGGTGCGCTGTTCGGCGCCCGCCACTACCGGCATTATCAGTGGCTCGTCTCGCTGAGCGACCACGTGGAGCATTTCGGACTCGAGCACCACGAATCGAGCGACGACCGGCTCTTCGAAAAGACGCTGGGCGACGAGGGCCGGCGCCGCGGCCTCGCTTCGCTCCTCTCGCACGAGTACGTCCATTCCTGGAACGGCAAGTACCGCCGGCCGGCGGGTCTCGCGACTCCCGATTACCAGCAGCCGATGCAGGGCGAGCTGCTCTGGGTCTACGAGGGCCTGACGCAATACCTCGGCCTGCTGCTCTCCGCCCGCAGCGGCCTGTGGACTCCGGAGTACTACCGCGAGCGCGTCGCCCTCATCGCGGCGCGTCTCGACCATATGGCGGGAAGGGCCTGGCGGCCGCTGGCGGACACCGCGGTGGCCGCGCAGATCCTCTATGGGTCTCCCGGGGAGTGGCGCGCCTGGCGGCGGGGCACGGACTTCTACGACGAATCGGTGCTCGTCTGGCTGGAGGCCGACGCCACGATCCGCCAGCAGACCCGGGGCCGCCGCTCGCTCGACGACTTCTGCCGCCGCTTCCACGGCGGGGAGAGCGGCCAGCCCGCGCTCCGTCCCTACACGCTCGACGAGGTCGTTGCCACTCTCAACGACGTCGCGCCTTTCGATTGGCGCGGCTTCTTCCGCGACCGCGTCGAGAAGATCGAGCCGCGGGCGCCGCTCGGAGGCATCGAGGCGGACGGCTGGCGGCTGATCTACAACGAGACGCCGAACCAGGGCGTCACGGATCAGGAGGAGCAGAACGAACGGCACGACTGGACCTTCAGCCTCGGTCTCCAGACCGACAAGGACGGCAAGATCGTCGACGTCATCCCCGGCCTGCCGGCGGCCCAGGCGGGTCTGGGCCCGGGAATGAAGCTCGTGGCTGTCAACGGCCGCAAGTGGACTCCGGAGGTCGTGCAAGCGGCCTTGAAGGCGTCGAAGACCGCGCCGGAGCCCATCGAGCTGGTGGCGGAGGACGGCGAATCCGTCCGCACCTACCGCGCCGACTACCACGGCGGCGAGCGCTTTCCGCACCTCGAGCGTGATGCGGGAAAGCCCGACGTCTTGACGGCAGTCCTCCAGCCGTTGGCGGGCCGTCGTTAAGGGGGGCTCTGGAGAGAAAAAAGGGGGGAGCCGCCCGCGAGCTAAGGGTCCGCGGACGGCTCCGTGCGGGGAGATGCTACTCGCGGGTGCAGTTCTCGCTGCCGACGAGCCGGTAGATGCCGCCACCGGCCAGACTGTGGGGAGCGTCATCAGAGATGAGAACGCCAGCAGGGCCGAGCTCCGCACTCACGCGAGTCGGAAAAGCCGAGATCGTTGTACCCAAGGACGGGTTCATGAGTCTCTCCTCTCCGACACCGACGCTAGCCCGCCGGAAGGCTGGCCGATAGGAGGAGAGATACCCAGGGGAGATGGGGAAAATCCCTCAGGCCCCCCTCACTCCTTCAGGCCCTCACCTCCCCGGCCCTCCTCTCCCGCCCCCTCCCTTCCCACCTCACCGGGAGAGGAGGGAGAACTGCAAAAAAGAGAGAATCTTTTTCAATGCGTCTTTCTCCCCTCTCCCGGTGTGGTGGGAAGGGAGGGGGCGGGAGAGGGGCCGGGGGTGAGGGCGGGCGGCAGGGCTCAGCCCAACAACCCCCGCCGCGCCGCGTAGCGCACCAGCTCGGCCGTGTTGTGCACGTCCAGCTTCTCCATCAGGCGGTAGCGGTGGTTGTCGGCGGTCTTGACGCTGATGCCCAAGGTGTGGGCGATCTCCTTGGTGGTCCGCCCCTCGACGACGAGGTGAAAGACCTCGCGCTCGCGGGGGGAGAGGGTGCCGTAGGGATCGTCCGCCGCGCGCTCCGGATGCCGGTACTGCTCGGCGAGCACCCGCGCCGCCTGCGGACCGAAATAACCCTGGCCGGCGTGGAGCGCGCGCACGGCGGCGAGCAGCTCGCCGACGGCGCTGTCCTTGTTCAAGTAGCCGGAGGCGCCGGCGCGGACGAGGGGCAGGATGTACTCCTCTTCCTCGTGCACGGTGAGCACCAGGACGCGGGTCTGCGGCAGCGCCTCGTGAATGCGCCGCACCGCCTCGAGGCCCGTCAAGCGCGGCATGGAGAGGTCGAGGATCGCCACCTCCGGCCGCGTCGCCTGCGCCTTCTCCACGGCCTCGAGCCCGTCCGCGGCCTCGGCCACCACCTCGCACTCGCCGCTCTCGGCCAGCAGGTTGACCAGCCCCTTGCGCACGATGGTGTGGTCGTCGGCGACCAGCACGCGTACCCGCGTCGTCATGGCGCCTCGAGGAGGGGGACGACGGCCGAGACGATCGTGCCCTCGGCCGGTTCCGAAGCGAGCTCGAGGCGGCCGCCGAAGAGCTCGAGCCGGTCGCGCATGCCGCGCAGGCCGGAGCCGGCCGCCGCCTCGCGGCCTGCCAGGGCGGTCTGGACGTCGAACCCCTGTCCGTGATCGGCCACCTGCAGCTCGAGGAGCCCTTCGACGCGCGCGACCGCGACCGTCGCGCGGTCCACGCCGGCATGCCGGAGCACGTTGGTCAGCGCCTCCTGAACGATGCGGAAGACCAGCGTCTCGAGGTCCGGGTCGAGACGCTCTTCGAGGCCGTCGAGGGAGAGCTCGACGCGCAGGCCGGTGCGCTGTTCGAGGGTACGGGCGAGCCAGGCGAGCGCGGCCGGCAGCCCGAGGTCGTCGAGCACCGGCGGCCGCAGCAGGCGGGAGAGCTCGCGGGTCTCGTTGAGGGCCAGGCGCGCCATCTCCACCGAGTCGGCGAGGCGGGTCTTGAGCTCGCCGGAGTCGCGCCCGTCGAGCTTCTGCTGCAGGCGCTCAAGCTGGTTGGTGAGGGCCGTCAGGGTCTGGCCGAGCCCGTCGTGCAGCTCGCGCGCCAGCCGGCGGCGCTCGTCCTCCTGCACCTTCCACACCGCCTTGGCGAGGCCGCGGAAGCGGCGCTCGCCCTCGATCAGCCGCTGGAAGAGCCGCTCGTTCTCGCGCGTGATGTGGCGCACGCGGTCGACGATGTCGTGCATCGGGTCCGGGCCGCTGACCCTGGTGCTGTCCAGATCCTCAGCCCTTGCCTGGGGCCGTCCGGATTTCGATTCGATCTGCAAGTTCCCATACCTCCGCGAAGTCGTGGAAGGACTTTCGCTGCGCCGGTTGGAGATCCCGGCTCAGCCGGGCGATCTCCTCGCCGGCCCGGCGGCGCTCGGCCGCGGCCTCGGCTTGCCGGCCGCCGCGCTCCAGGGCCCGCGCCAGCAGCACGTGCAGGCGGTACGCGCCGCCATAGCCGCCGCAGGCGTCCGCCAGCTCGAGACCCGCCCGGGCCGTCTGCTGCGCGCGTTTCGGGTCGCCGGCGGCGAGCGCCGCCCGCGTGGCGATCTCGGCGGCGCGCAGCCTCAGCAGGGCGTGGCCGAGCGCTTCGGTCTGCGCGCGCAGGCGCTCCACTCCGGCGAGCACCGCCCGCGGCGAGCCGGAGGCGAGAGCCTCCTCGGCGGCTGAGAGCCGGGCGTCGAGCGAGGCGACGATGCTGTGGCTCTCCTCGGCGTCGGCCACGGCGCGGCGCAAAGCCTCCCGCGCCGCGGCGGTCTCGCCGCGCCGCAGGTGCCACTCGCCCTGGAGCCTCTCCAGCTCGGCCTGCTGCTCGCGGTTCTTGCCGCCGCTCAGCAGCTTCTCGGCCGCCCGCAGGTGCTCGCCGGCGGCCGCCTCCATGCCCAGCTCGATCTCGACCTCGGCCTGGGCGAGGGTGAACTCGGCGAGGCCGCGGCCGTCGCCGATTTCGCGCAGCACCCCGAGGACCTCGGCGAACGAGGCGAGCGCGGCGGCGGGGCGGCCCTGGTACTGCGCCAGCCGGCCGAGGTGGCCCAGCGAGGAGGCGGTCGCCTCCTTCATGCCGAGCTCGCGGCTGGGGCCCAGGGCGGTCAGGAAGGACTTGACGGACTCGTCCCAGTCGCCGCGCGCCAGCTCGAGCAGACCCAGGTTCTGCGTCGCCAGCACGACGCCGCCCGGGTCGCCGCTCTTCCTGGCCAGCTCGAGCCCCTGCCGGCAGTAGACCATGGCGTCGTCGTAGCGCCCCAGCAGGTAGCAGGCGTAGCCGACGTTGCCGAAGCTCTCGGAGAAGGCGAGGTCGTTGCCGAGGTCGCGGCGGATGCGCAGGGCCCTCTGGTAGTAGCCCAGGGCCTCCTCGTAGCTGCCGCGCTCCTCGGCGAGGACGCCGAACTC
>Ga0134122_10000453_pt1 | contig 27636 bp, 25 predicted proteins | sample KB302_FD_96461 | JGI IMG/M metagenome (GOLD analysis project Ga0134122, IMG submission 96461) | Terrestrial soil microbial communities without Nitrogen fertilizer from Kellogg Biological Station, Michigan, USA - KB3-0-2 | ecosystem: Environmental > Terrestrial > Soil > Unclassified ...
CTGGAACACTCCTGGAGGACATCAGGATCGATCGGGTATTTATCGGGACCTGCACAAACGGCCGCATCGAAGATATGCGCGCGGCTGCTGCTGTTCTTAAGGGACGAAAGGCAATCGTCCAAGCATGGGTCTCGCCCGGCTCTAGCGCGGTAAAACGTCAGGCCGAAGCCGAAGGTTTAGACCGTATCTTTCGAGACGCCGGTTTCGAATGGCGCGGTTCGGGCTGCTCGAGCTGCACTGCGCAGAATGGCGATGCCGTGCCTGCCGGCGAGCGCTGTGCCTCGACGTCCAATCGCAATTTCGAAGGCCGCCAGGGAAAGGCTGCTCTTACGCATCTCCTAAGTCCGGCAATGGCGGCAGCTGCCGCCGTTACTGGCAAGCTGACCGACGTCCGTAAGTTATTGTCCTGAGAGCGAAACCGGAAAGCCATGGAACCGTTTACAAAGCTCGTCGCCGTCGCCGCACCACTGGACATGGCCAACGTCGATACAGATAAGATTTTTCCGTCACGGTTTCTGCATAAGCCGCGCGGTTCAGGCTTTGCCAAGATGGCGTTTCAAGACATTCGTTTCGATGCGTCCGGTCAGGAGAACCCAAACTTCGTCCTGAACCAGGCGCCATTTCGGAACGCCAAGATTATTGTCGCCGGAGCAAATTTCGGCTGCGGTTCCTCGCGCGAGGCGGCGGTGTATGCTTTGTATGACTACGGTATAAGATCCGTCATAGCTCCTTCGTTCGGAGACATCCATTACGCCAACCAATTACAAAATGGCATGCTTCCTGTGGTCCTGCCTGACGAAACATGCGCGAAGCTACGCACGCAGCTCCATGACGCCCCGGGCGCGCCAATTGCGGTCGATCTCGAGTCCCAGACCATCACCGGCCCTGACGATACGATGTACCGCTTCGATATCGGCCAAAGTCATCGCGAACGGCTATTGAAAGGGCTCGACGAGGTCGGGTTGATTTTGCAGCACGTTGGTGAGATTGAAGCCTTTGAGCGGCGGCACTATGGTGAATTGCCGTGGCTCCTTTAGCCGCCTACGCAGTCATTCCCTTTGACGCGGCGATTTCTTTGGCCTGCCGCAAAAATTGCGCCCCACCTGTTTTGAAATAGCCGCGCGGCGAAACCGTGAACATTCGATATCCTTTTGCCAAGGCGTCGGACCACTTGTCCGCGCTACCTCCCCACGTCGTCGACATGGCTTTTCCCGCCTTCGTCGCCTCCGACACGATCTTATCCCCCAGATCCCGGACTTCGTCCTGTGGCGGCCATCCCATCGAGTGCGCAAGGTCCCACGGACCCAGGTGAATCATATCGATTTCTGGAAAGGCAAGAATGTTAGCGAGTTCGTTCACCCCGGTAATTTCTTCGATGATGCAGCCAATAAGCGTCTCGCGATTGGTGTCGAGAGTCCATTGGCGGCTCTCGCCGGGAGCTACGGCTAGTCCAAAGTCGCCCCCTCGGCCATTGTAGAAGACCGTCCGTTTGCCTTCGGGATGGAACTTCGCGGCAGCAAGTATGGCGCGAACGTCATTGGCGTCGTTGACCCTGGCGATCAAGACGCCTTGCGCCCCCGCGTTGAGCAGATGCTGAATGCGTTCGGGATTATTCTGCATCCGCACAATCGGCGTCAGACCACGGAGCTCAGCAGCGCGAATGCATTCTTCGACCATCCGGGCATCGAAGAGGTAATGCTCCCAATCGATGACGACGTAATCGAACCCTAGGAGCCCTGCCAACTCAACCAGCCCAGCTTCGTGTGGGCTCACAGAAGCGCCGAATGCGACCCCTCCCGCCCTCACCTTTGCTTTCGTCTTGTTGGGTTTTACCATTTTGGCTGGCGATCCCTCAGTCTGTTTTCAGCCCGGCCGCATTAGCGACCGCGGTCCAGCGTGCGATGTCATCACGCAGATAGCGGCCGAGTTCGTCCGGCGTACTGGACGCAGCTTCGATATTCTGTTCCAAAAGTTTGGCGCGGATCGCCGGATTGTCCAGGATCTTCACGATCTCTCTATTGAGTCGCGAGATGATGCCCTTCGGCGTGGCGGCAGGCGCGAGTACGCAATACCAATTGGTCGCCTGGAAACTGGGCAAGCCGGCTTCGGCAACCGTCGGCAAATCGGGCGCCGCGGAATAGCGTTTCGGAGTCGTTACCGCCAGCGCGCGGAGCTTGCCAGATTTCACCAGCGTCAGGACTGAAGGATCGGCAAACGCGAAATCGACACGCCCACCCATCAGATCGGCCAGCGCCGCACCCGTCCCTTTGTAGGGAACATGCACAAAATTCACCTTGGCGAGATATTTCAAAAGCTCTCCGGACAAATGTTGTGACGTGCCAACTCCGCTCGAAGCGAAATTGAGTCCCTCGGACCGTGACTTCGCGAGTTCGATTAGATCCGCCACAGAGTGTGCAGGCGAAGCCGGATTGACAACGAGTATGTTTGCGCCGATGGCAATCATGCTTATCGGCGCGAAATCGTTCACGGGATCGTAAGCCAGCTTGGAATGCAGGGCGGGACTTATGGACGTCGGACCGGGCGTGCACGCAGTCAGCGTGTAACCATCGGGAGCAGCCTTTGCGCCGGCGTCGGTACCGATGACCCCGCCAGCGCCTCCTCGATTGTCGATAACCACAGGCTGGCCAAGCGCGTCACCCAATTCCTGGCCGATGATCCGCATGGCCACGTCGATACCGCCGCCTGGCGGAAAGGGCACGATCACGTGGATGGGCCGGTTGGGGTAACCACTGACTTCCGTTGAAGTTTGCGCATTCGCCAACGGCGCGATGGTTAGCAGCGAGGCGAATACCAGCGCAGATAACTTTGCTGACACGATCAGGTGGCCCTCCGCCAATGACAAGGGTAAATCGGACTGCACTTTAACTGTCGATCACAGCGATCGCTTGAATTTCAACCATCATATCCGGATGACCAAAGCCCGCGACCGTGAGGAGCGCGCTTCCGGGAAAATTCCCCTCTGAAAAATACTCGCGTCGAATTTCAACAAATCGATCGCCATGACGGACGTCCAACAGATACACCGTCATCGTGACAATATCTTTCAGCTTACCCCCAGCTTTATCCAACGTTTTCGACATCAGCGAGAATGTCATCCGAGTCTGCGCTTCGAAGTCCCCAGCGAGCGACTTCCCGTTATCATCCGTGATAGCTCCTTGACCCGCAAGCCAGATAATATTTTTGCTGTTTGTAGTGATGACAGCCGGCGAGTAAGCGCGCGTCTGTTCCATTTCACCCTTTATGTATCGTCTGGTCATGACTCTCCTCTTGTCCTAATGAGTGATAAGGGTGTCAGGACGCCAGAACACAACCTTCCGGCGGATGAACTGCGCAATGAAATTTAGGAAAATGCCCATCGCCGCAAGCAGCACCAGGGCGGCGAACATCCCCGAAATATCCATATTGTAGTTCATCTGAAGAATAAGGTAGCCCATGCCTGACTTTGCTCCGATGAATTCGCCGATAATCGCGCCAAGCACGGAAAGCACCAGCCCGATATTCATCCCGGTAAAGATGTAGGGCAGCGCTTCAGGCAACTGCACATACCGAAAAATCTTCCAGCGGCTCGCAGACAGTGAACGTAGAAGATCGATTTCGTCCTGAGGTGCAGCTTTGAGGCCGGCAATCGTATTCACCAGCATTGGGAAAAAAGACACCATAGCAGCGACAATTATTTTCCCTTCGATTCCGAGCCCGACCCAAATAAGAATCAATGGTGCGACCGCAACTTTTGGCAAGGTCTGGACCGCGACGATGTAGGGATAGAGCGTCAGCTCAAGCAGCCGCACCTGGCTGATGATTGTTCCGATTACAAATGAAGAAACCGCAGCTAGCAAAAAGCCGAGCACGATTTCGATCAATGTGGTTTTCAGCGCGGTGACGAAAAGCCCGCTGCGAATTCCTTGATAAAGTGAAGTTAAAATTCTGCTCGGCGTCGGCAAAATCAGGTCGCTGACATGATTAGTCCGGCAAAGAAATTCCCAACCGCCGAACAATAAAACTGCAAACAGGGGCACCAGAAGGATCTCGGGCCGCTCTTTGACGGTCACCATGGCCGCCCAAGATCTCGAAACCTTGGGCGGGGTGGTGGGGCTTTCCGAATTTTCGTCGGCGGCTTTCATATTGAAAATCACTTGAACTTGTATTCTCGCGCCATTTTTGCGACCGCGTCGGCGTCGAAGTCGTTGATTTCGGCAATTAGGTCGTTTGTGGCGTACCGTCCAACATCAATCGTGCCTGGCAACACGCCGGTCGCAACAAGATATTCTTGAAATTTCTCGAGGCCTTCGCGAGGCATATCGCCAAATCGGCCGGTGCCACCGGCATTGCGCGACTGCATGTCAGTATGGATCTTGATGACCTCGACGGCCTTCTTGACTTCTTCATCCGTTACACCGTCGCGAGGCGCGCTTTGAGGATAAACCTTCCAGTGAATTCGGACGGTCGCCTCCGGATTGTTTTCGTGGAAGATCTGGCCTTTGATAATTGCCCGAGCGAGGCCGACAAAGACTTTTCGGCGTTTGACGAGATCGTCCCTGGAAACGACAAGGGACGCGCCGAGAAACTGTCCTGCCCGCGGATCCTGGATCACTTTGGACATTTTGATCCCGATCTGCGCCATCTGCACGTAGACTTCATCCCAGAGCGACAGAGCTTGCACCTGATCGCTCTTCAGCGCCTGGACGGCGCGAGCGCCAACGCCGACTTCGACCAGGTTATATTCATTCTCGGCGAGCCCAGCCTGGCTTAGCAGTCCTTTGGCATAATTCGTTCCGCCACTCGCGAAACTTGAGACACCGATACTTTTTCCCTTGAGGTCTTTAAGGGATTTGAGCCCGCTGCTTTCGGGCAGGCCGATGCCGAAAATGTCGCCCCGTTGACTCGTGTAATAGACAATGACGTCCGCGTCTTTCTGAATCGCGATCATTGCGCCGATCGGATTTCCCATCGCTACGTCAACGCGCTTGCCGACCACCAACTGCATGGCAGCGGCAGTTCCGGGTGTGGTGGCTACTTCGACCTCTAGGCCTTCTTCCTTAAAGAATCCCAGCTCCGTGGGAACGGAGCTGGAGAACGCGAATGCAGGTGTGAGCTGCGGAATGCCTTGCGCAAGTGTGATTTTTTCCAGCGCAAGACTTGGGCTGAGCAGCGCGAGAGTGAGTCCGACAAAGGCGAAGGCGGCGATTAAGGATTTCCGCATATTAATCTCCATCCCATTTGTTCATGGTGTCATTCACTAAATTAAGGTCTTGGCGTTGAGCAGACGGCGGATCCGGCTTACGTATTCTCCGAACTGCGGGGATACGGTTACTTCGAGTGTTCGCGGTCGTTGCATATCGATCGAAACGATCTCCGCGATTCGGCCGGGACGTGACGTCATCACGATGACTCGGTCGCCAAGAAAGATTGCCTCTGAGATCGAGTGTGTGATCAGCAGGATGGTCTGCCGAGTTTCCATCCAGATGCGTTGCATCTCATTGTTCATAGTTTCCCGCGTGAGCGCATCGAGAGCCCCAAACGGCTCGTCCATGAGCAGCAACTTTGGCGAATGAACGAGCGCGCGACAGATCGCAACGCGCTGCTGCATACCTCCCGAAAGCTCCGACGGGTATTTAGTCTCGAACCCCTCAAGCCCGACCATCGCGACAAGCTGTTTGGCCCGCAGCGAGTGCGACTTCCGGTCAAGATTCAAAACATCGACGGGAAGTATGATGTTCTCATGCACAGTGCGCCAAGCGAGTAATGTTGGGCTTTGAAACACAATGCCGACATCTCGTCGCGGGCCGTTGATCGTTGAGCCAGCAAGCTCCATTTCACCGGTCGTTTTCTGGGTCAACCCACCCAGGAGGCGCAGCAGAGTGCTTTTGCCACAGCCGCTCGGGCCGACGACCGTAACGAACTCTCCAGCCGACACCGTGAAATTGATGTCCTCAATGGCGACGACCGGACTTCCAGTTCTGGTATCGTAAGTTTTTCCCAAGACGCGGCAGGCAATTGCATCAGCAGACTTCGGAACCGTCGAAATCTTTTGCGCGACCGATTTCTGCGTCGCCGGAAGCATTTGATTTGATCGCCCCTCTTTTGCGTGTCGACTTGCTCACTTGATATCTTCGAGACGAACGAACTTGTCATTGATATTGAGGTGTGTCGGGGTCAGCTTTTCCCTATAGAACATGTCGAGGACGTTCTGCATGGACTTGAGGTCCCTTTCGTTGACGTCACGCTCGTTACGAAACACGAGCTTCTTCACGGCCGGGAGCGAGGCTTCCGGCACGCCGACATATTTGGCCAGCAAGGGACGGTATTGGTCGAAGTTCGCCTGGATCTTGTCGGTGACCTCGCGCAGCACCAGCAACACTTTGCGGGCGACCTCCGGTCGCTCTTTCATGAATTTCGTCGTTATGGCGGCGCCGCCGCCGAACCACGGATTTGTAACGTACTTTGCTCCAACGTTGACGACGATCGGCTGAACGTCGCCGGCGGCTATGGCCATCGATCCCATCGGTTCGATCGCTATGAGTGCATCTACCGCACCTGAGACGACCGCCGGGATCTGGACGTTAAGCGCGAGCTCGGTCAGTACCACGTCCTTGTCTGGATCAACTCCGGCGTTGCGCAATATGTATTTCGTGTTGGTCCGCCACTGAATGCCAGGCATGTGGCCAATTTTCTTGCCCTTAAGGTCTGCAAAATCGTGGATCGGGCTACCCTTTTTCACCAGCAGCGTGCTGTTGACATATTCGGTATCGGCGATGCCCCCCGAGAGCCCGAACAGCTTCAGACTTCCCGGATTTTGTGCTTCTGCCACCAACGCGATGCCAGGCGCGGTACCGTAAGGCCCGACATCAATCTGATTGCTGATCAATGCGTCGACGAGGGCGGTCGGTGAAGTGAACCTTTGGTTCACGACCTCGATGCCTACTTTCTCGAATGACTTTTCTTCGAGCGCGACGAAGAACGGAAGCGCGTCTGTCGCCGGCAACCATCCCATCGCGACCTTGTCGGCGGCAAACGCGGGAAGTGCGATAACGGCATTTACGATGACAGCGAGAGCAAGGATCAACCGAGATACTCGCCGAGCAGAAGGTCTTGTAGGCATCGAGTTCTCCTCCTCTGGGTCGAAGGTTTACGAAACGAGACGTTCAATGCAAAAGCGTGCCTTGACGATTTGCCACCGGTTGCCTACAGGCAATCGTGAGCGAATGGGGCCTGAAGGATGAAATCGCGGAGAAAGCCGCCGTCCGATACACAGCGCATTCCGATTGGTGAAACCAAAGGTGCGCTCGGCTACGCCATTCGTACCTATCGCAAGAAGGCGGGCATGACCCTTGTTGAGCTTGCCAAAAAAGCGGACTTTTCGATCAGTTACCTCAGCCAGATCGAACGCAGCCTGCTTACACCGTCGATCGCGACCTTGCGCCGTCTTGCCGATGCGCTGGGAGTACCGGCCGGGCAGCTGATGCTTAAGGACGGTGGACACGCCAATTCGCCAGTTGCCGTCGTACGCCGGAGTGAGCGCAAGCAACTGGCTTTTCCTGCATCCAGTGTTCACTACGAACTGCTGACGCCCGACATGCGTCGCAGGGCGTCGCTTCTCTGGGTCGAGGCCCCGCCTGGCTCTGAAAGCGGACCGCTGTTTTCCCATGAAGGTGAAGACGGTGTCGTCGTCCTCACGGGCACGATCGAAATCGAGGTGGGCAACGTCTGGCACCACCTTGGCCCCGGTGACAGCATTTACTTCAATGCGGGAATTCCGCATCGGTGGCGCAATGGCAGCTCCGAACCCGCGCAAGCCATCTGGCTCAGTACGCCGCCGTCCTTCTAATTCGGCGGTTACGCGAGTCATGGCCGCCTCTCCGCGCTATAGCGATCGCTGTTGCGGGCTACTTCGCGGCTAAACACCTCGAGGCAATGGCTTTTGATGGCGACGAATGCGGGACTGCTCAGCGATTTCGAAGCGCGCGGCCACGGAACATCGACCGGAACGATTTCGGCGATCCGGGTCGGTCGCCGCGTCAGCAGCAGAACCCGGTTGGCAAGCTGAACGGCCTCCTCAAGGTCGTGCGAGACGAAAATGATCGTGTTGCGGCGCTTGAGAAAAACATTCTGGATTCGCTCTCGCATGAACAACGTCATCTCGTAGTCTAGAGCGGAGAACGGTTCGTCAAGAAACAGCACCTCCGGATCCGTGATCAGTGCGCGAAGAATCGAGATCGTCTGTTGTTGGCCGCCCGACAGCTCGTACGGATAGCGGTTGAGGTCGATGCGAATATCGAATTCAGCCAGCAGCTCCTCGACCCGGCGAAGGCGGGTCGATTTGTCCATCCCTAGGATTTTCAACGGATATTGAATGTTGCTGATCGCGCGCATCCAAGGAAACAGCGCGTCGCGATAATTCTGGAAGACGTAAGACAGACGCGTTTTTTCAATCGTCTTGCCGTCGTAAAGGACCGTGCCGGCGTCCATCGGGACGATGCCCGAAATCAGATTGATAAACGTGCTCTTGCCGCAGCCATTCGGGCCGAAGATCGAGACGAATTCGCCCTCACGTAATTCGAGATTGAAGTTGCGATAGATATCTGCGCCAGCGAACTGCTTGGTCAAACCGCGAATCTCGATGCGGCCGCTGCGCGGGGTTGGCTGTCCACTGAGGTGCGCGGCCTGAGCGATCGTCATCTGATGTTCGCCACGTCGCTTGATGATGCCATGTCAGCGCCCCGCCCAGTGCACGAAGTATTTTTCGATCAGCAGGAACGCGTAGTTCAGGCTGTAACCGAGTGCACCCGATAACAGCAGCGAACCGTACATGTCCTTGAGATTGTATGACATCTGGTCGTCGGCGATTCGGTGGCCCAAGCCGTCCATTCCGCCAATGAACATCTCCGCGACAACAATCACGACAAGCGCCAGCGAAATGCCGGCACGCAGGCCGACAAACGTTTGCGGCAATGTTTCAAGGAAAATTACGTCGGCAAAGATTCTCACGCGTCCGGCGCCCATCGAGCGGGCGGCGAGGATACGCGTCTTGCGGGCATTGAGAACGCCATAAGCTACGTTGAACACGATGAGCAGCAAGGCAGAAAACGCGGCGAGCGCGATCTTGCCCTGGTCACCCAGGCCGAAGATCAGCATGAACAAAGGAAACATGGCAGTCGCCGGCGTCGAACGGAAAAAATCGATGATGAATTCGGCGCTGCGATAGATGCGCTCGTTTGCCCCGATAACAATTCCGATCGGCACACCGAGGGCGGCTGCGATTGCGAACGCTGCTAACACCCGGTTGAGCGTTTGCACGAGGTCGTAAAACATCGTGCCCTCGGTCAGCGCCTTCCACGTCTCGATCAAAGTAGCCCCCGGCGGCGGGATCAGCCGGTTATTGAGAAGGCCCAAAACGCCAGCCATGTACCAAATGGCTAGCAGCAGGACGGGTCCAATTGCGATTTGCGCGAAACGGCGAAGTTGCGTCGAACGGGGCGGCGGGAGTACGTCGGGCGGAATATCCGGAGGCATCGATGACATCGCGCGCGCGGCCTGCGGCGGTGGTTCGCCGGATTTGGCTGCGTGCGTGACGGACGGCTGCGCCATTATTTCCTTCAATCCGTTATGCGTTGACGACCGGATTTTCGAGGACGCCCACCCCTTCAAGCTCAATGCGAACGACATCGCCCGCCTTCAGAAATATCTCGCGGAAACCGCCAACGCCAAACGGCGTCCCGGTCGCGATAATATCGCCCGCCCGCAATGTCGCACGTTGCGAGATGAACTCGATCAAGTGCCAGGTATCGTACACCATCAAGCCTGTGTCCGCGTCCTGCATCACTGTGCCGTTTAACGTCGTTTTCAGCCTCATTTTGTGGACATCTGGAATGGCTTTCGCGCTAACGAGGCACGGCCCGACCGGCGATGTGCGATCGAGCGCCTTTGACGCGAACCAATCGACGATGCGGTTCTTGCCGAGATCAACCCACTGAAGATCGCGTGCGGTAGTGTCGTTGACGATTGTCACGGCCGCAACGTGGCGACGCGCATTGCCGCGCGAAACTTTGGTGGCATCTTTGCCAATTACAACTGCCATCTCGCCTTCGTAGTCGAGCTTGGACGAAACAGAAGGAATGCTGATCGGTTCGCCGGGACCAACCAAAGACGGATAAGGCTTGAAAAATATTACCGGTGTCTTCGGGACGCCGAGGCCGGCTTCTTCGGCATGCTGGCGATAATTGGCGCCGACGGCGTAGATCATACGTCCAGGGTCTATCGGTGGACCCAGTGACACGTCGTCACGGCGAAATGTCGGTGTGTCGCCCGGTGCTTGCAACTCCGGGTTCCAGCCACCCTCATTTTCCTCGAGAAACGCTGCGATGGTTGGATAGCGGCCACTGATGTCGGCGACGGTATCACCGGTTGCCAACCCGGGCCGGAATTCCTTTCGGCTATTCTTTTCCCTAAACCGGATCAGCACCGTGCTCATACCCGTCTCCGATCACCCGACTTCCGGCATCGCGAAGCTGTAAGGAGCCCCGTCGAGACCGACCTGGACATCGGCCAGTCCGCCACAGTTGCGACAAATCAAGTGGCGCAGTTTGAATCGGCCGCGGTCATAGGCTTCACCGCGCACAGGGCCGGCGGCACTCGGCTTCGTTTCGAGGAGGCCGAGATGGTCGAGAAGATTGTCGTCGGTACTGCAATGGCGGTGGCCGCAGTAACCGCAGCTCACCGACTTTTCCGTCGCGTCAATGACGAGCGCCTGAGCGATCTCGGTGCGGCCTTTGCCTTTGTACGACCAGTTGAGTCCCGCAACGCTTGCCTTTTTGGCGGAAGCCTTGCGTGCCGCCCGCAGTTGTTCGCGTTTTGCTTTTGTGGCGTCATGGTCCGCCTTACCCTCGGCGCCTAGAACCACGCCGTAAACATTTGCGCAGACTTCCTCCGACACTGCGCCGCGTTTGACATCGGTTGCGACGTTGTCGGGATCGCGGAGTACCGGATCGCCGTAGCCACCACCGCCTTGCCAGCTGTGATACCAAACGTCGCCGGCCACGATTGGGCTGCGGACGTGCTTGCAGATCAGCCATTCGAGCTCGCCATTGATGGTCTTGAGACGATCGGGCAGCACTTCGCCAGCGGCGATCCGCTGTTTGATGTCAGTCTTGACGACGCGGGCAATCGAGATCGCCGAGCCCGGAAGTCCGCCGGCAACGCCGATCGCATTCGGCATTTCCGCGCCGGTGCCCGCGAACAGACCTTCGAGCTGGCCCGTTGGCGCATCATAAATCGTGTATGCGAGCTCGCCGGAGCGGCCGCCGCGGAATTTTCCTGGTCCGCCGGAATCCTGAAGGTGGCGGCGGAAGAGGTAGAGCACGGGATACTCGGATTCCTGATCTTCGATGTTCGGCATGTTTGGCGTTGTGTTGAACACGATGCCGGCAGTGTCGACGCCGTCACGCTCGGAGCACGCTCCGCCGCCACCGCCGAAGTGGCTCATTTCGGTCGCGGCAAAAGGGAAGCCGTGCTGACTCGTGCCCGCGAAGATCGGCGCCATCGAAGTACCCGACCAGACCGCCATTGCTTCGCGCTTATAGTTCTTGCTGGCCAACAGCATCTGCGAGAGACAGCGCCACGCCGAGTCGACCGTCACGATCACCGCCGAGATCGTCGCCATTGCGCATGGGGCCGGATACGCACAGTTATTAACTGTGCCCACCTCGCTGATGATGTCCATGCAATCGCGAACACCGCGATTCCATGGGATGTCCCAGCACAGGTTGATGTAGGTCGCCGTGAGACAAGCAGCCTGCAACCCGGCATAGGTACAATTGATGAGGCCGCGGGCATTAGGGCTCGTACCGGTGAAGTTGAATTCGAGCCGCCGGCCCTTCTTCGTCATCGTGCAGATGATTTTATAGATCTCCGGATTGTGGCCGTCATGGTCGATGTATTGGACCTCGCGCCACTGGCCGTCAGGCAATTCCGCCAGACGTACCTCCAGCTTTTCGCGTGAACGCGAAATGCTTTGCTCCATCGCCGCTTTGACCGTATCGGCGCCCCAACGCTCGAACAACTCGAGCACGCGCTGGCGGCCGCTATTGAGCGAGGCGATCTGACCCTTGATGTCGAGGGCAACAAGCGGATCGCGCACCTGATTGCGAATCCAGCGCAAGACGTCCTCGCGCACGACACCACGCGAAGCGATTTTGACCGGCGGCATACGCAGGCCTTCCTGATGGGTGTCGACGGCCTTGATCGAAAATCCGCCGGGATCCATGCCGCCATTGTCGAGCTGATGGCCTGATGCACCAACCCAGGCCACGAGCTCCCCCTTGAAGAAAATCGGAGCAACGGTCGCGATATCCGGATGGTGGATGGCGCCGAGATAAGGGTCGTTGCAGATGAAGATATCGCCGTCCTCGATCACTTCGCCGGGACCAAGTGATTTCATTGTGCTGTCGACAATGAGCGGCAGCACGTTGCCTTGCGTGACGATGTAGGGCCCGACCGACACCAACGATCCGTCGGCCAGCATTATGGCCGCAGCAGCGTCGTTTCCGGTAATCAAGACATTCGAACCGGAACACCGCATGTACTGAATGCCCATCTCATCGCTGATGGTCATGAAGCGGTGATTAAGGACTTCAAATGTCACCGGATCGATGGAGCGGATCTGGGTGGGGTTCAGCACGTTTCGAAACCTCTCAATGGCTTGAAGCGATACGCGTGTTGCCGAATTCGTCTATGCGAGCGCTGTGCCCGGTGTGCAACACGATCGTTGTACCGGGGTGTTCGATCACCGCCGGCCCTGAAATACTGGTACCCGACCGCAACGCGGCGCCTTCGTAGATCGGCGTATCGATCATTTCGCCAGCGATCGGACAAAATGCCATACGGCGAACGCGAGCTGCCGTACCGTTGCCGCCGGTATGCTTGGCCGCCGCAGGCTTTGCGACGATACCGATTGCATCCACGCCGTAGTTGACGAGCTCGATGCCGGCATCCTTCAAGGCGGAGCCTGGACCAAACAAGCGCTCATATTCCGCTTCGAACGCTTCCCCGATCTGTTTCACGGCAGCAACCGAATCGATCCGTCCGGGAGCGCGCACCCGCACAGAGTGCACCTGCCGGCGATAACGAGCCTCGACCCAACGCTCAAAACGACGATCACCCTTCGCCACATCGGCGTCGGCCAAAAGCTTGTCGCCGTCGCGCTCCATCGGCGCGTAGATTTCTTCGAGATTGCGAGGCTCAACCGGCAGCGTCAGCGGATCGGAATAACGCAAGCTGAAGCGGACGTCCGAAAGCGCGCTGCCGTAAGCCGAGTGAACTGAGGCGTGAAACGGAATGATGATTTCCGACATGCCGAGGTCGGCACCATAGGAAGCTGCATGGACCGGGCCGGACCCGCCATAGGCCATCAACGCGAATCTGCGCGGATCGTAGCCGCGTTGCAGGGTCGTCTTGCGGATCAGGTCGGCCATCTGGGCATCGACGACCCGGCGAATGCCGGCTGCTGCGGCGGTTACGTCACCGTTGAACAACGGAATCGCGATATGCTTTTTGATTGCGGCAGCGGCACGCTCGTGGCTGAGCGCCATCTTGCCACCGAGAAATCTGTCGGCCGAAATGTGGCCCAGCACGAGGTCGGCATCCGTTACCGTCGGCTGGTCGCCGCCAAAGCCGTAGCATGCCGGTCCGGGATCGGATGACGCGCTCATTGGACCGATGCGCAAGCGCCCGTTGTCCACCCAGGCGATTGAACCACCACCGGCTCCAATCGAAACCACATCAATCATCGGCAGTCGAAGCTGATACTGGTTGAGAACAGTTTCTTTCGCGTAGGCCCATTTGCCGCCCTCGATCACGGCGACCTTGAACGTGGTGCCGCCGACATCAGTGGCGATCACATTCGGCACGCCCAGTTGATTAGCCAGATATGCGCTACCGACAACGCCGGCTGCCGGTCCAGATTCGACTGTGAAAATCGGAACAGTCTGTGCCGGCGTTGCAAGGCCGCCATTCGCTTGCGCAATGAGCGGCTGGCATTTGAGGCCGGAGCTGGAGAGCTCGGTGACCAGATTTTCAAGGTAGTCCTCAATAACGGGTCCAACATAGGCATTGAACAATGCCGTGGCGCTTCGCTCATACTCGCCAAGCACCGGGGCAACTTCGCTGGACAGCGACACGTAGATGTTCGGCAGCTCTTCCTTCAAGATTTCCTTGGCGCGCTTCTCATGCACCGCGCTCTTGTGGGAAAAGAGGAAGGCAACGGCAACAGACTGATACCCGCGTGTCTTGATCGTTTTGGCGATGTCTCGAAGGGACCTCTCGTCGAGCTTCGTGACGGGCCGCCCGGCATAGTCCATGCGTTCGGCAACCTCGAAAATATCACGTTCATCGGCCAACATGCGCGGCTTGACCGTTGCGCGGTAGTGGTAGCGCTCGAAGACGCTCAACCCAGCCACACGCCCCGTTGCGCGCATGATCGTCAGCGTGTCGCCGAATCCTCGAGTGGTAACGACGGCCGTCTTGGCTCCGGCAAAAGCGAAAATGGCATTGCTCGATTGTGTGGTGGCGTGGACAAAGCGGTGGGCTTCTGCGAGCAAACTGTTCAACGGAACATCGAGGTCGTCAGCAGTCTGCTTGAGGCCATCGATGACGCCTTTTTGCAGGTCACCAGGCGTGGTCAGCGATTTGCCGACAACGGTGCGTCCATTCACTTCGTCGAAAACGACGACGTCGGTGAACGTGCCGCCAATATCAACCGAAACCGTATACATCGGCTGCCCCATAATTTCAGTTAAATTACTGAAATCCATTTGGGCGACAGCGTCAAGACCAATTTTTGCGCGAAGGCAAGAAGATTGCCCGCTCAACCTGCAGCCTTGGACAGTCAGGAGCAAACCCGATTTATACCCGTCTTGTCTGGCTTAATCGCGCGTTTTGCAAAGTGGCCACGGGCTTAGCGACCGTCGGCGGTATCGCATCGAGTGATTGACAGATCGATGCGCCGTTCATAAATTTTTTCAGTAAAACGACTGAAAATGTGGCAGGGCCAAAATGGCGCCCATCAGGCTGATGGTCTTTCCCGGTGCGTTCAATTGGCCAATTTGGGTCGCACAGGATCGCGATCTGTTTGCCGAAAATGGCGTTTCGGTGCAGGTCCAAGAGACGCCAGGCTCGGTAGTGCAATGGACAAGCTTGGCGAAAGGCCATTCGGACCTAGCGATCACGTTGATGGACAACGTGGTGGCGTATCGAGAAGGCCAAGGCGAGGCGCCGGTCACAGTGCCGGATGCAATTGCCGTTATGGCGTCGGATGCAACCGTGATGCCGACATTGGTCACGCGTCCGGACATAAAATCTTACGCCGACCTCAAAGGACAGACTCTCTCAGTCGACGCCGTCCTTACCGGACTTGCTCTGGTTCTTTTTGGCCTTCTGGAAAACGGCGGACTGAAAAGGGACGACTATACGGTTGTGCGAACCGGCGGCGTGATTCAGCGCTTCGAGGGTCTAAAGCGGCATGAGTTTGCTGGCGCGCTCTTCAATCCACCCTTCTCCAGACAACTAGAGGCGCTCGGCTTCCGATCGCTGGATACTGCCGCGAGCCTGATGCGGAACTATCAAGGACACATCGTAGCCGCTCGCCAAAGCTGGGCCGAGGAGAATAGAAAAGCACTTGTTGGATTCATCCGCTCTCTCTCGGGAGCGATCGATTGGCTCTACGAGCCGGCTAATCGTATCGATGCTTTTGCGATTTTTCAAAAGTATATGCCGGCTGGCGAGCCCGACGCGGCACGCATTGCTTATTCTGTCCTGTTTGATCCACAGACAGGGTTCTCGAGGAAGGGCACGGTCGATCTCGAAGGTATTGCGCAAATCCTGAGGCTGCGATCCCGGTTTGGCATTCCAACAAAAAAACTCGGGGTGCCTCGGACCTATTTTGATCCTCGCTATCTGGAAGCCGCGTTAGAGGGTGCGCGATGAATCACCCGCATCTGCAGGATGACAGGATCAAGGCCATTCTGGCGCAACCGTTCGGCCGATTTTCCGACGGCGAATTCGCGCGCCGTCGGCAAGGTCTCACCAAAGTCGCGGAAAAGCATGAATGCGATGCCATTCTGCTGTGCGGCGAGGAGCGTAGCGGGACCGGTGTCGGTTGGCTGACCGGTTGGCCCACGTCAGCAAAGGCCATTGCGTTGTTTGCGCCCGGTGAACGCGATGTGTTGTTTATCGAGCATTACAATCACGTGCCTAACGCACGGGAAATAGCGCGCGACGCCGATGTTCGCTGGGCGCAACGGCGTGGCGCGATGGCTGTGGCCGAAGAACTCAAGCAGCGCAATGCGAAACGCGTTGGGATCATAGGCTCTCTGAGCTGGCTGAACTCACGCCAACTCGGAAGCTTTGAACTTGTTGATCTCGCCGAAGATTACCGCTGGCTGCGGATGCGCAAGTCCGACGAGGAAATTGATTGGATGCGGATCGGTGCCGCGTTCAGCGATCTCGGCCTGCAGGCGCTGCTCGACGAAGGCAGGGTGGGAATGACCGAACGCGAATTGGGTGTGCTTGTCGAGCGCGATTACCACGCGCTCGGAGGCTCGACCGTTATTCATTTCATCGGTCGCAACAACATGGCGAATCCAACGTCGTGTGTGCCGCCCCAGCACCATTCGTCGCGCCGCCTGAGCAAAGGCGATATGATGTTCGTGGAATTCAGCGGAACGTTTTGGGACTATCCCGGGCAGGTCCTGCGCACGATTGCCGTCGGCGCCGAGCCGACGCCGCTGTTCCAAAAACTCTACGATACGGCCGAAGCGGCGTTCGATTCGATCACCGGGGTTCTCAAGGCAGGCGTTTCCGCGCAGGAGATTGTGGACGCCACCACCTTAATCGAGGATGCTGGATTTTCGATCTACGATGACATCGTCCACGGGTTCGGCGGCGGTTATTGGCCTCCTGTCCTCGGAACCAAGAGCCGTCCGGCTGGACCGATCCCTGATATTCGCCTTGAGGCCAACATGGTGATTGTCGTGCAGCCCAATGTCATAACGCCCGACGAAAAAGCCGGCGTGCAGCTGGGTGAAATGGTGCGGATCACCAAAACTGGGTTCGAACGCTTCCATGCGGCGCCTTGGGGTTTTTTGCGGATGAGGTGAAGTCACTGCAGGAAGGCTGTTTCGACGCGCTAAACGAGTCAGATCAAACGAAGGAGGAATGCCATGGGTCAATCGAAGTCTGTCCGTCTTGCGGCGGTTCAATACTCGCCGGCATTCCTGGATCTTGAAGGCTCTATCGACAAGTCGGTCGCCCTCATTCTTGAGGCTGGTCGAAGCGGTGCGGACATTGTGGGCTTTCCTGAAGGCTTCATTCCCACGCATCCGCTCTGGTACCACTTTCACCCGGCAAGCAGTCCAGAGGCACAGGCCTTTTCAAAGCGGCTTGCCGAGAACAGCATTGTCGTTCCGGGTCCCGATGTCGACGCATTGTGCAAAGCGGCCCGGAATGCCGGCGTTTTCGTCGTGATGGGATGCTGCGAGCGAGAGGGCGGACGGCTCGGCACCCTGTACAACACGCTTCTGTTCATCGACGCGGATGGCAATCTGGTTGGGCGCCACCGGAAACTTGTGCCGACGCTTGGCGAAAGATTGGTGCATGCGCGCGGAGATGCCGAAGGCCTGCGTGCGTATCCGACTAGTGTGGGGCTCAATGTGTCCGGGCTGATGTGTGGGGAAAATTCCAATGCACTCGCCACATACGCACTCGACGCGCAAGGTACGAATGTTCACGTGGCGTCCTGGCCATCGCACTTCCAGCTCGGCGCGAATATTTCGGAGATCGTCCAAATGGTGACGCGGGCGCTCGCTTACCAAATGAAGGCGTTCGTCATCAACGCCGTCAGCGTCATCAACGAAGAGATGCTCCTCTCACTCCCAGTGACGGAACAGCACCGCACTTACATGGCGCAACAGGGTCGCGGGTCTTCAATTATCGGTCCTTCGGGTGAGTTCCTCGCTGGGCCGATGGGAAACGAAGAGAGCATCCTTTACGCCGATGTCGATCCACGCGCCTTGGTATCTCCGAAGGTCGTGCAAGACTTCGCGGGGCACTACAATCGGTTCGATCTGCTCAGCCTGTCGCTTACGCGCACGGTGCCGCGTTCGATCATTGCCGCTGCATCGGATCATGATAAAGACGATACGCACAGCACCGCGTCGTTCACGACCGATTTGAAATATACATCAGACCCGCATGGGACTTCCGATGCGCGTCGGGCAGTCGACCATCCAGAAAGTCCACCACCGCCGTCAGCCGCTGCTTCGGCGCCATCGTCGGCCACGCGACTGCCACGCCGCCGAGCAAATTGATAAACCTGCGCCCCGTACTGCCTCCCCCGGTTGTCCGCTTTAGCTTTGTAAGCAGACATTCAGGATTTGCTACGATTGAGAAAGTACGGAAACGGGCTTTACTGACCGCCCTATGGGCGGCAGCCCGTGAAGCACGATGAGACGCGGTTAGCGGAGACTTTGGCCAAAGGAGACCGCTTCGTGAGTTGGCCCGGACACGACGACACATCATACTCTACTGTGGAATGGCGTCCGCGCTTTCGATGGACATGGAAAAGATTATTTTGCTGGATAAAGGATATCTACGTACGCGTTTGCCATGGTCCGAACAAATCTCATCGCCCACGGCTAGAAGGGCAACGGCCCGCGCGGCAAGGGCACTCCAAGCTGCACGAATGCGAAATAGGACAAAAGGACGCTCGGGATCGCAATGAACAAGGCCCGCGTCCAACTCATGCCGCCTAGTCCGCGCATGAAAATAAGCATGATTATCACCGTCGCCAACACGAAGCCGGCTTTCTCCAACGACACAGCGTAAATAACGAACGCAAGAGCTGCGATTACCACGTACCAGGAGCGCGCGCTAAATTCCGTCCGCTGCGGATTTGACATAAATGAATTCAGAACGATCCCGACGGCAAATATTAGTAACAAGATCGACAGCGAAAGCGGGAAAAAGCCCGCGTCCGGCGCGCGGACAGATCCAAATGGCAATTTTGAAGCTTCAAAAATTGCAATGCATGCAATAATCATCAACAGGCCGCCGCTTAATCGATCTGGGTTATTGATCAGCGACCAATTGGATCTGCGGCTTGTAAAAATTATCTTGTCTTTGATCGGCATGCTCTCACCAATTTAGACTTTCATCACTCAAGGCGTTTTTCGATACTCCCTCGATGGACCGCATCTGCGCGCTCGTTTGCAGAGGTCGGCCCCAAAACATACCCTTTGGCGATCCGTGATGGTGCTTGCCGACCCCTCAGTTCAAATCCGGTTCCCGGCTGCCCCTCTTGAACGATGCCGTTGCCCTAGAGCGCATCTCGAAATCGTATGGGAATCGACTTGGCGTATTCTCTGAACAAGCAGCTCGACGGCTTTCTATGTATACAGTTTATTCTGTAAGATTGGCCAAGACACGTCAACATTCGGGCTTTTGCCTGCATCAAACTATCAGGCTGGCAATGGATCAAAGCAACCGCAAGCACCACAGGCCGAAAATCGGCTCCCATAAATTCGAGCGGATGCAATGGGACCCCAGACTGCGTGAACGCAGGACAATAACCGACTATTTGGCCACCGCCTTACGAACCGCAATCTATGACGGCCAATTCGCGGACAATGAGGAGCTCAACCAGGTTGAACTGGCGAATTTTTTTGGAGTATCGCGGGTTCCCATACGGGAAGCGCTGCGCCAACTTCAGGCCGAAGGGCTAGTTAGAAATATCGCGCATCACCGCACGGTTGTTGCCGGGTTGACGCTACCGCAGATCCTGGAATCGATCGAAATGCGGGCGATACTGGAGTCTAATTTACTGCGGAAGTCCGCACGAAATTTCGAGAAAACGGATCTCGATCAGTTGCGCAAGATTTGCGAGGAAACCGATCTCATCAAGGATTACGGTTCGCGCTGGGTGCTAAAGAATTGGGAGTTCCACCGCGCGCTCTACGGCCGCTCGGAATCACCGACGATGATCGATGCAGTCGAAAGAATTCAGCTGAACGTCGAGCGCTACGCGCGGCGAGCTGGCAATACCGAACGTCTGAGGCAAGCTGCCTCCGAGCATTGGCAGATCTTCAAGGCTATCGAGCGCAAGGATGTCGCTAAAGCGGGCGACCTCCTCGAGCGGCATATCATGCACACCGGCGAAGAAATCCGTCGTCAGCGTGACAAAGAAAGCACGCTCCCGCCGGGCAAATTACACGGCAAAAAGCGAAAGCGGCCGGCAATCTCGAAATGAGGGCCGACCGCTTCCTTAAAGTCTAGAATGTGCCTTACGAGACGCGGTTGCAGACCAGGTTTTCAAACTTGGTTTTGCCCACGAGATCCCAACTCAACATGAAATTATAGGCCCGGTCGAACTGGTCCTGGGTATAGGGCGCCGGATCCACATAGCGCAATCGCGGAAGGTAGAAATCGGCCGGCTTGATCTGACTCGAGTACTTGCTCGGAATTTCATCGAGCATGTAGTGGACATACTTGCGTGGGTCCTCATTGATGAGCTTGACCGCCTTTTTGACCGCACGGTTGGCGGCTTCCCAGACCTGCTTGTCGAGTTCGGCGCCCGCGTTTTCGGTACCTTGATAGAACGTGCCGATGATTTCCTTGCAACCATTCTTGTGAGCGAGCGTGATCCACGGCTCCATCAAAGTGGCAGCGTCCGTTTCCCCGTTCATCATCGCCTCGTAGCGTTCCTGCACCGTGCCGGAATGCACAACCTTGATCTCCTCGCGCGGCATGAAACCTTCCAGCATCGCAAGCGAGACGTAGTGGGAGCCCTGGTGAAATTGCACGCCAACCGTCTTGTTGGCGAGATTGATCGTCGCGTTAACCGGGGAGTCCGCTCGCACGAAAATGGCCTGATAAACCATCGCCGGACGGCGAGCTACGATCGGTCCTTTGGGGTTGTCATAGGTTCGACGAATCTGACCCCATTCGCATGCTCGATAGATGTCCGCCTTGCCCTGCTCGAAAGCCTTTTGGTAGTTCGTCGAACTGACCAGGTGGTGGTCGCGGCTGCGTGGATCGTTCCAGTCGAATTTCGTTTTGATGCCAGGCGTGATGATCTCAAACTCGAGACCCTCATCCTTTGCGGTAAAGTCGCGTGCCACAAACCAGTGCAATCCAAGCACTGCCTCGGCGCTCTCAATCACCAGTTTCGTCCGGCTAGCAGTCATCGTGGCCATTGCGTTTCTCCCATTCATACGCGGGTGCCGCACTTTAATGTTTTGGTCGCGAAGTGTCTACAGTATTCTCTTTGTCTAGGTACAACTGTGGAACGCCGTTGGTTCTTGCATCATTCCAATGATTTACAGCGAGCGAACTAACCCGCCGTCCACTCTGGTCACTTGTCCTGTCACATAGCTGGCGCGTGCGCTGACCAAAAAGGTGGCGACGCTCGCAAATTCCTCCGGATCGCCATAGCGGCCAGCAGGAATGGTCTGCACCGACTTCTGCTTTACGCTGGCAGCGTCAGACTTTTCGCGTTCAGCAGCCGCTTGATCAAGCTGCGCTACGCGCGGCGTCGCGATCCGCCCAGGGACAATGGTATTGACGGTCACCCCGAATCCAGCGACCTCCGCCGAAAGCGATTTGGCAAATGCGACCAATGCACTGCGCAGGCTGTTGGAGAGTACCAGGTTCGGAATCGGCGCAATAATACCCGACGACCCGATGATCAGAATGCGCCCCCACTTCTTTTCAACCATCGACGGTAGCGCGGCGCGGATGCAGCGGATTTGATTTAGTACCATCACATCGAACTGTTGCCGCCAGTGGCTTAGATCCGACGCAGTCGCACTGCCCGCTGGCGGCCCGCCACTGTTGCAGACGAGAATATCGAGCTTCAGATCGCGTATGTGTGCTTCGGCCCTGTCCATTTCCGCGGCGCTCTGCAGGTCGATCGAGAAAGCCCGTGCACTGGCGTTGCGCTGTTTCACGGCTGACAATGCTTGATCGAGCCGCTCTCCCTTGCGGGCGCTCAGCACAACGTGCGCTTTTTCGTCGGCCAGACATTTGGCGATTGCCAAGCCGAGACCGCTCGATGCGCCAAGTACGAAGGCCGTTTTGTCAGTGAGACCGAGGTCCATGCGCACCTTCGAGTGCCTGCTCCAATTTGTCGGGGTTTGACAGGGGCATCGAGCAGGTCGTACCCAAGCAAACAAATGCAATTGGCTCACGACGGGGCGCGATCTTGCCCGCAGCTGGATGATGAGCCGGAAGCTTTTCGTTCGTGTCAACTATGACGATGGCGCGGTCGGGAGGCGCACTGTGCTGGGCAATTCCCCACAGGGCTTTGGTGCGCGAATCCTTCCTCTCGCCAACAATTGTCACCTGCACGGCGAGCGCCTTGAACTGATGAGCGTCGAGAACGCTGGCAAGCAGAAATGAGCCGCTTTCAAACTCGCCGGCGAAAACGTCAAATAGCGACTGCGCATATTTTGCGTAACGCTCTTCGCCCGTGGTGTAGTAGAGCTGGGAAAGAACTCGCGCCATCACACCGTTTCCGGAAGGCGTAACTGTATCCTGCCCATCACGAATACGCGCGACGAGAAGTTGCGCTGTGTCCGGGGTATAGAAAAATCCGCCTTGCGGATCCGCAAAATGCGCAATGCAATAATCCGTCCACCCGATAGCCAGATCTCGAAAGCGCGAATTGCCCGTTATTTCGAATAATTTGAGGCCGGCGTGCGCCATGTTGGCGTAGTCATCAAGAATTGATGCGGTCCCAACGGGAGCATCGTTCCAGGCGTGGTGGATGACGCCGCCCGACGACATATTATTTGCCACAAACTGAAACGCGTTTTCCGCAGCAGCACGCCAAGCTGGCTCATCAAACACGATGGATGCGTCGGCCAGCGCGGCGACCGCGAGGCCATTCCAATCTGCAACGATCTTATCATCACGGTGTGGCGGCTTGCGGCGCCCGCGCTCTGCCAACAATCGGTCGCACTGCACGATGAAATCGGCCTGTTCGGCGTGGATGGACGGTTCTTTCGAGCGGTTGAGAATCTTTGCGCCGTCAAAGTCTGTGCTGCTGTCGAAATACCGTCTCCGAAAGGCATCAGCGGCAGGGCCTAGTGCGTGTGCGACGTCGTTGCCGGTGAGACAATAATAGCCGCCTTCCTTGCCATCGCTCTCGGCATCCAGGCTGCACGCGAAGCCACCATTCGGGACCAACATTTCGCGCAACAGCCAGGCAACGGTGCGCCTCACGACTTCGCGATAGATCGGCTTTTGGTGGATACGATAGACCTCCGAATACAGCGCAATGAGCAAGGCATTGTCGTAGAGCATTTTCTCGAAATGCGGGATACCCCAGCGAGCATCGACGGCATAGCGAAAAAAGCCTCCGCCAACATGATCGAACAGGCCGCCGAGTGCGATCTTGTCTAGCGTCAGAACGACAGCGCCCTGAAAATCCGCCCGGGTCGACCGGACACCCTGATTCCATAGGAATCGGAATAATGCGGGATAGGGAAATTTCGGCGCGCCAACCAGCCCGCCGTGGTTTGGATCAACATTGGCGAGGAGGTCTTCTGCAATTCGAGTGACCGCGTCCGACGTCAATGCCTTACGTGAGGACCGCCCGGTCTTTATCAATTCGGCGACCAGCTCTTGGCCTTTCCGCTCGTTTGCATCGGGAGCGGATCTGTAGGCCTCATGGACATATTTGAGGACCTCGCGGAATGCCGGAAGCCCGTCCCGCTCTTCAGACGGAAAATAAGTCCCGCCCCAAAACGGCTTAGCGTCCGGGGTCAAAAACATTGTCAGCGGCCACCCCGGTCTACGACCCATCGCCTGCAATGCGCGGATATAGATCGCGTCGATGTCGGGCCGCTCTTCGCGATCGACTTTCACATTGACGAACCAGTCATTCATCAATGCCGCCGTTCCGGCGTCATCGAAACTCTCACGAGCCATAACGTGGCACCAGTGACATGCCGAATAGCCGATGCTGAGCAGGATCGGCTTGTTGAACTCGCGCGCGCGCTTTAGTGCCGCTTCTCCCCAAGGCAGCCAATCCACCGGATTAGCTTGATGCTGGCGCAGATAGGCGCTGCGCTCTTGAGCGAGGACATTAGGCATGAAATAGTGTACACTGTATTCAGTATCTGAAACAAGTATGCCAACAGACCAGTTGCTACGGCCAGAGCCGAGGGTCTGCGTGGCCGAATAAAAAATGCTGCGGAGGGAACACCGACATGACATTCGCGGCGCAGCCCAAAGAAAGAGTGGTTATCGTTGGTGGTGGTCCGGTCGGACTTGTATCAGCACTTAATCTCGCTTTGCATGAAATCCCGGTGCTCGTGCTTGAAGCGCACTCCGAGCTTTTTTTGGATCTTCGCGCCGGATCTTTTCATCCGCCGACGCTTGAGGTTCTTGATCCAATCGGCGTTACAGCAAAGCTCCATGACATCGGAATAGTCGTCCCGGCCTGGCAGCTGCGCGACCGAACCGACGGCGTCGTCGGACTCTTCGACCTTTCATCGCTTCTTGAAGACGAAACACCGTTTCCGTATCGGCTGCACGTCGAGCAGCACAAATTGACACCGCTCGTCTACGAGATGCTCATGCGCATGCCGCATGTTGATGTCCGGTTTTCCTCGCGGGTTACCGAAGTTTCGCAGGACGGCGACCATGTAACGATCAAGGCCGAAACGCCGGACGGAATCGATACATTTTCCGGCGCCTGGGTAATCGGCGCCGACGGAGGCGGCAGCATTGTGCGGAAATCAGCGGGCATCCGCTTCGAAGGTTTTACTTATCCGGAAAAATTCGCTTTGATCAGCACGCCGTACGATCTCGGAAAACATGGATTTACCGACACAGCCTACATCTCGCATCCGGTCGAATGGTGTGCGGTTTTTCATCTGCCGCATTTGGGGCCACCCGGTTTGTGGAGGTTCTTGTATGGTTGCCGTCCCGACGAAAGCGACGAAGAAGCGTTGGGCGACGATCGTGTCGAGGCGCGCTTACAGGCGGAAGTCCCCAAGAAGGGACGCTACGACACCCTCCACCGCACCATCTATCGCGTCCATCAGCGCGTTGCAGAGACGTTCCGCAATGGCCGGATGCTACTCGCCGGCGACTCGGCCCACCTCAATAACCCTTTGGGAGGATTTGGTCTCAATAGCGCACTGCAGGATGCAATGAACCTAACCGACAAGCTCATTTCCGTGTGGCGGGGCGACGCCGACGAATCCGTGCTCGACCGTTACGTACGGCAGCGGCGTACCGCCAACGTCGAATACGTGCAGGAATCGTCAATGCGCAACAAGCGCATGCTCGAAGAAACCGACCCGGTAATCCGTAAGCAGCGGTTGGACGAGATGCGGCGGGCCTCCCAAGTTCCGGCCTTGGCGAAAGAAGTGGTTATGAAATCGTCGATGATCGCGAGCATGCGCCGGGCGAATTCGATCGCGTAGAGCCGGCAAACGTGGTCGCAGATAACAACTAGAAGCAAAGGGAGGATAATAAGATGAAGTCCCATGGTATTGCCGCGGGCCTTTTGTTCGCACTGGCGGGATTGTGCATGGGCCAGCTTCCGGCCAGTGCGCAATCGGATTATCCGAATAAGGCGATAACGATGATTGTGCCGTTCCCGGCTGGCGGCCGGACCGATGTGGTCGGTCGGATCGTGGCTCAGGAACTCGCCAAGAAGCTCGGCAAACCGGTCGCCGTCGTCAATAAGCCTGGCGCGAGCAGCGTCCTAGGAGCGCGTGAATTGGCCGAGTCGCCACCCGATGGTTACACGCTTGGCTTTTTCTCAACGTCAGCAGTGACATCGCAATACACGGTTCCAACGCCGATCGCACTTTCCAATTTCCAGCTCGTCGCAATCGTCAATACCGATCCGGCCGCGCTGGCCGTCCAATGGTCGGCGCCGTGGCAATCGCTCAAGGAACTAGTAGCCGATGCACGCAAGCAGCCGGGGAAACTACGGATTGGCATGATTCCCGGAGCGTCCGCGCAGATATTCGCGTCCGGCTTTACCGATGCCGCTGGCGTTAAAATGATCATGGTTCCGTTCAAAGGTGATTCTGACGGCGCCATTGCGCTCGCGGGCAACCATATCGAGGTCCACGTAGCCGTTCCAGTATCTTACAAGAGCTTGGTGGAAGCGAAGAAAGTAAGGATCTTGGCGGTTGCCGACCCCGCGCGCTCGCCGCTCTACGGCAATTTGCCGACCTTTCAAGAGAACGGTGTCGATTTCATTATCAGTGCATTCCATGGCGTCTACGTGCCCAAGGGAACGCCGCAGGGTGTGGTCAATAAACTTGCTGACGCGATCGAACAGACGATGAAAAGCGAAGAAGTCACCGCCAACATGGATCGCATGGGCGCCGGGGTCGTATTTATGCGCGATCAGGCCGCGAAGGATTTTCTTGCCAAGCAAGACACCACCTATCGCGGCATTATTGAAAAGTTGGACCTTAGCGTCTCTCCGGCAAAGTAATCTTCGCGCGATCGCCGCCGTCAGAAAATGCGGCGCCTTTGAAAAACAACGGGCCGGAATGTTCGCCGAACCATTACTTATTCCGCGAAAAGACTACTGCTGCGATGGCAGCGGCGTACTGGGCTGATGACGGCCGCCGCGGGAGGACGGACCCTCGTGCCAAGGATCAAGCTGTGCATAGTGTCCCCAGACGTGGCTATAAAACTCTTCCTTACGCGCGCCTGTCAGTACACTGCGGACTTCGCCCGTAGAAATCTTTTGCACTGGCCCAACCTGAGCCGCTATCCAGTGCAGCTGGGCTGTCTCTTCCAACGCAAACGCGGCAATTGTCGCATTCTCAATGGAATCACCACACACGGCGACGCCGTGGTTCTTCAACACCAGCGCCATATTGTCGCCAATGGCATCACGAGCCATCTGACCTCTTTCCTGAGTATCAATCTGCCGATCGAAATCGAGGATCGGCACCTGCGGCGCGAAGATCGCACCGCGGTTTCCAACCGGAAGAATATTGACGCCAGCAATCCCGAATGCGGTGGCATAGGTAGGATGGGCGTGGACGATCGAAGTTACGTCCGGCCGCGCCTTCATGATTTCAAGATGCAGAAAACGCTCGTCGACTGGCTCAATGCGGCCTTCGAGCCACTTGCCTTCGATATCGACGGTTACGATGTCATCCACGTCGGTGTCGATTAATGAACGGCCCTCGGAGTGGATATGACCAAGAATAAGCACTTTGTCGGTGCCGGGAATGCGCGCGCTGACATGGCCCTTGGTGATTGGCCAGATTCCGCCGGCGGTGAGAATGCGATGCGCTTTCGCGAGACGCCGGCGCAAAGCCAGAATTTCCGTCTCCATAGTCATCTTGGCGTTGGCATGGACGGGATTGTGCATGGTCATGGATGTCTCTCCAACAATTCGCCTATTTTGAAGGGTTGGGCGGCGAAACCAGAAGCCCAAGTTTGCGGATCAGAGCAAGGTTGATCTTGTCCGCCTCGGCAAAGAACGTGCGAAATTGCACCGTATCCAGATATTCAACGCCAAGGAGCAGATTGCGCATGCGTTCTTGGAACTCTGGATTGGCTGCCACACGTCCCAAAGCC
>Ga0134122_10000454_pt1 | contig 27623 bp, 23 predicted proteins | sample KB302_FD_96461 | JGI IMG/M metagenome (GOLD analysis project Ga0134122, IMG submission 96461) | Terrestrial soil microbial communities without Nitrogen fertilizer from Kellogg Biological Station, Michigan, USA - KB3-0-2 | ecosystem: Environmental > Terrestrial > Soil > Unclassified ...
CGGCTCCCACTTCAGGTGGCTGCTCACGGGGTCAACCGACAGGCCGACGATCTTGACGTTCCGCTTGTCGAACTCCGGCTTGAGTCGAGCCATGTAGCCAAGCTCGGTGGTGCACACCGGCGTGAAATCCTTCGGGTGCGAGAACAGCATGGCCCATTTGTCGCCGATCCAGTCATGGAACCTGATTGATCCTTCCGTTGTTTCCGCAGTGAAATCGGGCGCCGTTGCCCCGAGTCGAAGTGGCATAACATCCTCCTTAAAGTTTGTGCAAACTCATAAATATACGACCAACCGCAATAGCCCCGGGCAGAGTCGAACTGCCGACCTCCGGTTTAGGAAACCGCTGCTCTATCCATCTGAGCTACGGGGCCGTAGAACTAAGGAGAATAGCACTTCAGGACCGGCGGCCGTTACTGAGGGATCTTCACTTTTTCGTTCATTCGCGCGTCCCTGATCGACAGGTCCAGATTCCGGGGCAATGGAGCAAGATTGACCCCGTACCGCTCCCAGCGTAGCTGTGCATAATCGGCCGCGCAATCCAGGAATCTTCGTCCAACTCCGCCGGACATGGGATGCATCCCGTTCCATGCTGAATACCTTGAAAATAAGGGGTAGCTTAAATGTCGCGCGAGACCCATTAGAAAATTGCCTTCCTTAAACGATGCAGCGGCAAAACGCGCCAGCCGGTTGGAATCGTAGAAGCGGTGGTAGCTTTCAAACAGCAGTTCGCGAAGATCCCGCTGGCTGATTTTGTCGTGGTTCCAGGTGGTCGTTGTGCCGTCGTACCGGTCGAGATTGAGCTCCGTAATCAATCCCCCATCCAGAAACTCCTGATACTGGAGAGTGCCGGGAATTGGGGTGAGGATATAGTACGACACGACATCGGGATCCAGTTCATTCAGCACGTCCCAGTGGTGATGAATGTCCTGCCGGGACTGACCCTGGAAACCGATGATGTTGGAGAAGTGGGCCGAAATCTTGTACTTCCTGCACAGCCGGACGATTTCGCTGTATGCCTTCGGATGGTTCTGGGCTTTGTGGGCTCCCAGCAAGGTCTTTCGATCGAAGGATTCAACACCCACGAACATTTGAAAGCATCCTGCTCTGCCCATCAACTCGATCAGCTCTTCGTCTTTGTGCACCTGGGTATCGCACTGCACAAAGAAGGACAGCTGCAGTTCCTCCTCAATCATCCGGCGCAGCAAATCTTTAGCCTCGGCGTACTTGTTAAAGTTGTCCGACGTAAACATCACCATTTTTGCGCCCGCATTCTTAATGGCGCGCAGGCTTGCGATGCTGGTTTCCACGCTCTGGCTGCGGATTTGCCGGCCGGCGATCATGATTACCGAACAGAAGTTGCAGGTGTACACACAGCCGCGGGCGGGATAGACGCCGACCATCGGGGTGATATACCGGCGTAAATCGCGGGCCGACGGCGGGATGAGCACCGGGGATTCCAGTTTTTCCTTCCAACGCTGGTCGCCGCCATAGACCGGCTTGAGTGCTCCATCGATGGCATCGGCAATAATCTCGGGCAAGATAATTTCGGCTTCGGAGAGGGCAAAGCTCAAGCCAAAACCCTGGAGGGCCGACGTATCACAGGTCATGGCATGGGGGCCGCCGATGATGACGTGCTCCACTCCCCGTTTGAGAGCGAACGCCGCCAGATCCAGGCCTCGATGGAACTGATGGGACTGCACACCAACCAGCAGAAGCAGCGTTGGGACGTCTGTCTTGCGCAGGAGCTCCAGATATTTTAGGTCCGTCTGGACATACTCATCCACAATTTGCACGTCGATAGTGGGATCAATCTGGTCCAGCATGCTGCGTATGTGCGTGATTGTTCCATTGGCCATGAACCCGCGCCAAAAGCGCTCCACGGTGCCGTCAACACCATACTTACTGGGTTTGACGACGATTACTCTAAGATTGGACATTTATCCCTCCTTGGGGATGTGTTTCGCAGGTACGTTGGAATTTGCGCATTGAACGGTTATGGCTCGATATGATGCTCAGCTGGCATAGCGGATCAGGGATGACACATTGTAGGCTTTCAAGCGGTCGCGTCCGTAAAGAAAATCCAACTCGACCACAAACGAAAGTCCCGCAACCTTTCCGCCGATTTTTTCGACCAGCTGCGCCGCAGCCTGACTGGTGCCACCGGTTGCGAGAAGATCGTCCGCGATCACCACGCGTGCACCTGACGCAAACGCACCTTGATGCACTTCAAGCGTGTCAGTTCCATATTCCAGGTCGTAGGTGATGCGTTCGGTTGCGCCCGGCAGCTTTTTCGGCTTGCGGACCGGAATGAATCCGGCGCCGAGGTTGTAGGCGACGGCCGGGGCGAAAATAAATCCACGCGCTTCGATCCCCATGACGTACTCCGGATTCAGCGGCGCGACCTCGGCTGTCATGCGGTCAATGACCTGATGCAATCCGGCTTTATCCTTCAGCAATGTGGTGATGTCGTAGAAAAGAATGCCCGGCTTCGGAAAATCCGGCACTTCGCGAATCAGCCGCTTCAAATCGTCCATTTATTCACCTCGTCATCAACCTCTTTCCGTAATTTCGAGCATTCGATTGAGCGCGATCCGCGCATCGGCGGCGACGTCGGCAGGGACGGCGATCGGATTGACGACTCGGCCTTCTTCCAGGTTTTCCAAAACCCAGAGCAGGTGGGACGCGTCAACGCGAAACATCGTGGAACAGAGACATCCGCAATCATCCAGTGGAATAATGAAGCGATCGGGATTCTCCATTTTTAGGCGATTCACCAGATGAATTTCCGTGCCAATCGCCCAGGCGCTGCCAGCTGGCGACTGGGATACGTGCTGGATGATGTGTTCGGTTGAACCCACCGAGTCCGCAAGCTGCGTGACTTCCCATCGGCATTCCGGATGCACCAATACGGAAATGCCGGGATACTTCGCGCGCACTCCGGCGACATGCGATGGAAGGAATCTCTGATGAACCGAACAGTGCCCTTTCCAAAGGATGATCCGGCTGTCGCGCAATTGAACTTCAGAATTGCCGCCAAGCTCTTCAAAAGGATCCCACACCGACATTTCGTCCAGTCGAAAACCAAGACTGTAGGCGGTGTTACGTCCGAGATGCTGGTCCGGAAGGAACAAAATCTTGTCGCAGCGATCCAGCGCCCAGCGAAGAACGGCCGCGGCATTGGACGACGTGCAAACCGCTCCGCCATGACTTCCGCAAAATGCCTTTATCGCCGCGGATGAGTTCATGTAGGTAATCGGCACGATGCGTTCTCCAGTCACGCGCTGAAGATCGTCCCAGCAGGTTTCCACCTGATCGAGTTCCGCCATGTCGGCCATGGAACATCCGGCGCTGAGGTCCGGGAGAATCACCGTCTGATGTGCGCCGCTGAGAATGTCCGCGCTCTCCGCCATGAAGTGAACGCCGCAGAAGACAATGAATTCCGCGTTCTTCTGCTTCCCTGCCCAGGCTGCGAGCTTGAATGAATCGCCCCGGAGATCCGCAAACCGGATGACTTCGTCCCGCTGATAGTGATGGCCAAGTATCACCACACGGCTTCCAAGCCGGGCCCGAACCTCGCAAATGCGCTGGTCCGTTTCCGTATCGGTCAAGTGGCTGAAGCGTTCAGGCAATACCGTTTGAAGCATAGCAAACACTCATATTAGCACGCCGATTGAGACGGAGACCGAACAGAAGTAGGGTGGATGGATCGGGTGGCAAGGATTTCTTACCCCTCACCCGCCGCCCATCAAGAGACGGGCGGCACCCTCTCCTTTCGGGAGAGGAAATTAGATAAAGACTTCCTTGGTAGGAATATTGCTTCTGAATTTCTGATATCGGACCATCAGGATGCCGTTTTCGATTTTATGCTCCAGACTGTCCATCGGGCGGGGCGATGGCCCGGAGAGAACGTTTCCTTTTGAATCAAAAGCGCTCTTATGTCCGGGGCATACAAAGGTTGCAGAGTCCGTCGGCGATCTGCTGATGTTGTATGTTTTGTGGGGGCAGACTCCACTGAGAACCGCGACCGTGTCATCCGGGTTTCGATAGATCCAGATCGTCCTTTCCACATGGTGATTGAACCACGCCCCGCGCGCGACGACCGAAACCATCCGGGAATCAAACTGACCTGCCGGAAGGTTGGTGACGGGCCCAATCTCCACCCAGTCATCGATAGCTCCCTCCCGCCCCAGGGCAAAATAGCCTACGGTCAGCGCGCCGCCTCCGGCAAGCAGCAGTTTCCCCATTTTCTTGAACGCCTTGCGGCGATCCGGCAGGTCCCGGGATTTCCTATGCATTTCCGCCCCCAAAGGCACCTAAAGTATTCGAACCATTCATCCGATACTTCAAATGGAGTAATTTGATGACCGTCTCCACGGACTATAAAAGAAAGATATTCGCCATCCGCGATCTCCCGACGCTCCCGATCATCGCACAAAAGATCATGACCATGAGAGACGATGACGAAACTCTGGCGGAGAAGCTTGCGACCATCATCGCGAGCGATCAATCTTTGTCCGTAAAGGTGCTGACTCTCGCCAATTCCGCATATTACGGACATCGCGCCCAGATCGGAACCATCAAGCAGGCCGTCGTCCTTATTGGGACGGCCATGCTCCGGCAATTCTCACTCGGCATACTCGTCTCCAAAGGTCTCGGCGGGGGCAGCCGCGAGCGCGAAGTATTCTGGCGTCATTCGCTGATGACCGCAAATGCCGCCATCCTCATCGCCAGGCGTTCCCGGATAACCAATCCTGAAATCTGTTTCATGGGCGGATTGCTGCACGATGTCGGCAAGCTCATCCTGGACACGAATATGCCCGAGGAATACAAGCGTGTCGTAGCGATGGTCAAGAATGATAATCGCCCGTTGATCGAGGTCGAGCGTGAAGTATTCGACACAGACCACACGGAAGTCGGCGCGTGGATGGCGGAACGATGGCAACTCCCTCCCGAGCTCGTGCAATCGATTGGCTTCCACCACTCGCTGGATATCGCCGCCTTACCCCACTCGCGCATTGTTGCAATCGTCCACGCCGCTTCGGTTTGCGCCGAAGCCGCCGTATTGATGGAGGTTAACTCCTGGGATGAACCTCAGGTGACGGTTCCGTTTGAAATCGAATCCGCAGTCGGTCTCACACCGAAACAGTTTGTGGATATTGTCCAGGACCTCCATGGCCGAAGAAAGGAAATCCAGCTGCTGTTCCGCTAATGAAACCCATGCCAAACGACGAATTGGAATCCAGGATCGAGCGACTGGCCGCAGCTCTGGACGAAGCGAATTCCACGATCTGCATCAAAATGGAAGAGCTGTCGCTGGTTCGACGCATCGGCGATGCGATCAGCTCATTCACATCTGCCCACGGGTTGTGCGCCGAACTGGCAGACGCCGTCGGAGAAACGATCAAGTGCAGGCACGCGGCAGTCTATTCCGGTTATGCCGGATCGCCCTTTCACCTGCAGGCGCTGTCGCAACTATTTGGATCGATCGGGTCGTTTCCCGAGTCGATTACCAATTCACGCGTAGCGCGCATCATTTCGAATTTCAAGGTTCCAGTGCGCATTGACGATGTGTCATCGAAACCGTTCCTCGACGCCGACTGGCCGTTTCCTCCCAAACTGCTCTCGTGGCTCTTCGTTCCCCTGGTCGAAGCCGGGAATCTTCGCGGCATCCTCTGCCTCGCCGACGAACAGCCCAATGCCTTCAGCGAGCAAACCGAACGGACAATGATGGTTGTTGTTCCCCAGATCGCAAGCGCGCTTGCGAAAATCGGCCTCTATGAAGGCGTTCGCACATCGGAGGTCAAGTACCGGACTCTTGTCGAAAGCATGCATGACGTGGTGTTCATTTGCGACCGCGACTGGAAGATCGAAGACGTGAATGCCGCAAACACCGTCGTTTTTGGACAGTCGATCGCGGGAAGAACGCTCACGGACCTCTTCCACTCCTCCGAAGCCGCGAAGCAATTCATCGAAACGATCAGAACAAACGGCGCTGTCCAGAATTTCGAAGCGGAAATTAAGACCGGAAAGCCGGCCCGGCCGACCGTTCTCTTAAGCTGTGTCCAACAGGAAAATGGATATTCCGGCGTCATCAAGGACGTCACCGAACGCGTTCGGCTGGTCGAGCAGGTGATTCGCGCACAGAAGATGGAATCGGTCGGCACTCTTGCCGCAGGCGTGGCTCACGACTTCAATAATATCCTCGGGATCATCATGCCGAATGCCGAGTTGATCAAGTTGCGAACGCCTTCCGACACCTCCATCTCGAAATATGCCGAAGTGATTATCGCCGCGTCCAAGCGCGCCAACACGCTCACCAAACAGCTGCTCTCCCTCGCCCGCCGCGAGCCGCGGCAGGTGCGGACGATCAATCTCAACGATTCCATTCGTACCACATGCGGACTGTTCGAACAGACCATCGGGAAACAGATCTCCGTCCAGCTCGAGTTTGAGGCCGATCCCATGTACATCCGCGCCGACGCCTCCCAGGTTGAACAGATCCTTCTTAACCTCGCGATCAACGCACGCGACGCGATGCCGGAAGGCGGCACGCTGTCGTTTCATACCAGACTCGATGACAACACCATATCGCTTCGCATCGTCGATTCGGGAACCGGGATCCGCAAGGATATCCTTCCACACATCTTCGATCCGTTCTTCACGACGAAGGATAAAGCCAAGGGCACCGGGCTGGGTCTCAGCGTCGTCTATAGCCTGGTGAAGCAAATTGGAGGCGCAATCGACGTTCGGAGTGAAATCGGAACTGGAACCGAATTCATTCTCAGCTTTCCGGCGCATTTCGAAGCGCCCGAACAACCCATTCCGAAACTGGCTCATCCCGCCGGCGGTAATGAACGCATTCTGATTGTGGACGACGAACCGGAACTGAGAATACTGCTGGAAACCGTCCTGAAGAGCATCGGCTACACGGTGGTCTCCGCATCAAACGGCATGGAGGCTGTGGAGAAGATCAATGACGGTTTTCATCTCGTGATCATGGATATGGTGATGCCGGTGATGGACGGGCTTACCGCGGTTCACGCCATTCGGCAGAAGTTGCCTCAAATGAAGATCCTCGTGGCCAGCGGATATACGACCGCGGAAAACTTCCCCACCCTCCGCCAGATGAAGGTCGACGGCTTCGTCCACAAGCCCTTCGAGCTCCACAAGCTTGCCAACCTGATTCGGGACGTTCTTGACGGGGTAGCAGCCTAAAACGTACCATTCCCGGACGAAAGGAATTAGGTACGAATAATGGCGGACAGTTCAGAGTCTCCGGAAAAGTGGCCCTCCTACACGATGGTCGATCCGCGAATGCGAAAGATTTATTTTCAGTTTTATCAGGAAACCTATCGCGCTTCCGTTCTCGATCGAAAAACCAAAGAGCTCATTGCAATCGCGGCATCGCTGGCCTCCCATTGCAATGGATGCCTCGAAGGCCACATCAAGAAGGCGCTCAAAGTTGGCGCGACAAAGGAGGAGCTGAGCGAAACCATCGCCATTACGATGGGAGTGGGCGCCGCAGCCATTGTCGACTTAACCGATATCGCGGCGGAAAACATGCGCATCCGCCACTTTGACGCCACCGGCGCCACAGAAGAACCGCGTGAAGTGTCTCCGGAAAAATAACACAACTGAAACGATGGGCGGTTGGGAGGAACGTATGAACACAGCGCACCGAATACTTGCCGCGATTGTCATTCTCACAGCCGGCGCCGCTGCGCTGGTTGCCCAGCGTGGAGGCCCACAGGTTCGCGATGCCATCCCTGCGGGTTCGCGGGTTCAGTACAAGTCCTTTCACAGCGCACAGGTTAACCGGGACCTGAACTACGCCGTCTACCTTCCGCCATCGTACGAAACGTCGACCAAAAAGTATCCCGTGCTGTACTTCCTTCATGGCCTGAATGAAAACGAAATGCGATGGAGCACACGCGGCGGTGCGGATATGCTGCTCGATAAGATGGTCGCCGAGAACAAGATCGGTGAATTTATTGTTGCCATCCCGGCAGTCGACTCCACCAGCTTCTATACCAATGCCCGCGGCGGAGGCGCTCCCTGGGAAGACGTTGTCGTCAAGGATTTCATCCCGATGGTGGAATCCACCTATCGCGTGAATGCGGCTCGCGCCACACGGGGCATCAGCGGCATTTCCATGGGCGGCTACGGTTCGCTGAAGATTGCCATGAAGCACCCGGACATGTTCAGCGCCGTCACCGCCCACAGCGCCGCTCTCGTTCCAAGCTTTGACAGCACCACCGTGAGCGGAGGCCGGCTGGACATGTTCAAAACGCTGTTCGACCGCATTTACGGCATCAATTTTGCAGGCCCTCAGGATCTGACCTACTGGGATGCCAACAATCCACTGATGCTCGTCAAGGACACCGCGAAACTTCAGGGCATGAAAATCTACTTCGACTGCGGAACCGAAGACAACTATGGCTTCTATGATGGACACAAGGTCCTGGATGACCTTTTAACAAAGGCCAAATACCCTCACGAAGCTCATCTGTACCCCGGCGTTCACGGTTGGGATTTTGCAAAACAACACATCGATCAGTCGCTTCTGTTTCACTGGAAAGCATTCAGCGGCAATTGACGGCCGGAACGGGCATGGACTTCGTTTTCCAGACCGTTCCGTTTGATGAATCGACCTTTCTCGAAACCGCCCTTCCCGCCATTCCCAGGGGGACCGCGGTATACAAAATCTTCGACACTCACGGCCAATTGATCGTCCTCGACAAAACCAGCAATCTGGCGCAACGGCTGCTTCGCTACTTCGGACCCCACTCCGAGCGCGTGAAGGATCTGGATCTGCGGCCGATCACCAGCCGGATCGAGTACGTTCGTACGTTCTCGCCGTTCGAAACAACCTACTCGCTGTATCTGGAAAGACGGCGGCATTTCCCCAGAACGTATCGAAGGATGAAGACGTTTCGATACTTCACCCTGATGAAGATCAATCGCAGGCAGCGATTTCCAAGAATTTACGCCAGCCGTCAGATCAAGTCCGGCGTCGACTACTTCGGGCCTTTCGTGACGCGGGGACAGTTCGCACGCATGAAGACCGCCCTCGAGCGAACGTTCAAGCTCAGACCGTGCCCCTTCAATATTCGGGGCAACGATCCACATCCGGACTGCATCTACTTTCAGATGCACACCTGTTCCAGGCCCTGTAACAACGACATTGATCGCAGCCTCTATCTGGCCGACGTGAACAGGGCCATCGCATTCGTTCAGGGTCATGACGACGGCGTCGAGCAACCATGGGTTGGGCAAATGACCGGCCTTGCAGCGGAAATGAAATTTGAAGAGGCCGAGGAAATTCGAAAAAAAGTTGAAAGGCTCCGCCGCGGCCGTCTGGAGATCAAGGACTCATTTCCGTCAGTTGCTGCGTTCAATTATGTCGTCGTCCTTCCGTCAGAAACGGTCTCACGCCGGAAAATTGCACTGGTGCGAGCCGGTGAAATCGCCGCGTTTCGGGATCATGAAGCCGCGACTGTCCGAGAAACTCTATCTGTGGAACTCGCGCAGGTTTTCGATGCGGAATTGTCGTCACCCGACCGGGAGCGGCAGTACGACGAATTCTGTCTCGTCTGCACGTTCATGGTGAAATCCCTGCAAAGCGTCCAACTGATCCCATACGACGGAATCGAGAGAACGATCAGCACAATTGAAAAGATTGTTCGTCCCTCGAAAAAGCGAACGGGCATGGAAGCAGGCGAAGAGACTGATGTACTTCCACTGTAGGCGCGGTCTATGACCGCGCACATTCCAGCATGAGAAGTAACGTGAGATTAAGGATCGTGCGCGGTCATAGACCGCGCCTACAGTGGAAGTCTTCGAATCTGTTCTAATGCCGGCCGTTGATTTTATGCAAGAGGATTTTCCGGCTGAGAGTATTCCGATGGAGTCCCAGCACCTTCGCCGCCTTGGTTTGGTTTCCCTCGGTCTGCTTGAGAGCCGACTGGATGAATGTCTTTTCGAATTCACCGACCGCTTCTTCCAGATAGATTCGTCTCTCCAACATTTCGGTGACCAACAGTTCCAGTTGCTTTCTCACAAGACCACCCTCTCACTGATGCTGTAATTTCCACCACCGTTCGATCGCCGCATAACCGGACCGGAATCGGTCCTTAAAATCGGCGGGCGTCACCAATGAAATCATGCGTGAAGCCGGAAGGAAGTATGGAGCCAATTCGGAATCGCGGACGCTCCCGAAGCGAATATTGAACGCCGTCAAAACGAAGAAGACTATCCCCCCCAGCAACCAGCCCCTGAATAGTCCGAACATGGCTCCCAGACAACGATCGAACCACTGGAGCTTGACGGCCTTGATAAGCCTCGACACGAGCCACGCGACCAAAGCCCCCGCTACCAGCGTTCCTACAAATACGATTGAGAACCCACAGAATAGAGCAATGTTTTCGCTCTTTACAACATCTTTGAACGGCGCGGCAGCAGCGGTGTAGAACCACGAAGCAAACAGGAATGCAAGCAACATTGAACCCAGTCCGAAAAGCTCGCGGACAAAGCCCTTCACGTAAGCGAGGACAACGGAAATCAGCAGAATGAAGAGAACAAGCCAGTCGATGACCGAGAACGTGGCGAGCATTTCAAGCTGTTCTCAACTCATCGCCCAAATTCCTGCCCGTTAGAATCCGGAGAGCTTCGACGTACTTTGCGCTTGTTGCCGTCACGATATCCTCGGGCAGTTCAGGGCCTGGAGCAACTTTGTTCCAGCCGATCCGTTCCAGGTAATCGCGAACGAATTGCTTGTCGAACGATGGTTGTGGTCTGCCGGGCACGTATTGGTCCGCCGGCCAGAAGCGCGAGGAGTCTGGAGTGAGCATTTCATCGATAATGGAAATTTTCCCATCGATGCTCCCGAACTCAAACTTCGTGTCGCAAATGATAATACCGCGCTCTGCGGCGTACTCGACTCCCTGCGCGTAAAGAGTCAGCGTGAGATGCTTCAATTGCCGGATGTTGTCAGCACCGATGATTCGCGCAGCCTCTTCTTCCGAAATGTTCTCGTCGTGGCCTGCTTCGGCCTTAGTCGAGGGAGTGAATATCGGCTCCGGCAGCCGATCGGAATCGCGTAAACCCGCCGGCAGCGCAATCCCGCAGACCTTGCCCGTGCGATTGTAGTCCTTCAATCCGGAGCCGGTGAGAAAGCCCCTCGCGACGCACTCCACGGGAAATACTTTCGCCTTCCGGACCAGCATCGAGCGGCCTTCGAGTTGATCGCGGAATTTCTGAAGCTCCACGGGAAAATCCTCGATGCGGGTTGATATGACGTGATTCGGAACGGCGTCCTTGAAGTGATCGAACCAGAAAGCCGACATCTGATTCAGGACCTTCCCCTTATTGGGAATAGGCGTGGGCAGGACGACATCGAATGCGGAAAGCCGGTCGGTGACAACAATCAGAAATCGATCCCCAAGATCGTAAATATCTCGAACCTTGCCACGCCCATGCAGCGGGATCCCCGGAAGATTTGTTTGAACAATACTCATTTGTGCTCTTTCTTCGAAATTTTGGGAACGGTTTCATGGCGCGCGACGCATCCGAACAGCTGTAGGTGCGGTCTATGACCGCACACGATTTCTCATTCCGCGGTACTGCATATTATGGAATGTGTGAGGTCATAGACCGCACCTACAGCTGTTCGGATGCGCTTCGCGCGCTCATATTTTTAAAACAGACTTCAATTTAACTTACGGCAGCTTTTTCGTTCAATCGAACGGAAACGATCTTGGATATTCCGGGCTCTTCCATGGTGACGCCATAAAGCATGGTCGCCACTTCCATGGTGCGCTTGCTGTGAGTGATGACGATGAACTGCGTCTGGCGGCTCATCTCCCGCACCATGGCGGCAAAACGATCGACATTGGCTTCGTCCAGCGGAGCATCGACTTCGTCCAGCACACAGAACGGGCTGGGCCGGTAGCGGAAAAGTGCAATCAGCAGCGCGAGGGCCGTGAGAGCCTTTTCACCGCCCGAAAGCAACAGGACGTTTTGAAGTTTCTTGCCCGGCGGCTGCGCCACGATTTCGACTCCCGCATCGGGTTCGTCGGCTCCCTCCAGCAATCGCAACTCGCCGTGGCCGCCGCCAAAAAGATGGACGAAAGCTTCCGTAAAACCGGAGTTGACGGCCTCGAAGGCTTCCTTGAACTGCTTCCGGCAGACCGTGTCAATTTCTTCGATCGCCTGTGCGGTGTCCTGAATGGAATCGAGCAGGTCCTGACGCTGGCCGTTAAGGAACTCGAAACGCTGCTCGGCCTCGGTGTACTCCTCAACGGCCATCATATTGACGGCGCCCATGGAGTCCATCTTTTCCCGGACCTCCTTGTATTCCAGTTCGCGCAATTCCAGAACTTCCGCGCTCAATGGCTCGAAGTATTTGAGGCAGACCGATTCGATAGTTTCATTGAGTTCGCTCCAACAGGAACTAACAAGGTGTTTCAAGTCGGAATCGATTTGCGTCTTCTCGATCTCCAGTGCGGTGTGACGATCCTTCCAGGTGTCGAGCAGTCCCCGCGTTTCGTCCCAGTCGAATTCTGCTTCGCGCAGCCCAAGACGCACTTCCTCAAGACGTGCAGCCATCTCGACGATGGCCTGACTCAACCGGTCGCGTTCCAGAACCAGCGCGTTCCGTGTTTCGCCAAGCTGCTGGATCGCAATCCGAGTCTCGCTCTGCTGCTGATCGGCATCGCCGATCTGCTGAACGGCCCGGCGCCCGCGCTCTTCAAGATCGGAAGCCTGTTGCCGGAGCGCATTCAATTCACGAACCACCGCGGAGCGGCGCTCTTCCAGAACTGCAAGCCGCGACTGGATCTCGGCGTACTCACGCCGGTGGTCTTCGATCTCAATGCGCAAGCCTTCAGTACGCGCGCTGTGCTGCGCGATGTCCGCATCGAGTGCCTGCTTCGACGCCGCAATGCCGGACAATTGCTCTTCGGCTTCCCGCAGTGCAATTTCCAGGTCGACGCGTTCGGCGGCAAATCGCTCCATCTCCGAGTGGGCGACATTCCAGCGGCTCTCGGCATGGGAGAGGTCCGTGGTCAATGCCCGAACCCGATGATCCATGGTGAGAATGGTCTTCTCGATTTCCTGAAGTTCGGACGATAACCGCGCCCGGAGCGATTCGGACCCAGCCAGCAAATCCAGAAGCCGTGCCATTTCCTCTTCCGCATTCGAGGTTTCGCGAACGGCCGTATCGGCCTTGCGGTCCAGCTCGCGGATTTCGCGTTTCAATGCAAGCGGACCAAGCGCCTCCTGCTGTCCCCAGCCGATGACGTTTCCCTGAACGACTTCACCGCTCCGCGCCACAAACCGGCAGTTCGGAAACCGTCCGGAAAGATCCCAGGCTTCCGCGAGCGTTTCCACCAGATAGGCATCTCGAAGCCGTTCGGCAAAGTGACGCACGCGGTCATGGAATCGGATGACGCTGGCCAAAGGTGTGGCGCCGGGAATTGCTTCGACCGGAGCCACGGCAGGTTCGCCGGAGTTCGCGTTGAGCACCAGGCACTCCAGACGTCCTTTCGTAACGTCCTTGACGATGCGAAGCACACGTTCCGCGTCAGACCTGGATTCGACGACGACATATTGAAGTTCGTTGCGAAGAAACGCTTCGACAATGGATTCATAATTCGAATCGACATCCACGAAGTCCGCCAGCATCCCCAGCGGCGTCCAGCCCGAACCGCGAACGTGATTGAAGAATTGCTGCACCGATTCCGTGCTGTAGGCACGGCTGACGGCCAGGTCGCCGATGGTCTGAAGGCGATTCCGGATTGCATCCTGATTGCTTTTCGCGGCGGCCGTGGTCAGAACCGATTCCACATGCAGGTTCTTCAACCGAAGGCATTCCTGTTCGGTTTCGGCAAGCTGCGACTGCAGCTGGCTCATTCCCGCCTGATGCTCCGTATGCTCGCCGCGTGCGGCGGCGAGTTGCTGGCCGATCCGCTCGATGAGTTCGTGAACTTCGGACGCCTCACGTTCCAGACGTTCGATCTGCATGACGAGACGCTGAATCAGTTCGCCACGGCTCATGATTTCGTTGCGGAAGCGGGCTTCGTTCGCCACGACTTCAAATTGCCGGCGGCGCAGTTCTTCGATGGTCCGCTCCTCGGCCGCGCGTTCCCCAATGCGTCGAGAAATCTCCGCGTTCACCCGCTCCAGCGATTCTGAAATTCCGGCCCGCGCTTCATCGAGTTCGGCCAGCCTCACGGCGCATCCGCTTTGCTCGCCCTGATTGCGGATGAGTTCTTCGGTAGTACGGGCGCTTTCTTCTGAAAGCGCGGTCTTGCGCTCGTCCAGCAAACGGATTTGGTCTTCGAGACGTTCGATGCGCCCAACGGCCTTGCCAAATTCCAGTTCCGTCTCCGCATGACGCACTCTGGTATCCGTGAGCGAGTCCTCGTGAGACTCCACATCGGTGCGGTGCCGGCGCACGAGCGCATTCAGGCGCTCGATTTCCATTTCCAGGTGTTTGCCTTCGTCGCCGATGGACGCCAGGGCTGCTTCGCAGGTTTCCTGCTGATGCACCAGGATATCGGCGCGCGTGGAGAAGACCGCGGACAGAATCTCGCGCATCCGGCCGCGAAGCTCGATGTACCGCCGAGCCTTTCCGGCCTGGCGTTTCAGAGAATTCCGCTGTCGATCCACTTCCGCCAGGATGTCGTTCACGCGCGACAAATTGAGCCGCGCGGCTTCCAGGCGCGACTCGGCAAGCTTGCGCTTCGCCTTGAATTTCGTGATGCCCGCGGCTTCCTCGATCAGAGCGCGTCGATCCATCGGCTTGGAACTCAGCAACTGCCCCACACGGCCTTGTTCGATGATCGCGTAGCTGTTGGGCCCAAGGCCCGTGCCGAGAAACATGTCGTGAACATCGCGAAGCCGGCAGGGTTTTCCATCGATCAGGTAGAGGCTTTCTCCGCTCCGGTACAACCGGCGCTGAACGACAATATCGCGCGGGCCGGCAACAGGTCCGGCAACCTGATGGAGATCGCCATGACCGTTGCCGTTTGAGCCATTTCCATGGGCCCCGTTGCCATTGCCGTTTCCATTTCCGTTACCGTTGGCTGCAACCGGAGACGGATTCGTATCGGTCAGGGTAATGGTGACTTCCGCCATGCCCATCGGAGCCCGATTCCGGCTTCCGTTAAAGATGACGTCCTCCATCTTTTCGCCGCGGAGGGATTTCGCGCTTTGTTCGCCGAGAACCCAGGCGATGGCATCGGAGACATTACTCTTGCCGCACCCGTTGGGTCCGACGATCGCCGTAACGCCGGTGTCGTTAACGACAATCTGTCCCTTTTCCGAGAACGATTTAAATCCAACCATCTCGATCCGTCGAAGTTTCAACACAAGTGTGTCTTCCTCAAAGAAAGCGCCGAATGATTATTTTGATAGAGTGTCCTTGCGGACGGTTCTAGCTTCCGTGGCACCCGTGACAGATTGGGTCCACTTGAGATAGTGTCCCAACAGAATGGCGGGCTCAAAATCAGACCGGATTATCCTCCACGTCGACATGGACGCTTTCTATGCGTCGGTCGAGCAACTCGATGACCCCAAATTGAAAGGCCGCCCGGTCATCGTCGGAGCCGACCCAAGAGGCGGCCTGGGCCGCGGCGTAGTGGCCGCTTGTTCGTATGAAGCGCGCAAGTTTGGCGTGCACTCGGCGCTTCCGATCAGCCAGGCCTGGAAGCTGTGCCCGCAGGGCGCATACCTCCCGGTTCGCATGGAACGATATGTGGATTTGTCCCACCAGGTGATGGACGTGCTGCAGCGGTTTACGAATCTCGTTGAACCGCTGAGCATTGATGAAGCGTTCCTCGACGTCACCGGATCCACGGCGCTGTTTGGCGCCCCCATTCAGATTGCGCGGGCCGTCAAGAAACAGATCCGCGAGGCGACGGGCCTTGCGGCATCGGTGGGTGTTGCGCCGAACAAGTTTGTGGCGAAGATTGCGTCGGATCTGAAAAAGCCGGATGGGCTGGTCATCGTGGAGCAGGGCAGCATTGAGGATTTCCTGCGCGATCTTCCGATATCGCGATTGTGGGGCGTCGGACCAAAAACGGAAGAACGCCTTCACGGGTTGGGAATCGGCACGATTGGAGATCTTCGCGCGAAACCTTTGTCAGAGCTTGTCCGGCTTCTGGGCAACAACGGCGAGCATCTGCACCATCTGGCATGGGGTCGCGACGACCGGCCTGTCGTCCCCAACTGGGAAGCGCGTTCGGTGAGCAATGAAACGACGTTTGAAACCGATACCGCCGATCGCGAGCTCCTTCTGCGAACCATACGATCACTTTCGGAAACTGTCGGACGGAGGCTCCGGCGTGACGATTGGCGGGCGCGCCGCATCACGCTGAAGCTGCGCTACGAGGGATTCGAAACGCATACGAAACAGACATCGCTCGATCGCCCGACGCAGGGAGACGATGATATCGTTCATGCGGCAGAGTCGCTCTTCGACCAATTCCCTCTCGATCGCAAGGTTCGCCTTCTGGGGGTAGGAACCGGAGATCTGACGCGTTGCGGTGGCAGCCCCGCACAACTGGATCTTTTTGCGGAACCTGAAAAGCGCGACACCCTCGACCGCACCGTCGATGCGATCCGCACGAAGTTTGGCAATGCCTCTCTGCGCCGCGCCTCGCAATTGAAGTGAAACGGAGTGGAAAAACCTCTCCCGAAGGGAGAGGAAGGCCCGGCAGCCAGCAGGCTGCCGGGCCCGGTGAGGGGTAAATAAATGCCCCCACCCGAATTAAGCTCTATCGATCGTGAGCTCGTTCCTAACTTCAAACACGCCCGGCACATTGCGCGCCGCGATAAACGCCAGTTGCCGGTCCATGCGGTCTCCGACGATTCCCTTCAGCGTCACTCGGCCGTTGTTCACAATGATGTGGATGGAGGGATTGACGGAATTCGCATACCGGAAGAGCGGCCCGTTGTAACGGAATATGGCCCGATACATTGCTACCCGGATGTTGTCGTCAATCTGCGAAACCGGCAGCACCTCAATCTCGTTCACGACAACTGCAACGCCTTCCACCTTTCGGATTCGCGATTCGGCGTCGGATTTTGCGTAGGGTTCGCGAACTTGCCCATGAAGCACAACTCGTCGACCCGGTCGAACCTCGGCTTCAATCCAGTCAAAAACTCCGTAGTAAGGGCTCATGAGAATCTGGTGCCGGATCTCTGCCGCCTGCGTACGGGGAACCGGCGGCGTTTTCGCCGTTGCAGGTATCGCCGTAATTGCCACGAACAGCACAAGCAGGAAAATCAGCGATCGAATATGGGAGAACATCGCTTCACCTCCACATTTCTTGAGACGGCCGCAGGTACCCGTTGTGAGCGTGCCCGCAAGGGTTTGCAGAAATAATCAAATTCCGGCCGTTGCTTCTCGTATGATCCGGACTTCCTTCGGAAGGGAACCGGTCGCGCGACGTGGAGAAGCCTGCTATTCGCGAAAAGATCCTCGCCATCGTTTCGCTATTGGTTCAGGATTAGCCCTATGGCGATTCATCAGGAGCAGGCCCTGGGCGCATGGCACAAACGCTCGCTGGTGGACCAACTTGCCAACGTTGGCAGCGAAGTTGGCCGAATGCGGAAGTGGCAGGGACGGAATCCGGCGATGTGCGAGGGCGCCTTTGTCCGCGCGCTGGAGTTGCTGGACCTCACTATCCGCGATCCGCGTTGGAAAGGCCGCCGAAAGGAACTTACTCGCGCACGCACATTCCTATGCGACGCGATGGGGGGTGGAAAAGAATATCGGTCGACGATCGAGGATCTCGATCGATACTTTCTTGCCTTCGCCGTCGCTGCGCGCCGATCCGCCTCCCCAGCCGAGTGAACGATCTCCGACGATCGTATTCCACTTCTCAGTTGATCACTATTTCGGCTTCGCGACGGGAGTCGTTCGTGGGAAAACAACCTCATAGACAAGCGCCACCGCATTGGCGGACTGTACGCACGATGACTGGAGCTCGAATTCGCCGCCAAATAACCGGGATTGCGTCGGAATCTTAGCGCAGGGCACTGACGTTGCCAGTGACGACAAATCCGGACCAGTAGTACGGATGCCCGCTTCGGCCACCGGACTTGATAAAGCCAATCTGCGAATTCCGGAGCGCCTGGGCGGCGGAAATCCCTCCGGCAAATCCCTTATGGAAATCCGTCACGAGGCGGGAGGTGCTGATGGTTTCTACAAGCCACAGCGAACCGACCACCGATCCGGCGCCACCAATCAGAAACGCCGACGTCAGGCCGCGCATCCCAACGCCGTCGCGCGAATTCCCGACCGAGGAATCGCAGGACGCCAGCACCACCAGCGAATTCGGACGCATGTGCTGCTGCGACACATCGAGCGCGGTGATGCTGTTGGGGCCTTCGCGATCGCCGTCCAGCAGGAGTGAGGAACGCAACGGGTCAGAAGCGTCCACGGAATGACCGGAATAATGAAAGATGCCGGCGCCCGTCATCGCTCTCAGGAACTCCTTTTTATTCACGGCATTTCCGATGAAGGTCTTGTCGGCTGGATAGAACGTCTTCAGCGCGGCGAGTTCCACAGAAGCCGATACATCGTCTGTGATGGAAGCAAAAGCCACGGCGGAGGTCCGTGACGGCGTACCCTGCGCAAACAGTAACTGCGTGAGGTTTGGACTTTCAAGGATCGCGTAATCTTCGATCAGATAGCGTCGTGCCGGCGCATTGCGCAACGATGGAAATGGAAGCCGGTGCAGGTCCTGATCGGGAATGATGGCAAGGGCGCGTCGGGGGTCGAGCTTGTCTGCGATCGGTGCAATCAGCAGTCGATAGAGCTTTTCCGATTGGAGTTTCACGTCGCCCTGATTGCGCACGCCGTCCAGAAACTCGCCGACGGTTGCCTGGAGTTCGGCGCGCGTCACTGCGATGGACCTCGATGTGAACGTATCGCCGGAAATCAGCCACATCAGCAGGCGGTCCGGCAGCATGACATACTCTACGACCTGAACATCCTTCGGAATCAGCTTCTGAACTTGATCACGCTGCACGGCGTCGCCATGAATCTCGTTTATTTTCGGGTTCATCTGGCCGAGGAATTCGAGAAACAATTTGGATCGATAATGCTGAAGGTAGGTCCATGCCGCATCCATGCCCCCATGATCGGCTTCAAATCCGATCGCAGCGTCGTACAGGCTGCGCCTCTCATTCTCGAACGACGAGCGGAGCCCTGGAATCGCGAAATACGCATCGTTTTTTTCGATGACGTCCATCGCATGGCGGAATGTTTCACGCGCCTGATCGGCGCGGCCGGAGAGGACATATATGCGGGCGAGCTCGAGAAGTGAAGGAGTGTAGTAGAGCGGATCCGCATCAGGCTTCTCGCGAAATACGCGAAGGTTGTCCTGAAGACACCTTTCGGCACGTCTGAAATTGTTTGCTTCAACCTCGATCCGGCTGCAAAGAAGATTCAAAGGCATGTCGATCGTGTCTTTATCTCTCGACGGCGGAATTGACGCCATACTGTTCCGGATCTCGATCAGGTATTGCCTGCCCAGATCTTGCTTGCCAATCTGAGCATATAGGGTTGCCAGCGCAGTGAGCGTGCTGGCCGCACGCTGGGCGGTGTCGGTTTGACGGGCTTCCGCCACCGCCTGCCTTTCAAATCCGATCGCACAGGCGACGCAGCCCAATCGAAAGGTTGTCTTACCCGCCAGCACAAACAGCTGGGTCTGTCGCACATGATCGTTTTTCTGAGTCAGCAGTAACGCTTGATGTATGAATTGAAAGCTGCCTTCGAAGTCGTTGGCGATGTAGTAGAGGGAGGCAAGATAATTCACAGGCCGGGCGGTATCGCTGCGGGCTCCGATTTCAGTCAGCTCCTGGACCGCGTCTACTAACGTGTGGACCAGCTGTCCATAATCTCGGGCAAATGCGGAATCCGAGCCTCTCGAAGTCAGGGCCTGGCCTCGCATCCATCGCCAGTGTTTGTCGTTGGATATCGCGAGGACATGATCCAGCCGAGCCTCCGCGGTCTGGGAGCAGGCGCTGCATCCTTGACGAATTTCGGAATTGGCGCGATTGAGTTCGATCCACAAATTGTCAAAGCCCTGAGGAAGTCCTGTGAGCTCATGTTCTGCCTGGTCATATCGCTGCACACTGTCGTCGTATTTGTTTTGAAAGTAGTCTGCGATTCCAGCATTCGCGAGTTGGCGGGATTTCGCAATGCGGTCGCGAAATGATCCATCCAGGGGAGCCAACATCGCAGCGAGGGTCGCATCCTTGTATTCCGTGTTCAGGTAGTTCGCAACGAAGCGAAGAATCGGAGAGGACATCTTCGCATCCAAAGGGTTCAAGGCTGAAGCGGTTGCTATCCGGCGATAGGCCTCGATGTGTGCTCTGAAAAGTGCTCCTGCCTGCGCCGCGTCTCGATTTGCCACGGCTTCTTGCAGATCTTCGATGAGCCGTGCGTCATGGGGTTCCGCGGGCGGTTGCAGATTCCGAATCCACGCGGAATCGCGTTCGTGGCGTTCGTAGGCGATCTGCTCGGTTCCGGCGAGTTCGTCGAGCCCGATACTGCGATAGGCGAGGACCAGGTTGAATCGCGGCGCAAGAGCCGTGGGATTCAGTTGCCGGGCACGCTCAAAACTTTGAATGGCTTTCAAGTACTCGGGTGCGTTTTGATTTCCGAGTGCCAGGTAGACGACGCCAAGATCATTGAGAATCCCGGCATCGTAGGGTCGGGTTCGTGCCAGATCGATCATGACTTCTGCAGCGGCTTGCAGATTTCCGTCGCGGATATCCAGCAATGCTTGAAGCCGTCGTTTGTCCTGCATGAAGATTATCGCTACCTTCGCGTTGCCTATCGATGCCTGGAGTTCATTCGCAGTGGGTGTCGCCGCAAGAGCATGAAAGAGACGTCCGCCCGATGGGCGGATGGAGGAGAGATCCTGGAGGAGTGTCCGGGGGATGAATGCGTCGGGTGGTTCCGATCGAAAGACTGTCAGCAGAATCACTATCAGGGAGAGCAGAAACAGGAGTGTAAGGGCTGCGATGTTCGATTGAATTCTGTGCACTGGCTCCGATGATAGATTGAATTCGAGTAAAAAGGGGACGGGAAAGGGGACAGGAAAGGGGGACAGCAATTTGTACCCCTTTCCCGGCCCGCTAGATTCCTACCAGAAAACACTCGTAAAACGGATAAAACGCGGCAAAGCTGTTCCCCACTCTCGGTGTTGCAGCCCTGGCGGCTTCGACGCGTTGCGGCACCACGTCGAAGTTCGCATTCGCGGGCCGGTCCAGATAGGTGAAGTAATGACCGAAATGCGCGGCGAACGGGTCGACACTCGAATTTGCCGGCGGGTTTTCCGGCGCGAACTCGGCGTGTAATTCGCGAGTCTGGCTCAATGCGATCGACGTTTTTCCTCCATCTATACGAATGACGCCGTCCGACGCGAGTTCGATCTTGAGGGTTTCCGCAATTTTCCGGACGCGGAACGACGCGACTTCCGCCCCGGTGTCGCGCCGGACAAACGTGTACGGTTTCGGGCTCAGCTCGACGGCCACGATGGACTTGATCGCCGTGTAAGGAATGCTGACCACCGTCGGGCATTCCCCGATCCTGGACCGGATCGATTCCCCATAGAACTCCCTCATCCGGACAAGTTCGGGAATCACGAACCGGTTGGCCTGGGCCGAACCCACGGCGGAGCCGTCGACCGTTGACTTACCCTTCATATTAATGTTGCGTGAACTACCCGACTGCGGGATCACCGCAAGCGTCCCTTTGTGCCCTGGAGCATTCGGGAAGCCCAGACGCAGGACCAAAGAATCCTCAAACGACACCATGACCAATCCCTTCAGATAGAAAGGAGTGGTGGTGCCGCTGGCGCCAAGGATGGTTTTAAGGTTGAGGATGGAAGCGGCGGCAGTGGCGCCTCCCATTGCCGTTACGAAATTGCGTCGATTCATTGTGTTTTCTCCTGTTTTGAGCGTTCATTTGGAGTGAACCGCCCCCATCGTGTGGGGCCGGTAAGCGAAAAAACTTGCGCTCAGATAGGGAAGTCCTGTTTCGGCGGCGAATTCGCGCAGGGCAGCGAAACAAATATTTATTTCGCCAGGGTGCGCGAATTTTCCTCCGAAATAGGACTTACCTTGTATGGGGGTTGATTCCGTGAAAGGTAGGAACGTCATGAAACATGGCGAGTGCCTGTCCGACGAAACGTTGACCGATTATCTGGAAGGGTCGCTCGATCCCATCGTTCAGGTGGCGTGCGAAGGGCATCTCATCGCGTGCGACACGTGCCGTGGCCGTCTGGCTTTGTTTATGCGCGCGCTGCAACCGGCGGTTACAGCGGAAGAGGAAGCCGCGGTGGAAAGTATTGCTCAAAGCTGGAACGCGCGGTATTCCCGAGTGCTTCCTATCGATAAGGGGTGGCATCGCAAGCGGATCGTCTGGTACGCCGTGGCGGCGTCGGTTCTTCTACTACTCGTACTCGGGCCCGGAAGGATGGCCGTTCGGTGGATGAACTCCACCCAGCCGGCTCGCGAATTGGTGCAGGCAATGTTGGAGAAGGACCGCCCATTCGAGGCGCAACTTGCCTTTGAGCGGCACCTGCCAAGAGTTCGAAGCGCCGCGGATGAACCTGGCCTGGACTTCGATGCCCTGTCCGCGGAGATGTCGCGCCGGGCGGCAAGTCAGTACGACCTTGGCCGCTTCAAGCTGATCCAAAAACAATTTTCCGAAGCAATCACTTTGCTTCAAGAAGCCGCTCGCGATCCAAAGGCGCCGGCAGCGGTCCACAACGATCTCGGCGTCGCGTACATGGAACAGGCGCTGGCGGAAAACCGGCCAAAGGCAAAGGAGGAGTTCGACCGCGCCCTGGAGTTGGATCCGAAATTTGCTCCCGCCGTTTTCAATCTCTCCCTTTTCTATGATTCGGAGGCCATGCCGGATGAGGCGAATAGACAGCGCATCCTTTATCTCCAGCTGGATTCCACATCCGGTTGGGCGGATGAAGTGCGATTGAATCTAAGGCCATGACGGAACCGGTCACGTCTCGCTGGTACAAGACCGGCAATGGCATCACCGCCGCGGAACTTCTGCGCGCCTGTGGGGAAAGGCTTACGGACCGCGAGCTGTGGCAGAAGTTCCACGCTCGCTTTCAGAAGGCCATTTTCCTGTATGTGCTGCGAGTACTACGTCAACGCGGATTTCAGGAAGCCCTGACTGATACCGCCGCGGATCTGGCGCAAGACGTTTATATGCGCCTGATTCAGAACGACGGCCGATTGCTGCTTTCCTTCAAGGGAAATACGGATCGTTCCGTCATGGCTTTCTTAGCGAGGGTCGCCATGAATGTTGTTTTGCATCACCACCAATACGAAGTTGCGGACAAGCGTCAGGCAGGCGTGGTTGTTTCCATCGAAGAGGCCCGTCAATTCGAGGGCGCTCGCGGCGACGTCAGCGAACTGGACGTCGTCGCCCTGCTGTCGTGGATTGATGTCGAGCGGCTCGTTGCCGCAGACCCGGACCCGGAGAAAGGCGCGCGCAATGTGTTGCTGCTGAAACTCCACTTTATGGAAGGTCTCACCAGCGAAGAGATCGCCGAATATCCCGGATTCCAGCTGACGCCATCCGGAGTCAATACGGTCCTCCAGAGGCTGAAGGCCCGCCTTCAAAGAGGAATCTGAATCATGACGAAATTGGAAGGAGTCCAATGGAAAGAATCCTTGTAAGCCGGCAACCCATCTTCAATGCGGACGTCCGCGAAATCGGCTATGAGCTCCTGTACAGCGGCAATGCGGATGACCACGCTGAGTGTTCCCATGGCAGCGGGACGGCGGAAGCGATCCTCAACACGTCTGAAATCAGCCTGGAAGAATTGGTTGGCGATCGTCTTGCGTTTATCAACGTCGATCGCGATTTAATAATCAGCAAGCATTGCGAGTCGCTTCCCAAGGATCGGGTCGTGCTTGAAATAGTCGATGCCATTGACCTCGACGACGCGCTTCTCCGCAGATTGAGGGAATTGAAGGGGCTCGGTTATCGGATCTCTGTCGGCAGTTCTATTGGTTCCAAACAGTTCGAGCAGCTGTTGGCCACTGCGCACTTCGTCCGTTTTGATGTGACTGGAATCGCCTGGACGGCCATCGAAAGTTCCATGGCTTCTGTCCGCAATCTTCCGCTGCAGCTGATCGCCGAGAGAGTTGAGACGCGCGAGCAGTTCGAGCATTGCAAGACGCTGGAATTTGATTATTTTCAAGGGCAATTCTTCTGTGAGCCGCTGCTCGTCGCGGGGAAACCGGTATCGGTAAGCCGGCCGGCGCTCAAAATGATCGGTACTCTCAACGACCCGCAAATCAAAATCAACGAAGTCGAAAAAGCCATTAGCCGCGACGCAAGGCTGACCTACAAACTGCTGCGGTATGCCAATTCCGCGATGTTCGGCCTGCAACGTCCCGTGGAGTCGATCAAATTCGCCATAGAGCTGATCGGTTTGGAGAAGATCCGGATCTGGGCCAGCCTGCTGCTGCTTTACGGTTTTGCAGACAAGCCACGGGCTATCATTACTACCGGAGCCATAAGGGCGCGAATGTGCGAACAGCTGGCCAAAGCCCAGGGCTCTCCGAACTCGGACAAGCATTTTCTCGTCGGCTTGTTTTCCATCCTCGATGCCATTGTCGACCAGCCCCTGGGAGCAGCCCTGGCCACATTACCGCTGAGCGCCGTCCTTGTGGATGCCATCCTCCAGCAGAAAGGCGAACTTGGTGAAGTATTGAAGTGCGTCCTGGCGTACGAGCGCCGGGACTGGGCCGGAGCGCACTCCGGCGTGAAGCTATCCAGGGAAACCATCCAGCAGGCGTACGTCGATGCGGTCGGATGGTCGCTGCGCACGCTCAACGAATTTTCGTTCACGGCGGAAAATACGTCGCGGAAGGCGGATAAAACCAGCAGCCATATGGGCTGAACGCTATTCAGAATTTTCGGTTTCGGTGCGGGCGCGCATTTGACGGCACCCACAAGTCTCCTCCAATCCCCTTATGGGAAGCCGGAGCGCCTGCACCGAATGTTTTTGGAAAGGAATGGAGATCTCATGACTGCTCCAACGCCGGTGATTTTCGAGCTGTCCAGACAGTCCAGGAGTGGATTCTCGCGCAATTTCTCTAAGGATTTTGGCATTTCCTTTCGTTCAGCATGTCACCTCATAGACATCTCTGGCGACCGCTTGTCCTCCAACACAGTGCATCAGTCCATCCGTTAGAGTCCCTCGTAGTTGAGACGAACGGAAAAACCGCCAAACTGGACGATCTGCCATTTCGACGGAGGACGTAACAGGTGCTAAGAACCATCACATTCGGTGTTGCTATCGCCCTCGCCTCAGTGTACGTGTGGGAGATTGGGGCCTGCGGCGGTACGGTCCTGGATGGGCACCACCGTGTGCGTATTCTCCGGAATCGCAATCAGGCCCTCGATGATCTGCCGCGCGAAGTCCTGGAACCATCTCAGGACCAAACCTAGGCGCTTCCGGCCAAAAGCCCACATTCACACGCACGTCTGCAGTGGATTCCAGCTAGAATGCACACTGACGGCGCAGGATGCTTCCGATATCCATCACGGATCGATATCAGAGGCACTTGATGAGACGTTTTTTTCTCGCGTCGTTTTTCGTTCTTCTTTCGGTTATCGCTTCGAGGGCGCAATCGACAACGGCAACACTGCTTGGAGCCATCACGGATTCCAGCGGAGCCCGGATGCCGGGAGTTACCGTGACGGCCACCCAAACCAGCACGCATATTTCTCGAACCGTCACAACGAACGATTCCGGAATCTATTCGATACCGAACCTTCCCGCCGGAGATTACCTGGTCGAATTCCAACGCTCCGGATTCCGTGGCGAAATCCGCAGGGGAATCGAACTCCGTGTTGGTGAAAGCACGCGAATTGAGATTGTTCTCAAGCCCGGCCAGACGACCGATGTCGTGACCGTCGAAGCTCCGGCTCCGGTGCTGCAGACCGACTCCGGCGCACAAAGCAGCGTGATCTCCGACGAACAGATTCTCAGACTCCCGATCAACGGACGCAATTTCACTTCCCTCGTTCAACTCACGGCAGGCGCCGTGACCGCCGCGCCCGGATCGCACCTCAACACTCGCTTCGGCTTCAATGTCGCGGGTATGGACGAGCACTACAATTCCTCTCTGCTGGACGGACTCGACAACGTCGACCCGGTCATCCGCAATATCTCGCTTCCGCCGTCGCTGGAATTCATTCATGAATTCCAGGTCATCGAGAGCGGAGGCAACGCGGAGTTCGGACGCAACGCCGGCGCGGTCATCAACGCCACGACCAGATACGGAACCAACGAGCTTCATGGTTCGGCATGGGAATACCTCATGAACGACAATTTGAACGCGAAGAACTATTTTGCGCTTCCCGGAAACAAGCCGCCTTTGATTCGAAGTCAGTACGGAGGAACCATTGGCGGACCGGTTGTTAAGAACAGAACATTTTTTTTCGCCGGCTATGAAGGATTGAGGATGAAGGCGGGAACCGTCCGCCGCGCCTCCGTGCCCACCTTGCGCATGCGCTCGGGCGATCTCGGAGAGTTCTCCACCACCATCAAGGATCCGGCCACGGGACTTCCCTTTCCAAACAATGCGATACCCCAGATGTCGCTGAATGCCACGGCTCTGGAAGTGGTTCAGGCGTATCCATTGCCAAACGGGCCGGGTCTTTCGGCAAATCGCATCGAAACGGCGAATACGATACAGAACGGCAATGACGTCACCGTGCGCGTGGATCACAATCTCACCGGGAACAACCATCTCATGAGCCGCTTCAGCTCCAGCCGGACACGCGTGCTGGACCCGTATCACACCGAAGCGGGCCAAAGCGCCAATCTCGGCACATTCGGCCAGACCGCCGACCGGCTTCGAACGAACATGACGATTTCGCTCACCACCACGCGGGGAAGCCATTTCGTCAACGAGCTTCGCGCCGGATACAACCGCTTTCACCAGCCGCAGCTTCCGTTGAACCCGGGAACGCCAGCTCAGGTACCCCTGATGGGATTTGAGAAGGCATTCCTCGATTTCATCATTCCGCAGTTCGACACGCTCGGCAGCGCACCGCAGTTCGACCGCGCGGTCAATGTCTATAACTACATCGACAGCGCGTCGTACTCGAGGGGCAATCACCAGTTCAAGGCAGGTGTCGATGTCCGCCGCTATCTCTTCAACTTTTACGTGGTCGGTCCGAACACGTTTGTGTTCACCGGGGCGCGCTCGGGAAACGGTCTTGCGGATTTTCTGCTGGGCTTGCCGGCCCAGACTATTTCCGTGACCGGTTCTCCCGGCGGCCATTCGCGCAAAACAGAATTGGCGCTCTACGCCCAGGACGATTGGAAGATCGCTCCGAATCTAACCGTGAACTACGGCCTCCGCTGGGAGTATTACGGACGGATCACCGAAAAGAACAACAAGCAGTCGATGTGGCTGGCCAGTTGCAACTGCATGGCCGTGGCGGGCGCGGCGCTGCCTCCGCAGCTTGTGGATAACGATCTGAATAACTTCGCCCCTCGGCTCGGACTCGCTTACCGGCCGTGGGGTGACCGCACGGTAATTCGCGCCAG
>Ga0134122_10000455_pt1 | contig 27616 bp, 23 predicted proteins | sample KB302_FD_96461 | JGI IMG/M metagenome (GOLD analysis project Ga0134122, IMG submission 96461) | Terrestrial soil microbial communities without Nitrogen fertilizer from Kellogg Biological Station, Michigan, USA - KB3-0-2 | ecosystem: Environmental > Terrestrial > Soil > Unclassified ...
ACAGATCGTTCGGGCGCTCAAAGTCATCCTGCGCAGCGCGGGATACGTCACCGAGGCGGCTGAGTCCAAGGAGGAGGCCTTGAACGCGGTCGCGGTGCGGCCGCCCGACGCCATGGTGCTGGACCTCGTCCTGCCGGACGGCAGCGGAGTCGAGGTGTGCGCCGACGTGCGGCGATGGAGCAGCCTGCCGATCATCGTCCTGTCCGCGATCGGCGACGAGCGCGAGAAAGTGCGGGCGCTCGACGCCGGCGCTGACGACTACGTCACCAAACCCTTCGGCACCGACGAATTGCTCGCCCGCCTGAGGGCGGCCCTGCGCCGCGCGACGGAGGACGGCGGAGGCCCGAGGATCACGATTGGCGAGCTGACCGTCGATGTCGCGGCCAGGGTCGTGACCCGCGGCGAAACCGAGGTCCACCTGACGCCGATCGAGTTCGACCTGCTCAGGGTGCTCGCGCAGCACCGCGGCCGACTGGTAACCCAGCGCCAGCTCCTGCACGAGGTCTGGGGGCCGGGCTACGAGACCGAGACCCACTACCTGCGCGTTCACATCGCTCACATCCGCTCGAAGCTCGAGCCCGAGCCCTCGCGGCCGCGTTACCTGATCACCGAACCGGGGGTCGGCTACCGGCTGCGGGACGACCTGTAGGCGCGTTCTTAGCGAAATCTCTACGCCCGCGGGCGACGATTTAGCGCCCGCTTAACGCCCGCCGCCCGACCATCAGGGTGAGATGCCTGCACCCATCACAAGCGGGCGGTCACCGGAGGCGCAATGGCGCAGCTGAAGGAGCGCGGCCTGCGGCGAAGCGTCGGGGTTCCCGGCCTGTTCGCCACCGCCTACGGCAACGTGGGCTCGTCGATCTACTACGCGCTCGGCCTGGTCGCCGCCCACGCCCTCGGCCTCACCCCGCTGGTCTTCATCTTCGCCGGTGGCCTGTTCGCCCTGACCGCGAAGACCTATGCCGAGGGCGCCTCGATGTTCCCGGAGGCCGGCGGCTCCTCGTCGTTCGCTCGTCACGCCTTCAACGAGGTGGTGTCATTCTTCGCCGGCTGGGGGCTGTCGCTCGACTACATCATCACGGTGGCGATCAGCGCCTTCTTCGTCCCCCACTACCTGTCCGTCTTCTTTCCTGCCCTTGGACACGGGCCTGGCGACGTGATCGGCGGAGCGGTCGTGATCGCCGTCCTGGCCCTGCTCAACATCCGTGGGATCGGCGAGTCGACACGCCTGAACATCTTCCTCGCGATCACTGATCTGCTTACCCAGATCGCGCTCGTCGTCCTCGGCGCCGTGCTGATCCTCGACCCCGCGCTCCTCGTTCGTCAGGTTCACCTCGGGGTGGCTCCGAGCTACAGCCAGCTTTTGTTTGCCGTCTCGATCTCGATGATCGCCTACACGGGGATCGAGACCGTCTCCAATATGGCCGAGGAGGCGCGGGATCCGGGCAAGGACGTGCCGCAAACGGTCAACTACGTCCTCTTTGCCGTTCTCGGCATCTTCGCCGGGATCTCGATCGTCTCGATCGTGGCCCTGCCGGTCACCCAGGACGCAGCCGGCCACTACTCGACCCAGCTCGGCACCACCTATAAGGACGACCCGGTGCTGGGGATCGTCTCAGCCCTCCACCTGCATGGGGCAGTCGAGACGGCGGCCCGCTACTACATCGGCATCCTCGCGGCGACGATCCTGATCATCGCCACCAACGCTGGGCTGATTGGGATCTCGCGACTCTCGTGGTCGCTCTCAGAGCATCGCCAGCTTCCCGGGGCCTTTTGCCAGCTCCACGAGCGCTACCGCACCCCGTGGTTCACGATCGCTTTCTTCTCGCTCATCGCAATGATCCTGCTGATCCCGGGCCAGACCGACTTCCTGGGAAACCTCTACAGCTTCGGGGCGATGCTCTCGTTCACGGTCGCCCACGTTTCGATCATCGCTCTGCGCCTTCGCGACCCTCGCCGCGACCGCCCCTACCGAGCGCCCTGGAACGTGGCGATCAGGGGCAAGCCCGTGCCGATGACGGCTGTGCTGGGCGCTCTGGGAACCGGAGCCGCCTTCGTCTCGGTGGTCGTCCTTCATGACGAGGCACGCTACGTTGGTACCGGCTGGATGCTGGTCGGGATGGCCGGCTACCTCATCTACCGCCGCCGCCACGGCCTCGATCCGCGCCGCCAGTACCGGATCGAGCGTCCCCAGCGCCCGCTCGGCTTCTACGAGGTCGCGTACCGCTCCGCCCTGGTCCCGATCTTGGGCACCGATGTCAACACGGAGGCCATGGCACGGGCCGCGAAGCTGGTCGGACCTGACGCCGAGGTCGAGGCCTTGTACGTCCTGGCCGTCCCCCGCGAGCTCGAGCTCGGGGACGGGATGGCCGAGGAAGAGGAGCTGGCTCGCAACGTGCTCGAGGTCGCGCGCCTTCAGGGCCGTGCTCGACATCTCAAGGTCCGCGTCAGGCTGATCCGCACCCGCAATCCGGGCGCGGCGATCGTCGAGGAGGCGATCGAGCGACACTCCGACCTGATCTACATCAGCACCGAGCACGGCGCCAGCAACGGTGAGCGCCTGCTCGGGCCCACCAGCCGCTACGTGCTCGCCAACCGTCCCTGCCGGATCGTGGTCGAGGGCGGAAACGCGGACTTCCCTCACGAGTCGACTACGGTCAACTCCTTTGGGAAGCTGCTGAAGTTTCGGCAGCCGTCGTCGGCGACGGTCACCAGGTCCTCGATCCGGACTCCCAGCCGGCCGGGGAGGTAGACGCCCGGCTCGACTGTGACCACGTCCCCGGTCTCGAGCGTCTGGTCAGACCTTTGCGAGACGCGCGGCGCCTCGTGGACCTCGAGCCCGACCCCGTGTCCCAGGCCATGGCCGAAGTGCTCGCCGTGGCCCGCGCTGACGATCGGATCTCGGGCCACGGAGTCGGCGTCGCGTGCCGGGACGCCCGCATGGATCGCCGCCAGCGCCATTTCCTGCGCCGAGCGCACGAGCTCATAGACCTCGTGCGCCTCGTCGTCGATCTCCCCCACGGCCACTGTGCGCGTGCAGTCCGAGCAGTAGCCGTCGACGATCGCGCCCATGTCGATCAGCAGGAGCTCGCCGGCGCCCACGGGCCGGTCGGAGGAGCTGTGATGTGGCAGGGCGCCGTTCGCACCGGCGGCAACGATGGCCGGAAACGCCGGGTCGTCGGCGCCCAGCTCGCGCATCCGCTGATGGGCGTCCAGCATGATCTCCCGCTCCGTCCTTCCCACCACCCCCCGGTCGAAGATCCAGCCATAGACCTCGTCCGCAAGCCGGGCGGCCTCGGCGATGGCCCGCAGCTCGTCAGCGTCCTTGCGGCGGCGAAGGCGCTCGACCAGGCCGCCGGCCGCCACCAGTTCCACCTCCTCGGGGACGCCCTGCTCGAGCTTGCGCAGGCTCTTGACGCTGGTCTGGGCTTCGTCGTAGCCGACCCGCCCCCGCAACCGCGGCAACGCCGCGTCGAGCAGCTCGCGTTCGGCCGTCGCACGCTCGAACTCCGCATCCACCTCGCGCTTCGCTCGCTCGACGTAGCGAAAGTCGGTGAGGAAGACGCGATCCTCGGCGCCCACGATCGCCAGGCCGCTGGTCCCGCTGAACCCTGTCAGCCAGCGCAGGTTCGAGATCGCGTCGGGAGTGGAGTCCCCAGGGCGGACCAGATCGCCCACCAGGAGCTGGTCGATCCCGTGCTCAGGCAAGAGGCGCGCCAGGCGCTCGGGCCGGGTCACGGCGTTCACTCGAGCGCTCGCTTCAGGATCCCGAGCGCCTCGCGATAGCCCTCGGGGCCCTTCCCCCACACGGCCCCGACGGCCAGGCCCTCCAACACGGACTGGCTCCGCCACTCCTCGCGCGAGCGCACATCCGAGAGGTGAACCTCCACGGACGGCAACCCCGTGATCTCGAGCGCATCGCGGATCGCGTAGCTGTAGTGGGTCCAGGCGCCCGGGTTGAGCAGGGCTGCGTCGGCGACCTCGGGCAGGCGATGCAGGTGTTCCACGAACGCCCCCTCATGATTGGTCTGAAAGAAGTGCACCTCGAGTTCGAGGTCGTGCGCGAAGCGCTTGATGGTCAGCTCGAGCTCCGGGAGCGTGATCGTCCCGTAGTGCTCTGCCGGGCGACGGCCGAGCGCGTCGAGGTTCACGCCGTGCATGACCTCCACCCGGTTCCTCATCGCAGCTCCTCCACTGCGGCTCGGACGGTGTCCGGGTCCACTGGGCGGCCGACGACCGGCTGGCCGGCCCGCTCGAGAAGCACGAACCCCACCCCGTCTGCCGTGCGCTTCTTGTCTAGCTCGACCGCCGCCAGAACCGTTTCGACGTCGATCGCCGGGTCGAGCCGGGTCGGCAGGCCGTGGCGTTCAAGCAGGTCGTGGACCTCGTCGCGGAGCTCGACCGCTCCGGACAGCCGAAGGGCCGCCAGCAGGCCCAGCCCGACCGCCTCGCCGTGTCGGTAGCGCTCATATCCGCTTGCCACCTCGACGGCGTGACCGACGGTGTGGCCCAGGTTGAGCACGGCCCGGCGACCGCTGTCGCGCTCATCGGCGGCCACGACGTCGAGCTTGGTCTGGACGCAGGCGAAGATCGCATCGCCGAGCTTCGCCGGATCGAGCTCGGTGAGCTTCCGGACCCGCTCCCACGGCTCCGCACCGGCGATCAGCGCCGTCTTCACCACCTCGACGAAGCCCGCCGCCAGCTCCTCGGCCGGCAGGGTCGCGAGCGTTGCCGTGTCGGCAAGCACGGCGCTCGGCAGGTGGTAGGCGCCGACGTAGTTCTTGGCTTCGGGCAGGTCCACCCCGGTCTTGCCTCCGTAGGCCGAGTCGACCTGGGCGAGCAGCGTCGTGGGCACCTGCACCACGTCGACTCCCCGCTGGTAGGTCGCCGCGCAGAACCCGGCGAGATCGCCGACCACGCCGCCACCCAGCGCCACCAGATGGTCGGCACGGGACATCCCGAGCCGCGCAAGCTCGCGCAGGACCCGCTCCGCCTCGGCCAGCGTCTTGGCGCGCTCGCCCGGCTCCACCTCCACGAGCCCCGCGAGCGGCTGCACCGCCTGGGCGTACAACCCGGCCACCGTCGAGTCGCTGACACAAAAGCGCCGCTGCGGGAGGGGCCAGAAGCCCGCGGCCAGCAGCCCATCCCCGACGTAAGCCGGGTACTCGCCCGAGTCGCTCGACGCCCAGGCCATTCGCGTCCCCGGAGGGAGCTCGCGCAGCCCGAGCAACGAAGGCAGCGCCCGCGCCACCATCTGCTCGTCGCCCGGAGGGAGAATCGCGTCCGCAAGCCGCGCATAGAAGGGCTCGCGCTCGGCGTGCAGGGCCTCGAACTGATGGCGATCCTGGGCCAGAGGCCGATCGCTGCCCTCCACCCGCCGCCAGGCCTCCTCAGCCGACACCTGCAGCCAGACGACGATGTGCCGAGCAAGCGCTTCACGAACCGGCTCCGAGGTGACCGCCCCACCGCCCAAAGCGATCACCCCGCCGTCGGCGTCCCCGAGCAGCTTCGTGACCTGCGCTGACTCGAGGCTTCGAAACTCCTCTTCCCCGCGACGTCCGAAGAACTGGGCGATCGGCATTCCGACCTCGTCCTCGAGCAGCTCATCGGCCTCGAGCGCCTCCAAGCCCGCGTCGCGTGCGGCGCGGGCAGCAGCCGTCTTGCCGGCCCCCATGAAGCCGATGAAGACGATGGCCGGGCGCCGAGCCGCCTGCGCGATCGAGGCCTCGTCCGACTCCACTAGCGTCGCCACCCGATCCGCTCCCGGTAGGCGGACAGGGCGCCCAGCGCGTCATCGATGTGGTCGCCACCGAACTTCTCCCGGTAGCAGCGGGCCAACACCAGAGCCGTCATCGCCTCGCCCACAACCGCGGCCGCCGGGACCACGGTCGAGTCCGTTCGCTCGCGAAGTGCCGCGGTGGGCTCCTTCGTCTCTGTGTCGACCGAGCGCAGGGGCTTGGTCAGGGTCGAAATCGGCTTGAGCGCGGCGCGCACCAGCAGCGGCTCTCCATTCGACATTCCCCCCTCCACGCCGCCGGCGCGGTTGGTCTCCCGGTGCCAGCCATCCTCTTCGGACCAGAAGATCTCGTCGTGCGACTCAGATCCGGGCCTGCCCGCGACCTCCCAGGCTTCGCCCACCGAGATCCCCTTCACCGCCTGAATCGAGACCAGAGCCTGGGCCAGGCGTCCGTCCAGACGCTCATCCCAGCGCGTGTGGGAGCCGAGCCCCGGCACCAGGCCGAAGGCCCGCACCTCGAAGACTCCGCCGAGGCTCTCGTTCGCCTTCCGCAAGCGATCGATCTCGGCCACCATCACCTTGCTCGCTTCCGCGTCCAAGCAGCGGACGGGCGAGGAATCCACGTCGGCGAAGTCCGCGGCGCTGAGACCCTCGCGCTCAGGCGCGGCCACCGATCCGATCTGGACCACGTGGCTGTACACGCCGACCCCGAAGGCCATGAGGAGCTCCTTGGCGAGCGCACCGGCGGCCACCCGCGCCGCCGTTTCGCGAGCGCTGGCGCGCTCCAGCACGTTGCGAACGTCGGAGTGTCCGAACTTGAGCAGGCCGGCGAGGTCGGCGTGCCCCGGGCGGGGGGTGTGAACCTCCTCCAGCTCGGCGTCGACGGGCCACGGGTGCATCCGCTCCTCCCAGTTCGCGTAGTCGCGGTTCGCGACCAGAACGGCGACCGGAGACCCGAGCGTTCGGCCGTGCCGCACGCCGGAGCGGATCTCGACCGAGTCGCTTTCGATCTTCATCCGCCCACCACGCCCGTGACCGAGCTGGCGGCGCGCCATCTCGCGGTCGAGGCGCTCCCGATCGAGGCTCAAGCCGGCCGGGAGCCCCTCGACGATCGCGACCAGGCCGGGCCCATGCGACTCGCCCGCGGTTGTGAAGCGAAACGCCGTCATCGCGCCGCCAACCCTAGCGACGCGGAAGCCGCCTCTTGGTGGCGCCTATCCCTGGGCCGCGAACGCCGAGAGCGAGCCGCGCTTGCCCTGCTTGCTCGCTGCGTCCACGTCGGCCGGAGCGAGGCGGATCTCGAACAGCTTCAGCTTGTAGGTGCGGTCGGACTCCGGCGCATAGGTGAGCTCCGCTTCGTCGCCCACCTTGAGCTTCAGGAGTCGGCAGTTTGCGGGGCCGGGTACGCATTCGCCGTCTCCGGTCACCGAGCTGACGTCGTCGGTGACCAGGAAGAGCGCGTGCTTCAGGTCCTGGGTGGCTCCGGAGAAGGCGATCATGGCCTTCGTTTCGCTGGGCAGGAACTTCCCCAGCTCGACGCTCTTCCGGCGGCTCAGGTCGCCTGGGGGCCCAATCGCGAGGTCAGCCTGGAAGACAAACAGGGTCGGCTCCGTGGAGCCGCCGGAGCCACCGGAAGGCTTGGAGGAGGGAGGCGTATTCGTGCTGCCCCCGGGCGAGGTGCTCGAAGCCGAGGTTGGCTCCGCGGTCGACGACGTCGAGCTCGATCCGCCTCCGGATGTCGTTACGCCTGTCGTAGCGAGCGGCTCGGTGACCGATGACTGGTCGACCTTCGAGGTCACCTCCGGCAGCGTGAACTGCTGGTGGAACGGGTTCTTGGAGTTGAAGCGGTCGAGGCGCTTCCTGTACGCGGTGACCCCCAGTTGCCGAGTCAACACCGCGGCCTCGGCGGCGGTCTCCGCGCCGGGCTCGCTCGCCTCCGGGGCGGTGCTCGGCGTCGTGTCCGTCGGAGCAGCAGAGCTCGAGAGGGCCATCGGGACGGCGATCAGGGCCACGGCGAGCGCAAGCGCCGGCAGCAGCAACCGGCGGTCGCGCAGGTCGCGGTACAGGTCGGTGAGAATCTGCGGCGGCTGCACGTTCTTCATGGCGTCGGAGCGGGTGCGCTCGAGGTCGGCGCCTCGGCGGTCGTGGTGGTGCTGGACGCAGGGGTCGGGGTGGCGGTCGAGGTCACGGGAGCCGGACCGCTCGAAGTCGCACCCGCGGTCACCCCCTGGTCAGCAGGGGTGAGGTAGGTGGTCACGGCCAGGCTGGCGACGAGCGTCGAGGTCGCGCCGGAGCTTGCACCGCCCGCGGTCTTCGGCGGGGCAAGCGCAAACCCGTCGACGGTGAGGAGGCGGCCTGTGACGTCGACCTCGCCGTGCGGCATCTGGACCATCCTGTCGAGGCTCTCGAGGAAGGTCGCGATCTGGAAGAAGTCGCCGGTGAACGTGAGGCTGTACGGCATGACGGGCAGGCCGGCAGGCCCCACGGAGGCGCCGATCGGCAGCGTCGCAGCCGCCGCTTCGGTCGCGGGCGCCGGAGCGGTCGCGGCGACGTTCGTGGTGTCCTCGGCAGTGCCGGTGGAGGGCGTTTCCGGTGGTATCGGCGACACCGACGTGCCGGAGCTGGAAGGCGCGGTCGCCGTGGACGCGGCCTGCGCGCTCTCGGTGAGATCAATCGAGCGGAAGTCGACGCCTGAGCGGTCCGCAAGCCTCTGCACCTGGACCAGGAGGCCCGCCTGGTCGCCGTCCGCCGGCACCGCCTTGCCGAGTACGACCAAGCTGCGGTAGTTCACTGGGTAATCCTCACGGGCCTGCTCGCCGGCAGCGGCGGTGTCCTGTGCCTGCACCAGGGACGCCTGGAGCCCGTCTATGTCGTCCTTCAGGCTGGCGGCTTCGTCGCGCTTGGGGCTGATCATGAGGAGCCAGAAGCCGGCGATCATTGCGATCACCGCCACGGAGATGACGATGGTCAGCTCGTTCCGCCTCATGGCGCCGTCCCCGTTCCCGGAATGAAGGTGTTGGCGTCCTTGCGGGCCTTCTCCGTCTGCTGCGCGGTGGATTCCTTCTGCTGCTGAAGCTGCTGCTGCCCGTCGGAGATCTGGCTTTGATCCGCGGTCGTGGCCGAGGAGTCCGATGCGGTCGGCTCGGAAGCCGGCGCCGCCGGCGCCGCCGGCGCCGCTGTTCCGGCGCTCGCGGGGACCGGTACCGCATCGAAGGCCGCCACGATCGTGAACTTGGAGATGAAGTCACGGGTGCGGCAATCGCCCGCAGGGTTACTCGCGCCCGCGCCGCCAGATGAGCCTCCGGTCGCGCTATCGGGATCGGGGCGATCCGAGCTCAAGACCGAGACGCGAGTGACGCCGTCGATGTCCCTGAGCGCAGCGAGAAACCTCGCGACCGCGTCGTGACCAGCGCCGCAGCCCTCTATCTGGAGCGATGGCCCCTGCACGCTTTCTGAGGTCGAGACGGCGGAGCCCGAGCTCGAGCTGGAGCCCGAGTCGTCGATCTGCACCTCCGGACTCACGGTGGCGGTGAGGTTGGTGAGCCAGACGTCCTCAGGAATCACGATCGCCAACTCGCGCAAGACGCGCTCCCAGTCGAAGCGGCTCCGGGCCAGCGTGTCGACCGTCAGTGCACGCGCTTGCTGGAGCGAGGCGAAGTTGGCGAAGGCACTGACGCGCTCGGCCTGTACCTCTGCCTCCGCCAGCTGGCTCTCGAGGCTGGACTTCTCGGCCTCCCGGTCGGAGATCTGGTTGTTCGTGAGCACAACGCCGGTGACCCCCACCAGCGCCGCAGCCAGCACCGCGACGATCACATAGGAGAGCACGCCCGCGCGCATGGGCGCCTTCTCGCCGCGGCGCGCCTCGGGCGGAATCAGGTTGACCGGACGCATGCCTCAATCCCCCAGGGCAAGGCCGAGTGAAACGGTCAAGCGAGCTGCCTCAGCCTTGTCCAGATGGGCCAGAGCCAGAGGCCGCCCGATCTCGCACCGCTGGCCGAGGTCGTGTTGGAGGCGCTCGACGAGGCCGGGGATGGTGGTCCCAGGGCCGCAGGCCACCATGCCTTCAATCGGCACGGCTCCCTCTTGGGCTGCGTAATACTCGAGCGACAGGCGAAGCTCGTCCGCAAGCCGCGATGCCCCTTCGGCCAGCGCCTCGCGGGCAGCGCCGATCGTCTCCGGGTCGCCATCAACCCCCTCGAGCGGCTGCTCCATTCCCACGTGGTCAAGCCACTGGCGGGCATGGTCGAGGCTGAGCTCACGCCGCTCGGCGAGCCTCTGGGCGATGCCCTGGACCCCAAATGGCGAGACACGGGTGAACAGGCAGGTGGCACCCCGGGCCACCGCGAGGTTCATGACGTCACCGAGGTTGCAGTAAAGCCTTGCCGGAGCGTGCTGCTCCGGCGCCAGCTCGGCGGCAACGGCCTCGCCTTGCTGGACGTGTTCGGCGATCCGGTCCTCATAGGACGGCGGGCCATACCCAGGGGCATCGACAAAATCGCTCGGCTCGACCGGGGGATGGGCCTCATGGGCGAGCGCGCGAATCATCCCGAACGCCGAGAGGTCAATCCCGACCGGTCGCAGGCCCGCCCGGTTCATAGCCTCCATCAGCCCGCCGAGCATGTCGCGGCGCGCCGCCACCGCCACCACTTCCACCTGACGCTCACCATTCGCGCCAGTCGAATGTCCCACCACCTGCCAGTCGAGCACTGCCTGCTCCAGCGGCATCGGGATGTGGTCCTGGGCCTGGAAGCGGATTGCCGTCTCCAACTCGCTCGGGTTCTCGATCAGCGGCAAGCGAAGCGTCCGCACCGCCACCCGTTGGCTGGCGAGTCCGAGCCGAACGGTTTTCGAGAGCTTGTGCCTGGAGAACAGCTCCTTGAGCGCGTCGCCCAGTGCCTCGGGGTCGGACACCTCGCCCTCGTGGAAGACTCCGGCGCCAAGCGGGGCGACGCCGAACTTGGTGACCGCCGAGTCGCCGTTGGACCCAAGCTCGATCGCTGCCGCGCTTCCGGCCTCCACGTCGAGGCCGACGATTGCCTTGTTCTTGTTCGTCGAAAGCATGCTTGCTTCAGCCCAGGGGACGGAGGACCGCCACGGGCACTAGATCGACCGAAACAGGCGATCCCTTGAAATTGCGAGCGCGTCTTGAATAGGCCTCGGCTCCAAGGGTCTCTGCGGGAAGGCGTACGAGGGCTGGGGGCGGCCCTAGTCCTGAAAGAAGCTATGCACGTACCAGTCGACCATCGCGTCGCCGAACCAGAGGCTGACCACCCCACCCAGAGCCAGGAACAACCCGAAGGGAATCGTCTCCTTGCGTGCCGCGGCGCCCCGGAGGCCGATCAGCACCAGCCCGACGAGCGCCCCGGCGGCGAAGGCGATCAGCAGGGCGGGCGCGACCGCCCGGCCCAGGTAGATGCCCATGACCGCGACGAGCTTCACGTCCCCCATGCCCATCCCCCGGGGGTACACCAGCGCGACGCAGAGCAGAAAGCCGCCGGCCGCCACGGCGGCGATGCCGCGCTCGGCCAGGCTCCCCGGGTCGGTGGCGGCGGCGATTGCCGCCCCGAGTATGGCCCCCACCAGCAAGACCGCGTTGGGGATCACGCGGCGCTCGAGGTCCGTGAGGGTGATCGTCACAAGCAGGGTGCAGAACGTGAGCCCCAGGGCGAGCTCGCCGAGGTCGTCCGTGCCGAGGATCAGGACCGTGGCCGCGAACAGGGCCGCCATCGCCAGCTCGGTGAGCGGGTAGCGCGGGGAGATCCGTTCGCCACAGCCGCGGCAGCGGCCGCGCAGGAGCAGCCAGGAGAACACCGGCACGTTGTCATAGGCGGCGATCGTCGCTCCGCAGCCCGGGCAGCGGGAGCGCCCGCCGACGACGGACTCGCGCCGCGGCACCCGGTGGGCGACGACCGTCGCAAAGCTGCCCAGCGCCAGACCGGCACAGGAGAGGAGCGGTAGGAGCGGCGTCATGGTCTCGGCAAGGTCGCGATGGTCGCGCTCGAATCGGACGGCACCGGAGCCCTCAGGGCAGCGGCGTGGTGGTCTGGACCTCCAGCCGCGACGGGTAATCCGGGTGGTCGTACATGAACTCGAGGACGTCGCCTGTGGTGCCGTTTCGGCGCACGGCGATCTCCACCCCGACCCGCTGTCCCACGAGCGCCACGGTCGCCGATGAGAAGCTCATCGGAACGCGCCGCCGCGTCCAGGCGCCGGCGGGCCAAGGGTTCTCCGAGTAGACGAAGAAGGCGTTCGGCGGACTCGTGAGATCGACCAGCTGCGTGTCGCAGGGAGCCGGCAGGGGTGTGCACTCCGCGGTGGTCTCCTTGCGAATGAAGACGAACACGCAGATCGTCCCCTGGGCGTTGACGTTGTTGATCGTCCGCGTATAGAACTCGAGCGTCGCCTGCCCATTCATCTGGAAGACCTGTTGCAGGGGCTGGCTGACCCAGCGATGGATCTTGTACTGGGGATTGGCGCCGCCGCTGTAGCTGCAGCCGTTGACGTCTTGGCGCAGGAGCTGGAGGCCCTTGTCCTGGTCGGGATTCAGGCTGGGCTCGACGTCGTTCGCATAGTCGTAGAGAGCCGGAATGTTGGGGTCGTTAGGGTCGGCGTCCGGTGGAGCCTCGGTGTAGAGGCCGTCGGGCTTCTTCGGATTGGGGTCGCTGCAGTCTCCCCAGGTCTGATGCTCGGCGTGGTCTTGCGTGATGTCCTCGCGCGAGGCGTGGTTGCAGGTCGTGTCGGAGAGGAAGAACTGCTGGGCCGTCTGTGATGGCCCGCCTGCGCCCGGGTCGTTGCTGGTCTCGGTCGAAGCGTCTGGGTCACTGACGTTGGACTGAACCTCGGTGTAAGCGCGGGTGGTCGAGATGGGGGCGTTGTCGAGCGTGACGATCACTGCCACCCGCTTGTAGTCGTGAGGGCCGGGACAGGCGTCGATGCCGCTGTTCGGGACCAGCTGGCAGTTAGGATCGTTTCGCCAGACCACGTAGCGGTAGACCTTGCCCTTGATGTCACCGCTGGTGAACGAGGTCGGCCCTGGGCTCACAGTCCCCGCGGTGAGCCCGCCGATGTTCTTGACCGCCATCTCGGCGTAGTCGGACGGCGTGTTGCCGTCCCAGCCGAGCGCGAAGTCGCTGCCGCTAACCCGGTAGCGAGGATCCTTCGGATCGGTCGAATGGCCCGGGGTGGCCGTCAGCGCAACGTCCTCGTAGTCCAGGTGGCGTATCTGCTCGAGCTCGCGCTGGGCCCGGTTGATGGCCACCTGCGTCTGCTCGGCGCGGAAGGTGTTCCGCGTCGAGGTATCGACGACGCCGAGTACGGCCATGGCGCCGATGGCGAGGACGAGGACGGCGACCAGGGTCTCGATGAGCGCGAACCCGTCCTGGCGCCTCATCGGTTCCTCAGATCCACGCCGTCCTCGAGAGTGACGGCGTCGTCACCGCCCTCTGCGGGGAAGACGAGTCTCATGGTGACGTAATCCGGGTTCGCGCTGTCGGGCAAGTAGCCGAACACCGCACTGCTCGAGAGTCCGCCGACGAGACGTTCCGTTGTGGTCATCCCCGGCTGCCCGGCCAAGGGGGCCTCCGTGCGGTCACACGCGCCGGCGGCACATGTGTACGCGACTTTGCAGGCGATCGCAGGCTTCGCCGGATTGGTTTCCGGTGCGCCACCGCATTGGGTGCGCCGCACGTAGGTGTCGAAGGTGATCGACTGCGAAGTGGGCGCCGGCGACTGCTCCACTCGAGAGCTTTGCCGCAGCTCTCGCGCAAATCGCTCTTGGAGCACGCGTCCCTGCTGAATGGCGAAGTCGCGGTCGCTGACGCGGGGTTGACTCTTGACCGCGACGATGAGCAATGCCATCCCGGCGCTCAGCACGACCAAAAGCATCATCGTGAAGACCAAGAGCTCGACCATCGAGACGCCGCGCTCGCTCTTCAACGCCTGGATCCCGCTTTTCACCCTCGCCTTGTCCATGACCAGCCAACCCGCCGTTCGCCGGGGTCGCCAGATTGATCGGCGCCCCAGCCGCGAAACTCAAGTTCGGGCGCTCGTCGGCCTTCCGGGTCGCGCGCACCACTACCAACCCCCTAAACGCAAAGCCGACCCGGAGAAACGAAGGGCGGGCCCGCAGGCCCGCCCGTTCGAATCAGATCCGGCTCCCTGCCGGGTACTAGCTGGGGACTAGTCCCAGTGCCCGCCCGTCGGGCAGCCGGCGTCCCCGCCTGTGTTACAGGTGAGGTCGGTAGTGCCGCCGGCGTTCCGGGTGACGCTAAACGTGTTCCCGGTGTCCGACGTCGCCGTGACCGTGTAGGTGTCGGCAGTCACGTTCGACACCGCGAGCGTCGCTCCGGTGAGCGTCTCCTCGACGTTCTGCAGGTTGGCCACCGTGACACCGCCGGCACCGTTGTACGCGCCGTTGTTGTCAGTCGCGATCGTCTCCGCGGCCGTCTCGGCCGTCCGTGCGTAGGTCTTGGCCTGCGCGTCGCGAGCCTTGTCCCTCTGGTTGAAGAACGCGGGGATCGCGATCGCGGCCAGGAGTCCCAGAATGAGCATGACGACCAGGAGCTCGACCAGCGTGAAACCGGACTCGTCCCGTGCCATCCTCTGACGCAGCTTGAGGAGCATGTACTCCCTCCCAAATGGTTCGTTTCCCGCCAAGCCCCATTCCGGGACTGGCCTTTCATGTTCCCCTTACTCGGTTTCTGGTAGCTGGAGCTTGAGTTTCTGAGGGGTACATCCGTCCACCTAGGGGCTGGCCCCTAGGTGTGAACGCAGGGGGGATGGCAATGGTCAGCGCGCCGGATGTCCCTCGAGCCAGCGCTCCACCACTGCGCCGACCTGCTCGACGGCCGCCTCTGGCCTGGCGCCCTGGTCGCGCAGGGTCCGCCACACCTCGAGATCGGTGAGAGCCCGCAGGGACGCCACCGAGAGGCTGCCAGGCAGCTGTGAGCGCAGCGCCTCGGTGACCAGCGCGTCCAGCGATGCGTCGAGTTGGTCCATCGCCTCGCGTAGGGCCGGCACCTCCGCCTGCTCCCTCCGTGCGACCGCGATGCCGTCGGCACCGCGCTCGTAGATGGAGAAAAGCGTCTCCACCAGGCGCCGGATCCGCTCCTGCTCGGAGGAGGCTCCGGCGAAGATGTCGCGGGCCCGGTCCGGCGGGGGCATGCGAAGGCTCTCCAGAAAGTGCGCACCACAGCTTCGGACCAGGTCGTCGAGCGTGGGGAACATGGCCTCGACCGTCTCGATGGGCACCTCCGCGCCTGCCGCAATCTCCGGCCAGGTGGTGGCCTGGATGCCCTTGAAGCTGTGGAGCTCCAGGGTGCACTCGATGATCCGTTCGCGGGTGGGATCGACCTCGCGACGCGGTCCGGGCTGATCGCCGCCCGCGCCCTCGAAGCCGCGGCGGATCGCCTCGAGCCAGAAGGAGGCGGTGTCAGGGGGCGTGGCCTCGGGCGCCTGCTCGAGGGCGCGCCGCCCTCGCGGGCTCAGCGCCCAGAACACCTGCCGGCCCAACTTGCGGCGGGTCACGAGCCCGCTGTCCAGCAGCCGGCGGCCGGTGCGGCTGACCTGGGTCTCGTCGGTCTCGAGGAGCCGGCGCAGCTCCCGGCTGCCAAGTTGGGGCGAGCCCTCGAGCAAGCCCAGGAACTCGTGCGCCTGCGTGCCCTGCGCCACGCCCGCAGGAGAGGCTACGCGCTCGAGCCCCCAGTGGGCAAAGGCGATCGCGGCGTCGAGCCAGCTGAGCAGCTGCTCCTTCTCCTTCTCGCCGGCGCGGGCCCGCGCGTCGCGGAGGGCATCGAGCGCGGAGCCGAGCGTCTGGGTGTCGGCCTCGAGCACGGCGTCCACCAGCCCCAAAGCAACGGCGTCCAGGCGACCCGGCTCGTGCTCGAGGCTCGCGATCCGGCGGACGAGGGCACTCGAACGGGGATTACCGCGCTGGTCTACGGTGATTGCGTTCACGGCCACCAGGCTATCACAGCGTGTCAACTATATGTCAAGTGACTATATCGACTACTCCGATCTCTTCTGCGAGCTGTTCGACGGGATCGATCTAACCGAGTTCCGTGCCCACGGTGAGAGCTGGCTCCTCGATCCGCAGGTTCAGTCCGCCGCCGCGGCCGTGGAGGCGGCCGCGCTCGCGGCCGAGCCGATAGACGTCCGGCACCCCTTCGCTGCCCTGCTCGGCCTCGACGCGGCTCTGGCCCGGGCCAACCCGCTTCTGGGTGGCCCGGCGCCGCCTGCCCTCAGCGAGTACGCCCTCCGCTACGCCGAGAGCGGACGCTTCGACTCCGGGGGCAAGCCGGGCGCCCTGCTCCCCCGCTTCGCCCGGCCCGGTCGCCGTGGCCAGCTGCCCCAGGACCTCGCGGACACGTTCGGCGCGCTGGTGCGCGTGCGCGGAGCTGACTGGGACGCCTGCGATCACGCCACTCTTCCCCCCCATGCCCGACTGACTCGCCTGGACCGCGAGGCCGGCCTGCGGGTGGCCACCGCGCCGATGATTCGTGACCCGAACGAGCTCGAGTGGGAGGTGGAGGAGCGCGGCGGGGTGCGCTTCTATCGGATCCACCCCGCCGACCACGAGGCGACCAGGCACCGGGTGGAGCGGGTGATCGCGGGCTGGGACAAGCGCGACGTGGCGATCGGCATGGTGCCCGAGCTCTGCCTCTCCCCCGCCCTGCTCCAAAGCTGGCAGAGCGCCCTACGCGAGCGGGAGCGCGCGGCCACCAGCAAGCTACGCATGGTCGTGGCAGGCAGCGGAAACGTGGAGGAGACCACGCCCCCGGTCAACTCGGCGGTGCTGCTCGACGCGCGCACCGGCGAGGCGCTCGCGCGCCAGCGCAAGGTCCATCCGTTCAACTTCTCCCAGGCGGACCTGGAGCTATGGGGCCTCGACGGGCGGTTGAGCGCTCCGATCGACGAGGACCTGACCCGCGGCGAGCGCGTGTGCGTGGTGGAAACGGGCGGGGCGCGGCTGGCGGTGCTGGTCTGTGAGGACCTGGCGCGCCTGCACGCCTTCGCGGCGGCGCTCCATGGGCATGGGGTGTCGCTGATCCTGGTGCCGGTGTTCGCCCGCCCCACCAAGGACCGGCGCTGGGAGCGCTCGCGGGCGGAGGTTTACAGCGACGCCATCGGTTCAAGCGTGGTGGTGGCCAACAGCCTGGTGATGGCTTCGATCCTCCGCACTCCACCGCCGGTAGGCACGGCGATCGCGGTGGCGCCCGGCGAGGCGGCCGTGGGTCACGCAGCCGCGCCCGACGACGTGGTGGTGTTCACCCTCGAGGGCGGAGCGCCGCGCGTGGCGCACGAGCAATCGGGCTGAACCGCCGCAAGCGGGCGGCCACCACCAGGACGGCTAGCGGATCTTGTCGTAGAGGCTGAAGATCGGCAGGTACATCGAGATCACGATGAAGCCCACGATGCTGCCGACGAGGATGATCATCAATGGCTCGATCAGGGCAGTGAGCGATTTGATCTTGGCGTCCACCTCGGTCTCGTAGAAGTCCGCGATCTTGGACAGCATCGTCTCGAGCTGACCCGATTCCTCTCCCACGGAGACCATGTGCTCCACCATCGGCGGGAAGACCGCGTGCTCGCCGATCGGTTGGGCGATGGTCCCGCCGCGCTTCACTGAGGCGTAGACGTCCTCCATTGCCTCGGTGATCACCGCGTTGCCGCAGGTCTCGCCGGCGATCTCGATCGCCTGGAGGATCGGTACGCCCGAGGCGACCATTCCCGAGAAGGTCCGCGACCAGCGCGCCAGCGCCACCTTCTGGACCACGTCGCCGATCCGCGGGATGCGGAGCTTGAAACGATCCCACTGGCGCCTGCCGCGATCGGTCTTCTTCCAGCGCAGGAAGCCGTAGATGCCTCCGGCGAGCAGCGCGATCAGCACGTACCACTGGTGGGTGACGAAGTCCGAGACGCCGACGGTCAGCTGGGTCATCAGCGGGAGACTGGTGTCCTCGCCCGGGTTGTCCGCCTTGATCTCGTCGAAGATCCCGACGAACACCGGCACGATCACCGCGACCATCACGACCATCACGACCGCAGCCAGGCTGAAGACCACCGCCGGGTAGGTCATCGCCGCGCGCACCTGCCGGCGCAGCGCGTCCAGCCGCTCGAGCTGGTAGGCGATCCGCTCCATTGCCTCAGCCAGGCGTCCCGAATCCTCGCCGGAGCGCACGACGGCGCGGTACAGCGGATCGAAAACCCCAGGTTGAGATTCCATCGCTTGAGCCAGCGAGCTTCCTGACTCGACGTCCTCCCGCACCCCGACGATCGCTTTCTTGAGCATCTCGTCCTCGGTCTGCGCCTCCAGCGTGTAGAGCGAGCGCAGCATCGGCATCCCCGAGACGATCAGGGTCGCGAACTGGCGCGAGAAGACGGCAACCGCACGAAGGTTGACGCTCTTGAAGCGCTGGAAGATGCTTTCCAGCTTCAGCGCCTCGCGCTTCTCCGAGACGTCCAGGACGATCAGGCCGCGCTGGCGCAACTGCTCCGAGACCACCCTCTTCGAGGAGGCCTCCATCTCGCCGCGCGCTGGGACGCCGGCGAGGTCGACGGCTCGGAAGGCAAACGTGCTCATCCGGTCCCGCCTCCGATCACGCCGCAGTCACCGGGACCTGATTGACGCCGGTCCCGGCCAGCAGTCGCTTCAGCTCCTCCGGGACAGAGGCGCGCTGCTCCGCAAGCGGGCGCGTGATCTTCCCCATCCGGACCAACTGTGCGAGGTGGGAGTCCATGGTCTGCATCCCGACCGCGCCCGAGGTCTGAAGCGCGGAGTAGATCTGGTGAGTCTTCCCCTCGCGGATCAGGTTTCGGATCGCGGGCGTCGGCACCAGCACCTCGCAGGCGACGATCCGGGCGGAGCCGTCGGCCGTCGGCAGGAGCTGCTGGGTGACGATCCCCTGAAGGGCGATCGAGAGCTGCATCCGCACCTGGTGCTGCTGTGCACCCGGGAAGACATCGATGATTCTGTCCACGGTCTGCGCCGTGGACTGGGTGTGGAGGGTGGCGAACACGAGGTGGCCGGTTTCCGCGGCGGTCAACGCAGTCGAAATCGTTTCCAGGTCCCGCATCTCGCCGACCAGGATCACATCGGGGTCCTCGCGCAACGCCGCCTTCAGGGCGATCGAGAAGTCCTGGGCATCCGCACCAATCTCGCGCTGGTTCACGATGCACTTCTTGTGCGAGTGGAGATACTCGATCGGGTCCTCGATCGTCAGGATGTGCTCCTCCCGATCCTCGTTGATCATGTCGATCATCGAGGCGAGTGTCGTCGACTTCCCGGAACCCGTCGGGCCGGTGACCAGGACGAATCCACGGGGCTTGCGAGTGAACTCCTCGAGTACCAGCGGTAGGTTGAGCGAGTCGAGGCTGTGGATGTCGTGTGGGATGTGACGGAAGGCAGCGGAGATCGAGCCGCGCTGGAAGAAGCAGTTCACTCGGAAGCGGGCCACTCGCGGGATCGAGTACGCGAAATCGAGCTGCTGTTGGTTCTCAAAGCGCTTCCGCTGGGAATCGTTGAGGATCGAATAAACGATCTCCCGGCTCTCCTGCGGGCTGAGCCGTGGATAGCCCTCGATTGGCACGATGCGCCCGCGGATGCGCATCGCAGGCGGGAACCCAGGCGTCAGATGGACGTCCGAAGCCCGTAACTCGACCATCCTGGTCAGCACAGCGGCGAAATCGAGGCTCATCGAACCTCTAGATCGTCGGCAAGGGCAGGAAGCTTGAGAAGTGAGCGGCTAAGTGGAAACCCGGGCGACTTCCTCGATCGAGGTAACGCCGTTCCTGACCTTGTGCAGCCCGTCCTCGCGCAGGGTGACCATGCCCTGCTCCCGAGCCACGGCGGCGATCTCGGCCTCCGCCCCGCCACCGACCGTGAGCTCCTTGATCTCCTCGGTCATGGGCATCACTGAGAACAGGCCGATCCTGCCTCGGTATCCCGTGTGGCTGCAGCGCCCGCAGCCAAGCGGCTCGTAGGTCTCCAGGTCGGCTCCGACCCGGAATCCCGCCGCGGCCAACGCGTCCTGGGGGATCACGGCGCGCCGCTTGCAGTGCGTGCAGAGCTGACGCGCTAGACGCTGTGCGACCACGCAATCGAGCGCAGACGCGGTGAGAAAGCCCTCGATCCCCATCTTTGTCAGGCGCGCAACGGCGCCCGGCGCGTCGTTGGTGTGCAGAGTGGTCAACACCATGTGGCCGGTCAGCGCCGCCTCGATGGCAATCCGAGCCGTCTCCTCATCGCGAATCTCACCGACCATGATCACGTCGGGGTCGGCGCGCAGGATCGAGCGTAGGCCGGTGGCGAATGTCAGGCCCGCCTTCCGGTTGACGTTGAGCTGGTTGATGCCCGAGATCCGGTACTCGACCGGATCCTCGATCGTAATGATGTTGCGCTCTACGGCGTTCAGCTCCTGTAACGCGGCGTATAGCGTGGTCGACTTCCCCGACCCGGTGGGTCCTGTCACCAGGACCGCGCCATATGGCTTGGTGAAGGAAGCCTCGAATCTGATCCGGCTCTCGCCGCCCATCCCGAGCTCGTCCAAGGTCCGCATCGCCTGGTCTTTGTCGAGAATGCGGATAGTGCAGCCTTCTCCCCTCTGCGTTGGCAGAGTCGTCACGCGTAGGTCGACCTTGCGCTCCTCAACATTTACGCTCACCCGGCCATCTTGGGGCACCCGCTTCTCGGCGATGTCCATATCGGCCATCAGCTTCACGCGTGAAACGACCCCGGAGATCATCCGCTTCGGGACACGCGCGGTCTCGTGCAGCACGCCGTCGACCCTGAACCTGATCCTCATCTCGTCCTCGTCCGGTTCGAAGTGGATGTCGGAGGCTCCCTCGCCGACTGCCTCACCTAGCACCGAGTAGACGAGCTTGATCACGGGGGCGTCGTCGGCCGACTCGCGCAGCTCGCTGACCTGGGCCTCGCCAGCGAGCTCGTCCTCCTCCTCGGAGACGGCTTCTGAGACTGCGCTCTCGAGCGTGTTCATACGCCCGATCAGGGCCTCGATATCGTCCTCAGCGGCGACCGCGACCCGACAGTTGAGCCCAGTCATCATCTGAATGTCGTCGACCGCCAGGACGTTCGCTGGGTCGGCCATCGCCAGGAGCAGCGTCTCCTTGTCCACATAACCGACCGGGATCGACCTGTAGCGCCGCGCGGCGGCCACCGCAATCAGGTTCGTCGCGCCGATGTCGACGCTGTAAGCGGTGAGGTCGAGGTGGTCGAGGCCGTAGCGCTCGGCGATCGCCCGTGAGAGCTGGTCCGCGTCGATGACCTCGCGCTCTCGCAGCAGCGCCTCCGGGGACCTGCCGGCGACGCGCGCCTCGTTGACCACCTCGTCGACCCGCTCGCGCGTGGCGTAGCCCAGCTCAACGATCACGTCGGTGACGAACATCCCCGAGTGGCCGCGCTGCATGGGCGCGGTGACCCCATTGGTGGCGGCCTCGCTGCGTTCATCGTCAAGCTTGCGCGCCGTCGCCTCGCCCGTGTCGGGCACTGGCGTGAGGTGTCTTCGGCGGTGCAGGAAGCTCATCTGGCTCTGGCGGCCCGGCGCATCGTCTCGATCGGGGGGTCCTGTCCCGTCCAGATACGAAGCGACGCGGCGCCCTGGCGAACCAACACCTCGAGCCCATCGACGACCGTGGCGCCGTGCGCTCTCGCCGTCCTGGCGAGCTCGGTCTCGACCGGTCCGTAGGCGAGGTCCACCAATTGGTGTGTATCGCCCAACGAATCGGCACCAATGGGCAGGCTCTTGAGGGCCGCGGGCCCTTCACCGGGCGTGCCCATGCCCACGGTCGTGGTGTTGACGATCAGGTCGAAGTCGGCCGACGTGAGCCGCTCTTCACCCGAGGCAAGAGCCGACGCGCCCACTTGGCCCGCCAGGCGCTCGGCCTTCTCAGGCGTCCGGTTCCAGATCGCGACCTGCGCGCCCTCGGTCACCAGCGCCCAGGCCACCGCGCGGGCTGAGCCGCCCGCGCCGAGCACCAGGGCGCTCTTGCCCGCAGGTGGCTCCGGCAGCGATTCCAGGAAGCCCTGGGCGTCGGTGTTCTCCGCGACGATCCGCTCCGAACTGAAGCTGAGCGTATTGGCGGCGCCGACGGCGAGGGCCGTGGCGGAGGCTTCGTCGGCCAGCTCCAGCGCGGCCACCTTGTGTGGCACGGTCACGTTCGCGCCCACGAAGTCCCCGGCCGCCATCTTGCGCACGAGCAACTCGAAGTCCGCCGGCGCAACCTCGATCGCCTCGTAGGACCATTCGCCGGCCAGGCCCAGCTCCGCAAGCGCCGCGCGGTGCATCGCCGGCGAGCGCGAGTGCGAGACCGGCTGGCCGAGGACCGCGAGCCGCTTGCGGGTCACGGGCAGTTTGCAGGGGTGGGAGCGTTGCCGCCGTTCGCCGCCCGCGCCTCGTCATACGCCGCTTTGGCCCGGCTGAACTCGGCCTCGGTGGTGGCGAAGGTGTGCTCGCCACAGGTGTTGGGCTTCACCACGTAATACAGGTACGGCTCCTGCGCTGGATGAGCCGCCGCCTCTATCGAGTCGAGGCCGGGGTTGCCGATCGGTCCGGGCGGCAGCCCAGAGTTCGTGTAGGTGTTGTACGGCGAGTTGATCTCGAGCTCGGACGGGCTGATCGGCTCCGTGAAGTTGCCGCTCGCGTAGCGAACCGTGGCGTCGATCTGGAGCGGCATCCCGGCGTGGAGGCGGTTGTAGATCACTGCGGCGACCAGCGCTCGCTCCTTCGGCACCTGGACCTCGCGCTCGATCATCGAGGCGATGATCACCACGTCGTAGGTGGTCAGGTTCTTTGAGCGAGCGTAGCCCAGGTTCACCTGGGAGATGTTCTGTTCGAAGGCGTCCAGCTGGCGGGCCACCAGATCCTCGACCGTCGGGCGGCGGGGCAACTCGTAGGTCGCCGGGAACAGGAAGCCCTCCAGGCTCTCTGGGCCCTCGGCGCCGTACTTGGCCGGATCGAAGCCCTTGAAGCTCTCGCTCGCCTTCAGGTAATCGCCCCGGAGGCCGGTTTGCTTGGCGATCTCCGCTATCTGCTTGCGGTCATACCCCTCGGGAATCGTGACCGTCTTGGCGGAACCCGCGTCGATCGTCACCTCTCCGCCGCCGCCGGAGTGGCGGATCGCCGCCACGGCCGCGACCACGAGCCCGGCTGCGACTACCACCGCCACCAGCGCCAGCAGCCGACGGCGCCGGTAGACGGCGCCTTCGGCCTTCCGCCTGCGGGCCTCGCGCACGAGCCGGCGACGCTCAGGGTCATTCATCATGTTCACCCGCGACTTCGTCGCCACCCCGGGCGCGCGCGTGGAGGTAGGACTCGAGGAGGTGTGCGGCCGCGAGCGCGTCAGGGGCCGCGGCCGCGCCTGCGCGGGCGGAGCGCTCGGCCAGGCGGGTGGTCAATCGCTCGTCGTAGGTCTCCACTGGCAGGTCGAGGATCGCCGCGAGGGCGTCACGGAACGCCCGCGCCTCCGCTGCCTGCGGTCCCTCGGCCCCGCTGAGCGAAACGGGCAGCCCGACGATCACGAGCTCCGCCCCATGCTCGGCGGCGAGCTCCGCAACCGCCCGGGGATCAGGCGGCTCGATCACCCGCAGCGGCCGCGCGATGGTGCCGGTGGGATCCGAGATCGCGCACCCGGCGCGGACGGACCCGTGGTCGACCGCCAGAACACGCATCGGATCATTCGCCGAGTCCGCGCCTGATCGCGTCGCGGGCCACTTGCAGCGCCTCCTCCAGGCGACTCGGGTCCCTTCCTCCAGCTTGGGCCACGGTTTCGCGGCCCCCTCCCCCGCCGCCGACCACTGCGGCCGCCTCCCGCACCACATCCGCCGCCGAGAGCCCACGTTCGACCGCGCTCTCCGTGAAGCTGGCGACCAGCGCCACCTTGCCGTCCTCAGTGCCGCCCAGAACGACAGCCGCGTCGCCAAGCCGGGCCTTGATGCGGTCGGCAAGGTCGAGCAGGGCTCCCTGGTCCGCCCCTTGCCCCTGGCTCACCACGATCCTGACTCCGGCGACCTCCTCGCCCTCGGCGCCCAGCTGGTCCGCCTGTTCCGCTGCCTGGCGGGCGTCGACCTCGGCCTTGATGCCCTCCAGCGACGCCAGTCGCTCGGCCGCCCGGCGGGCAGCAGCCAGCGGATCGCGGGCCGACCCCAGCAGCGCTCCGGCCTGATCGAGGGCAGCGCTTCGCTTGCGGAACCAGTCGATCGCGGCCGGCCCCGTCAGCGCCTCGACCCGGCGCACATTGGCGGCGCTCGAGCCCTCCGAGGCGATCACGAAGATCCCCACCTCAGCCGTGTTTGCCACATGGGTCCCCCCGCAGAGCTCCCGCGAGACCTCGTCGACCTCGACCACCCGCACCCAGTCGCCGTACTTCTCGCCGAACAGGGCGATGGCGCCGAGGGACTCGGCCTGGGCGCGCTCCATGTGCAGCGCACGCACCGCGCGGCTGGCCTTGATCCACTCGTTGACGCGATCCTCGATCGCGCGGACCTCGTCGCCGGTGAGCGGCGCCCCATGGGTGAAGTCGAAGCGCAGCTTGTCCGGGCGCACCGCCGAGCCCGCTTGACGGACGTGGGTACCGAGACGCTCGCGAAGCGCAGCGTGCAGCAGGTGGGTGGCCGTGTGATTCCGCATCGTCGCGTGCCGCGTGGTGTGCTCGACCTCTGCCTCCACACGCGTGCCCGGGTCCGGAGCATCGCCATCCAGGCGGATCACCTGGTCCTCGCCCACCCGATAGACGTCGGCGACCCGCGTCCTGTGCCCGTCCCAGCGAATCGCGCCGGAGTCAGCCACCTGGCCGCCGCCCTCCGCGTAGAAGGGGCTTTCTTCGAGCTTGACGAACGGTTCCCGCGCCGCCGCCACCGCAGTCTCGGCGCGAAGCGATTCGTAGCCGACGAAGCTCGACGGCGGCACCGCGGACGCGAACGCGAGTACCGCCTCGTGCCGGTCCTCCCTCACCGGCTCGGCGCCGGTCCTGGCTCGCAACCGCTGGCTCTCCATCAGCGCCTCGAACCCCGAGTCGTCGACGGAAAGCCCCTGCTCGGCCAGCAGCTCCTTGGTCAGGTCGTAGGGGAAGCCGTAGGTGTCGTGGAGCTTGAAGGCGTCTGCTGCGTCGATCCATGAGGTGCCCTGGTCCTTGGCCTCCGCGACGAGCTCGGCGAGCAGTGCGGTGCCCCGGTCGAGCGTGCGACCGAACGCGGTCTCCTCGTCACCCACCCAGCGGAGGATCGTCTCCCGCTCCCGCGCAAGCTCCGGATACGCGCCGGCCATCATCTCGATCGTTCGCTCTGCGAACTGCGCCAGCCATGGCGACTCGAGCCCCAGCACCCGCCCTTGCTGGATCGCGCGGCGCATCACCCGGCGCAGCACGTAACCCCGGTCCTCATTTGACGGCACAACGCCATCCGCGAGCAGAAAGGTCATGCCGCGGCAGTGATCCGCGACGATCCGCATCGCCCGGGTGGTCGCCCGCTCGTCCCCGTAGGATCGTCCCGACAGCTCCCCCGCGAGGTCCACGAGCGGCCGGAACGCGTCGGTCTCGAACACGGAGCCGACGCCCTGGAGTATCGCGGCCACCCGCTCGAGCCCCATGCCCGTGTCGACGTTGTTCATCGGCAGCTCGGCCAGCGACCCGTCCTCCTTCAGGTCGTAGCTCATGAACACGTGGTTCCAATACTCGATGAAGCGGTCCGTGTCGTCGCCGGGCCGCTCATCCGGGCCACCGAGCTCCTCGCCGCGGTCCAGGTGCATCTCCGTGCTGGGTCCGCATGGCCCGGTCTCGCCGGCCTGCCAGAAGTTCTCGGAGCGCGGCAGGCGGACCATGCGTTCCTCGGGCAACCCCGCTTCCTTCCAGATCTCGATCGACTCATCGTCCGGGCCGAGACCGAGCTCCTCGTCGCCCCCGAACACCGACACCCAGATGAGTTCCGGGTCGATCCCCAGGCCCTCGACCGAGAACTCGAGGCCCCAGGCGATCGACTCGCGCTTGAAGTAGTCGCCAAAGCTCCAGTTGCCGAGCATTTCGAAGAAGGTGAGGTGACGGCGGGTGTTCCCCACCTCGTCGATGTCGGGGGTGCGGAAGCACTTCTGGCAGGAGGCCAGGCGGTCGCGCGGCGGCTTCTCGTCGCCGCGGAAGTAGGGCTTGAAGGGCTGCATCCCGGCGATCGTGAGAAGCGTCGAGGTGTCCTCCGGCGGCGGAATAAGCGATGCCGACGGCATCCGAAGGTGCCCCCGCTCCTCGAAGAACGAGAGGTAGGCCTCGCGGATCTCGGCGATCTTCATGCTGGACCGGGAGTCTAGGCGGCGATGGTGGCGTGCCCGACGACCAGGTCGCCGGCCATCAAACAAGCGGTCTGGCCGGGCGCGACGCCGTAGGCGGGCTCCGCCAGCTCGATGCGCAGCTCCGGGTGGCGGCCTGCGGCGCCCTCGACGGCGCAGCCAATCGGGCGCGACCGGTACCGCAGCTTCACCCGATCGACCCGATCGCCGCCGCGAAGCAGCACCGCGTCACGAAGGTTCACCTGCAACGTCGCCAGCGCGGCGCGCGGTCCGACCACCACCCGGTTCGCGTCCGCGTCCGTGGCGAGCACGTACAGCGGGCGGGCGGCGGCGACGCCCAGCCCGCGGCGCTGCCCGACGGTGAAGTTGTGGTGACCGCGGTGGCGCCCCACCACCCGGCCGCCGGCGTCCACGATCTCGCCGGGGCGCTCGCAAAGGCGCGCGTGCCGCGCCAGAAAGGAGCGCTTTCCATCGCCGGCGAGGAAGCAGAGGTCCTGGCTCTCACGCTTGGTGGCCACCGGAAGCTCGGCCTCGGTGGCGATCGCGCGAACCTGGGGCTTGGTGAGCTCCGCCAGCGGGAAGCGAAGGCGGGCGAGCGAATCGGGCCGCAGCGCGGAGAGCATGTACGTCTGGTCCTTGGCCGCGTCGGCCGGCGCGGCGAGCAGCGGCCCGGCGCCGTCGTCGGCGACGCGGGCATAGTGGCCCGTGGCGAGGGCCGACGCTCCCAGCCGCCGCGCGAGGGCGAGCATCGCGTCGAGCCGCACCTCGCCGTTGCAGACCACGCAGGGATTCGGCGTTCGCCCCGCCTCGTGACCGCGCAGGAAGCCCTCCACCACGGTGTCGCGAAACGCGGTCTCCAGGTCGAGCGTCAAGTGAGGCAGCCCCAGACGGTGGGCCAACCCCCGGGCGCCAAGGACCGCCTCCGGCGAGCAGCAGCTCCGCGCGCCGTCGGTATGGCGGTCGGCCCACAGCTTCAGGGTCACCGCAACCACCTCGGCACCGCGGCGTTGTTCGAGCAGTGCCGCGACGGCGGAGTCGACGCCGCCGCTCATCGCCACAAGAACCCGTTCCGCGCCGGCTGGAGGGTCCGCGAGCACCTCGCCCGACGAGGCGGCGACGGCGAGGGCACGGTGGAGCGCGTCGGCAGCGAACTCGACGGCGTGGCGGCCCTGCGGCGAGAGCCCGCCCAGGGCGGCACAAATCCCGGCCGGCCCGATGCGCGCCGCCTCCAGCACGCTGGCGCCCTCCGCCGCCTCGGCGGCAGCAGCGCCGGCGGCGGTCGTCGCCGCACAGCCTTCGGCGTCGAAGCGCGCGGCGGCCACGCGGCCCCTCTCGACCGCGAGCGAGAGGCGAACCAGGTCCCCGCATTGCGCTCCCCCGGCGGCCCCACTGAAGGCGCCCTCCGGTGCCGGCCCGCGCCGCGAGCCATCGTGCAAGTAGTGCTCGAGTGCCTCGACGCTCGTCTTCACGTTCCGAGCGTAGCTGGCCGCGCTGTGCGGCTACGGGACCACGCCCGCGCCGCGACGGCCTGCCTGGCCGCTACCTGGGGTGGTACGGAAGGTCTATCGGACCCTTGTAGAGCGCGTCGCGAACA
>Ga0134122_10000456_pt1 | contig 27514 bp, 29 predicted proteins | sample KB302_FD_96461 | JGI IMG/M metagenome (GOLD analysis project Ga0134122, IMG submission 96461) | Terrestrial soil microbial communities without Nitrogen fertilizer from Kellogg Biological Station, Michigan, USA - KB3-0-2 | ecosystem: Environmental > Terrestrial > Soil > Unclassified ...
CGCAGGCCCTGCATCAGGTTCCGCACCGCGAGGCGCTCCTGGACATTGTCCTCGGTGTAGAGCTCCCCGCGCGGATCCAGCGCCCGCGCGCCACGCGCGATCACCAGCGCGGCGAGCGGGATGTCCGCGGTGACCACCAGGTCCCCGGGCTGCACCTGCTGCACGATCCGCCCGTCCGCCACGTCCCAGCCCTGCTCCACCCGGAGGGTCCGGATGAAGGGCGAGGACGGGACGCGGAGGGCCGTGTTCGCGACGAGCGTCGTGAGGACCTGGGCGCGCTCGGCGGCCCGGAACAGGATGTCCTTGATGACCTGGGGACAGGCGTCGGCATCCACCCAGATCGCCACTACGCCCGCTCGAGCCGGCGGAGGAATACCTCGATCTCCTTCCGGGTCTGGAGATCGCCGCTCGCGGTCGCCACCTCGAGCCCCTTCGCGTAGGCGGCCTTCGCCTCGGCGATCCGGCCCGCGCGCTCGAGTGCCCGGCCCAGGCCGCGGTGGGCGGCCGAGTAGTCGGGCTTGAGCCGGATGGCCTCCGCGTACTCGGTCGCGGCCGCGTCGGGCTGGCCCGCGTCCAGGTAGGCGCCCGCAAGACCGAACCGGACGACGGGATCGTCCGGCATGATCTCGACCACTTCCTTGAACTCCTCGATCCGATCCTGGTCCGCCGGCGCCATCGGAGGGCCTCCGCGCAGCAGCATCTGGCCAACGGGGCTCCCCGTCAAGTAACCTCGGGCCCATGACCGAGACCGAAGCCTTGGCGGCGCTCCGCGGCGACGACCCGGTCCTGGCCGCCCGCGCCGAGGCCACGCTCTGGGAAATCTGGTGCCGCTCGGGAGTCCCCGAGGTGGACCGGCTCCTTCACCGGGGCATCGAGGCGATGGAGCGTCGCGAGCTGGAGGAGGCGATCGCCCACTTCACCCGGATCACCGAGCGGGCGCCCGACTTCGCGGAGGGATGGAACAAGCGGGCGACGGCGCGCTACGTGGCGGAGGATTACCCGGGGGCGGTCGCGGACTGCGAGGAGACCCTAGCGCGGAACCCGAATCACTTCGGCGCGCTGTCCGGCCAGGGGCTCTGCCACATGGCGCTCGGCCAGTTCCGCGAGGCGGCCGCCCTGTTCCGGCGCGCCCTCGCCGTGCACCCGCACCTGACCTCGGCCAATCACAACCTCGCGGCCGCCCTGTCCGAGGCGGTCAAGGGCAACGGCCACTAGCCTCAGTCCTGGGCCTGGCGGACGTGGGCCATCAGCTCGCCACCCGTGCACGGGGTGGGGAGCCACAGTACTCCGGGGCCGGCCGCATAGGGGGTCGAGCCGCTCGAGATCAGCATGAGCCTGGCCGAGGGCAGCAGCGGCGCGAGTCGCGCGGACAGCGGCTCGCCGTTCATCAGCCGCAGGTCCGCCGCGATCAGGATGAGCGTGATCGTGCTCCGGTGCTCCTCCGCGATCCGCAGGGCCAGCAGCGGCTGCGATCCCGCGTCCAGCACGGTGTAACCGCCGCGCGCGAGCGTGTCGAGCGCGAGCGCGCGGAAGCCCGTGTCCACGGTCGCCAGGAGCACGGCGCCGGCCGGCTTTGACGGAAGTACCCGGACCGTCCCGGGCGCCATGCGCGGGGTCACCGCCTCCAGGAAATCCGGCTTCTGGGTGCCCACGAACATGCACGCGAGGCCTTCCGCGTCGAGGCGCCACACGAGCGCGCGTGTCTCGATCGGCCGGCGACCCGGCGGCCGGAAGCAGACGCCCACCTCGGCGCCGAGCGCCGGCCGCTCCTTGAGGAGGATCTTGGCCCCGGAGGCGCTCACGTCCTTCGTGCGTCCCTGGAACTTGCGCGACCCCGCGGCCACCGTGACGAGCCACGAGACCTCCTGGCGAGGACAGCGCCGTGCTTCCTGTTCGGCTTCCACCGTGCGGCTGGCGTTCATCATGAATATCCGGGAGGAATCGCAAGAAGCGCGCCAGGCGAAAACTGCTTGGGATACAGCGTCTTCGGCGGTGACGCAGGAAGGCAATGTCAGGCTGCTGTCGGCCCCGTCGTATCGCGGCTGACACTCACAGCGCCACCCGGCGCAGGCGGAGCGCGTTGACGATCACCGACACCGAGCTCAGGCTCATCGCCGCGCTCGCGAGCATCGGGCTCAGCAGTGGCCCGCCGAGCGGGTAGAGCACCCCCGCGGCGACCGGCACACCGAGGAGGTTGTAGACGAAGGCCCAGACCAGGTTCTGCCGGATGTTCCGCATGGTGGCGCGCGAGAGCCGCCGGGCCCGCACGATGCCGCCCAGATCGCCCTGGACCAGCGTGATGTCCGCGCTCTCCATCGCCACGTCCGTGCCGGTGCCCATCGCGATCCCCACCTCGGCGGCCGCGAGCGCGGGCGCGTCGTTGACGCCGTCGCCGGCCATGGCCACCACGTGACCCTCGGCCTGGAAGCGGCGGACGATCTCGGCCTTCCGCTCGGGCAGGACCTCGGCGATGACGTCGTCGAGGCCGAGCGTGCGGGCCACCGCCCGCGCGGTCGCCCCGCTGTCGCCGGTGACCATGACCACGCGCAGACCGGCCTCCTGGAGCTCGCGAACCGCCTGTCGTGCGCTCGCCTTGATGGGATCGGCCACGCCGAGGATGCCCACGACCGCGTCGCCCGCGACCAGGAACACCACGGTCTGGCCCTCCTCGCGCAGAGCCTCGGCCCGCTTGCCGAGCGGCCCCGCGTCGATTCCCCACTCCTCGAGCAGGCGCGCGTTGCCGAGCGCCACGCGGCGGCCCGCGGTCTCGCCGGCCACTCCGCGGCCGGTGAGCGAGCGAAACGCCCCCACCGAGGCCGGCGTCCCGCCCCGCGCGTCCGCGCCGGCCAGGATCGCGGCGGCCAGCGGGTGCTCGCTGCCCCGCTCGAGCCCCGCCGCCAGGGCCAGGATCTCCGGCTCGCTCGTCTCGTCGGCGGCCATCACCGAGACGAGACTGGGCTTGCCCTCGGTGAGCGTGCCCGTCTTGTCCACCAGCAGGATATCCACCTTTTCCAGGGTCTCGAGCGCCTCCGCGTGCTTAATCAGCACCCCGGCGAGCGCGCCCCGGCCGCTCGCCACCATGATGGACATCGGCGTCGCCAGGCCGAGCGCGCACGGGCACGCGATGATCAGCACCGCGACCGCGTTGACGAGCGCGTGGGCCAGGCGCGGCTCGGGCCCCACGAGACCCCAGGCGACCGCGGTCAGCACCGCGACCACCACGACCGCCGGAACGAACGAGGCGGAGACCTGGTCGGCCAGACGCTGGATGGGCGCGCGGCTGCGCTGCGCCTCGCCGACCATGCGGACGATCTGGGCGAGCAGCGTGTCCGCACCGACCCGGTCCGCGCGCATGACGAAGCCCCCGGTGCCGTTCACGGTGCCGCCGGTCACCCGGCTGCCCGGCTCCTTCTCCACCGGGATCGGCTCTCCGGTGACCAGGGCCTCGTCCACCGCGCTCCGGCCCTCGAGCACCGCACCGTCCACCGGCACGCGCTCGCCCGGCCGCACCCGCAGCCGGTCGCCGACACCCACGTGCTCGAGCGGCACGTCCTCCTCCCCGCCGTCCTCGCTGAGCCGCCGCGCCGTCGTCGGCTGAAGGCCCAGCAGCGCGCGGATGGCCCCGGACGTGGCGCTGCGGGCGCGCAGCTCCAGCACCTGCCCGAGCAGGACGAGCGTGGTGATCACCGCCGCCGCCTCGAAGTAGACGGAGGGCACGCCGCGGTGGCGCATCGCGTGCGGGAGCGCGCCGGGGAAGAGCGTCGCGAAGACGCTGTACGCGAACGCGGCGCCGGTGCCCAGCGCGATGAGGGTGAACATGTTGAGGTGGCGCGTGACCAGCGACTGCCCGCCGCGCGCGAAGAACGGCCAGCCGCCCCACACCACGACCGGCGTGGACAGGACGAGCTGGCTCCAGAGCCACGCGGCGGGACCGAGCGCGGCCACCAGCCGCGGGGCCAGCATCTCCCCCATCGCCAGACCGAGCACGGGCACGGTCAGGGCCAGGCTCACCCAGAAGCGCCGGGTCATGTCCGACAGCTCGTGGTTCGGACCCTCGTCCGCGGTGATCTCCAGCGGCTCGAGCGCCATGCCGCACTTGGGGCAGCTCCCGGGCCCGACCTGACGCACCTCCGGGTGCATGGGACACGTGTAGACGAGCGTGTCCGGGCCGGCCGCCGGCCCCAGCTCGGCGGGCGTCGGCGGGTGGAGGTAGCGCGCGGGATCGGCGATGAACCGCTCCCGGCAGCTCGGGTTGCAGAACCAGTACGTGGTCCCCGCGTGCTCTGCGCGGCCGCCGGCCGCCTCTCCCGGGATAGCGTCCATGCCACAGACCGGATCCGTCTGCGAGTGCGTCATGACGTCATCCTACATCCGGCGACCGGCCCATGCTTGACTATCTGAGTATGTAGTTATATAGTCATTCTGGGAGGGCGGAACCCATGACCACACTCACGAGCCCGGCCGGAGTGCTCACGATCGACACCTTTCGGGCCCCGGGTGACGGCTGCCTGGGCTATCTGGTCGTGGACGAGGCCAGTCGCACCGCCCTGGCGATCGACCCCCGACTAGACCAGGTCGACCGGTTCGCCGAGGCGCTCACCGCCCGCGACGTTCGGCTGACCTACGTCCTCGACACGCACACGCACGCCGACCACCTCTCCGGGGTGCGCCGGCTCGCCCGGCGGACCGGCGCCACCGTGCTCGCGCACGCGGCCTCGAAGCTACAGGGGCCGGCGCGGCGAATCAAGGGCGGCGCGACCTTCGACCTCGGCGCGAAGACGGTGACCGTCCTCGACGCTCCGGGCCACACGCCCGACTCTCTCGCCCTGGTCGTGGAGGACCACCTCTTCACCGGGGACGCCCTGTTCGCGGGCGGCGCCGGCCGGACCGACTTCATGGGAGGCAGCGCCGCCGATCTCTTCGACACCCTGCGGGGATTCGAGAGACTGCCCGACACCACCGTGGTGCATCCGGGCCACGACTATGTCGGCCGGGCCGTGACCACGATCGGAGAGGAGAAGGCGAGCAATCCCCTGGTCAGGGAGCCGGACCGGGCGGCCTTCATCGCCCGGCTCTCCGCGAAGTCCGCGCCCCCCGCCAACATGGCGGCCATCCTGCGGCACAATCTCGGGGAGACCGACGCCCCGACGATCGCGCCCGGGGAGCTCGACGCGCTTCGCGGGCGGGACACCGCGCCGCTGATCCTCGACGTGCGGAGCCCGATCGAGTTCGAGGCCGAGCGCATCGAGGGCTCGCTCAACGTGCCCCTGGACGCGCTCGATGCCCGCGTGGACGAGATCCCCGAAGGCGCGGATCTCGTCGTCGTGTGCCGCACCGGGGTGCGCGCGACCATCGCGGCCGAGTCGCTGGCGCGGACCGGGCGCCGCGCGCGGGTCCTTGACGGCGGCGTGCTGGCGTGGCGCCGGGCTCGTCTGCCCCTCCGCGAGGGGCGCCGGCGCCTGCCCGTCGATCGCCAGGTTCAGCTGATCGCGGGCAGCATGGTGCTCATCGGCGTCGGTCTGGGGCTCACGGTGTCGCCGTGGTTCCTGGCGCTCGCCGCCTTCTTCGGGGCGGGGCTGACGTTCGCAGGCGCGACCGGAACGTGTGGCCTCGCGCTGGTGCTGATGAAGCTGCCCTGGAACGCGACACCCGTGCGGCCCGGCGAGACCGGTGGGGCGGTGTGCGCGGCCGGCGGCGGAGCGGCGCCGACCTGCGCCGCCCCCGCACCACCGAAGGTCTGACATGACCGCAAGACGGGCCAAGGCCTCGCTGTCACGGGAGGCGCTCGAGCTGATCGCGCAGCGGTTCCGGGCCCTCGCCGATCCGACGCGCCTGGCCCTGCTGCAGGCGATGTTCGAAGCGGAGCGCACCGTGCAGGATCTCTCCGCGATCACCGGGGCGTCGCAGGCCAACACGAGCAAACACCTGGCCCTGCTCCTCGAGCAGGGACTCGTCGGCCGGCGACGCGACGGCCTCTTCACCCGCTATCGGATCGCGGATCCCACCCTCGAGCGGCTATGTCGCCTGGTCTGCGGCTCGCTCGCCGAGCGGCACGAGAGCGTCCGGAGCCACCTCGCGTCCTGACCTTCCTCACCTACGGGCACTTCGGCGCTTCGCGAAGGTTGGCCAATCCCTGCTTGTTCCGCGCCGCGTCCACCTTGACGACCTGCCCCTCGACCTTCTGCGGAGTCATCACGCATCCCTGCTGATCGCAGGCCGGCTTCTCCTGACCGGATGCAGACCCCGACCAGAGCGTGAGGGTCATCCTTCCTCTGGAGCTAGCGTTCCAGGGTGAACTTGCTCGGCGCCGAAACTGATGGTGTTCCCACCAGGGCGCCGGCGGTCGTGCGCGTCTCACGGCTCCGGGCCACCTCGACGTCGGTCCTCCAGTACGAGGTCGGGCGGACGATCGTCGTCGTCTCCTCCCACAGCTCCTGATCGTTGGGTTGGCTGAGCACCACCGCTCGGCGGACACTCACTCCCCCGGTGACCGGGCTGATGATCTCGATCATCCGGACATTCTGACCGCGCACATTCTGGAACTCCACGCTGCGCGCCGCCGCCGTGCCGAGCCGCGCCGCGTCGGCGAAGTTGGCGGCCTGGTACTGGTTGTAGGCCGGCGCGAACTCCGTGGTCTGGGTCACGGCACGGAGTGGGCCGGCCGGCCGGGTCGCCAGCAGCTCCGGAAGGCCCTGGCCGGCTTGCCGCAGGAAGGTCTCGTCCAGCCGGCGGGTCATCTCGCCGTAGCTCGGGGTCGCGCCGGCCGCAGAGGTCGAGAACACCTCGACCCCGACCGTGCCGTCGGCCCGCTGGCGAAAGAGCCGAAAGACGCCCGGCGCCGGGACATCCACAAAGCCGTCGAGCTTGCCGTCGCCGTTGGCGTCGAGCAGTCCGACCTGAGCACCGGCGGCGGCGCCGGACGAGAGCTGCGCCGCCAGCTCCTGGCCGACCTGATCCGCGCTCTGGCCTTTGAGGGTGATCAGCGGGATCGCACCCGGCTGGTCTTCTCGGGCCCCGAGCTCGCGCCGTCGAGTCTTCACCGCGCTCTCCAGGGCGGCCGGCATGTCCTGACACCGGATACGGGCCACGTCGGAGACCGAGGCTTGCGGCGCGGTCACGGCCGGCGTCGGAGCTGCCGCGGGAAGCGCGGCCAGCTCCCGCTCCAGGGTCGCCTTCTCCGCGTCGAGGGCCTGGATCTGCCCCTGGATCTGACCGGCGCGGGAGAGCTCGAACTTCACCATCGCGGCCAGCCGCTGATCTTCGAGTGTTTGCCGATCCTTGGGGATCTGCTCGAGGCGGATCCGGATCGCTTCGGCCCGACCGGTGGCCGCGGGCGTCGGGGACGGGGTCGGGGTCGGCGTGGCGACGGCCGGGGCGGCCGTGGCCTGGGCCGCCACCGCCTTCCGCACGCCATCCGACAGGCGGGCATGCTCGGCCAGGCGCAGCCGCAGGCTTTGACACTCCGCATCCGAGATGCTCGGAGCCTGGGCCAGGGCGACGCTGACGTGAGCGAAGCCGAGCGTGAGAAACACCGTGAACAGCGTGCGAGTACGCATGAGGACCCCCTCCTCAACTGGAACCCTTGGACGTGTCGGCTGTCGGCGATGATGATGCATCCGAGGTGCCAGGCCGAGAACTCAACCGAAGCGGGACGTTCCATCGAGGAGGAGGCGCGCCGGGTGAGGCGAACGCCTCCCGCGTGGGGCCGCGATGCCCCGGCGTCGCGGGCCCCCTCCAGCGCCCGAAGGCGTGTGCTAGGCTGCTCGGCAGCCATGCAGAGCGCCCACCTCATCCTGGCTCTGCTCATCGCGGTCGCCGGGCTCGTCACGATCGCGCGGCGACTCGGCATCGCCTACCCGATCTTCCTCGTCATCGGCGGCCTCGTGCTGGGCCTCGTCCCGGGCACCCCGCGGGTCGAGGTGGATCCGGATCTGATCTTCCTGTTCATCCTGCCTCCGCTGCTCTACATCGCGGCCTTCTACACGCCGCTGCGCAGCCTGCGCGCGAACCTGGGCACGATCGGCTCGCTCGCGGTCGGCCTGGTGGTGGTCTCCGCGTTCGCGGTCGCCGCGGCGGCCCACGCCCTGATTCCCGGTCTTCCGTGGGCGGTCGCGATCGCGCTCGGCGCGATCGTCGCGCCGCCCGACGCGGTCGCCGCGGCCGCGGTCGCCTCTCGCCTGGCCGTCCCGCGGCGGATCGTGTCGGTCCTCGAGGGCGAGAGCCTCCTGAACGACGCGACCGCGCTGACCATCTACAGCATCGCGATCGCGGTCGCGGTCGGGGGCTCGTTCAAGGCATCCGCGGGCGTCGGGACCTTCGTGGGCGCCATGCTGGGCGGCCTGGCGATCGGCCTCGCGGTGGGCTGGATCATCGCGAAGGTCCGCGCGCGCATCGAGGACACTCCGGTCGAGATCACGATCTCGCTCCTGACGCCCTACGCCGCGTTCCTCCCCGCCCAGGAGCTCGGCGCCTCCGGGGTGATCGCCGCCGTGGTCGCGGGGCTATACCTCGGCCGGCGCAGCTCGCGCATCATGGGGTCAGACGCCCGACTCACCGGGCGCGCGGTGTGGGAGACGATCGTCTTCCTGCTGAACGGGATGGTGTTCATCATCACCGGCCTGGAGGTCCCGTTCCTCCTGCGCTCGCTCGAGCCCACCACCGCCCTCCGGCTCGTCGGCATCGGCCTGGTCGTGACCCTGGTCCTACTCGTGGTCCGCGCCCTCTGGATGTTTCCGAGCGAGCTCGTGGCGTGCGCGGTGCGCCGCGAGCCGCGTCCGCCCCGCTTCCTCGCGCACGCGCTGGTGCTCTCGTGGGCGGGCATGCGAGGCGTCGTCTCTCTCGCGATCGCGCTCGCGCTGCCGCTGACCTTGTCCGGGGGCGCGCCGTTTCCCGAACGCGAGGCCCTGGTGATCGTGACCGTGACCGTCATCGTGGTCACCCTGCTGGGCCAGGGCCTCAGCCTCCCCTGGCTCATTCGCCGGCTCCGCCTGGGCACCGATGCCGAGCTGCGCGAGGAAGAAGCCCTCGCCCGCCAGCAGCTCGTGGAGGCGGCCACGCGTCGGATCGACCAGCTCTACCCGGTGTGGCCGGACCACCGCCCCCTGCTCGATCGACTGCGCGAGACCTACGCGCACCGCTCCGAGCACGTCGAGCGGCAGCGCGACGCGTCGGGCTCCGGCGCGGAGGACCGGGAGATCATCGAGCACCGCGAGATCCAGCGCACCGTCATCGACTCCGAGCGCGAGGCGCTCCTGCGCCTGCGCGCGGAGGGCGCCATCGACGACGACGTGCTGCGGGCGCTCGAGCGGGAACTGGACCTCGACGAGCGCCGGATCGACTCCTGACCCTCAGGCGTCGCGCGCGGCACCGAGCCCGAGTCGGCGGGCCGCGCCCAGGATCGACTCGGCGCGCTTGACGAAGGGGATGTCGATCATGCGGCCGTCCACCAGGTAGGCCCCGACCCCATCGCGCTCGGCGCCGCGCGCCGCCTCGACCACGCGGAGGGCCGCCGCGATCTCCGCGTCGCTCGGCCGGAACACCGCGTTCGCGAGCGGGACCTGGGTGGGATGGATGCAGGACTTGCCGATGAAGCCGAGGCGCCGCGCGGCTTCCGCCTCGCGCGTGAAGCCGTCGGGATCCGCCACCGTCCCGTAGACCGTGTCGCACGCCCAGATGCCCGCCTCGGCCGCGGCCAGGCGCACCGCGAGCTGCGTCGCGTACACCGCGCGGGCGTCCGCCCGGTCAATGCCGAACGGCTCGAAGAGGTCGCCCAGGCCGAGCTGGAGCCCGACGACTCGCGGATCCGCGCGTGCGATCTCCACGGCCAGCCGGAGGCCCCGCGGCGACTCGATGTTGGCGAGGATGCCGATGGGGCGAGCGAGCCGCCGCTCCCTCTCCACGCGCGCGAGCGCGCCCGCCGCCGCCCGCACCTCGTCCGCGGACTCGGGCTTGGGCAGGTTGATCATGTCCACCGCGGGCCACGCCACCGCCGCGAGATCGGCCTCGAAGTGCCGGGTGGCCAGCCCGTTCACCCGCACGATGACGATCTTGCCGCCCGGCCGTCCGGAGGACTGCCGCAGGAAGGCCTCGATCGTCCCGCGCGCCTCGTCCTTCCGGCTCTCCTGGACCGCGTCCTCCAGGTCGAACGAGAGCGCGTCGGCGTCGCCCCCCGCGGCCTTCGCAAAGAGCTCGGGGCGCGACGCGGGCACGAAGAGCTTGCTGCGCATCAGGAGGTCCGTCACGCTCAGATCACCGCCCCCGCGCCGCGCAGCCGCGCGATCTCCTCGTCCGAGTAGCCGAAGCCGGCCAGGATCTCCCGCGAGTGCTGCCCGAGCCGCGGCGCGGTGAACGGCGCGGGAGGCGGGCCGTCTCCGAACCGCACCGGATGGGCCATGCCGCGGTAGTGCCCGACGCCGGGGTGCTCGAAGTCGGCCAGGATGCCCTCGGCGACCACCTGCGGATGGTCGAACATGTCCTCCACCGGCCGCGCCGCCGCGCAGGGCACGCGCTCGCCGAAGTGGGCCTCCCACTCCACCGCGGTGCGCGCCAGCAGCGCCGCGCGCAGCTTGGGAATCAGCAGGTCCGTGTGCTCGGCCCGCTTCCGCACCGTGTCGAAGCGCGGATCGCCCGCGAGCTCGGCGAGGCCGGTCAGCTCGCACAGGGCCTTCCAGAAGTGCGGGGTGTTGGCGGAGATGTAGAGGCTGCCCTGCTTGGTCGGGTGGATCCCGGTGATGCCCCCCGAGCGCATGTCGCGCGCGATGTCGCGGGGCTCGCCGTCCACCCGGACGAGCCGGGTCGCCTGCATGGTGAGGGCGCTCCGCAGGAGCGACACCCTCACGTACTGTCCGCGGCCGGTGCGGCTGCGCTCGAAGAGCGCGGAGGATACCGCGAAGGCGAGCATCGAGGCCGAGTAGAAGTCAACCGCCGAGCCGTAGACGATCTCGGGGTCGCCCGGCTTCCCCTGCTCGACGCAGATGCCGGTCATGGTCTGCAGCACCTGGTCGTACCCGGCGCGGTCCTTGAGCGGGCCGGTGTCGCCGTAGCCGGTCAGCGCGCAGTAGATCAGGCGCGGATTGACCGCCTGCATCCGGTGGCGGTCGACGCCGAGCCGGGCGGGCACCGACGGCCGGAAGTTGTGGACCAGCACGTCGGCGCGCTCGACCATCCGGCGCAGCACGCCGACGCCGTCGGAGTGCTTGAGATCGAGCCCGATGCCGCGCTTGTTGCGGTTGACACCGAGGAACGCCCGGTTCTCCCCCGGCAGGGTGGAGGGATAGTTGCGGAGGTTGTCGCCCTCGGGCGGCTCGATCTTGATGACGAGGGCGCCCAGGTCGCCGAGCAGCGTGCAGCCATAGGGTCCGGCCAGGTAGCCGCTCAGGTCGAGCACGGTGACGCCGGTCAGGGGCCCCTGCCCCTCGCGGGAGTCGAACGCAGGCATCGGGATGTCAGCGGCTGGCGAAGACGGTCGCGCGGCCCTTCTGATCGAACGCCAGCACCTGGTAGCGCTCGGCGGCCTGACCCGGCACCTCCATGCCCGGGGAGCCGATCGGCATGCCCGGCACCGCGATGCCGACCACCGTGGGGCGCTCGGCGAGCAGCCGGTCGATCAGGTCGGCGGGCACGTGTCCCTCGATGACGTAGCCCTCCACCACCGCGGTGTGGCAGCTCTGGAGCGTCCGCGGCACGCCGAGCTTCCGCTTGATCGGCGACAGGTCCTCGACGTCCTGCACGGTGGCCGCGTAGCCGCTCGCGCGGACGTGCTCGACCCACGCGCCGCAGCAGCCGCACGTGGGCGACTTGTGGACGGCGATCGCGGGCTTTGCCGCCGCGCGGCCGAGGCGCGCGCCGGCCGCGGCGAGGGCCAGCGTCATCGTACCGACGAGAAGACCGCGTCGAGAGAGCACCGCGGTCATCATTTCAGGAAGGCCAGCAGGTCCGCGTTGATCTGATCCTTGGCGGTCGAGCACACGCCGAGCGGCAGGCCCGGGTAGACCTTCAGCGTGGCGCCCTTGACCAGCTTGGCGGACCGCATCGCCGAGGCGCCGATCGGCACGATCTGGTCGTCGTCACCGTGCAGGATCAGGGTCGGCACGTCGATCTTGGCGAGATCCTCGGTGACCGCGCCGATCAGCACCGCCTTGGCCGCGCGCTTCGTGCCGTGTCGCCCGAGGTAGCGGGCGACCTCGCCGCCGCCGGTCGAATGACCGACGTGGACCGCACCCTTCAGATCGAGCGCGCCGATCAGCGCCGCGAGATCGTCGGCGTAGGTGTCCATCTCGTTGCCGCTCCAGGGCTGACTCGACCGGCCGTGGCCGCGCCGATCGTGGGCGATGCAGCGGAAGCCACGGGCGGCCAGGAACAGTATCTGGTCGTCCCACGCGTCCGCGCTCAGCGGCCAGCCGTGGCTGAACACGACGGGCGGCCCGCTGCCCCAGTCCTTGTCGTAGATCTGCGTGCCGTCCTTCGTCGTGACCGTGCTCATGCGCCCGAGGATAGCCGAAACCGCTGGCGGGTCAAGCGAGCGCCGCTTCTCGTCACGTCGCGTGGGCGGCTCGCCTGCAAGTAGGCCAAATGTCAGGCGCTCGTCCTGGCCCCGAAGCTGCACGCACGTCGTCGGGAGGACCACATGCGATTTCGACTCGGAGTGTGCCTGATCATCCTCGACATGGCCGCGGTCGCCTTCGCGGGATCGGACCGGCCCATCACCAGCGTGAAGAGCCTGGCCGGCGAGTGGCGCGCGGTGGGCGGCGCCTCCGCGGCCGCGATTCGCATCAAGCCGGACGGCGCCTACGAGGGCACCGCCGCGAACGGAGCCCGGACGGTCGGGCGCATCACGATCGCGGACGGCAAGGCGTCGTTTCAGTCCGCCAGCTCAGCGGGCGGGGTCACCTGGACCCAGGAGGGCGGCAAGGACGTGCTCCTCTTCGTCCGGGGAGACGGCCGCGGCTCGGCCAAGCTGGAGCGGGTGAACACGGCGGAGCGGGTGAAGGCGAGATAAAGTCTCGCCCTCGCCCCCACCGTTTGACGGCGTGACCGTCGCGGTGAACGTGCCGTCGGCATTGATCTCGAGAACCGCGCGAGCCTCGACCGTGTACAGCGAGCCGCCCGGCTGCACGGTGTCACCGTGCCAGACCCCGGCGAGGTCCCGGGCGTTGGGGGGCGCGGCGTCCGCGCTTCGCCAGGCGCAGCCGCCCCCGAGGATGACGAGCAGGCTCGCGACGAGCACCGCCATCGTGACCCGCCCTCGCGTCGATCGGTCAGGCCCGCGGGAATCCATGGGTGCCATACCTCCACCTCATGGCGTGCAGGTCCTCTGCCAGCTCGGGCGTCTACTGGTTCGGTATGCCGGTCGACTGCCAGGACACGAACTCGAGCCCCGAGGGCCGCTTCGCCCAGATGGCGGTGAAGCGCAGCGGCACCGTGCGATCCTGGCCACCCGCGGTGACCTCGTAGACCGCGGTACCGGTGATGATCGCGATGCAGCCGTAGGTGCGCGTCCGGACGTCCGCGTTCGGGGTCATCTTGCGGTACTTGGTGCGTCCCGACTTCATGGCGTCGATGTACTTCGCCTTGTCGTCGCTCGCAGAGGAGGAGTGATTGTAGGTGAGGTCGTTGCCGAACAGCTTCTCCATCGCCGCGAAGTCGTTCGACGTCTGCGCGGCGTAGCGCGCGGTCTCCGCCTTCATCGCCTCGTCGGCGGTGACGGTGCCGCTGCACTCCTGCGCCCAGGCGGCGCCCGCGCCGCCGAGGCCCAGCATCACGATCAGCGTGAACAGCCGCACGACTCGGGTGGCCATGGCGCTATCCTCCCTTGTGTAGGTGCCCGTCCTTCATGATCATCAACAGCGCATCCTGACGCTGGAGCCGCTTGATGTCGGTCAGCGGGTCGCCGTCCACGAGCAGCAGGTCCGCGAGGAAGCCCGGTTTCACCTGCCCCAGCTCGTGGGGCCGGCCCATGATCTCGCCCCCCATCCGGGTCGCCGCGACCAGGGTCTCCATCGGGGTGAAGCCGAGCACGTCGACGAAGAGGAGCAGATCTCGCGCGTAGGTCCCGTGGGGATTCCAGGCGAACCCGTAGTCGCCTCCGGGCAGCACCCGGATGCCCCGCTTGCGCATCTGGCCCATGGTCGCCACTGAGATCTCCAGCTCCTCCAGGAGGCCGTGGTCGCGCGCCATCTGGGGCGTGATCCCCCACTCGCTCGCCGCGTAGCACGCCTGGTAGGTGAGACCCACCGCGGGCGCCACGAAGCACCAGTCGCGGTTGGCCTCGAGCAGATCGAGCGCCTCCTCGTCCGCGAAGTTGGCATGGTAGATGATGCCGACCCCGTGCCGCACGCACATCTTCACCGACTGCGCGCTGCGCGCGTGGGCGCATACCCGTACCGCGCTCGCCCGCGCCACCTCCATGGCCGCGGCCACCTCCGCGTCGCTCATCACCGCGCGCTGCGAGCGTGAGTTCCGCGGCCCGGTGTCGCCCGAGATGTTCAGCTTGAGGAGATCCACGCCCTCGCGCACCAGGAGCCGGCAGATCCGCCGGACCTCGTCGGGCCCGTCGGCCACCCACGCAAAGGTCGGCGTCTCCAGGTGGGGTAGGTGCAGCGCGTTCTCGTCGCCCAGTCCGCCGGTGACCGTGATCTCCGGGCCGTTGGCCAGGTAGCGCGGCCCGGGGATCCGGCCGGCCTCGATCTCGTTGCGGATCACCACGTCGAGCCGCGGCTTGGCCGAGGCCGCCGAGAGCACGCTCGTGTACCCGCAGTCGAGCAGGGTCCGGGCGTTGCGCATGGTCACCAGCACGTGCTCCTCGGGGGGCAGGCGCGTGAAGTCCGAGTTGCGGGCCGCGTCGGGGTAGCTCACGTGGCCGTGCGGCTCGATGAGCCCCGGCATCAGGGTGCCGCCGGCGCCGTCGATGACCCGCGCCTCACCGCGCGGCAGCCCTCCCCCGCGCTGCACCGCGACGATGCGCTGGCCTTCCACCAGCACGTCGCCCGGAAATGGCGCCGCTCCGCTACCGTCGAGAATCGTGGTGTTGGCGATGAGTGTCCGGTCCATGGTGTCCTCCGCGCGGGCCAACCATAGCACGGGCGCGACCCGTGTTCGCGCCTACCCGGCGGCGTGCGGGGGCCTCGCTGCGAGACTCGCGATGATCGTCGTGAATTCTCCCGGATCCACCGGCTTCGGCACGTGCATGGTATAGCCGGAGGTGAGCGACCGCATCCGATCCTGGGTGCGTCCGTAGGCGGTGAGCGCGACCGCCGGGGTGTCCCCCCCGTGCTCGCGGCCGAGCGCGCGCACCCGCCGGATCAAGGAGTGCCCGTCCTCGCCCGGCATCTCGATGTCCGACACGAGCACGTCGGGGCGCCACCCCGGCAGCACCGCGAGGGCTTCGGACGCGGACAGACACGTCTTGACCGCGGCGCCCGCGTTCAGGAGGATCGCCGACGCGAGGTCGAGGGAATCCGGATCGTCGTCAACGACCAGGACCCGGAGCCCGTCGAGGCGGAGCCCTTCGGGCAGGGCCTCGACGCTCGGCGCGGTGGGATGCTGGCGCGCCGCCGGCCCCACCGGGATCTCGGCGATCGGGATCGGCAGCTTGACGATGAAGGTCGCGCCCTTCCCCGGCCCGGAGCTCTGGGCGGAGACCTCCCCTCCGTGCAGATCGACCAGGTGCTTGACGAGCGCCAGGCCGATTCCGAGACCTCCGTGTCCCCGCGTGCTCGAGCTATCCGCCTGGATGAAGCGGTCGAAGATGAAGGGCAGCACGTCGGCCGCGATCCCCTCCCCGGTATCGCTGACCACGATCTCGACGTGCGAGTTCACGCGCTGCAGCTGGACCTGGACCTGCCCCCCTTTCGGGGTGAATTTCACCGCGTTCAACACGAGGTTCCAGACCACTTGCTGGATGCGGGCCGGATCTCCGTTGATCGGCCCCGCTCGCGGGTCGAGCACGGTCTGGAGGCGGATGGCCTTGGCCGCCGCGGCCGGCCGGACCGCGTCGACGGCCGCATCGATGACCGCCTTCAGCTCGACCGGACGGACGTCGAGACGCATCTTGCCCGAGACGACCCGGGACACGTCGAGCAGGTCGTCGATGAGCTGCACCTGCGCATCGGCGTTCCGCACGATCGTGGCGAGCGCCCGCTCGGCCGCCTCCCCGTGGAGCTGACCCCCCTGCAGCACGCGCGCCCAGCCGTAGACCGCGTTGAGGGGCGTCCGCAGCTCGTGCGACACCACCGCGAGAAACTCGTCCTTCGCCCGGTTGGCGGCCTCCGCCACCGCCCGCGCCTGCTGCTCCCGCCGGAGGAGCTCTTCCCGCTGCGCCTCGCTGTTCGCGCGCTCCTCGGCCGCGATCGCGAGCGCGTCGGCCACGTCACGAATCTCCTGGATCGAGGTATCCAGCGCCCCGGGCGGCTCGCGCCGGCCGAGCGCGCGGGCCGAGGCGCGCAGGTCCCCGATCGGCCGATTGATGCTGCGGGCGACCACGATCGCCCCGAGCACTCCGAGCACGACCGAGAGCAGGATCCCGCTGCCGTAGATCACCAGCGAGTGGCGCACCGTCCCCTCGATGAAGTCGGCGGGAATGCCGGGGGCGACCGACCAGCCGCTCTCCTTGAGCCGGCTGAACGACGCATAGTTCCGGCCGCCCTCGAGGTCGATGGTCTGGCCGACGCCTTCCTCGGCTCCGCCGGCCATGAGCGCCTGCAGGGTGGGCGACGCCCGCCCGCCCAGGTTCTCGTCGTGCGCGCGGGAGCGCGCGACCCGAAGGCCGTTCCCGTCGAAGATCGAGATGACCCAGTCCTCGGGCACGCGCTGCCGCCGGATGACCTGCAGGATGACCTCGGGCTTCACGAGCGCGGTGAGCACGTAGCGGAGCTCGCCGCTCGGCGGAACCGCCACCCGCACCGGGAACAGGAGACCGCCCTGGGGACTCCGGGCCAGGTTTCCCACCGCGGGGGCGCGCGTCCGCACGACCCGATCGAAGCTGCCCCGGTCGAAGATCGGGGACAGCGTGGCCCCGGGGGGAAATCGGGTGTCGAGGAGCCGCTTGCCGGACGGATCGGCGAGGAACACCGCGGCCCAGTGCGCCTGGGTCGCGACGACGCGCTCGGCCCGCCCCCGGAACGCGTCCAGGTCATGCTGCTCGAGCGCGGCGGCGGTGGCGAGCGCCTGCAGGGCCGAAGCCGAGCTGCGCAGCTCTCCATCGACCGCCGACGCGAGGGCCCGGGCCAGCTCGAGCCCGATGCGCTCGGCCTGGGCCCGCTGCTGCTGGGCGAGCGCATAGACTCCGACCCCTGACATGACGACCAGCGGGACGATCCCCACCGCGGCGAGCAGGAAGAGCCGTCTCCGGAGGGGGACGCCCGCCACGCTATGCCCTCGGGCCCTCACTGGCAACGCCGGCGGCCTCGACGAGCAGCTCGGCCAGCTGGCGGCTGAATGCGGCGGGGTCGGACAATGTTCCTCCTTCGGCCAGGATGGCCTGGCCGTGCAGCAGCTCCGCGTAGCGGCGAAGGCGCTCGTCGGCGGGGTGCGCGGCGTGGAAGGCCTGCAGGCGCGTCAGCAGCGGGTGCGACGGATTCACCTCGAGCACCCGCTTGGCCGTCGGCACGTTGCGCCCACTCCGTCGCAGGAGGTCCTCGAAGTGCGCGCTGAGGTCGCCGGCCTCGCCGACCAGACAGGCCGGCGACGAGGTCAGCCGCTCGGACAGGCGCACGTCCTTGACCGTGTCCTGCAGCGCCGCGCGCAGGGCGAGGAGCAGATCCTTGAAGCGCTCGCCGACCTCCTCGGAGACGGGGCTCCCCGTCCCTCCGTCCTCCGGGGGCCCGAGGTCGACGCCGCCCTGGCTCACCGACGCGAGCGGCTTGCCCTCGAACTCGCGCCGCATGCGCAGCCAGAGCTCGTCCACCGGGTCCAGGAAGAAGAGCACCTCGTAGCCGCGCGCCCGGACCGCCTCCAGATGCGGCGACCGCTCGGCCGCCTCGCGGGAGGCGGACGCCAGGTAATAGATCGCGGGCTGCCCGCTCTTCATCCGCGCCACGTACTCGCCGAGCGAGGTCGGGGCCGGCCCTTCGCTGGACACCGCCAGCACCAGCTCGAGGAGCCGGTTCGGCTCCTCCTCGAGTCCGAGGAGCCCCTCCTTGAGCACCGCGCCGAACTCGGTCCAGAACGTCCGATACCGCTCGGGCCGAAGGTCCTTCATCTCCTTGAGGGCGGCCAGGAGCCGCCGGACGAGGTACTTGCGGATGGCCTGGATCTGCCGGTCCTTCTGGAGGATCTCGCGCGAGACGTTCAGCGACAGGTCTTCCGACGACACCACGCCGCGCACGAAGCGCAGGTAGGGCGGGAGCAGCTCCCGCCAGTCGTCCATGATGAACACGCGCTTGACGTAGAGGGACAGGCCGCGGTGCCCGCCGTCGCCGTGGTGCAGGTCGAAGGGCGCCTTGGAGGGGATGTAGAGCAGCGCCCGCGCCTCGAAGCTCCCCTCCATGTGCACCGCCAGGTGCTCGAGCGGGTCGTTCCAGTCGTGGCTGATGTGCTTGTAGAACTCGCGGTGCTCGTCCTCGGTGACCGCGTCCCGGTCCCGGGCCCAGATCGCCTTCATCGAGTTGAGCGTCTCGCCCTGCAGGCGAACCGGGTACGTCACGAAGTCGGAATACCGCTTGACGATGCCCCGGAGCACCTCCGGCCGCGTGTAGTCGTTGAGCCCGTCCTCCTCGTCCTGGGGCTTGAGGTGCAGCGTCACGGTGGTCCCGGCCGCCGGGCGCTCGCCCGGGCCGAGCGTGTAGCTGCCGTCACCGACGGACTCCCAGCGGGTGACCTCCTCGGTACCGGCGCGCCGCGTGACGACGGAGATACGGTCGGCGACCATGAAGCTCGCGTAGAAGCCCACTCCGAACTGCCCGATCAGCTCGGGGGCGGCGGCCGCCTTCGCCTCGCGGATGGCCCGCAGGAACTCGCGGGTGCCCGAGCGCGCGATCGTCCCGAGGTTCTCGACGACCTCGGACCGGCTCATGCCGATGCCGTTGTCGTGCACCGCCAGGGTGCGGGCCGCCGCGTCCGCCTCCAGGATGATCTCCGGCTCGCCGGAGGCCAGCTCCGGCCGGCTCAGGGCTTCGAAGCGGATCTTGTCGAGGGCGTCGGAGGCGTTGGAGATCAGCTCGCGCAGGAAGATGTCCTTGTGCGAGTACAGCGAGTGGATCATGAGGTCCAGCAGCTCGCGGACCTCGGCCTGGAACTCGTGACGCTCCGCCGGCTCGCTCATCGTCCCCCAGGATCCCTCCGCGCGCCCAACCATAGCACGCCCCCGGGCGCTCGGAGGAGGGCGACATGGTTGAAGCGTGGGTACGGCTGGGGTATCGTGACTTTCGCTCGACCGGTGCCCCGATGGGCGTTGACCGTCCCTCACAAGGAGCGATGATGGCGAACTCGGCCGGATACCACGAATCGGAAAGCAAGCTGCGCCCGGAGACGCTGGACAACCACCGCGCGCTCACCTCCATGCAGGAGGAGCTGGAGGCGGCCGACTGGTACGATCAGCGCGTCGACGCGGCGACCGACCAGGACCTGAAGGATATCCTGGCCCACAATCGCGACGAGGAGAAGGAGCACTTCGCGATGCTGCTCGAGTGGTACCGGCGGCGCGACCCCAAGATGGACGCCCACCTCAAGGAGTACCTGTTCAAGAGCGGCTCGCTGATCGCGATCGAGCAGGCGGGGGCCGGCGGCGGGGCGGAGGGCGATGACGGAGCCGGCGGCAGGGGTGGCTCGCTCGGCATCGGCAGCCTGAAGGGGGGCCAGGGGCTATGAACAATCTCAAGCGGGAGCTCGCCCCCATCTCGACCGCGGCGTGGAAGGAGATCGACGCCGAGGCCAGCCGCGTCCTCAAGCTGAAGCTCGCGGGCCGCAAGCTCGTGGACTTCGACGGTCCCCTCGGCCCCACCGCGGCCGCGGTGAACACCGGGCGCCGCGAGCCGCTGAGCGCCGCGCCGGTCGCCGACATCGAGGCCTCCCGGCGGCAGGCGCTGCCGCTGGTCGAGCTGCGCTCGTACTTCGAGCTCTCGCGCGAGGAGATGGACGCGGTCGAGCGCGGCGCGGAGGACCCGGAGCTCCAGCCCCTGATCGACGCGGCCACCCGCATCGCCTACGCGGAGGACACCGCGATCTTCCACGGCTACGCGGCGGGCGGCATCAAGGGCATCGACCAGGCCTCGGCCCACCCGATCCTGCCGATTCCCGACGACTACCAGGCCTATCCGCACAGCATCGCGGAGGCCACCCGGCTCTTGCGCCTGGCCGGGGTGGACGGCCCCTACGCGATCGCGATGGGACCGCGCTACTACACCGGCCTCACCCAGGCGGTGGGAGACGGCGGGTACCCGGTCCTCAACGTCGTCCGCAAGCTGGTGGACGGCCCGCTCGTGTGGGCGCCCGCGGTCAACGGCGCGGTCGTGCTGAGCCTCCGCGGCGGCGACTTCGAGCTGACGATCGGCCGCGATCTGTCGATCGCCTACCAGAGCCACACCGACAAGGTGGTGCGGCTCTACCTGGTCGAGACGATGGCCTTCCGGGTCCTCACTCCCGAGGCCGCGGTGGCGCTGGCCCACAAGGACGGCAAGGGGTCGCGCAAGGGCTGAGCGGCGGTCAGCCCCGCGCCCTCTTCACCGCCACGAGCGTCAGCGCGATGAAGAGGGCCAGCACCACGAGCTGCGCGACCGCGAACGGCGGCTCGCTCTGGGTGGGAGCCAGCGCGTTCAGGGCGGGCAACTTCAGGAACGCCTGGGTGACCCCGACGAAGACGTTGAGGTAGAGCGCGATCGCGGCGGACACCACGTAGATGCGGCGCCACGCCCCCGCGAGCCCCATCGGGTACCGCGCGAGGAGCGCCACCGCCAGGACCAACAGGGAGATGATCCCGACCACGTGCGACGGCAACAGGCGCGTGGTCGGAAAGGCGAAGCCGGTCACGCTCGTGGCCACCGTGGTGAGCAGGAACAGGCCGTTCCAGCCGCCACGCAGCCTCCCTCCGAGTAGGCCGAACAGCACGATGAGCCCCGAGCCGATCCCGATCAGGCTCAGCACCACGTGCAGCGACGTGAACGTCGACTCGGTCAGTCCCCAGATCACGATGTGCCTCCCCGGGCTGGGATCGAGGATCCGCCCGAAGCGCTTCCGGGTCAAGATCGGATCAGGCGCGCTCGATCCAGGCGCCTTCCAGACCGTAGAGCATGGTGGTCGGGTGCTGCCGGAAGCCCTTGACCGACGCCTGGGTGAAGTCGACGGTGTCGGCGGAGTAGAGCCAGATGTGCGGCACGTTCTCCAGGATCATGATCTGGGCGCGGTCGTAGATCTCCTTGCGCTTCTTCTGATCCATCGTGCGCCGGCCCTCCTCCAGGAGGAGGTCGAGCTCCGGCACGCTCCAGCTGTTCCAGTTCTGGCCCTTCGTCGAGTGGAGCGCGCGGAAGAACGCGGTGTCCGGGTCGGCGTAGCCCGCGAGGGTGTTCATCGTCATGTCGAAGTCCTTGGCGAGCCAGCGCTTGATCCACACCGCGTACTCGACGTTCTCGATCTCCGCGGTGATCCCCACCCGCTTGAGCTGGGCCGCCACCACCGGTGCGCCCGACACCATGGTGGGAAAGGTCGGGATGACCCCGAGCTTCACGGTGAAGCCGTTGGCGAAGCCCGCGTCGGCGAGAAGCTTCTTCGCCCGATCCGGATCGGGCCGGTAATAGGGCATCCACTGCTCCTCGGGGAGCTGCCACTGCTTCATCGGCGCGGTGGCCGGCGGGGTCAGGCGACCGAAGCCGGCCGCGGCCACGCGCAGCACCTGGGCGCGGTCCAGGGCCCAGCTGATGGCCTGGCGGACCCGCACGTCCCGGAGCGGTCCGCGGCTCGCGTTGATGTTGATGAAGTCGTAACCGAGACGCGAGCTGCGATAGCCGGTGAGGCCCTTCTCCTCCTTCAGGAGGTTGTAGTTTTTGTTGTCCTCGATGAACGCATGCTGGATCTGGCCGGTCCGCAGGGCGGCCACGATATTCGCCTCGTCGGGGATCACCTTCAGGACGAGCTCGTCGACGTACGGCTGCCCCTTCCGGAAGTAGGCGGGGTTCCGCTTGAAGACCATCTCCTGCTCGACCTTCCAGTCCGCGAGCATGAACGGCCCGGTGCCGACCGCGGCCTTGTTGAGATCTCCGTGCTTCTTGACCCCGGCCTCGCTGACGATGAACCCCCAGAAGCCGCCGAGGGCGGCGAGCAGGCCCGCGAAGGGCTCCCTGGTCACGAACTTGATCGCGTACTTGCCGACCGGCTCGAACTTGTCGACGGTGAGGAAGTCGGCCTTGCCGGAGGACTTCTCGATGAGCCGGTCGAAGGTGAACTTCACGTCCGCCGAGGTGAACTCCTGCCCATCGTGGAACCTCACGCCCTGGCGCAGCTTGAACGTCCACGTGACCCCGTCCCGGGCGACCTCCCACGACTCGGCAAGCTCGGGCACCGGGTTCATGTCGAAGTCGAACCGAACGAGCTGGTTGTACGTCAGCGGCGAGCGCCGGCTGCGCGATAGCGCGGGCACGAGCTGAGGATCGAGCCCGGTCGCCTCGCTGGTCTGCGCCGATACGAGCACGCCGCCCGGCCGGGGCGTCTGCGCCCACGCCGGCCGGGTGAGCCCGAGCGCGCCCAGGGTGAGCCCGCCGGCCTTGAGGAGCTGGCGGCGGGACGGACGTCGTGGGTCGAAGGCGCGGGAGTCGGGGATCATGACGGTCTCTCCTTGGAAGGCGCGGGAACCGCAGAACGGCCGGCGCGAGTCTAGCACGGCGAGACCACCCGACTCCCCCGCCGGCGCCACCGCCGCCCGCCTCAGCCCACTGGCACGATGGTCTGGGTGCGCGAGCGGACGTGGGGTGCGAACTGGTACCAGCCCCGCATCGCCTGGAACTCCGGCGTGGCGGTGGCGTCCGGGCCGTCGAGTTCGTAGATGGTCGTGTAGACGCGCCGGGCGACCTTCTCCGTCCGGCCCGCGGTGGTCTCCGAGATCTCGCCTCGAGACACGTAGCGCCGGCCCCGCCGCACGCCCGGGCACCGGAGCGCGTCCGGCAGGTGGACCGTGTCGTACCACTGGTTCCACGCGGCCTCGACTTCCGGGTCCACCTCGGCGGTCACGATCAGCAGGCACGTCGGGAATTCAGCCATCGCCCTCACTCCGAGGCCCGGAGCGCGGGGAAGACCCGCTCGGCCAGGAGCTTCATGGTGCGCAGCACCTTGGTCTGCTCCATGCCCGGCCACTGGATGCGGAAGATGAAGCAGTTGGCCCCGAGGCCGGCGGCGTAGCGCTTGATCTCGCGCACCGCGTCGTCGGGGTCGCCCACGATGAAGCGGTCCGCCACCAGCTCCTCGAACTCCTGCGCGAAGCTGTCTCCCTCGGGCAGCGCCTTGTCCTGGCCCCACGACGCATAGGCCTTGTACTTGGCCTCGAGGAAGGGCTGGCACTCGCGGATGGCGGTGCGGCGGTCGGGCGCCAGGTAGAGCTCCTTGATGATGGGCAGCTCCGTCGGGAACGCGCGGCCGGCCTCGCGGAGGGCCTCGCGGTACACGCCCATCTGGCGCTCGAGCACGGCCAGCTTGGCGTGCGGGTTGATGACCCACGCGTCGCCGAGGCGCGCGGCCCGGACCACCGCGGCGTCGTTGTTCGCGGCGAACCAGACCGGCGGGTGCGGCCGCTGCACCGGGCGCAGCATCATGCGCGCGCCGGTCAGGTGGAAGAAGCGCCCGTGATGCGTCACCTCGTCGCCCGACCACAGCCGCTTGATCACCTCGAGGCTCTCGACCAGGCGTCCCACCCGCTCCTTGGGCGCGATCCCGAACGCCTCGTTCTCCTCCTCGCGATAGCCGAGCCCAACCCCGAAGACGAAGCGCCCCTCGGTGATGACGTCGAGCGTGGCCACCTGCTCGGCCACGTCCACCGGGTTGAGCAGCGGGAGGAGGATCACGGTGGCGCCCACTCGCATCGTCCCCGCCTCCGCGGCGAGGCGCGCGAGCGCGGGCAGGCTCTGCAGCTCCTGGAACGGCGTCGAGAGGAAGTGCTGCCCCATCACGATGAGGTCGAAGCCGGCGTCGCGGGCCGCCCGGACCTGGTCGATGTGCTCGCGGAAGCGATCGACCATCGAGACCCCCGGCGGGTGCTGCTTCGAGACGATCAGGCCGAACTTCATGAGCTCTCCCCTTCCCCGGCTACGCCCGGGGCGTGTGCTTCGACAGGAACTCCTGGACGCGGGCCCGGGCGGACGTCAAGGCGTCGCCGGCCTTCCACTCCCGGATCATCTCGGCGCGCGGGAGGAGCCGCGCCAGCTCCTCGGAGATCGGCAGCGGGTGGGCCTCGTCGTTGCCGGCCAGGACCAGGCACGGCGTCGCGCACGTGGACACGAACGCCCGGTCCACGCAGTAGACGAACCCGGGCACGTACAGGTTTCGGTAGAGCGCGTCCAGCACCGCCGGGGTGGCCTCGGGATGATCGGTCAGCGTCTCGGCCCACGCATCGAACCGCGCGGAGCGGCCGGGCGGCATCGCGCCGACCCGCCCGATGGGCTGGGCCAGCACCGCGGAGGCGACGCGGTCGGGCTGGGCCTGCAGCAGGCTCAAGATGAAGGACCCCCCGATGCACTGACCGTAGAGGTGACACCGATCGATCCGCAGGTGGTCGAGCAGGGCGATGTGATCGGCGGTGTACGTCGCCCAGCCGTCCTGTTCGGTGATCGGGGCGCGGGACCGGCCGCCCGCGTTGCGCTGGTCCATCGCGATCACCCGGTAGCTCCCCGAGAGCTCGCTGGTCGGATTGATCGGCGCCGCGGGCCGGCTCCAGACCTCTATGGTGGACTGCAGCCCCGCGGGTGCGAACGTGAGGATCGGGAAGCCGCGGCCGAACTCCTCGTAGTGGATGGTGGCGCCGTGGTGCTGAAAGCTGGGCATGGCCTGTCCTTTCGTGGGGTTACCGCGGGAGTCTACCACGCGCCCCTGGTATAGTGAGGCCACCGCACATCGTCATGGCCGACGCCCCAGTGACCTCCGACGAGCTCCGGGCCTGGCGGGCCGCCGAGCGCGAGCGGCTGATCGGGGAGCGCGAGCGCGTCGACCCCGCGACCCTCGAGCAGTGGCGCCGCCGCATCGACACGCACTTCCATCGCTCGTTCCCCGGCCTCGCGGCCGCGACGCTCGCCTTCTGCTGGCCGATGCGCGGAGAGTACGACGCACGGCCACTGGCCGCCGCGCTGCGCGAGCGCGGCACGGTGACGGCGCTGCCGGTGGTGGTGGTGCCGAGGCAGCCGCTCGCCTTCCGCGAATGGCATCCCGGCGTCGCGCTCGCCTCCGGGCCGCTCGGGATTCCCTACCCGGCCGGGTCCGATCCCGTCGAGCCCACCGTCGCGCTCATCCCGCTGAACGGCTGGGACGAGGCGGGCCATCGCCTGGGCTATGGCGGAGGTTTCTTCGACCGGACCCTGGCGGTCGGGCCCAGGCCCACCGCCATCGGCGTCGGCTACGAGCTGGGCCGGATGAACACGATCAAGCCGCAAGCCTGGGACATTCCGATGGACTGGATCGTGACCGAGCGCGGCGTGTACCGGCGGGATCCGGACGGGCTGGTATTCCTCGGAGAAACCGGTGCGGGCAGGCCCGGTCTCCCGGCCTCCCCGGTGTGCTACGCGGACGAGATCGCGCCGGATCAGTTCGGCGACCCGACGGCGTGACGTCCGGCCGGTCCGCGCGCGCCGAGGCTCTCGCCTCGGCGCCCGTCGGGCCTGGACCCCGTTCTGCGACTACGGCTTGATCTGAGCGCGAATTTCACCGCTCGGGTTCGCCGCGCTGTGCACGTTGACGTACAGGTCTCCCGCGCGGTAGGCGTCGAACTGAGCGCTGGTCAGCGTCGTGTTGGCGGGGACGGTCCAGACCCCGTCGGCCGTCTTGGCCAGCGGAATGATCACCGGCCCGTTCTGGCCCATCGCGCCCAAGTGGATGTGCGCGGCGGTGCCGTTGAGATTGGTCGTCCGCACCTCACCGCTGATGTTCTTGTCCCCGTTGACGATGATCGAGCTGACGCCCGTCGCCTGCGTGTTCACCGCCGGAACTTCCTGAGCGCCGGTCAGCGCCGTCCCCCCGCCCATCATCGCGCCCATGCGGCTTCCGGTCCCGCTCTGGGAGCACGCGGCGGCCCCCACTACCATCATCCCTAGACCGATCATGAATCCGATCGACCGCATTCCCTTTGCCCGATCTCGATGCATGCCTGCCTCCAGGTGGAAAATTTGTGATCGCGCCGCCGATCACTGGAGTCAGCAAGAGATGTGCCGCGAACCGGACGGCCATTTGTGGCCCGCCGCGGAGCACCGCGGTCGGCCGCACGACGAAACTACCGGGAACGGACGACCGGGGGCTCCCTCATGGCGGGTTCATCCGATCCTTCCCTTTGGGGGGAGAGGTCGGCGCCCGAAGATGCGAGCCTTGACGCGGTTGGGGACCCAGCGGGCGAGGCGGCGGGCCACCGCGGCGATGCGCTCGAGGGAGTCGGCCGAGCCCGGCCAGTAGCGGAGCACCAGGGGGCGATCCACGTAGTTCAACACGCCGTCCACCACCACCGCGGCGAGGATCACGTCGTCGAGATATCCCAGCCATGGGATGAAGTCGGGAATCAGGTCGATCGGGCTCACCAGGTAGACCGCCATCGCGGCGAGCACCGCCTTGGCCGCGGTCGGAACGTCGCGGTCGCCGGCGAGCGAGATCAACATGCGGCCGAGCCGCGGCAGGGCGAGGAGCAACTCCTTCACGGTGCCGGCTCCGCGCTACTCCAGCCGTTCGGCGAGCAGCTCGGCGATGTCTCGGGTCTTGATCTTGTCGCCGACCTCCTTCGCCTTCACCCCGTCCTCGAACATGGTCAGGCAGAACGGGCACGCGGAGGCCAGGATGTCGGGCTTCACCTCCATCGCCTGCTCCACCCGGAGCTGGTTCACCCGGCGCCCCTCGTGCTCCTCCACCCAGGCGCGCCCGCCCCCGCCCCCGCAGCAGAAGCCCTTCGAGCGGTTGAGCTTCATCTCGACCAGCTCGCCGCGCGTCACCCCGGCCAGCACCCGCCGGGGCTCGTCGTAGATGTCGTTGTAGCGGCCGAGGTTGCACGCGTCGTGGTAGGTGATGCGCTCGCCGTCGCGCTGCGCGGGGGAAAGACGCCCGGAACGGATGAGGTCGTCGAGGAGCTGGGTGTGGTGGATGACCCGGAAGTGGCCGTCGAACTGCGGGTACTCGTTGCGGATGGTGTTGAAGCAGTGCGGGCACGCGGTCACGATGGTCTGGAACTTGTACTGCTTCAGCGTCTCGATATTGCCCTGGGCCAGGGTCTGGTAGAGGTACTCGTGGCCGAGGCGCCGCGCCGGCTCGCCGGTGCACTTCTCCTCGTTGCCCAGGATCGCGAAGTCCACCCCCGCGGCCTGCAGCACCCGCACCAGCGCGCGCGCCACCGTCTTGTTGCGCTCGTCGAACGAGC